>Ga0335073_10002060_pt1 | contig 27484 bp, 18 predicted proteins | sample Lox_Sample_22_FD_207093 | JGI IMG/M metagenome (GOLD analysis project Ga0335073, IMG submission 207093) | Soil microbial communities from Loxahatchee National Wildlife Refuge, Florida, United States - Lox_Sample_2.2 | ecosystem: Environmental > Terrestrial > Soil > Wetlands | place: USA...
TGGAGCTCACGCTAATGCTGCTCAGCGTCGCTGTCGCTGCTGCCGGATTAATCGTCAGGCCTGCCGTTTCACTGGCGCCCGAGTACGACGCCGTTAGTGTGACAGAAGTTGCCGTGCTGACCGTTCCCGCCGTGATCGCAAACGTGGCCGAGGTCGACCCCGCCGCAACGGTCAAGCTCGCCGGTACGCTGGCCGCTGAACTGTTCGAGCTGGACAACGATACCACTGCTCCACCCGAAGGCGCAGCCGAGCTCAGCGTAACTGTGCCCGTCCCCGATTGCCCGCTGGTGAGCGTGTTGGAACTGACGGTCACGCCGGTTAACGCGGCCGCCGCTGGATCGATGGTCATGCCGAACGTCTCACTCGCGCCGTTATAGGCTGCGGTTAAAGTTACGGGCGTGGCGCTTGTGACCGTTCCTGCGCTCACCGTAAATGTGCCCGAAGCGGAACCTTGGGGGATGCTAAGGCTGGATGGCAAAGTGGCGTCCGCTGGAGACGAACTGAGGGCGACGGCGACGGCGCTTGGCGCGCTGTTGGTCAACTCCACCGTGCATGTTGCCGTCGAGGGCGGCGTGAGCGATACCGAGTTGCAGGAAAACCCATTAAGGCCCAGCGGCGTGATCGTCACCGTCCCGCCGGTGACGGTCGTCGCGAGCATGGAGCCGCCGGCGTCGGCCGAATCGGGGCTGGAAAGCTGCAAAGTTGAAGACGTGTCGGTTGTGGTGCTCGATAAAGCCAACGCGATGGTGGCGACGACGCCCGTTCCAATCGTGGTCGCGTTCGATCCGGACAACACGCAAATCACCGAGCCTGCGCCCGGAACGCAGTCGACGGACTTGCTCGCCGCCGTTGCCGCCGGACCGGCCGAGACCGTTGCCGAGGAGAAATCGGCCGTCGAATAGGTCAAAACCCACTCGAGCGAAGCCGGAGGGTCGGTTGCTGGATCACCTAAGCTTAGGTCCAGGGTGAGCGCCGAACCAGGACTCGCCGAACCGGATCCGACGCCGAGCGAAACCGCTTGCGCGCCGGCCGCGCCAGCACTCAAGATAATCAATGAGATAAAAGAGAAATAACGAATCATTTGGTCCTGTCTTGCTCATCGATCTCTGGCGCGAATGCTTGAAGGCTCTGTTTTCCATTGGGGAAACCGTCATTTAATCCACGTACTAGGACGATGAGTATGAGCGTACCAGTACCAGATATGGATTCTAAGTTTAACGTTTCATCAGCTCGTCAGAAAAATACGCGAGGAAAGGCGCGATCGAGCTAGTAGATTGATTCCACGAGACTTGTTGTTTCAATGATTACGGAATGGCATATGGCGCCCGTCAGGGATTTTACGAAAAGCCTGAATTTTCGAATCGCGGTCCTCCTGCTCTCCGTCCTGAACGGAGCTCTTGCAAAGCCAGCGTCAGATAAGTCATGCTAGAGTGGCGATTCTTGAATTGGGGGCTGATTGGATGGGTTCCGACAACGCCGTCGACGAGACGATTCTTTCCTGGTTTGCGCTGCGGGTTCGTTCGAATTTTGAACGTGTTGCCGCGGTCCATTTGCGCGATCGCGGGTTTGAGGAGTTCTCTCCGATCTACAAAGCGGAGCGCCAGTGGTCGGACCGAAAAAAACAAATCGATGCCTTCCTGTTTCCCGGCTACGTCTTCTGCCGTTTGAATCCCAACGATCGCTTACCGGTGCTCACCATTCCTGGAGCGGTAGGACTGGTCGGTTTCGGAAAAGGGCCGACGCCGATTCCGGAGAACGAGATCGAGGCCGTAAGAAGAATGGTCGGCTCCGGTCTCCTGGTTGCGCCTTATCCGTTCCTGGCGGTCGGACAATGCGTGCGGATCGAACGGGGTCCGCTCACCGGCGTAGAGGGGATGGTCAAGGAAATCAAAAAAACGTTCCGTTTGATTGTCTCGGTGCACCTGCTGCAGCGCTCCGTTTCTGTGGAAATCGACAGAAGCTGGATACGGCTGGTTGGTTCGGAACCGAAAGCCGGGCGCGGGGCGCAAGATTCTTCTGGAATTCGCGCCAAGATGTGATAGGGCGAACGCTTGCCCCACGCGCCCTAGCTCACAACCAGCGTTGCGGTCAAACGTAGCGAGCGATCGAGCGGCCTGATCCTACGGCCGTTTTGCAAGCGCCGCAAACGGACTCCACTCCGTCTTTCGCACCAGTTCCAGAGCGTCCTCACGCTGCTTGAGCTCGCCCGAGAGGTATTGCAGCACGTCACGCTCCGCTTTGGTGGGCCGGGTATCGGCGCGTCCGGCTACATCCAGGAGATTGGCCAGCTTATCGTCAATGGCGTTGCCGTAGTTGGTCAGATCCTGCACGTCTTTGGCGCGGAACTGGCTCAGACGTTCCTCGATCGGGTAGAGCTTGTCATTGAGAACCTTCAGCGCGCGCGCGAGGTTTTGCGCGTCCGGCGTCCCTTGCGCCTTGCCGGCGGCGTCCTGCGCCTCGCGCCGCATTTCGCGGAGCTTGCGCACCGTGTCGTGCGTCTCGGTCAGCTTGTCGCGAATCGCAATCAGGAAATTGAACTCGTCGCGCAGATCTGCGTCACTGACATTTACCCGCGGATCTTTCACCACTTCGAACGGCTCGTTGTAAGACTGTCCATCGAGCGTCAGCTTGGCCTGATACCTGCCCGGAACGGCGAGCGGCGCCAGACGCCGGCTGCGCAGCGTGGTTCCCGGGATCACATTCGCCCACGGATAGCGCAGGTCCCAGACGAAGCGGTTCGCGCCGGCATGCGCGGGCACGCGCAAAGGCGCGGGCGCGTTCGATGCACTGTTGAAGGTTCGCACCTCCTGACCCTGCGGATCAAGAATCGTCAGCGTGACCTCGGCTTGCGGCGCGTCCTTCGCGTACCATTCGATGACCGCGCCGTTTGGAGGATTGCGGCCTTCGTTGCCCGCCGCGGCGCCGCCGGAAACTCCCGCGCCGGCGCCCATGTCGGCGAGCTCGGCGTTGGCGCGGAACCGCACGGCTGTTCGCGGCGCGAACAGATGCGTGCCCGATAAAGTCGCGGGAGTGAACTGGTGCAGCAGCGCGACGTTGTCCAGAATCCAGAAAGAACGGCCATGCGTGGCGGCGATAAGATCGCCGTTTTTCACCACCAGATCGTGGACCGGAACGGCGGGAAGGTTGAGGCGCAGGGATTGCCAGTTCGCGCCATCGTTGAAGGAAACGTAAACGCTCGTTTCGGTTCCGGAAAACAGCAATCCGCGCTGCCCGGGGTCCTCGCGGATCACGCGCGTGTAATCCCCGTCGGGAATCCCCGCCGTGATCTTGGTCCACGTCTTGCCGTAGTCGTGAGTTTTGTAGAGATACGGATGACGATCCTGAAGCTTGTAGCGCGTCGCGGCGACGTAGGCGGTTGCGGGATCGTGCGGGGAGGGTTCGACAATGGTGATGAGCGCGTACTCCGGCAGATCCTTGGGCGTCACGTTGGTCCAGTGCTTGCCGCCATCCTGCGACACCTGCACGTATCCGTCATCGGAGCCGGCCCACAGCAGATCTTTTTTCACCGGCGATTCCGCCAGCGCGAAAACGGTGCTGTACCACTCGACACCCGTATCATCCCGAGTGATCGGACCCCAGTATTGTGTCGAGATCGGGTCGCCGTAGGATGGCATCGGTTCAAGCTTCGTCGGATCGTGCCGCGTCAGGTCGGGGCTGATGATCTCCCACGTCTTGCCCTCGTCTTTCGAGCGGTGCACGAACTGCGACGAAACATACAGCGTGCCCGGATCGTTGGGCGAGCGGAGCACCGGGTAGGTCCATTGAAAACGGTATTTCATGGCGCGATCGCCCCAGCCCCAGTTGCTTTCCGGCCACGGTCCGACGTCCTCATTCTGGTGGTTTCGCAGATCCATGCGCTCCAGCATGTGATGCTCGCCCGCGACGATGATGTCGGGATCGTCCTGCTTGACGGCGATATAACCCGCTTCGCCTCCGCCGACGGTGAACCATTCCTGCTCCGTAATCGAGCCGTAATCGGAGCGGCTGGGCACGGAGATGGTGGTGTTGTCCTGCTGCGCGGCGTAGAGGCGATAGGGGAACTGATTGTCGGTGGTCACGTGATAAAACTGGGCGGTCGGCTGGTTCATCTCGGTGGACCAGGATTTCCCGCCGTCGAACGACACGCTGCCACCGCCGTCGTTCGCTTCAATCATGCGGCTGGTATTGTCCGGATCGATCCACAGATCGTGATTGTCGCCGTGCGAGGTGCGCATGGGGACGAAATTTGAACCGCCGTCGGTCGATTTGTACGCCTGAATGTTCAGAACGTAAACGGTATCGGGATCCTTGGGATCCGCGAACACGTGATGGAAGTACCACGGCCGCACGGTAAGGCCGGCCATGGCCGACGTGCGTTTCCAGGTTGCGCCTCCGTCATCGGAGCGGAACAAGCCCTTCTTGCCGGTTTCGGCGTCGACCAGGGCCCAGATGCGCTCCGGCCGCGCCGGCGAGAGCGCGACGCCGATACGGCCTTTGATACCGCCCGGCAGGCCGGGATTGTTGGTCAGCTCCGTCCAGTGATCGCCGCCATCGGTGGTCTTGAACAAGCCGGTGCCCGGGCCCGCGCTGCGCAGGCCCCAGGGGAAACGCTGGAACTCGAGCAGCGAGGCGTAAAGCACGTTGGGGTGGTTGGGGTCCATCGTGAGATCGATCGCGCCGGCGATGTCGGAGCGATAGAGGATCTTTTCCCACGTTTTGCCGCCGTCCCTGGTGCGGTAAACGCCGCGATCGGGGCTCGGTCCGAATCCGTCTCCGAATGCGGCGACGTAGGCCAGGTCGGCGTTGCGCGGATCGACGCGGATGCGGGCGATCTGCCGCGTAGCCACCAGCCCCATATTGACCCACGTTTTGCCGGCATCAGTCGATTTATAGACGCCGTCGCCATAGGAAGCGTCGCCGCGGAAACAGGATTCGCCCATCCCGACGTAGATGACGTTCGGATCGGACGGGGCAACGGCGATCGCGCCGACCGACGCCGTCTTGAAGAAATCGTCGCTGATGTTGCGCCAGGCGATGCCGCCGTTTTCCGTCTTCCAGAGGCCGCCGCCGGTGGTTCCCAGATAGAAGGTCAGCCGATGGTTTGGATCGCCCGCCACGGCGACCGAACGGCCTCCGCGCGAAGGTCCGACCAGGCGCCACTGAAGGAGCTTTAAATAGGACGGGTCGACCGGTCCATGGGGCGTCGGCGCCTCCTGTTCCGCGGAGCGGCCGGCGACCACCATGAGGAGGAGCGGCGCCAGCAGGAGCGGAAGCCAACGAGGATCGCGCATGAAATCGAGCCGGCCGCGCCTGACCACCGCTTTCCTTTCGGATCGACTTTCAGGCTCTGCGGCGCCGCCAGCACTTCGCAACTGCTCCTGGCGCACCCCTGCTTGCCGACGAATCTCTTTAAACATGTGCTCCTCCACTAAGGCGAAATTATACAGCGAACCACCGGCCAGGGGTTTCTCGAAAACGACTGGTGGCCGCTTTCCCGCACAATTCGTGATAGTCTGAACGGAAAGTTCGTTTCGAGGACCATGAGCATCTCTAAGCCGTTTATCGAGCGGCCGGTCGCCACAACTCTCCTCACGGTCGCGCTGGGAATGTCCGGCGTGGTCGCTTACAATTTCATGCCCGTAGCGCCGCTGCCGCAGGTCGATTTTCCCTCGATCAATGTCAACACCAGCCTGCCTGGAGCGAGTCCGGAGACGATGGCGTCGTCGGTGGCGACTCCACTTGAACGTCAGTTCGGACGCATCGCCGGAATCAATGAGATGACCTCCTCGAGCACGCTCGGCTCGACCAGCATCACCTTGCAATTCGACCTGTCACGGAATATTGACGCCGCCTCGCGCGACGTGCAGGCGGCCATCAACGCGGCGCGCAGCCAGCTTCCGCAGAATCTGCCGCGCAATCCGTTCTGGCACAAAGTGAACCCCGCCGATTATCCGATTCTGCAAATCGGCTTGACCTCGCCTACGCTGACGCCGGGCCAGATGTACGATGCCGCCTCGACCATCATGTCGCAGAAACTTTCCCAGGTACACGGCGTCGGTCAGGTATTTCTCGGGGGAAGCGCGCTGCCCGGCGTGCGGGTGGAAGTGAATCCGACGCTGCTCAATCATTACGGGCTGGGCCTGGAAGATGTGCGGACGATGCTTTCCAATGCCAATGTGAACGAGCCCAAAGGCGATTTTTCGGGCTCGCGACAATCCTGGATCATCCACACCACGGACCAGATCCGCAAAGCCAAGGACTATCGTTCTTTGATCGTCGCTTATCGCAACGGCGCGGCGATTAAACTCTCCGATATCGCGCAGGTAGACGATTCGGTCGAGGACCTCCGCAATATCGGATTCGTCAACAACCAGCCGGCCGTCATCGTGCGCATCAACCGCCAGCCGGGCGCGAATATCGTCGAAACGGTCGATCACATCCGCGCGGTGCTTCCTTATATACAGGCCTCCATGCCGGCTTCGATCGAGCTGACCATGCTGGCGGACCGGACCACTACGATCCGCGCCTCGGTCCAGACCGTGCAGCAGACCATGGCCATTTCGATCGGACTTGTGATCATGGTGGTGTTTCTGTTTCTGCGCAGCGTGCGCATCACGCTGATCCCGACGGTGGTGGTTCCGGTGTCGCTGGTGGGGACTTTCGGCGTGCTGTATGTATTCGGATACAGCATCGACAATCTCTCGCTGATGGCGCTGACCATCGCCACCGGATTCGTGGTCGACGACGCCATCGTGGTCATCGAAAATATCACCCGGCACATGGAACAAGGTATGCCGGCGATGCAGGCGGCGTTAAAAGGCGCGGCCGAAATCGGTTTCACCGTGGTCACCATCAGCATGAGCCTGATCGCGGTGTTCATTCCGATTTTGCTGATGGCCGGAATCGTCGGCCGCCTGTTCCGGGAATTCGCCGTCACCCTTTCGGTGGCCATCGTTTTGTCCCTGGCGATGTCGCTCACCATGACGCCGATGATGTGCGCGCGCCTGCCGGGGAGCGGCGCCGAGGAAAAGCACGGCCTGGCTTACCGTTTCAGCGGCTGGATCGTCGACGTTCTGCGCCGCGGATATGAAAAGAGCCTGGCCGAAGTGCTGCGCCAGCAGCCGTTGATGCTGGTGGTGACGCTCTCCACCATTGCGCTCAGCGTTTATCTGTACATTGTCATTCCCAAAGGATTTTTCCCGCAGCAGGATATCGGACGCATGAGCGGCACGCTCATCGCCGACCAGGCGACCTCCTTTCAGGCGATGCACCAGCATGTTCTGGAACTGATCGACATCGTCCGCGAAGATCCCGCCGTGGAGAGCCTGAACGCCTCGGTTGGCGCGGGCGGTTTCGGCGGCGCGGCGCTGAACAGCGGCAGCATTAACGTGACGCTGTACCCTTTGGCGCAACGCAAAATCACCACCGATGAGGTCATAGCGCGGCTGCGCCCCAGGCTGAACCGCGTTCCGGGCGCGAGTCTTTATCTTCAGGCAATTCAGGACCTGCGGGTGGGCGGACGCGCCAGCGGCGCGCAGTATCAGTACACGCTGCAATCCGATAGCGTCAGCGAGCTGAATGAATGGGCGCCCAAAGTGTTTCACGCCTTGCGCGCGCTGCCCGAGCTTGCCGATGTGAACAGCGACCAGCAGGACCGCGGTTTGGAGGCCGGTCTCGAAATCGACCGCCTCACCTCCGGGCGATTGGGAATTTCCACTCAGTTGATCGACAATCTTCTGTACGATGCCTTCGGCCAGCGCCAGGTGAGCGTGATGTACACGCAATTGAATCAGTATCACGTGGTCATGGAAGTGGACCCGATCTTCTGGCAAAATCCCGACGGTTTGAAATATCTTTACGTCCCCAATAGCCACGGCACCCAGACGCCGCTCAGCGCCATCACCCGATACGTTCCCAGCAACACCGCCCTGTCGGTCAATCATCAGGGACAGTTCCCCTCGGTGACCATCTCCTTCAATCTGCCGGTGGGCACTTCCTTGAGCCACGCCGTTCCGGCGATCGAGCAGGCGGAGCGCGACATCGATCTGCCGGGGTCCATTCACGGCAGTTTTCAAGGGACCGCGCAGGCCTACCAGGACGCGCTGTCGAGCGAGCCGATCCTGATCGTGGGCGCGCTGGTGACCGTGTACATCGTTCTCGGCATGTTGTATGAGAGCTTGATCCATCCCTTGACCATCCTTTCGACGCTGCCCTCGGCCGGCGTCGGCGCGCTGCTGGCGCTGATGCTGACCCACAACGAGCTCAACGTGATCTCGCTGATCGGGATCATTCTGCTGATTGGCATCGTGAAGAAGAACGCCATCATGATGATCGATTTTGCCATCGCCGCGGAGCGCGCCGAAGGGCTAAATCCGGAACAGGCGATTTTCAAGGCCTGCGTGCTGCGTTTCCGTCCGATTATGATGACCACCATGGCCGCGCTGCTCGGCGGATTGCCGCTGGCGCTGGGCCATGGGGAAGGTGGAGAAATGCGCCGTCCGCTGGGCATGGCGATCGTCGGCGGGCTGTTGTTCAGCCAGGCGCTGACGCTGTACACGACTCCGGTGGTTTATTTGTACATGGATCGCATGCGCCTTCGCTGGGAAGGCCTGCGCGACCGTACCCGCCGGATGCGTCCGCAGGTTCCCACTCCGACCATGCCGCAGGCCTGACGACGGCAAACCGCGCGCCGCCGCTTGCCAATCCCCGCCGGCTTCCAGTAGATTGACCGCATGACCATTCGATCAACTTTCGCCGTTTTCGTGATCTTGATCCAACCCGTGCTTTCCGCCGAAGTACTGTACCTCCGCGCCGGCCGGCTGATCGTCGACGCCCGGCAAGCGCCCATCTCTGAAGGAGCCGTGATCGTCACCGACGGAACGATCACCGCCGCCGGCGCGGGCCTGGCCGTTCCGCCCGGTGCGCGGCAAATCGATCTCCGCGCCTACACCGTTCTGCCTTCCATCCTCGACGCGCATTGTCATTTATGGACCGGCGGCCTCTTGCAGACGCCTTCGCCCGCGTATGCCGCGCTCAAGGCGGCTCAGGCCGTCGGCTATGCCCTCGATTCCGGGATCAGTGCCCTGCGAGTTTTGGGCAGCGCCGACTTCGTGGACGTCGCCATGCGTGAGGCGATCGAGGACGGGACCATCCGCGGGCCGCACATTATTCCCGCGGCGCACGCCTTGACCATCCCGGGCGGACACGGCGATCACTTCACGCTGCCGTACTCGATCGGGCTCACCGATGTGTACACGCCGTTGCACGGCTTCGTCAGCTCTCCGGCCGACGCGGAACGCGCCGTGCAGTTGCAGATCAAGTACGGGGCCAAAGTGATCAAGCTGCTGGCCTCCGGAGGCGTCGGTTCGCCGCTCGATTATCCGACCGACGAACACCTTTCGCCCGAGGAGATGCGCGTGGCGGTGGAAGAAGCGCACATGCATCACCTGAAAGTCGCCGCTCACGCCGAGAATCTGCGCACGATTCTGGACGCTTTAGCCGCCGGCGTGGACTCGATCGAGCACGGCTCGGAGCTGAACCAGGAGGCTATCGAATCGATCAAGAGCCACGGCGCGACGTTAGTTCCGACGCTCAACGTGGTCGATACCTTCCAGACCTTCGGCGAGCGGCAGCATCTGCCGGAGGTGATGTTGATCAAGGCGCGCAATCTGGCCAAGTCGCATTTCGCCAGCTTTCAACTCGCCTTGAAGAATGGCACGCGCGTGGCCGCGGGATCGGACACCTTTTATAGCCCCGGCGGCGCGACCGTGCTCGACGAGCTGGTGACCGATGTCAAATACGGCATGACTCCGCGCCAGGCGCTCGAATCCGGCACCATCACCGGAGCGTCGCTGCTGGGGCTGGATAAACTCGGGCGCCTGGCCACGGGAATGGAAGGCGATCTCATCGCCGTCGAGGGCGATCCGCTGACCGATATCCACGCGCTCGAAAAGGTTCGGTTTGTTTTATACAAAGGCGCAGTCATAAAAGCTCTGCATCCGTAACCTCGTGCGGAACATCAACAACGGGAGCCGATCATGAATTGCGACCTGGTGGTTCTGTTCGAGCATCCCGAGTGGCAGAAACCCCTGTTTTCGGCCCTGTCCCGCCGATCCGTGCGGTTTCGGGCGTTCGATCTCAAGCAGGCAGCTTTCGATCCGGATCGCGTGCCGGATGCGCGACTCTACTTCAATCAAGCGAGCCCCAGCGCTTACGTCCGCGGCAACACACGAGCCGTGCCGCTGGCGCTTGCTCTGATGCGGTCGCTGGAACTCGGTGGCGCGCGCGTGCTTAACGGTTCCCTCGCCTTTTCGCTCGAACTGAGCAAGTCCGCGCAAGCGGCGCTCATGCAGCGGTTGGAGATCCCGCATCCTCGAACGCTGGCATTCAACGATGTTGAAGTCGCGCTGGCCGAGTGGCGAGATCAGTGGCCTGCATTGCTCAAGCCGGAACAGGGCGGCAGCGGCGCGCGAATGTATCTGCTGCATTCGGCGGACGAATTGGTAGACCTGCTGCGAAAACTTCCGGGCCTCTGGTCTCCCGACAACCTGCTCCTTCTCCAGGAGCACGTCGAGTCGGATTCATCTCAGGGTATCGTTCGGATGGAGTTTCTGGGCGGCGAGTTGCTCTACGCGATGCGTGTCGTTTCCCATGGAAATTTTAACCTGTGCCCGTCGGAGGTCTGCAACCCCGAAGCCGGCGGCGCTTCGCATTGCGAGACTACTCCCGCGACGCCCGTCGAATTCTATCCGTTCCAGGATGTGCCGGCGGCGGCGGTAGAGACCGGCGCGAAATTGATGTCGGCCGGCGGCCTGGACGTGGGCGGCATCGAATACCTTGAAACGCGCGATGGCCGGCGCGTCTTTTATGACATCAACGCGAACTCCAATCTGCGTGCGCCTATTGCTCAAGCCTTCGGCTTCGATCCGTTCGAGCGGGTGGTCGACTTTCTGCTGAAGCAGGTTGAGGCCGCCGCACGGCCGTAGCGCCCTTACTGCGCTCCTTCAGCCCCCGGACCGAGGTATTTTTCGACAAATTCCACGCTGCGCCGGTAGCGGTCGAGAATGTGCTTCTGTTCCCGCAATCCGTGCGGCTCGCGCGGATAGGTGACAAACATCACCGGCACGTTATAGCGCTGCAATCCGCGGAAGAGCATCTGGCTTTCCGAAATCGGATCGGTGGTGTCGGCCTCGCCTTGCAGGATCAGCGTCGGCGTTTTGGCGTTCTTGATGTACAGAATCGGCGACGAATGGTCGAAACCGGCGTGATTCTCGTACGGCGTGCTGAAATACCACTCGTCGCCCGTCGAGTGCGCTTCGGTTCCGAACTCCGTCGCCAGGTCGGCCATGCCCGCGCCGCAGATCGCGACCTTGAAACGGTCGGTTTGCGTAATCGCCCACTCCGACATGTATCCCCCGTAGGACCATCCGCCGATTCCCAGACGATTCGGATCGGCGATTTTGCGCCGCACCAGATCGTCCACGCCGGCCATCACATCTTTAAAATCGCCGCCGCCCCAATCGCCCTTGTTCGACGCGAGAAATTTCTGCCCGTATCCGCTGGAGCCCCGGATATTCGGCTGCATCACGGTGTATCCGCGCGCCACCAGCAACTGCGTCAGCGCATCGAAACGATCCCGCCAGGCCCCCGCCGGTCCGCCGTGGATCATCATGATGGTCGGCGCGGGTTCGCCCACGCGCGTGCCGGCGCCGCGGAACAGCGCCGCTTCAATCGGCGTCCCATCGAAGCTCTTATACGTGTAAATTTCCGCCTTCTGAAGCGCGATGTTCGAGAAGCCGTCGTTTAAATGGCTCACCGCTTTTCCGTCAGCCCACAACTCCGGCAGCACCGACGCCGACTGCGCCACGTACACCACATCGCCCTGCTTGCTCACCGCGAACTGCGAAATATCCAGCGAACCGCTGCTCGCCAGCTTGCGCGCCCGTCCTCCCACCGCTTCCAGCTCGCCGCGGAATCCGGCGGTGAACAGCGCCGCGACCTCGGAATTGTTCAGCCATTCGAAATTTCCCACCGGCCGGTCCTTATCCGCGGTAATATTTTTCGGATTCCGCAAATCGATCGGCGCGATGAACAGATCCTGCGCCTGCGGTCCGTCGGCCGGCGACATGACGAACGCCACCGACGCTCCATCCGGTGAAACCTGAAGGCCGCGGAACGGCGCTTTGGGCCAGGCCAGCTCGGTGAAATTTCCGCCATCGAGGGAAACGGAATAAATCCGTTCCACATTGCGCAGATCGGACTCCGGCTGATCGGTCGCGGCGGCCAGAAAATGTTGTTCATCCGGCAGCCAGTCAAACTCGCGGATGGCGTAAGCGCCGCCGGTAATGCGCTGCACTTTTTTGGTCGCCAGGTCGATGGTCCAGATGCGCGCCGGATGCGGCTCGCCGATCACGTGTTCGTCGTCGCCGTCTCTCTGTTTCTTTTCTTCTTCCGCGCTGCGTGGATCCTGCGCCAGAAACGCAATGGTCTTGCCATCCGGCGACCATTTAAACTGCATCACCGAATTTTTGCCGCTGGTCAGCTTCGCCGCCTCGCCGCCCGTGGCCGGCATCAGCCAGATCTGCTGGTGTTCCTCGCGATCCGATAAGAACGCGAGAGATTTCCCGTCCGGCGACCAGCGCGGCGACGATTCCGATTTCGCCGACGTGGTCCACTGCCGCGTTTCCTGCGTCTCCGTATCGTACACCCAGATGTGCCGCAGCGAACCGCGTCCCACCGGCGGTTCCTGCACCGTTAACGCCACGCGTTTGCCGTCCGGAGAAAAATGCAGATCCGACGGCTCCCGCACCTGGATCGCTTTTTCCACCGTCAGTTGATCGGCGGCCATCGCCGCGCCGGCCAAAACAAGAAGGAACGCCAGTTTCTTGGTCATGGGGCGAGTTTATCAAAACCGCCGCGCTAAATCTGGTTCGATTCAGTCCGCACCCCCGCCAGTGCTCCTCGCCTACCAGTGCGTCAACGACCCATCCGGCCGCCGATAAATCTGACGGTGTACCGGCTGCGTCACTTCTCCGATCATGGTCAGCGGGCCGGTGTCGAGCGTGACGCCAAGCCCCGGCCGCTCGTTGGCATAAAGCCTTCCCGCCTTGAAATCCGTGTACTCCGGAAGATACGGAATCTTGCGATCGCCGTAGTTGTATTCGAACATCACGCTGAGCGGATAGGTCACCAGGCAGTTGACCAGCGCCGCGGTCGCCACCGGTCCGGTGAAGTGCGGCACCATCCCCACCGCGTGCGTTTCGCACAGCGCCAGAATCTTCAGATATTCGCTGATCCCGCCGACGTTGGGCAGCGTGCAGCGGTTGTAATCGATATCGTGATTCTCCACCAGCTTGTTAAAATCCCAGCGCCAGCCCCACTCCTCGCCCGCCGCAATCGGCAGCGAAGTCATCTGCCGCAGTTTCGGAATGTCTTCGAGGAAATGTTCGGTGCGAACCGGATCTTCCACCAGGTAAGGCGAGTATTCTTCGATCAGCTTGCAGCCGCGCAGCGCGTCGTCATATTCGAAGCGCTGATGAAAATCGACGCTCCAGTCGCCCCGCGAACCGAGCGCCTCGCGGATCTCTTTCGCCTCCCGCGCGAGCGCCAGCAGCCGTGCGCGCACATCCCAAACCTCGCCGCCGGGATCGGCCGCGCCAATCCGGTACAGCTTATAACCGGCATCGAGAGTCGCCTGCACGCGGTCCTTCATCGTTGGCTGCGCGCCGCCCGGCCCGGCCGGTGGACGAACATTGCCGGTGTTATAGCACTCGCAATAATCGCGCACCGCCCCGCCCAGAATTTCATGAATCGGCACGCCCAGCGCTTTCCCTTTGATGTCCCACAGCGCCAGGTCGAGCGCGCCCATGGCATCCTGTTTTTCCCGGCCCGGAGGATAGAACCAGGCCATGTATTCTTCCTGCCAGATGGCTTCAATATTGAACGGATTCTTGCCAATCAGCGAGCCGGCGCATTGCTCCAGCGTATCCTTGGCGCCGCCCTCGCCGATGCCGGTAATCCCGGCGTCGGTCTCCACCGTCACCAGCATGTTGCTCTGGTTAAAAAGCTGATTGAGGTCGGGCGGTTTGTAAATGCGGACCCGCGTGATTCGCGTCTTGGGCAACGCAGCGTGGGCCAGCCTCGGCAGGGCCACGTAAGCCGCGGGCAGGGCTGCGAGCGACTTCAGAAACGATCTTCGCTTCATAGATCATCCTTTCTCACAGAAAAGCCAGCATACGCCGTTTCACCACCCGGATGCAGGAACCAGCCCCGGCGCCAATCCGCCCTCAGGCTTTGTGATAAGATGCATACTGAATACAACTTTTATGTCCTCTGTGCCTCTCCGCTCCGTTGGTTCAGGAGCCGCTATCGTCCTCGGCGCGATTATGGCCACCTGCGTTTACGCGGCTCATGACGATGCCTTCGATTTCCCGTACATCCCCTACGACCACCCGGCGATCCAATACCCGGCTCGTACGCCCGACGACGCAGTCACACACTTGCAGAAGCGGATCGACAGCGGCGCGGTCAAATTGGACTACGATCGGCGCTACAGTTATCTTCCCAGTCTGTTGAAGCACTTCGGCGTGAATCCCGATTCGCAGATGCTGGTGTTTTCGAAAACCAGTTTCCAGGGGCCGAAAATCTCGCCGAAATCGCCGCGAGCGCTGTATTTCTCCGATAACGTCGCGGTCGGATACGTGCCGCGGGGAGATGTGATGGAGGTGATCGCCATCGATCCCCAACAAGGCGTGGAATTTTACACTCTCGATCTGGAAAAGCAGGCCAAGCCCGAATTCCTGCGGCGGACCATGCAATGCATGCAGTGCCACATGATTCCGGGCACCTTGAATGTTCCCGGCCTGGAGATAACCTCGGTGATCCCGGCGCCGGACGGTTCGCTGAGATTTCCCGCCGCGGGCATCATCGTCGACCACCGCACTTCTCTCGACGACCGCTGGGGCGGATGGTATGTGACCGGCACGGCGGGCGAATTGCAATCCCGCGCCAATGCCTTCGCGTCGCGTCCCGATCTGCCCGGCGTGCTGGAGTATCGGAACACCCAAAATCTGACCAGCCTTCGAGACCGCCTCGATACCACGCAATACCTGGAGCCGGCCAGCGATATTGTGGCGCTGATGACCATCGAACATCAGACGCGCGTGACCAATCTGCTGATCCGCCTGGGTTGGGAAACGCGAATCGCGGAGCAAGAGGGCAAAATGGAGGAATTCCGCAAAGACCGCTTGAATATGATTGTCGGCCAACTGGCCAACTATATGTTGTTCACCGATGAGGCGAAAATCCACGACCCGATTACCGGCGTTTCCACCTTTACCAGGACCTTCCCGGCGCGCGGTCCGCGCGACAGGCAAGGCCGCTCTCTGCGCGATTTCGACCTGAAAACAAGATTATTTCGCTACCCTCTGAGCTACATGATTTACAGCGACCTGTTTGACGCGCTTCCCGGCGTCGCCAAACAAGCCGTTTACCAGCGCCTTTACGATATGCTGACCGGGAAAGATGAAGCGCAACGTTCCGCGGCAGATCGCCGCGCCATTCTCGAAATCGTCCGCGACACCAAACCCGGTCTTCCGGCCTACTGGAAATAGCCAACCATGCAACTGACTCTACATTCCGAGTACGCGCTGCGGGTCCTGCTTTATCTCGGTACGCAGCCCGGCCGGCTCTGTTCCACGCGCGAGATCAGCGACGCCTACGGGATTTCCAAGAACCACCTGGTGCGCGTGGTCCAGACCTTGGGCGAGCACGGGTATCTGGAGTTGTTGCCCGGTCGTAACGGCGGCATCTCGCTGGCAAAAGAGCCTCATTTGATCCGCTTGGGCGACGTGGTGCGCGACGCGGAGCCGAACATGCGCATGGCGGAGTGTTTTGACCGCCGGACCAATCACTGTGTGCTGACTCCGGTCTGTTCGCTGCGGCCGGTTCTGAATGAGGCGCTGAACGCGTTCCTGTCGTCCTTGAATCTGCACACGCTGGCCGACCTTCTGTCGCACGGCGCGCGGCAGAAGATGTCCGCGAAATTTGCCACGCTCACGGTCTGACAGGGTGCTGAAAAAAGTGGACCGGCGCGGCACCCTAAACTGCCCGCCGGTAGATCCCTTCAAAATACCAGCCTGAGAGCGAATTGAATCTGCCGCGAAGTCAGCCGCGGATCCTGTACGCCGGCCGAGGTGATACGGGCGAAAGTCGAGCTGGTTTCAGTCGTCGTCGGGTTATCGAAATTGGCGTGGTTGAACACGTTGAAGAATTCGGCGCGGAACTGCACGTAGCGCGTTTCCTTGAACACGAAATTCTTCAGCAGCGACGGGTCGAATTCCACCTCGCCCGGTCCGACGATGACGTCGCGGCCCGAATCGCCGAAACGGCCCAGGAAATTATCGCTGAAGCAGGCCGTGTTGAACCACTCATGCGGCGTGTGCGAAAAATCGTTGGGATTGCATCCCGAAACAACATCGGGACGCGTGGCGGAGTTGGTGCCGGTAAGCGTCAGCAGGCCCACGGAAGGATCGATCGGATTGCCGGACTGGACGCTGAAAATTCCGTCGGTCTGCCAGCCGCCGATCAGGAAATCGCCGATCCAGTTCATGTTGCTCAACGCCGCGCGGCCCTTGCCGACCGGGATCAGGTAAACGTAACTCAGGATGAAGCGGTTGCGCGTGTCGAAGGTGGAGGGACCGGCCTCGGCATGGAAGTTGAAGGGATCGACCACCGCCGCGTTCCAGGAAGAATCCGTGTCCAGCGATTTTGAATAAGTGTAGCCGGTAAGCAGCGTCAGGCCGTGGGAAACCTTCTTTTCGAGCTCGATCTGAAGCGCGTTGTAGTTGGAGGTCGCCGCAGAGGAATCGACGGTGAGGCCCGCGAAATTGGAATAGGGGCGATTGGCCTGATTGAAAAGCGGCGAAGGCTCCGGCAGGTTGGCGTTGTACTCGCGATCGAGATGGGTGCCTTTGGAGCCGACATAGCCGACCGTCAAACCCATATCGCCAGGGAGCTGGCGCTGCACGTTGAAGCTCCACTGCTGGACGTAGCCTTGTTTGAACGGGCTTTCGAGCCACGTCGCGCTGGGAACGGGAGGGGTCGAAGTGCCGCCGTACGGATTGGCGAGGTTGATGTTGGGAACGCCGTTGCTGCTGGGATTAAAACTCAGCGGCACCACGAAGGGCGGGCTGAGCGCGGGAGTGAGCAGGATATTCAGCAGCTTTTCATCCCAGAAAACGCCGTATCCGCCGCGAAACACCGTGTTGTTGCCGAAGGGCGTGTAGGCGAAGCCGAATCGCGGCGCGAACTGTTTCTTACTGGTGTCGTAGAGATTCTGTTGCGACGGGCTGGCGGTCTTGATGTCGCCCGGAACGTTGGGATCGAAGGTCGACAGGTGATTGTACTTGTCGATGGTCGGCGAGTTGTACTCCCAGCGCACGCCGAGATTCAAAGAAAGGTGCGGCGTGACGCGCCAGTCATCCTGGGCAAAGAAGTCGAGCGAAGAAGTGCGGAAGCCGGTGACGTCGCTGGCCATAAGCCCGCCAAAAGAACGGCTGACGGAGCTCGAATAAGGATCGCCCAGCAGCAGGTCGGCGATGGAGCTGCCGCCGGAGCTCGAATTGGCCGCCGCGCTGGTATAGAAATTCTGGAAAACCAGCGTGCCGCGCGCCGTCGAATCGAACAGAAGATTCAATTGAAAACGGCGGAAATCCTCGCCGAATTTGAAATTGTGCTTGCCGTGGATCCAGGAGAAGGTGTCGGTGACCTGATAGGTGTTGTCCTTGCGATCCTGCGGGAGATTGGTGGCGTCGCCTTCGGTATCGTAGCCGGACGGTTCGATGAGCGGCGTGCCGTAATCGATCGGATTGCGCGAGGTGCCGAGGATGCCGAGCGCCGTGGAATTATCGGTCGACTCATCCTGCTGGAAAATTCCGCCGCGGGTGCGATTGTAGCCGAGCCGCAGCTCATTGATCTTGGTGGCGCCGAACAGGTGGACTTCGCCAAGCAGAAAACTCTGGCCGCCGTTCAGCGTGTTGCAGCCGTAACCGGGAAGGTTGTGGGAACCGGCGCAGAACGCGTCAAAGGTATTCAGGCGGTTTTCGTCGTAAAAAGAATAGCGCCCGAACAGGCTGTCGGAGTCGGTGAAGCGATGATCAATGCGGCCGGTGTACTGGTTCAGGTCGTCCATGGCCCCTATGGTCGAGTCGTACAGGCCGCTGGAGGCGTTGTTGGGCGCGTTGGGAAGCGGGTACAGATTGAGAACGTTCTGGCCGACAGGACTGATCTCGCTCGCCGGAATGATGTTGCCGGAAAATGGTGCGCGCTGGCCGGTCGAGCTGATCGAGTTAGGATCGTAAATCGGGCTGCTCAGCGCCGAGAAGTTGCCGGAATGCATCGCCGCGGTGGGCACGGTGCCGACTTTACTCACCGAAAAACGGATCCGCGTGCTTTCCCAGTTGAAGAAGAAAAATGTTTTGTCTTTCTTGATGGGTCCGCCAATCGAGGTGCCGAACTGGTTGCGCTTGTACGGAGGAATATCGTGCGGATCGAAGAAATTGCGCGCGTCTAAATCCGCGTTGCGCAGGTATTCATAGGCCACGCCGTGGAATTGATTGCTGCCGCTCTTGGTGGTGTAGTTGATCTGCCCGCCGCCGCTGCGCCCGTACTCGGCCGTGTAGGTGGTTTCCGCGACTTTGAATTCTTCCATCGCGTCCGGGTCCAGCGGCACCACCCATTGATTGATGGCCAGGTCGTTGTTGTCCACCCCGTCGAGCAGAAAATTATTCGACTGCTCGCGCGCGCCGTTGATCGACACCGATCCGCCCTGGGTCTAGTTCTGCGAGCCTTTGACGCCGTTGTTGACGCCCGGCACCAGCGTCACCAGCTCCAGCGGATTGCGTCCGTTCAAGGGCAATCCCGTGACCTGTTGACTCTCGATCACGTTCCCCACCGTGGCCGAATCGGTGCTGATCACGGGCGTAGTCGCCTCCACCGTCGCGGTTTGCGTGACCTCGCCGACCGTGAGCGTGAAATCCACGCGCAGGCGCTGGTCGACGTCGAGAACCAGATTCTGTTGCGTCTCGCTCTGAAAACCGGCGCGCTCCGCCGTGACGTTGAAAGTTCCGACCGGCAGTTCCGTAAAAAGAAATTCGCCCACGCCGTTCGTATTTTGGTCGCGAGTGAATCCGGTGGCCGGCTGGCGCACCGTGACTTTAGCGCCGCTTACGACGGCGCCGCTCGAATCGCGCACGGTTCCGAGAATCGTGCCGCGAATGTTCTGGCCGGACAAACCAGCCGCGATGAAAAACAGTAAAGCTCCGCATGACAAAATCCGTTTTTTCATAAATTACCCTCTCTCCTGAAAGCGAACCAGCAGAAATTTCCGCCATCATATCATGTCTGCGTTAACTTTTATAAGAGAAAAAATGCATGCGAGGCCGGGCCCGGCGCAGGGGCCTGGAACACAAATTCAAGGCGCCAGCTTCGAACTTTGGCGAAACGCCGACGGATGATACCATGACATTCATGAAAAAGCGCCTGTTTTTTGCGGCTCTCCTGGCAGCCGGCGTCGCCATCTACGCTCAAACTCGACAGGACGGGGGATTTTCAGTGGTCGAAGCGAGCATCCCGGAAATGCGCGCCGCGCTCGAGCAGCATCGCGTGACCTCGCGCGAGCTGGTCGCGCAGTATCTGGCCAGAATCGGCATGTATGAGGATGTGCTGCATTCGGCCATCACCGTGAATCCGAATGCGCTCAAAGAGGCCGCCGAACTCGATCGCGAACGCGCCGCGGGTCACCTCCGCGGCCCGCTGCACGGCATTCCGGTCGCGCTCAAGGACAACATTCAGACCACCGAAATGCCCACCACCGGAGGTGCGCTCGCTTTTGCCGGCTACACCCCTCCATACGAGGCGACTCTGACCAGAAATCTCCAGGCCGCCGGCGCCATCATCATCGCCAAAACCACCATGACGGAGCTGGCCAATTGGGTCGCCGGCGCGCCCATGCCGATGCCCGGAAATTACAACGCCATTCGCCTGTGGGGGATGAACCCCTACGATCCGCGCCGCGACCCGCGCGACGCCTTCAACGATGGCCGCGGCGCGATGAGTCCGGCTGGATCCAGCTCCGGCATCGGAACCGCCGCCAATCTGTGGGCCGCCAACGTGGGGACGGAAACCTCGGGATCGATCCTGGGCCCGTCGAATCAGAACATGCTCGTGGGCATCAAGCCGACCGTGGGACGCGTCAGCCGCTACGGCGTGATCCCCATCACCGCCGATCAGGACACCGCCGGACCCATGGCCAAACACGTCGCCGGTGCGGCCATCCTGCTCGGCGCAATGGAGAGCGCCTCGCCCGACCCCAATGATCCGGCCACCTCCCGCTGCACGGCGCCGCCGAATCGTGATTACACGCCGTATCTCAAGGCCGACGCGCTGCGCGGCGCGCGCATCGGCATCCCGCGCGAGTTTTACTACGATCGTCTGCCCGGCTCACCAGGCGGACGCGGAGGCGGCGGCCTGAATCCCGCCCAGGCCAGAGTGATGGCCGGCGCGATCAGTGTGCTCAAGGAGCAAGGCGCGGTGCTGGTCGATCCGGCGAATATTCCAACCGTCGAGGAGCTGGCGCACTGGAATTTTTGTTCCGGCGCGTTTGAGGGCAAAGGCCGCGATGCCAACTGTTCTGTGGTGCTGAAATACGGCATGAAGCGCGATTTCAATAAGTGGCTGGCGACGCTGGGCCCCTCGGCGCCGGTGAAATCGCTCACGGAGCTGCGCGAATGGAACATTCGCCACACCGCCGCCGGCGCCATCCGCTACGGACAATCCGAGCTCGACATTTCCGATGAAATGAACGTCCAGTCCGACCGCGCCCGCTACGAAGCCGATCGCGCCAAAGACATCGATATGGCCGGCACTCGCGGCATTGACGCGGTGATCAAGGCGGATCACCTCGACGCCCTGTTATTCCCCGGATCGAGCAGCGCCTCGATCGCGGCCAAGCCCGGCTATCCCACCGTCATCGTACCGTTCGGGATGGTGCCCAACGCTCCCAACCCGCCGTTTCCCGCCGGGTTCGACGCCAAGCCCCAACCCTACGGCGTCGGCTTCACCGGAATGGCGTGCAGCGAGCCTCGTCTAATCGGGCTCGCGTACTCGTTCGAGCAGGCCACCAGGCGCCGCGCCCCGCCGCCCTCCGCGCCGTGAGCGTGCCTAACGCCGAGATGTTCGTGCAGCGCCCGTTCCGCCGACACGCACGCTCGCCGCAGTTTTTCGCACTCTGAGTACGCCATCTTGAAGTCGTCCGCAACCATTCCGCAAAGCCTCCGGCAGGCCGCGGTATAACGAGTCACCGCCTCATCGTACAGCGACAGCAGTTTTCCGCAATCGTCGCACTTCCAGGCCAGCGGAACGCGTCTCAGCGCGAGGTTCATTGAAGTATCTAACCATCAACAAGCATAGGAGTTAGCCCGTTATACCGCAATACTTACGAAGCGGGAGATGGAATGGCGAACCGGCAGGGTTGATCCGCTTCGGTCCGTTGGTGGCGCACGCACTCCTGCGTGCCGCGTCGAGACTCTTCTCGACGCACGGCTGATCGAGCGGAACTTAGCGTCGGCAAGAGTGCCGACGCGGCACGCACAAGTGCGTGCGCCACGCACCCATACTGACCGGGGGTTGCGTCAGCGATATCAATGCCGTCTGTCCCCTTTTTCAGCACCCTGCCAGTAATGGCGCGGGCAAAACCTCGCTCCGCCGCACAAATTCTTAAGGCTTTTTCATCTCCGGCAAGCTGAACGAGAACGTGGCCCCCTGGCCGTCCCCCTCGCTTTGCGCCCAGATGCGTCCGTGGTAGCGCTCGATAATGCGCTTGGAAATCGCCAATCCGACGCCGGTGCCCGGATATGCAGTCGTGTGCAGGCGCTTGAACAACCCGAAGATGCGAATCGCATGACTCGGGTGGAAGCCGATGCCGTTATCTTTCACGCTCACCACCCATTCTCCATCGCGCTTTTCCGCGCCGATTTCCAGCCGTAGCGGAACATCCGCGCGGCGATATTTCAAGGCGTTCGAAAGCAGGTTCCGAAACACCATCCCCATCTGCGGCCCATCCCCGAGCACGGTCGGAAGCGGGCATCGCACCAGCATGGCTCCCGCTTCCTCGATCCGCACGCTGAGCACCGAAATCGCTTCATCCAGGCACTGGTTGAGATCCGTGGCCCGCGACGGCTCCTGCTCCGGGTGGACCGCGCGCGAGTACTCCAGCAGATCGCGGATCAATTGCTGCATCTTCCGCACCGAGCCGTCGATGTAGTCGGAAAATCGCACCGCCTCGGCATCGTCACCCGCGCGGCAGTGTTCGAGCAGCAGCTCCGAGAATATTTTCACGGTCCGCAACGGCTCTTGCAGATCGTGGCTGGCCGCGAAGGCGAACTCCTCCAGCTGCGAATTGAGCTTTTTGAGCTCCTCGTTTTTCCGCTGCAACTCCTCGGCGTACGCGCGCCGCGCCTCCTCGGTTTTCTTCCGATCGCTGATGTCAGTGAGGGCGCAGCGCCAGGACGAGTCGCCGCTCTCCTCGACCGGACCCTCCAGATACACCGAAACCGAAACGCGCGCGCGGTCCTTCCGGCGCAGAGACAGCTCGCAGGCGAACAGCGCGGCCCCGCTGGTCAAGCCCTGCCAGCAGCGGTAAAACTCGTCCGTGGATTCGCTGGCGATGAAACGGTTAAAAGGCTGCCCGGTGAGCACACTGCGCTCTGCCCCGAGCAACTGCGCCGCCTTCAGATTCGCCTGCACGATCACCGCGTCCCCATTCAGCATGAGGTAGCCCACCGGCGCGAAATCGAAAAGATCGCGATAATGAGCGCGCGATTTATCGAGCTCGTCCTGCGCGCGGAGCAGTTCGTCATTTTGCATCTCCAGCTCGATCTGGTGGATCTCCAGCTCATGCACCAGCCGCCGGACTTCTTCAGCGCTCAGCCCGCCGATTTCCCGCCGCGCCTCCGAGGCGGATTCTGCGCGTTGACGCAGGCTCGCCGCTGGCTTCGATCTCGCTTTGTCCGGCCCTGCCATCGACTTCTACTCCAACACCTTGAACCAGTCAGCGAAACATTCAGCCCAAAATATCTTTGATGGTCATGGCAATCGCCTCCGGTGCTCCGGCCTCGTCGGTGAGCAGCGACAGCGTTAATAACCCCTTGTGCTGCTCGCCGTTCTTGCCGACCCGCGTGCATCCGACGCTGCGAATGGGTTCACCCTGGCGGCAGCGTTTCAGCCGCTCCTCCAGCAGGTCTCGCTCCGCGGCTGGCGCGGTGATACGCACCGGCTGGCCGAGCAGATCGTCCCGCGTCCAGCCCGAGCTGCGAATCACCTCTTCATTCAGATCGGCGATGCGCCCCTCCAGATTGACCACCAGGATCGGATCCAGCGCGTCGGTGAACACTTTGGACATCCGGCGCAGACTTTTTTGCGTCTGTTTCACCGGATTAATATCGACAAACGTCAACACCACCCCGTCGATCATATTTTCGGCCTTGCGGTAGGGCATGATGCGTAACAGATACCAGTGCCCATCCTTGGTTTGCACCTCGGCATGGTGGAAGGCCAGAGTGCGCAGAACCTGCCGGCAATCGGCCACTAAGTCATCATAACTTAAGTTCCAGACCAAGTCAGCAAGTGGCCTTCCAATATCGCTCGGAATCAGGTTTACCAGGAGTTTGGCCTGCTCGGTGTAACGTGTGATGCGCAGACTTCTGTCCAGGAAAATAGTCGCGACCTCGGTGCTGTTGAACAGGTTCCGCATGTCGTCATTGGCCCGCGACAGTTCATCAACCTTGCCCTGAAGCTCGGCGTTCACCGTGCTTAACTCCTCATTCAAGGACTGCATTTCCTCTTTGGAAGTTTCCAGTTCCTCGTTGGCCGATTGCAGTTCCTCGTTCGTCGATTGCAGCTCCTCGTTGGTCGATTTCAGTTCTTCGTTGGAGGTCTCCAGCTCTTCAATGGTGGTTTGCAGAGACTCCTTGGTCGACTGCAACTCGCGCTCCAGCAAAGTGCTTCGCGTCTTCTCGCTCGCCGAGGCCCGCCGTCCCTGGATTTTGGCGGTCTTCACCGGCGGACGCACCGGCCAGAACGTGACCAGAAACAGGCCGCGAAGGCTCTCCGGTTCCTGGATCCGGCTGACGTGCAGGTCGATAAACGTGAAGTCTCCGTTGCTTTTGACCCGCACGTTTTCCCGCACCACTTCCGTATTCTGCCCGGCCGCGTGACGAAGCGCGGCCGACAGCTCCAGTTGCAAACCTTCGCGCGCCATATCGAGAAGGTTCAGGCGCGGTTTGCCCGCGGCCGGCTCCAGAAACGCGCCCGTGCGGCCATGAAAATACAGCGCATCGCCGCGGTCGTTGATCACCACGCTGGCGGGGGCGAAGCGTCCCAGCAACAGCTTCTCGACGGTGTTTCCGATGGTGGCTTCCTTCGGCTCGCCCACGGCCTGAGCCCGGCGCTCTTCCGGTTTGTCGCGCCAGGACCCCGCGGAAAATTCGACTATGGGATAAACCGGCCGCGCGACTTCGATGCGCCGGTAGATCCTCCAGCGTTTATCCACGATCTCGAACAAATCGTGAAAGTTCCCGACGGTTTCTGAAGGGCCCAGAAATAACAGTCCGCCCGGCTTGAGCGCGTAGTGAAATATGGGCAGCAGCCTCTTTTGAACGTCGGCGTTGAGGTAAATCAACAGATTCCTGCACGAGAGCAGGTCGAGCTTGGTGAAAGGCGCGTCCTTGATCACGTTGTGCACCGCGAAAATAGTCATCTCGCGAATGTCCTTGCGAATGCGATAGGCGCTGCCGTCGCGGAGGAAATTGTGCTCCAGCCGCTCCGGCGACACATCCACGGCGATTCCGTCCGGATACTGCCCATTGCGGGCAGTATCGATCGCCGCGGCGTCCAGGTCGGTTCCGAAAATCTGCACCTCGAAGTGACGCTTCAGGGAATGCATGCACTCGCGAAACACCATCGCCAGACTATAGACCTCCTCCCCGCTGGCGCACCCCGGCGCCCACGCCCGCAGCGTATAGTTCTCCGGCCGGGATCTGAACAATTCCCGCAGCGCGTTCTTGGCCAGCGAGTCGAAAGCCTCCGGATCCCGGAAAAAACAGGTTACGCTGATCAGCAGTTCTTTAAACAGAATGTCGATCTCGTGCGGGTTGTTCTGTAAATACCGCACATAAGAGAGGAGATCCTTTATCTGGTGCAGGTTCATCCGCCGCTCGATGCGGCGCCGGATGGTGCTGGGCTTGTAGCCGGAAAAATCGTTCCCGGTGCGGGAGCGAATCAGGACGAAGATCTTCTGGAACGGCTCGGTCGTTTCCGCCGTCTCCTGTTCCGGCGGCGGGATCACCACGTAGGGTCCGTTCGCGTAGGCGACCAGTTGCTGCGGCATGGCGGCCGGAGCCAGGACAAAATCGGCAAGTCCGGTGCCGATGGCGCTGCTCGGCATTCCGCTGTACTTTGCGGATTCCACCTGCTGCACCATGGCCATGCCCAGTTCGCCCTTGACGGCCCTCAGCCCCAGCGTCCCGTCGGTTCCGGTGCCCGACAAAATGATGCAGATGGCCTTCTCTTTCTGGTCCGCGGCCAGGGATCGGAGGAAGTAGTCGATGGCCAGGTGCGGCGCCTGTTTCGGGTCGGTTTCCATGCGGTGCAGGGTGCCGTTGAGAATCGCCAGATACCCTCCCGGAGGCCCGACGTAAACGTGATCGGGCAGCACCGGGACGCCGTCGTGCGCCTCCACCACCGGCAATTTGGCGTTTTTGCCCAGCAGCTCCGGAAGCATGCTGGTGTAGCCCGGATGCAGATGGGAAACCACCACGAAGGCCATGCCGGTATCGGCCGGCATGGCGCGAAATAACGCCTCCAGCGCTTCAAGCCCGCCGGCCGAGGCGCCGATGCCGACAATCGGAAATCGGGAGTCGGCCTTGGCCGGCTCGGAAGCGCGGGCAGCTTTCGCGCCATCCCCGCTTACTGCGCGGATCGCCTTGCCGGCTGTCTTCTTTTTTTGCGCCTTCGCCGGAGGGTCTTTGCGTTTGTTCATTTTGATTCGAAGTCCGCACGTCCGCTAGTAGTGTACTCCGGCCGTGGCTCAGCCGCGCAATTCGGCTCCAGAACGCGAGCCCCGGCACTCGCGTTTTTCTTGAACAAGCTCCCGGTGTCCTGAGTTGGAAATAGAAAAAGGGGACGGACTACGAAATCAGTGATATTGTTGCCGGCGGTTTGTGGGGCCGATGGGAGCCGCCTCGCAGCCTGGTGGCATAAAGCAGCGCGACGCGGTGGATCTGCCGAAACCATTTGTTCGGCTTCACGCTTTGGCGCCGCCTTCAACGCCGAACTGCTTCGCATACTCCGCGCGCAATCGCTGCCAGCCTTCGAACTTCATCGCCTCCGGACCAGCCATGCGCGCGATGGGAGTTCCCGCCAGGCGCCGGTCGAGAACATCGAAACAAATGTGCCATCCGGCCGCACCCCAGGCGATGAAGTTTCGAGGAATGTTGATCCACAGCGTCAGCCGGGTCCCGCCGCCCAACTCTGCGAGTTCCCAGCGGATATCGCCGTACTCCAGCAAGCTGGGAGCCTCGACGCGCTTTACCTTGGTTTCGATCGGCGCGGGCCGCGCTCCCAGCCAGGTGAGCTTCACCGTTCCCACCGCGTCCAGGCTCCCCTCGATATCGAAGGGCGCCCATTCGCGCAATTGCGCCGGATCGGTAAGCGCCTGCCAGACTTTTTCCGGCGAGTGGCGCAGGTCTCTAGTCAGAATCAGCGTCCACTTCTCTCCGTCCTTGCGCACCTGCGCCCCGCTGGCCGGACCCGGTGTGTACTGCGCGTCGATCATCTCGCGTCTCCTTAGCGTGAATAACGCATCAACTGGGTGAGCTGAATGAGATTGCCGCAGGTGTCCTTCACCATCGCGATCTTGGAGGCCGTCACGTCCGTTGGCGGCATGGTGAACTCGGCGCCGCGCGTTTTCATGCGCTCGTAATCGGCCTGCACGTCGTCGGTGAAGAACATGGCCGCGGGCTGGCTCTGCTCGAAAATAGCCTGCTGGTAGGTTTTGGCCGCCGGGTTGTTGTTGAGCGCCAGTTGCAGCTCGGCGCCGTTCGGCTCCTCTGCCGAGCCCACCGTGAGCCAGCGAAACGGCCCTTGGCTGAAGTCGGCCTTCTTCACGAAACCCAGCACTTCGGTATAGAAGTGCAGGGCCTTTTCCTGGTCGTCGACATACACACTGGTCAATTTGATTTTCATATCGTTTCTCCTTTGTCACTTTCGCGGTTTGGGCCGCGTCGTTTTCTTTTTGCCCGCTGTGGCCTGATGCAGACGTTCCATGCGGTCCAGATGGCGTTCGAGAGCATCGACGTGAGCCGACCAGAACCGGCGGAACGGAGCCAGCCACGCATCGATCTCCTGAAGCGGTTCAGGCTTCAGCCGG
>Ga0335073_10002061_pt1 | contig 27473 bp, 21 predicted proteins | sample Lox_Sample_22_FD_207093 | JGI IMG/M metagenome (GOLD analysis project Ga0335073, IMG submission 207093) | Soil microbial communities from Loxahatchee National Wildlife Refuge, Florida, United States - Lox_Sample_2.2 | ecosystem: Environmental > Terrestrial > Soil > Wetlands | place: USA...
ACCGGGCTGCCGACCCACGAGAGGCTGGTCGCTGACCTGCAGGAGGCGCTCGACGCCGGGGACGACCGGGTGCAGACGCTGTACCTGTTCTCGCTTTACGGCTTCAAGGAGTACAACGGCGCCTACGGCGACGCGTGCGGGGATGCTCTGCTCGAATGGCTGGCCCGGAAGCTCCGCGACGCCGTCGGTTCGTACGGCAACGCATACCGGATGCGCGGCGGGAGCTTCGCGCTGCTCGCCGTCGGGTCAGAGCGGTTCACGAGCGCGCTGTGCGCATCGGCGGCGAGCGCACTCAGCGAGAACGGAGACGGCTTCCAGATCTACTGCGACGTCGGCCAGGCGGCCCTGCCGGCCGAGGCACCGTCGCCCGGTGCGGCGCTCGAGTTGGCCGCTCGCCGAGCCAGCCAGCACAGCTCCGAGCGGCACGTCAAGTCGGGCCGGCGGGCGCCGGGGGACGCGATCGAGGCGCTGCGAATGGTTCGCTCGCGCCGGGATGTGGCCAACCTCGCGACCGGCATCGCCCGCAGACTCGAGGTCTCCGAGGCCGAGATCGAGACGATCGAGCGCGCGATGCACCTCTGCGACGTCGGCAACGTCGCCGTGCCGGCGGCCGTGCTCGGCTACCCAGGCAAGATCAACGGGCCCGAGTGGCAGTTCATCCTCCTGCACACGCTCGTCGGCGAGCGGCTCCTGGCCGGTCCGCTCGGGATGGAGCCCGTCGCGCGGCTGGTGCGCCACAGCCACGAGCGGTGGGACGGGCTGGGCTATCCCGACGAGCTCGCAGGCAACGCGATCCCGCTCGGAGCTCGGATCGTGTTCGTCTGCAGCGCCTTCCATGACATGACCTCGGACCGCCCGCACCACCCGGCGCTCGAGCCGGCGGACGCGCTCGCACAGCTCAAGCGCGGCGCGGGCTCGCAGTTCGACCCGAAGGTCGTCGAGGCCTTCTACGCGGAGTTCGCCGGCGAGACCGACGAGGTCGCCGAAGCCGACGAGCTCGGCGTCGCGGCCGAGGCCTGATCCCCCAACCGAGGGATCAAGCTCACACACGCCCGCCCCGCGGGGGTGGATAATCCGTTCAGTCGGGACCTAACGACGGGATCCGGGCGTTCACCCGCGGAGCGGCGGGTGGTAGCGATGAGCATGCAAAGCCGACAACCGGGAACGGACGAGCGCCGCCTCGTGCTGCTCGAACGCTCGGAGCTCCTCGGGGCGCTCGGCGCCGCGCTCGAGGAAGCCGCCGACGGGCGCGGCCGGATGATCTTGCTCGGGGGCGAAGCCGGCGCCGGCAAGACCTCGCTGCTGCGGGAGTTCTGCTCCCAGAGCGCTTCGTCGCGGGTGCTGTGGGGCGCGTGCGAGCGGTTGTTTGCCCCCCGCGCGCTCGGGCCCTTTCTCGACATCGCCGACGCCGCCGGCGTCGAGCTCGGCGAATTCGCTCCGCACCGGCGGGTACCGCACGAGCTCCTGGGCATCCTCGTCGAGGAGCTGCGCGGCGAGTCCCCGACGGTGCTCGTGGTCGAGGACATCCACTGGGCGGACGAGGGGACGCTCGACGTCGTGAAGCTGCTGGCACGCCGGATCGAGGCGCTGCCGGTGCTCGCGCTCGTGTCCTTCCGCGACGATCAGCTGACGCCCGCGGGTCCGCTGCAGATCGTGCTCGGCGAGCTCGCGGGCACGCGCGCCGCCGAGCGCCGCCACATTCCGTCGCTGTCGCTCGAGGCAGTCCGCGCGTTGGCCGAGCCGTTCGCGGTCGACGGCGAGCAGCTGTTCGAGAGGACCGGCGGCAATCCGTTCTTCGTGACCGAGGCGCTGGCCGCGACCGATGTCGACCTTCCGGAAACGGTCCGAGACGCCGTGCTCGCCCGCGCCGCCCATCTCGATCCGGCGGCGCGCCGGCTGCTCGAGGCCGCCGCCGTCGTCCCCTCGCGGACCGAGCTGTGGCTGCTCGAGGCCGTCGCCGGCGCGGACTTCGTTCACCTCGAGGAGTGCCTTGGCTCCGGGATGCTCGAGCACGAGCACGGCGCGACGATGTTCCGGCACGAGCTCGCTCGGCTGGCGGTGGAGGAGGCGATCGCGCCCGACCGGCGGGTGGCGCTGCATCGCGAGGTCCTGACCGCGCTGTCGACATCGGCGCACGGCCCGGTCGACCCGGCGCGCCTGTCCCACCACGCCGACGCGGCCGGCGACGTCGAGGCGGTGCTCAGATATGCGCCCGCTGCCGGTGCGCGCGCCGCCGGGCTGTGCGCGCACCGGGAGGCCGCCACGCAGTTCGCCCGCGCGTTGCGGCACGCCCCGCTGCTCCCCCCCGAGCGCCAGGCCGAGCTATGGGAGTCACGTTCGTATGAGTGCTACCTGGCGGGGCAGATCGAAGACGCCGTAGATGCGCGCCTCGTCGCGCTGTCCCTCCATCAGCAGCGCGGCGACCGGGTGCGCGAGGGGGACAGCCGGCGCTGGCTGTCGCGGCTCGCGTGGTTCGCGGCCGACCGCGCCACCGCGGTGCGAGAAGCCCGCCGCGCGGTTACGTTGCTCGAGGCCGAGTCTCCGGGCCGCGAGCTCGCGATGGCGTACAGCAACGCCTCGCAGCTCGCCATGCTGGCCGGCGATCTCCGCGAAGCGCTCGAGTGCGGCGAGCTGGCGATCGATCTCGCGGAGCGCCTCGGCGAGACCGAGACGCTCGTGCACGCGCTCAACAACGTCGGCGCCGCCGGGGTCAGCGGCCGGATGCCCGGCGCCACCGCCGAGCTCGAGCGGAGCCTTGCGCTCGCGCTCGAGTACGGATACGAGGAGCATGCGGCCCGCGCGTACACGAACCTCGCGTCGGGGGAGGTGTGGGCTCACGACTACGCCGTCGCCGATCGCCGGCTGACGATCGGAATCGCTTACTGCGAGGAGCACGGCCTCGATCCCTGGCGCGCGTACATGATGGGCTGGGCCGCGCGGCTGCAGTTCGAGCAGGGGCAGTGGACCGAGGCCGCCGAGCTCGCGACGGCGGTGCTGCGCGAGCCGACCCTGGCTGCGGCAAGCCGGATCATGCCGCTGGCGGTGCTCGGACGGTTGCGGGCCCGCAGGGGCGATCCGCACCCGTGGGATCTGCTCGACGAGGCGCTCGAGCTCGCTCGCCAGAGCGATGAGCTCCAGCGGCTGGCTCCCGTCGCGGCCGCCCGCGCCGAGGCTCGCTGGCTCGAGGGCAACGCCGGGGCGGTGGCCGCCGAGACCGAAGACACGCTCGCGCTGGCGCGGCGGATCGGCGATCCCTGGGCGGTCGGTGAGCTCCTGGCCTGGCGCCGGCGCGCCGGTGTCGAGGACGACGGCGACCACGGCTCTGTCGCGCCACCGTTCGCGCTCGAACTGGCCGGCGAGTGGGAGGCGGCCGGCGAATCGTGGGACGAGCTCGGGTGCCCATACGAGGCCGCGCTTGCCCGCATGGGGAACGCCGACGAGGCCGGCCTCCAGGAGGCGCTCGGCACGTTTCAGCGTCTTGGCGCCGTACCGGCAACGCGGGCGGTGACCCGGCTCCTGCGTAGCGCCGGGGTCCACAGCATCGCGCGGGGGCCACGGCGCTCGACGATCAACAACCCCGGTCAGCTCACCGCACGCCAGGTCGAGATCCTCGAGCTGGTCGTCGCCGGGCTCACGAACGCGGAGATCGCCGCGCGGCTGTACATCACGCCCAAGACCGTCGCCCACCACGTGTCCGCGATCCTCGGCAAGCTTGGGGTGCGCTCTCGCCGGCAGGCCGCGGCCGAGGCCCACAAGCTCGGCCTCGCCACAAGATAGGCATCGGCCGTGCCCAAGATAGGCGGGCGCTGCCGATGTGGGATCGGCGCCGCGCGCGTAGGTTGGCCGCATGGTCGTACACCCCCATATCGCCAAGCTGGCCGTCGAATCCCACATTGACGATCTGCGTCGTGACGCGCGCGGTTCCGCGCGGTCGCGACGCGACAAGGACGCTCCCCGTCGGCGTCGGCTGCGGAACCCCGTCCCCCGCATCGCCCGGCGCCTGATCGCCAAACCCACGATCTGACCACCCGACCCACCAACCACAGGACCCACATCACAGGAGGAAGACGTGAACACCTACGTGATCCTGCGCCGCGACGGCTGGCGAACCGGCGACGATCTCCTGCTTGCCGCCGAGCGCTCGACGGCCGTCGGCGAGGACATGTCCGACGACGTCCGCTGGATCCGCAGCTACGTACTCGAGGAGGCCAACGGCTCGGTGGGCACGGTCTGCATCTATCAGGGCACGAGCCCCGAGGCGATCCGGCGGCACGCGGACAGGGCAGACCTGCCGATCAGCGAGATCATCCAGGTCGCCGACACGGTGCTCGTGAGGCCGGACCCCGAAGCGGTCGCCAACTAAACGGCGCGAACCCTTGAAGTGAGGCCGGCATGCCGGCGGCGGCTGTGGACAGCCGCCGCCGATGCCGGGCACGAGGGGGGCTTCGCGCCTGTGGCCCTAAAGACGCCATGACCGCCGATTCCTTCCCAAAGGTTCGGTTAGGATTGCGCGCTCGCGCGGACCTGCCGCTCGAAAACCGGGATTGTCTGCACTCGTGGCGCTCGCCGGGCCATCGTTCGAAATACGAGAGACCGTCGATAGCGACGGCGTCGTGCGCGTCGCGCTGATCGGCGAGCTCGACATTGCCGTTGCCGACGCGGTCGAACAGCGCCTCCGTCAGCACCGCGAGGACGGCCGGCCGGTGCGCCTTGACCTCTCGAGGCTCGATTTCATCGACAGCTCCGGCGTGCAGACGCTCGTGCTCGGCATGAAGCACGCGAGGAAGAGCGGCCGCGAGCTCGAGGTCGACCCGAACGTCAGCGCGTCGGTGCGGCGGATGGTCGACATGATGGGAATCGGTTCGCAGCTGTGGCCCCGGGGTCCGGCGAACTGAGCTGAGCGTCGCCTCGGGAGCGCGTTTGCAACGGTTCGCCCGCCGGGGGGAACCGTGTCGGGCATAGCGAACCACGCCACTACCCGTGAGACGCGCAGAGGAGTTATGGATGAGCGACTTCGAGAGATCCGGAGACAGGTCCGGCGTGACGTACGACGAGCCGATGAAGCGCCGGTCGCCCGGCACCTTCTTCGCCGACCTTGGCGACAAGCTCGCTCGAGGCTTCAACAGCTTCGACCGGCCCCAGGCGGACGAGCCGGACTGGGATCAGTACGAGGACATGGATCAGCCGACGGCGGCGGTCGACACCCTGCCGCCGGAGGAGCCCTCCCGCCGGCGGTTCCCGACCTCGCTGCACGGCTATGACCGTGACGCCGTCGAGGACTACATCGACGGCCTCGAGCACGAGATCGGGCAGATGGCGGCGAAGCTGTCGGCTCAGCGCTCGCCGACGTCGGCGGTGCAAGCCGAGATCGACCGCGTGGGCGAGGAGACCAGCGCGATCCTCCGCGTGGCCCACGAGCAGGCGGCGGAGATCACCCGCCGGGCCCGCGTCGAGGCCGAGCGCTGTGTATCCGACGCCGCGGCCAACGCGGTGTCGATGACAGAGGACGCCAAGCGCAAGCTGCGCCAGCTCGACTCCGAGACCGACGCCGTGTGGGCCGAGCGGATGCGACTGATCGAGGATGTCCGCAACGTCGCGAGCTCGCTGTTCTCGCTCGCCGAGGACGCGACGGATCGGTTCCCGGAGGACGGTGACAAGCAGGCGCAGGCTTCCCCGCCCGCGCAGGGCCCGCAGCCCACGCAGGCCGCGCAGCCCACGCAGGCCGCGCAGCCCACGCAGGCCGCGCAGCCCACGCAGGCCGCGCAGCCCACGCAGGCCGCGCCGCCCGCGCAGCCGAAGCCCGCGCCCGCGCCACAGCAGCGGAGCGAACCGGGCGCACCCCCGCCGGCGACGCCTGCGGCATCCGCCCAGCACCGTCCCGCGATGCCATCGCCCGTGGCGGCGTCGCAGCCGGTCCCCGGGCCATCGCCGGTCGCCCCCCAGAACCACGGACCGGTCGGGCCGCCCGCGCAGTCGCGCCCCTAGGGGCGGGTGGTCTCGAACAGCTCTGCGCCCAGCCTTGCCTCGGGGTGGAGGCTGGGCGCCACGCCCTCGCCAAGTGCGGCCCGGGCGAGCTCGCGCCCGAGCGCGGGCGCGTGCTTGAACAGGTTGTTGCCCGCGAAGACCAGCAGTCCGCCGAGCGCCCACACCGCGAATCCGTCGGGGCTCCAGGGCAGCTGGGTCACCCAGCAATGGCGGACATCGACCGGATCTGGATGCAGGCCGGGCAACGCGCGGCCGACATATGCGGTCGTGCGCTCGGCGAGCGCGGCCAGCCCGCCGGTGTCGATCATGCTCCCGTCTTCGTGGAGCGGCGTTTCGTCCAGCCCGACGGCGAACGCCCCGTTGCCGGGTAGCGGATCGCCGTAGCCGCCGTCCTCCCCGAACGCGCCGCTCGAGTCGAGCAGGCACGCCAGCCGCTCCGGGGGCTCATCGCGCAGCGCGTAGGTGAGGCGGACATGAGCGGCGTGGCGGAGCGGCAGCGGCATTCCGGCGCCCCGTGCGAGCGCCGCCGTCCCCTGGCCGGCGCATACGATCACGCGGTCGTGCTCGGCCGTCGTTCCGCCGGCCCGGACCTCGACCGTGCCGGCCTCGGTCGGGCGAACCGACAGCACCTCGTCGAACACGAATCGCTTGCGGAGCTCGTCGGTCAGCGCCTCGATCGTCGCGCGGACCCGGATCACGCCGCCGTCCTCGTCGAGCACGGCCGTCTCGTGCCACGGCGCCAGCAGCGGCAGGCGCTCGGCAAGCTCGGGGCCCTCGATCCGGTGGGCCCGCACGCCGGCCACGAGCATGGCCTCGAGATGTCGCATCTCCGCCGCCCCCAGCGCCACCACACCATCGCGCGAGAGCAGCTCCTGGCCGAACCGCTCCTCCCATTCGCGCCACGCGCGCCGGGCCTCACGCGCGAACTCGACCAGCCGGCGGTCGTCGTGAGCATGACGGAAGATCCGCGACTCCCCGCCGGATTGCGCGTTGCCGGGGACTCCGCGCTCGTACACGGTCACGGTCGCGCCCTGCTCGGTCAGCGCGAAGGCGGTTGAGAGGCCGACGACCCCGGCCCCGACCACCCCGACATCGGCGTCAGCGCTCACGCGGCATCGCGCGCAGTCTTGCATGATCGGGCGGTCCGACCGCACCCCCCGGCGAGGGGGTGACTATTCCGAACGGGCTTTTGAGCACTACAGGCAATGGGGTAGGCTCGAATTACACACGGACCACCGAAGGAGGAAAGGCGATGGCAGACCGGCGAAACGGCGCACAGTCGCCCGAGGAGCAGGTCCGCGCGCTGTACGAGGAGGCCGAATCCAACACGGCCAAGGCGTTCGAGGCGCTCGTCAACAAGCCGAGCTTCGGCCGGCTGCTGGCGTTGAGCGCCGAGAACACGGCGGCGCTGACGCGTATGAGCTTCGACGCCGTGGATCTGTTGTGGCGCAACCTCCGTCTGGCTGGCCGGGCCGACATCGTCCGGCTGTCCAAGCAGCTGCACCGGACCGAGGACAAGCTCGAGCGGGTGCTACAGGAGGTCGAGAAGCTGCGCGACGAGGTGGCGCGCGACCGCGAGGGTGCGACCTCGTGAGCGTCGTCGACCCGCTCGTGAGCGCGGTCGACCGGGTCGTGCGATTTCCGGCCAACGCGCTCGAGTACTCGAACATCCTGCTGACGACCAACGACGCCGTCGTCGGCGCGACGCCGCGCGAGGTCGTGTGGACCCACCGGAACACGACGCTCTACCGGTACCGGTCGTCTGACCGGCGCCATGCGGTCCCAATCCTGCTCGTGTTCGCACTGATCAACCGGCCCGAGATCTTCGATCTCCGTCCTGGCTCGTCGCTCGTTGAGTATCTGATCGACGAGGGCTTTGACGTGTTCCTCGTCGACTGGGGCTATCCCGACGAAGAGGACGATGACATGGGCCTCGACGACTACGTGTGCGACGAGCTCGACTGGGCCGTCCGTGAGACGCTGCGCGCGAGCGGCGCCGAGGAGCTGTCGCTGATGGGATGGTGCATCGGGGCGACGCTGTGCGCAATGTACTGCGGTCTCGACCGCGGTGGCGATCGGGGCGAGCGTGCTGGGCGGGTTCCGGTCAAGAACCTGGTCCTGTTGACGATGCCGATCGACGGGCGCGGCGGGACCTACGCCAACTGGGTCGCGGACGAAGACTTCGACGTCGACGGCGTGAGCGAGCTGTGGGGTTCGATCCCCGGAGGCGCGATCGATTTCGCCAACAAGATGATGAAGCCGGTTACCAATTTCTGGACGACCTACCGGCGCCTGTGGGAGGGGGTCCAGACCGGGACCGCGAAGCGCGAGGCCTACCAGTCGATGGCCAAGTGGGTGGCGGACAATCCGCCGTTCGCCGGTCGTGCCTGGAGAGAGTGGATCCGTCTGATGTATCGGGACGCGTCGCTCCTGCGCGGGCGCGTCCGGCTGCGCGACCGGCTGGTGGACCTGGGCCGTATCGATCAGAACGTGCTGGTGATCACGGCCGGGGCCGACCACATCGCGCCGCGGCCGGGAACGATGCCGTTCTTCGATCTGATCTCGAGCGACGACGTCGAGCACTTCGACCGGCCGGGCGGACACATCGGACTGGTCGCCGGGTCAGCGGCGCGCAAGGAGCTCTGGCCGGGCATCGCGGAGTGGCTCGCCAAGCGCTCGGACGGCTGACCAACTTGCAACCAACGAGGAGAGTGACTCAATGAGCACCGAAACTGGAACTCAGGAGCGGGCCGGGGTCGTTCCGACCGAGGAAGCGTTCCCCGCCGGGTACCGCCGACCGCGGATGACCGGCCGGGTTGTGTTCGTCACCGGCGGCACGCGCGGCATCGGCGCTGCGATCAGTCGCAGCTTCGCCGAACAGGGCGCGGTCGTCGCCGCTGGCTACGGTCGCGACAAGGAGAACGCGGATGCGCTCATGCGCCAGTTCGAGGAGAACGGCATGACCGGCAGCATCCATCAGGGCAACGTCGGCTCGGCCGACGACTGCCGGCGGACGATCGACGAAGTTCTCGAGCAGCACGGTCGCCTCGACGTGCTGGTCAACAACGCCGGCATCACGATCGACAAGACCGCGCTGAAGCTGACCGACGAGGACTGGTACAAGGTGCTGGCGGTCAACCTGTCCGGCGCGTTCTTCATGAGCCAGGCCGCGATGCCGCACATGCTCGATCGCGGGACCGGCCGGATCATCAACATCTCGTCGATCATCGGTTCGACGGGCAACATCGGCCAGACCAACTACGCCGCGTCGAAGTCGGGCCTGTTCGGCCTGACCAAGTCACTGGCTCGCGAGGCCTGCTTCCAGCTCGCGCGTGCCGGCAAGCTCAGCGACGACTCGATCGGGCTCACCGTGAACGCGGTGGCGCCGGGCTTCATCGCCACCGAGATGCTCCAGGCGATGCCCGAGAAGGCCCAGGAGCGCGTCAAGTCCCAGATCCCGGTGGGGCGGTTCGGCCGCCCGGACGACGTGGCGCGCGTCGTCCACTTCCTGGCGTCGGACTACAGCTCGTTCATCACGGGCGCGGTGTACGACGTCAACGGCGGCCAGGACATGTAGGGGGCGCCTGCGAGCGGAGCGAGGCCCCAGGACTTTGGCGTTGCAGCTAACAAATACGTAGCTGCAGCGCCATCGGTCAACCGCCGGGCGGGGTTGACGCCGGCCCGGGGGCGGGGTGCACCGGGAGGATCGTGGGCGGCCTTGGCGTCTGGTTGAAGTTGAAGTCGGCCGTGAGGTTGCCGAGGATCGGGTCGTCCTCGCGGACGTCGGGGCGCGGGTCGGGGCGGCCGTCGGTGGCGGGGTCGAGGCGGGCACTGTTGAGGAAGTCGTCCTCGATGAACTTGACGTACGCATCGTGGCTCAGCGTCTGGTGGTCGATGAATCCCTGCTTGGCGTAGGGGCTGATCGTGATCCCGGGGACGCGGAGGCCGAAGCCGTTGCGGTCGACGACCGGCGGCACCACGTGGTCGTAGAAACCGCCCCAGTCGTCCCAGGAGAGGAAGACCGCGGTGCTGTCCCAGTCGGGGCTCTGCATGAGCGCGTTGATCAGGCCGGTGACGTACGTCTGGCCGGCGCTGACGGTTGCCGGCGGATGCTCCGACACGGTCCCGTTCGGGTCGATCCAGGAGACCGCCGGCAGCGTGCCGTTCTTGGCCGCGGTGAAGAAGTTCGACAGCGACTGGATGTCGCCGAGCTGGCCGTCCTGGGTGACGTCGGTGAACGACGGCAGCGGGTTCCAGATCCCGGGCGTTTGCGGGCCCTGCTGGACGGGGGCGCAGCTCATCGCGGCGTCGTTCTCGCAGTCCGGCTCGGTGCCCTTGAACACGTAATAGGCCCAGGGGACGTTCTGCTGGTGGAGCAGGTAGGTGATGTCAGTCCAGGCGTACAGCAGCTGCCCGTTGTTGGGCGAGGAGCCGAGCGCGTTCAGGACCGAGTCGGGATTGGGGTTCTGGACGTCGCCGCGACACGACGACGGGTCTAACGGGTTCGTACAGAACGCCGACCACTCGGACACCATGTACAGGTGGGCCGGGAGGCTCCAGGAGTCGTTCGGCTCGAACATGTGGTCCTGGAGCACGTAGTCCTCGGCGTACGTCCAGTAGTTGGGGATCTCGCGGGCGTCGTGGTAACCCATCACGTCGACGCACGAGGGTAGGTTGGTGGTGATGTGGCTGTTCTCGGTGCAGGGGCTGCAGTTCGGGTCCTGCGAGCTACACCCCATTCCCTGTTCGGCCTGCTCCACGAAGCCGTCCATCCGCCCGTTGTCGATGTCGGCGAGCGCGTTGCCCATCGAGTGGGGGCCGCCGTAGTTGACGTCGGCAGGATCGTGGAACGGGGCCACGCAGGGACCGTTAGCCGGATCCGGCACGCACACCCCGGCCGGGATGCCATCCGCGCCCGGATACGTCCCGAAGTAGCTGTCGAACGACCGGTTCTCCTGCATGATGATCACGACGTGGCGGATCTTGTGGATCCCGGTCAGGGGCGCGACCTTGATCTTCACGGTGGGCGATTCCGCTCCGAGGTTGTGAACGCTCGTCGGCACCATCGCCCGCCACTGCTCGGTGCGGCCGGTGGTGAACGTGTGGGCGACCTGGAATGTCGCGCCCCGCTTCACCTTTGCCCTGGCGCTCGTCACCCAGCGCGGCCCGACCCGGCGCTGCAGCGTGACCACCTGCCCGACGTTGCCCGGCTCGAGTTGGCCGCTGAGTGTTTCGGTGTCGCCGGCGACCGCGAACGTCGCGGTGCTCGACAGCGTGATCAGCGGACGCACGCGCTGGACGACGATGCGGCTCTGCAGGCCGTGGACGGTCACGCGCCAGTCGCGATTGGTCGCGACCGTGCCCGGGGCCATCGCGAAGCTGTACGTTCCGGAGGCGTTCGTCGACGTCCGCGCGACCGGGCTGAACCCGCGCTGGCTGGGAAACTTGCGCCACAGCACGACCGAGATGCCGCAGCGGTGGACGCCCCTGCGCACCCCGACGAGCTGTCCGAAGACCGTGAGCTGTCGCGTGGCCGTCAGCGGATTCGGAGCCGCGTAGATCGTCAGGCCCTTCGCGAGCGGAAGGCGCTGGTGGTTCGCGGCTTTGCAGGTAGGGGCGGCTGCCCCTGGTGACTGGCCACTCGATCTCGGCGCGAGCGCCACGGCGCCCCCGGCCAGGGCGACAACTATGACCGTGACGAGCAGAACGAGTGAGCGACGCAGCGGCAATCCCCCCGCGAGAAGCTGGACCTGATTATTCGTCGTAACCCTTCTGGGCCCTTCGAGTTGCGATCTGGACGCCCCGATTAGATTCTTCCCATGGTGAGCGGCGCTGGCGAGATCCACCCCGTGCCGGCGCTTCGCGCCGCGCTCGACAGCTATCACGAGTCTGGGTCTCCGGCCACGCTCGACGTGGCCTTCGCGGCCGCCGCCCGGGCCGTCGCCGAGCGGCGCGGAGAGCGGGCAAGCGAGCCGCCCGACGTGACCGAGCTCGAGCGGCTGTTCGAGGAGATCCCGGAGTACGAGGAACTGGTCGAGCTCGCGGTCAGCCGGACCGAGCGCTCGGTCGAGTCGGCCGGCGCGCGGCTGTGGACCTGGTTCGAGCTGTCGACGACGCCCCCGACGTGGAACGAGGGGGAGCGCTCACGCGCCCGGCTGCTGGTGGCGTGCGCGTGCGCCCCGCTCGACGAGCAGGTCGTCGGATGGCTCGGACCGCGGCTGCTGAAGCTCTCGGCCGACCGGTGGGCGGCGCTGTTGAGCGCCGACCTTCGCCGCGCCGGCGAGGACCTGTGGCGGCGCGTGCTGGGCGAGCGCTACGAGTCCGTGTGGCGCAGATGCGCGCCGCGCGGACGGTTCCGCACGCGCGAGCTCTCGCACCTGCTCTCCACCGATGAGGCCACCGCCGAGGCCATGCGCCGCCGGCTGTCGCGGTGGCTGGCCGCCGGCGCCGACATCGAGCGGCTGCCATCCGAGCTCGAGGCTGCGTTCGTGGAGACCCGGACCCCGGACCGGCTGGCGTAGCGACCCGCCACGGGCTGGCGACGATCTCAGACCGCCGATGGATCGATGTCCACGACGGCCACGGTGATGTTGTCATGGCCGCCACGCTCGTTCGCGGTATCCGCCAGCGCACGCGCCACCGCCACCGGCGCCGCGCCGTCCGGCAGCGCGGCAACGAGCCGGCCGAGCTCGTCGGCGCTCGGCGCGTAGTTCCACAGCCCGTCGGTGCAGAGCACGAGCCGGCCCGGATGCTCGGGCCGCAGCGACACCAACCGGGGCGGTCGCTGGGGGGAGTCGGGCCCGACCCAGTGCGTGATCGAGTGCAGGAACGGGCTTTGCGCCGCCTGCTCCGGCGTCAGGAGACCCTTTGCGATGCCCTCCTCCGCGAACGAGTCGTCGATCGTAAGCTGCCGCGACTGGCCGGCGTCGAACCAGTAGGCGCGGCTGTCGCCGACCCAGGCGATCACGAGCTCGGGACCCCGGCAGAGCGCTGAGACGAGCGTGCAGGATGGATCGACGCGCTGCGTGCGCGTGGTCCACTCGACGTCCACCACGGCGTCGTTGGCCGCTTGGATCGCTTCGACGAGCGTGTCGTTGGCGTCGCGCGTGCCGTCGCCCACCGCCTGTCCGAGAACCGTTCCGGCGGCCCGGGCGGCGTCCCGCGCCGCGACGTTACCGGCGCTGGCGGAGGAGATCCCGTCGCACACCACCACCGCCACGTTGCGCTCGGCGACCACCTCGAGCTGGAAGGCGTCCTCGTTTCGACGGTGCACGCGTCCCTGGTCGCTGACGGCGGCCGCGATCACCAGGTCGAGCTCGACGCGCGTATCGCCGGGCGGCTCGTGCTGATCCTGCTCCAGGCGAGCGCCACACTCTTCGCAGAACAGGTCACCCACCTGGTGGGGAGCTCCACACGCAGGGCAGGAAAGGCCAGGCTCGGGGTTCATGTCCACGTCCTCGGTCGTGTTTGGTTGGCTCGATCGACCAGCTGGATGCGCTCGGCGCTGGTGGCGGCCCACCGGGCCAGCTCCCGGTAGGCGCGCTCGACCCCGAAGCGCAGGTCACGTTCGGAGAACCGGTGCCCGATCAGGCTGGCGCGCCCGTCGTCGAACGCTCTGCCCTGCTGGACCAGCTCGAGTGCCGCCTCGAGCAGCTCGGCCTCGAGGCGAGCGCGCTGCTCGCCGCGGACTGGGAGCGACTGCAGGATGGCCCCGGCCGCCAGCAGCTCGCCGGCCCGGCCGCCGGCGCCGTTCCCGGTGCCGGCGCCGTTCGCGTTGCCGTTCCCGGTGCCGTTGCGGTTCCCCCCGCGCGCGGCCAGCGTCTGGATGCGGGCCGTCTGCGCGTCGACGTACGCGCTCGAGGAGTCCGGCACCCGGTCGTAGGCGGCCAACGCGCGCTCGCGCTCGTTCACTTCCAGCAGGCAGCGCGCCAGGCCGAACGCGGCCGCGGTGAATCCGGGGTCGGTGCGTGACACGATGTCGTACCACGGCACGGCGGCCTGGAACTCGCCGGCGGACTCGCAGGCCACGCCCAGCGCCAGCTTCGGGGCGAGCTCGCCGGGCAGCGATCGATACACCGCCTCGAACTCCGCCCTGGCCAGGTAGGGACGTTGCCGGACGAGCTCAGCGACGCCGCGGTACCAGTGGACCCGCCAATCCCAGGGATCACCCGCCTCGATCTCGGCGAGCATCGCTTTTGCCTCGTCTACCTGACCGAACTCGATCAGCGCCGAGGCGTGCCGGAGGGCGACCTCCAGGGTGCGCTCGGGCGCCGCCGTCAGCTGCGCGATCAGCTCGTTCGGATCGCTCGCGGTGATCGTGACCAGATAACCGGCCGCGCGGTCGTCGGTGTCGAGGAGCGGCCGAGGCAGCGCAAGCCAGTCCGGCCGCTCGTCGCCTCCTCCGAGCGGTCCACCGAAGAGGCGGCTTGCCGCCGGCACCGGGCGGGCGTCCCGATCGGCGACGATCTCGCGCAGCACCCCGTAGAGCTGCTCGCCCATCTCGTCGGCCGACTGGAACCGGTCATCCGGGTCGGGGGCGGTGCCCGTGAGCAGGAACCGGTAGAGGGAGTCGTAGCGAGCGAGCACCGGCACCGACGCTTGCGGCGGCAGCGCGAACCGGAAGGTGGTCTGATAGCCGCGGAAGTCGAAGCAGAGGACCGCGAGTGTGCGAGCCACGGTGTAGAGATCCGAGGCCACCGACGGGCCCACCGAGGCGACCTCGGGAGCCTGATAGCCGACCGTGCCGAACACGGCCGAGTGGGGATCGTCCATCCGGTAGACGCCGCCGAGGTCGATCAGCGTCACCGAGTGCTGGGTCTGGATGACGTTGCCGATCTTGAAGTCGCAGAAGAGCAGCCCCAGCTGGTGGAGGTAGCCGAGGGCGGGCAGGATCTCGAGCATGTAGGCGATCGCCTGCGCCGGCGGAAGGGGATCCGCCTCGCCCGCGTTGGCCTCGCGGCGCGCGGTCAGGATCTGGTTGAGGGTGCGGCCGCCGACGTACTCCATGACGATGTAGCCGGAGCTCTCGTGCTGGACGAAGTTGAAGATCTTGACGATGTTCGGGTGCTCGACCTCGGCCAGGAACCTGCGCTCGGCCAGGGCGGCCGCCATCGCGTCGTCGTCGCCGGCGTCGAGCAGGCCCTTGAGGACGACCCAGCGGTCGGAGACGTTGCGGTCGTGGGCCAGGTAGACCCACCCCATACCGCCGTGCGCGAGGCAGCCGACGACCTCGTACTGGCCGGCAACCAGCTCGCCTGCGTGGAGCTTGGGCTCGAACGAGAACGGCGTCCCGCAGTTACGGCAGAAGCCCGAGGTGCGGCCCGGCGCTCCGTCGCGCCCGCGCCCGACCGGCTCGTCGCAGTGACGGCAGAAGCGGCGTGATTCGGCAACCATTGCGGAGTCGCCGAGCACCGCGTCGGCAGGGTCGCGGTAGGGCACCGGCGGAATCTCGACCAGGCCGGCCTCGAGGTGTCCCCGCACGCCCGCGCGGGTGCGGCCGGTGGTGGCGCGGTTCATCGGAGGCCCCCTGTCATGTCAGCCGTCGTACCGAGCCGGCGGCAGGCGCGGGTTCGAGCCGCGGATGTGGCCAAGCCACTTGTCGTACAGCCGGCGCCACGTGCCGTCGGCCCGGAGGTTGGCCAAGACGCCATTGACGAAGCGGACGAACTCAGGGTGCGCCTTGCTGATGGCCATCCCGTACGGGACATCGGCGAGGCTTCGTCCGATCAGCCTGGTGTTCGGGTCCTGTGCCTTGAAGCCGAGCAGGATCGAGTCGTCGGTCGAGATGGCGGCGACGGTCCCTTGTTGCAGGGCGGCCATGCAGTCCGCCCCTAACGGTAGGCCCACCGGCTTCGGTGGGTCAGGCAGCTTCTTCATCACGTCGATCGACGACGACCCCGCGGCGGCGCACACCGGCTGTCCTGCGAGATCCCTGACGCTCGTGGCGTGTGAACTTGACAGCACCAGGACTCGCTGGTGGGCATCGTAGTAGACGGTCGAGAAGTCGACCTGCTGCTTGCGCGCACAGGTGATCGTGACCGCATCGACGACGATGTCGACCTTCCCCGCGTTCACAAACGGAATCCGCTGCGGCACGCTGAGCGCGAGGAGCCTGTAGTGGCCCGTGGGGTTGCCGAAGATCGCGCGGGCGAGCTCGCGGACCAGTTCGATCTCGAACCCCTCGATCTGGCCGGTGGCCGGGTTCAGATAGCCCAAGTCGAGCGCGCCGGCACTGACGCCGGCGATCAGGTAGCCCCGCCGCTGAATCGCGCGCATGAAGCTGCCCTGCGGCATCGTGCTCGGGACCGGAATGGTGGCCGGCGGGCGGAGGCTTGCGGTCAGGTTCTTGCACGACACGGGCTTAGACGCCGCCGACGCGGCTGGGGTGGGCGTCGGGGTCTCGAGCGCGGCCAAGGCCAGTCGCATCGAATGGTTGGAGCTGGTGCCGCAGCCGGCCACGGCAAGCGCCACGAGCGCTAGCGGCAGGAGATGTCGAATCGGCCGGCTCATCGGTACTCGTTGATCCGCTGGCGAAGTCCGAGGAGGGCTAGCACGGCGGCGAGGACCGCTGCGAGCGGGATCGCCAGCCACAGTCCGTCGAGCGCGGTGGCGGCGTCGGCCGCTGCGTGGTCGAAGCGATCCTGGGCGACCGTGATCTGCTCCCGGAGGTCGCGATCGAGCCGCTCCGAGACTGCGGCCACCGCGGGCAGCTGCCGGATAGCGGCCTCGAGCTGACCGCCGCCCTCGAGGCCCTGAACGCGCTTGGCCGCCGTCCAGTAGGAGGCGAAGCCGGCGTTCAGGCGGGGCGCCAACTCGCCGGTGGTGAGGACGCGCAGCACCGCGGCGAAGTCGAGCGGGTCGCGCACGTCGGTGCCGCGGTTGACCAGCGTCAGGCTGAGGTCGCCCTGGGCGCGCGAGAGCAGGACATCGGCGGCGGATCGCACCTCGACCACGTCCGAGCCGTCGCGCTGGGCCGCCGCCAGCGAATTCTGCTCGCCGGTCAACGCGATCAGTGCCCAGACGGACACGCCGGCCAGGACGACGGTGGCGACGACCATCGGAACGTTGACGACCCGGTGGCTGACCCGCGTCACGTAGGGCTGGGCCAGCAGCAGCGGCACCAGCCCGAGGGCGATCGCGGCGCCAAGGGCCACCAGTGTCGCCGACGAGGTTCCCGTGCGGTAGTCGTCGTTCAGACGACCGGCCTCGATCGCGTACACCCGATTGGCGGCCCGCAGGATGGTCTGGTTGAGCATCGTCGCGGCCTGGCGAAGGTAGGCGGCGCCGACCGGAAAGCCCTGACGGCTGTTGGCCCGGGCGGTTTCGATTAGGCCGCTGTAGAGCGGAAGGCGATCGGCGATCGCGCCGAGCGACGACTGCGCGCTCGCGGTTCCCACGCCGCGGGTCAGCGCGGCCAGGGCGCCCGTGGCCCGGTCGAGGTCCTGCAGGTATCGGTTCCGCGCGGCCTGCGGCTCGAGCCCGCCGACCCCGAGCAGCCCGGTCGCCACGGTGGCGTTCGCGTCCGACAGCGCGGCGTACAGGTTGACCGCATTGGCCAGCAGCGGCTCCGTGGCTGTCCGGCCCGTGCTCACCGCGCGTTCCCGCGATTGCTCGGCGCCGGTGGCGATGATCCCGAAGCACGCCGCGCCGACCACGACCACGATCGAGGTTAGGACGAGCCGCCCGGGAGTGGTGGTCAACCGCTCGCGCACCCACTCGAGCGCCGAGCCCGCGCGGGCCCGCCGGCGGCGCGGCGTCCGGGGAGCGGCTGCGATGCCGGCGGCCTCCAAGCTCAGCTCCTACTCGTTGATCCACATAGCGCGATTCTCGATCGCGCGCCGCCGTTCGCGAGATCACGCTGGTGTCGTCTTCGACACCCCAACACGGTCCCGTCCCGGTATCCGATCCGCGTTCGCCGCGCCCGCCCTGGCACGTCGCCCGACCCCCAATTCTCGTCGTGGCTGCTGGCGCTATTTAACTACTACGGGTGCACTGCGACCAGCCCGGCTGCGAGCAGCACTAACGCAATCCACAGGGCCTTCAGCGCGTTCTCGTACGGGGCGGATAGGCTCGAGCGCGTCAGTTCGACGACTCGCCCGTCGCGCAGTTGCTGGCGGCCGGTCACCTCGGTCGTGTTCCGCCGGAGCTGTCTGACCGGCGTGCTCAGCTGTCGCTGGGCAACGCTCAGCAGGCAGCACGCCGCGGTGACGACCACGCCGGCCGGCCTGATCGTGAGCGCATTGACGAAATAGCCGGTGAATGCCGGGAACCCGCCCCACGCAAGCGCGAACCAGGTGTCGTTGTGGAACCGGCCGCCTCCGAGCTCGAGGTTGTAGGCCGGCACGAGCAGCCCCCCCACCAGGATCAGCGGCACGAGCAGCGGGGAAACGGTTATCGCTCCGGCGGCGCCGATCGCGATCGCACCGGCGAACGAGGTGGTTGCGAGCACGATCAGCGTCCTGCGCGTGAGCCTGGTTTGGAGCGGTCGCCCGTGGAGCTCGTCGAGCGCGTGGGCGCTGATGCCCACCGCAAGGAAGAACGCCGCGAGCGCCGCCGCGAGGCGGTTCGCGTAGATGTGGGGTGCGGCGACCGCCCCGAGGGCGACGTAGCTCAGATGCCAGGCGGTGTAGGGCGGGTGAAGCAGCGTGACGAGGTCGCGCCAGCCACCCGACCGCAGCGCGTAGAAGGCCGGGCGGTCGAGCTCACGCGGCGCGCTCGCCACGACCGTTCCTGACTCCCCACATCACGAGCCCGGCTCCGAAGCTCAGGTTTCGTTGTTGGACGTCGCCGATTCCAGACCGTTGCCACAAGTGCGCCAGGTCTGGCTCGTCGGAGTGGAACTGCTCGATATTCGGACCGAGGAACCGCCCGACCTCGAACCAGGCCGGGGATACCAAGCGGCCGATCAGCGGGAGCCCGGTGCGCGTATGAATGCGCCACGCGGCGCGCAGTGGTGGCGAGGTCGGAACGCCGAACTCCACCATTCCTATGCGTCCGCCCGGTTTGATCACGCGCGCGAGCTCGCGCATCGTCGCGGCGCGATCGTCGACGTAGCGGAGCAGATAGGTGAACGTGAGCGCGTCGAATTCGCCGTCGTCGAACGGAAGACTCTCCGCTTCGCCCTGGGTGAAGGTGATGCGGTCGCGCACGCTCTCGGGTTGTTGGTCGAGGTGGCGCTTGGCTCCGGCGAGCATGTGGTCGCTCTGGTCGAGCCCGACGACCTCGGCGCCGCGCCGAGCGAGCGCGAAGGCGACGAGCCCGGTGCCGGTGGCCACGTCGAGCACGCGTTGGCCCGGGAGCGGATTGACCTGGTCGATCATCGTGGCGCGCCACCGCGGATCCTGTCCGAAGCTGAGGACCGCGCCCATCCAGTCATACGCGGCGGGCAGGCCTTCGAACAGCTCGAGCGCCTGGCGCTTCCGTGTGGACAGCGTGACCACCTCGAGCAAGATTAGGTGGTTCAGAGGGAAGCCTGCGCACGTAGCAGGCGGTCCGCGAGACGGCTGTGCCGGCGCCCGGTATCGGGCGTCCGGGCCGCGCGGGCAACGACGTCGCGGGTTCCGACGATCACGGTCGCGAGCTTGGCGCGCGTGATCGCGGTGTAGAGCATCTCGCGGCGCAGGAAGAACGCGCCGGCGGCGGCGTGGGCGACGATCACTGCCACCGGCAACTCGATGCCCTGGCCGCGGTGGACCGAGCAGGCGTAGGCGAGCTGGAGGCGGTCGGCCTGCTCGGGTGGGAGGCGGAAGATCGTGCCCTCGTCGGCGGCAAGGATGAGAGCGGCGTCGTCTCGCGGGGCGCGTGCCTCGTCGTCGTCGGGTTCGCCCTCCGAGCCGCCGGTCTCGTCGAGCAGTCGCAGCAGCGTTCCGTTCATGAGCCCGAGGTCGTGCAGGTTGCGCCCGGTCATCATCAGCTTGTCGCCGGTCTTCAGTCGCCCGCCGCGGATGGGCCGGCCGTCAGGGTTGAGCTTGTCTCTGAGCGCCCCGTTCAGCGCGTCGATCCCGAGCTCGCCGCGATACACGGGCGCGAACACCTGAATGTCGCGCACCGGATCGATGCCGTAGTGCGCAGGAAGGCGGTCGCCGACGAGCGCGACGATCTCCTCGAGTGCGGCGCGGGCGTCGCGCCGATCGATCAGGAACAGGTCACGGCGCATTTCCCCCGAGGGCGCGAACGTGGGCGCGTGTCCACGGCGGATGGCGTGCGCCCCCTGAACGATCATGCTTCCCGCGGCCTGGCGGAAGATGTGGGTCAGGCGCGCCGTCGGCACCGAGTCCGAGGTGACCAGCTCGGCGAACGGCTTGCCGGCGCCGATCGGGGCAAGCTGATCGGCGTCGCCGACGAGCACGACGTGGGCCTTCGGACCGACGGCGCGCAGCAGCGTGACGAGCAACTCCAGGTTCGCCATCGAGGTCTCGTCGACGATCAGCAGATCGCAGTTCAGGGGATCGTGCTCGTCGTGGGTCGGGCCCTCGCCGGGAATCCAGCCGAGCGCCGAGTGGACCGTGGTCGCACGCATCCCGCTCGCCTCGTGCATCCGGATCGCTGCGCGCCCAGTCGGGGCGACGAGAAGCACCCGCGCACCCTGCTCGTTCGCGACGGTCGCGATCGTCTTGATCGACGCGGTTTTTCCCGTCCCGGGGCCTCCGGTGATCAGCGACAGACGTTGGGTGAACGCGTTGCGGACGCCGGCCAGCTGCTCGACGGTGAGGGTGGTGTCGGTGCCTTCGTCGTGGCGGGCCGGGTCGCTCAGGCGCTCGCCGGCGGGTCCGGCGAGCAACTCGTCGACGCGGGCAGCGAGTTCGGCTTCGAGCTCGGCGGTCTCCGTGCGGTAGATCCAGCGGTCCTCGCGGACGAGATCGCCGGCGTCGACGAGCTGATCGATCGGCGAGTCCCCGAGCGCCGGCTCATCGAACTCCGTCGGGCCCAGCAGCTCTCCCGCCGCGGCCACGAGGAGGTCGATCGGCATGCACGTGCTGCCGCCGCGCTCGGCCTCGACCAGTACGTGCAGCACGGCGGCGCGCCGTCGGTCGGGGCTGTCGAGGCTCGCGCCGAGCCGCCGCGCGATCTGGTCCGCCGTCCGGAAGCCCACGCCGAACACGCTCGTGAGCTCGTATGGCCGCTCGGAGACGATGCGATGCGCCTGGTCGCCGTACGTTTCACGGATCCGGCTCGCCAGGTACGTGAGCCCGTGCGGAGCCAGCAGCAGGTGGAGCCGGCGCGTTACCCGCAGCTGCTCCCAGGACCGCGTCGCATCCGCGACGGCTCCGCGCCGGATGCCGGCTGCCGAGAACGCGGCATGAGGGTCCGCGTCGATCGCGTCGAACACGGTGGCGGTGCCGTACCGCTCGATCAGCCACTTGGCGCGCTTGGCTCCGACGTGCTTAACCCGGCACAGATACGCGGTGAGCGTCGGCAGGTCGGTGGGCGGCAGCGGTCTGGCCTCCGTTACCTTCACCTGCGGCCCGTACCGGCTATCGGTGACCCAAGTCCCGATCACGTGCGCCCGCTCGCGGGGTTCGAGATGAATCAACGGTCCCACGAGCACGATCGGCGTCCCGTCCTGGTCGGCGGCGTCGACGACGGCCCACCCGCTCTCGGCGCTGGCGAAGCGGGCGCGACGAACGGTCACCTCGGACTCGAACGCGGTCACGCGCCTGACATTAGACGCGAGGCTGGCGGAAGACGTTCGTTTGTTGCACTGACGTCACAAGACGGGTAGATGTGTCGTGCCCAGGGCGCTGAGGCGCCGGGGCCCGGGATCACCGACTAAGGTCCTGACTTCTGGTGCCCGTGAGCGTCGCTCATAACGAATGGACATCCGAGACGAGCGCACTCGGGGCGGTCTGGCTGCCCCGGCTCGGCGACGAGCGACTGGCGCGGCTTGCCGCGCGCGGGAGCACGCGCGCATTCGCCGCGGTGTACGAGCGCTACCACCAGCCGCTGTATCGCTACTGCCGCTCGATTCTCCGCGACGACACCGACGCCCAGGATGCGCTCCAGTCGACGTTCACGCGTGCCTTGTCGGCGCTGCAGCGCGATCAGCGCAGTGCCCCGCTGCGACCGTGGCTGTTCCGGATCGCGCACAACGAGTCGATCTCGGTGCTACGGCGGCGCCGGGGCAGCGGCGGTCCGGACCCGCTGGACGAAGGCTCGATCCCACTCGCGCCGTCGGCGGAGGACGAGGCCGGCGACCGGGCTCGGCTGGGAGCGCTGATGGGCGACCTCGCGGCCTTGCCGGAACGAGCGCGGAACGCGCTGGTGATGAGGGAGCTCAGCGGGCTCTCGCACGAGGACATCGCGATCGCACTCGGGACCTCCCAGGGGGCGGCCAAACAGGCGATCTTCGAGGCGCGCCGCGGACTGCAGGAGTGCGCCGAGGGACGAGCCATGCCCTGCGATGAGGTTTGCCGAGCGATCTCCGACGGGGATCGTCGCGTCCTGCGGGGTCGCCGCGTGCGTGCGCACGTGCGCGACTGCGCATCGTGCGCGGCGTTCGCGTCGGCGATGGAGACGCGCCAGGCCGAGCTGCGCGCGCTCGTCCCGGTGCTCCCCGCGGCGGCGTCTGCGGCCGTGCTGGCTCGTGTGATGCATGGCGGCGCGGCCGGTGCCGGTGCGGCCGGCGCGGGCGCGGCGGGTGGCGCGGGTGGCTCGGCTGGCGCTGCGGTGGCGGGGACCGCGGGCAAGAGTCTCGGGGTCGCGATCGGCAGCAAGGGGTTTGCGGCCACGTCGCTGCTGGCGACCGCGGCGGTGAGCGTCGGCGGCGTGGCGGCGGTCGTTCGGCTGTCACACGACGGACGCCCGGCGGTGGCCGCCGGCGGCCACCACGCGATGGCTCCGCGTCCGGCCGCCCATCGCGCTTCGACTCCCGGCGGACCGCCGACGGCGGCATCCGTGCGCGGGACTTTCGGCGCTGCTCCCGGCAGCCGGGCAAGCGTCATCAGGAAACTGCCGGCCCGCGCGACGTCCACGCGAGGCCATGGACGGTGGGCGCCGTCACACGGCCGGCCGGCGTTTTCGCATGGTCGGTCGGCGCCGTTTGCGGATGGTCAGCACGGCGCGTATTCGCACGGCCGGCCGGGGTCGCACTGGCACGGCCAGTCGGGTTCGTATTGGCATGGTCGGTCGGGGTCGTCGCACGGCAAGTCGGCGTCGGCGCCTGGTCACGTGAAGTCCTCCTCGAGCGGCGGCTCGGCGTCGTCCAATGGCCAAGTGAACGACGCATCCAGCGCGCACGGGGGCGGGAAGCAGACCGCTCCTGGTCAGCTGAAGAAAACCGTCGCGGTGACCGAGCAGGTCACAACTGTCGCTACCAATACGAACCAAGGTCTTGGTGCCGCCAAGAAAGTAGGGACTGACGTTCCTGGGTCCCAGGCGTTGACGAGTGGGAAAGCCCACAAGTAGGAGGCACCGATGAAACTCAACGCGAAAGTAGGGATCGCGTCAGCGGTCAGTGCGCTCGCGATCGCCGCCCCGCAGGTCGCTCAGGCTTGCACCGGTGGCGCGCAGGGCGCGACCAAGGATCACAACACGTCGGCCCGGATCCACGGCGACCGGGGTAAATCCGATTTCGCCGGATTCCGCGGACGCAGGTGGGGTCACTTCATCTCTGGAACGCTGGTCACCTGGTCCGCGACCCAGAGCGGCACCACCGCCAGCGGCATCAGCACCTATTCGGGTTCGATCACCCTGACCAAGAACGACGCCAGGAACGACACCGGCACGAGTAGCACGCCGGTCACCTTTATGTTCACCAATGCGAAGGTTCTATTCGGAAACGGCGCCAACCCGCCGGCGGCGGGTGACGTCGTCAAGCTCCTGGGCTTCGGCCTCCGTGGTCATAGCCACGGGAACACGAGCTCGAGCAGCTCGACCGGGACGGTGCGCGCGATCTTCATCGGCGTGCCGCACACCTCGTCGCACTCGTAATCACCCCCAACCCCGCCCAGTCACCGGGGGCAGGGAGCCGCCCCTGGCCCCCGGTGGCAGATCATGCCCGGGGTTGTACCCGGAAGGTTCCGATCTCGCTGGGGAGAAGATCGGCTCTCTGCCGCTCCGCCTCGATCTCTGTCTCGTCGAGGCGGACGCGGGACAGGGTGAACGCGCCGGCGAGCTCGATGCTCGCCGGCGTGGCCTTCGGGTTGAAGCAGCGGAGGATCAGCCCGTCGCCGTCCTCGGCGCCCTTCAGGCAGGAGAACACGACGTCGCCCTCGATCCTGATCGGCGGGTCGATGCTCAGGGGTGCAGCGGTGACCAGGAACCCGTAGCGGTAGTCCTGCGCGGCGCGGAGCAGCTCGGCATCGTCGAGCTCGTCCGCGCCCGGCATCAGCGCATACTCGAACTCGTGGCGGCCGAGACACTGGCCGTCGGGGGTCTGGGTTTGGGGACCGGCGCCGAGGGGGCGGGTCGTCAGCGCGCCCGTCGGCTGCGAGATCACGCCGACGCATCGGAGCAGCGTCAGGCAGAGCTCGTTGGATCTGGCTTCGTACTCGGGGAGGCCCCTGGTGAGGAGCGCCAGCGGTCCCATCGCCACCGCGCCCAGGGTGTGCTGCGTGGGATCGGGCGGTTCGACCCATTCGGTCTTCGGGGATGGCGGGGCGGTCGGGCGGTGGACGACAGCGAACTGGCCTTCGGCGCGGACCGTTGCGGGTGCCTCCGCGGCCGGTCCAATCGGGAATAGGGCTCTGAGGCGGTGGTCCGTCGTCTCGTTGTCGATCGTCGTGCGGAACTCGACTCGCCTGATGCCGGCGATGAGCCGCACGGTCGTGGTGACGGTCAGCATGCGGATCTCGAGCTCCCAGACGACCGGGCCGTCTCGCAGCACCCGAAGCGAAGCGGATTCCCCCCACCCGGGCACGGCGCCTTCGACCGGGCAGAAGTTGTAGAGGTCGCCGACGTCCGGCTCGTCCTCGAGGCGGTGGAGGTGGTCGAAGCGCCGCCCGGTCGTCGTGTCGATCATGGTCACGGTTCCGTCAGGGTCGGCCTCGAGGCGGATGCAGTCGCTCTCGATGGTCGTCCCGTCGCGCGGGTTGGACGCTTCCGCGGGATTCGTGGGCACGAGCTCGACCGTGTCCGCGCTGAATCCGTCGAGCTCGGCCATCGTCGGATCGTGCCCCGGAACGTCGACGAGCCCCCGTCGGCGGTACGGGAGGAGGTTCACGACCCCGACGCCGGTTCCGTCCGTGCTCAGTCCCTCCAGCGCGCGGCGTTCTAGCTGCGAAACCGTCCGCTCGAGCTGCTCATACCGCACGAGCATGTCGCGGTGGACCTCGTCGCACGAGCAGCCGCAGATCGAGTCATGCGGGTGGCACTTCACGAGCTGCCGCCACGCGAGTCTGAAGTCCGATGTTGGGAACGGCTGGCCCGTGCAGAGCGTGCGGAGCGCGCCGAGCGTCTCGACCTCGAGCAGCCGCCGCTCGGCCCGCTCGTTGGCTCGCTTCAGGTACAGCCGCGCGGAGTTCACCCCGCGCAGCACGTTCTGGAGCCGGCTGCCCAGTAGCTCGCCTTCATATACCGGCAGGTCCGCGGGCTTGACGGAGGCGACGTAGTCCGAGTAGCGGGCGATCCTTGCGCTGGTTCCGGAAAACCGGCGCTCGAGCTCCTTGCACAGGGCCGGCAGGTCCCGTCGGATGCGCCGGTGGTCCTCGCCGTCGCAGAGGAGCACCGCATCGACGCCGGCGCTTGTCAGGGCGCCGCCAAAACGCTCGCCGATGTACTCGATCCGGGCCTCGGCGCCAGCCGCGGAAACGTTGAAGTTGCTGTACGAGGGCAACTGCTGGAACGCGCGCACCTCGCTGCCATCCGGCGAGCGCCACCTGAACACGACGCCTACCTCGTCGAGTTCGTCCCCCATGCCTCGCGAGAAGATGAAGCTGTCGATCCCGAAGCCGTTTAGGATCTGGGGAAGCTGGAGGGGGTGGCCGAAACTGTCGGGCATGTAGCCGACGGCCGCCGGCTCGGCGCCGTACCGCCGGCAAACATCACGCCCGATGAGCAGGTTGCGCACGAGCGGCTCGGCCCCGACCAGAAGCTCGTCGGGGAGGATGTAGCTCGGTCCGACCTCGAGGCGGCCCTGGTCGATCAGGGCGCGCAGCCGGCGCTCGTTCTCGGGGCGGATGTCGAGGTAGTCCTCGAGCACGATCGCCTGGCCGTCAAGCGTGAAGCAGGTGAAGCTCGGGTCGGACTCGAGCACGTCGATGACCTCGTCGACGACCGCCGCGAGCCTGAGCTGGAACTCCTCGAACGGGGCATACCACTCGCGGTCCCAGTGGGTGTGAGGAACGATGAAGAAGCAGCGCAGGCCGGCGAGACTATCGCTGCTCGGCACGGCGGACCGCGGCCTCGAGGCCATCGCTGCCGACCAAGCCTCCGAATGCGCTCACGAGCGGGCGCACGGCGGCGATTCCGAGCCGCCCCTGAGCGCCGATCGCCGCTACCCGGACCTCGGCGCAGACCGCGGTCGGCTCATGTTCGATCCAGTTCGCGAACAGGACCTTGGCCGTGCCCGAGCCCGACCAGTCGCGGAACTCCTCCGGGTCGGTCAGACGGGGGTAGTCGCGGCGCAGCGTCCAGATGCGTCCGACGAGGCCGCTGATGAGAGCGTTTTCGTCCTCCGCGAGCACGAGGAAGGGCGGCGCGCGGAACATCTCATCGAATTTCAGATCGGGCGCCAGTCCGGGGATCCGCCAGCGAATGATCCGGCCGAGCCGGCGGGTGTCGGTCAGCTTGACCTCGCGGCTGGCATCCCAGAGCCGCTCGGGGGTGGCGTCGCTTTCGCGGCGGTGGGCGACGCGCATCGACGGTTTCGCGATCCAGTGGTCGAGGTCGGGCATGAGGTCGTGGGAAGAAACTACGTCCATGCTGAAGAAACTTCCCGGGCCATGTCGCTCGATGGCGATCACGCGGGCTGGCGACCACTAGGAAAATCATCAGCATGATCCGTCACCTGCTCGCCCCGAACGTTCCTCGCTCGGCCGCCGCGATCGGTGTTCAGCGAACGTTGCCGGGCGCCGCGGGCGTGGCGATCACGTTCGACGACGGGCCGCATCCCGAGGGGACTCCGGCGGTGCTCGAGGTGCTGGCGGAGGCGGACATCAAGGCCACGTTCTTCCTCGTGGGGGAGCAGGTCGAGCGCCGGCCGGCGCTGGCGGCGCGGATCGCGGATGCCGGCCACGCGGTCGCGCTCCACGGATATCGCCATCGTCCCCAGCCGGCGATGCCCACGAAATCGGTGCGGTCGGATCTGGAGCGGGGGGTCGACATACTGGAGACTGCGACCGGGGTCGAACTGGCCTGGCACCGTCCCCCGTACGGCCTCTACAGCCCCGCCGGCCTCGCCTCGATCCGCGCGAAGAACCTCAAACCGCTGCTGTGGTCGCGCTGGGGCAAGGACTGGCGCCGGTTCACGACGCCCGAGCGGATCGCCACGCGGGCAAGCGCGAACGTACGCCCCGGTGACGTAATCCTCCTGCACGATGCCGATTTCTACT
>Ga0335073_10002062_pt1 | contig 27470 bp, 27 predicted proteins | sample Lox_Sample_22_FD_207093 | JGI IMG/M metagenome (GOLD analysis project Ga0335073, IMG submission 207093) | Soil microbial communities from Loxahatchee National Wildlife Refuge, Florida, United States - Lox_Sample_2.2 | ecosystem: Environmental > Terrestrial > Soil > Wetlands | place: USA...
CGCGGGTTGCGCGGCACGCAGCACGCGTGCCGCGCGGCGCCAGCGTCCCAGACCGTGAAGTAGTCGCTCGTCCACACCCAGACGTTCCCGGCCATGTCGTACAGCCCGAAGCCGTTGGGCGGGAAGCTGCCGGCCGGTGAGGTGCCCCGCCTGGCTGGGGGCTTGCGGTCCTGCCACGGGAACTCGCCCTGCCACGTGTTGGCCATCACCCGGCCTTTGGGCGCCGGGTCGTCCCCCCAGGTGTAGACGGCTCCTGACAGGCCGCCGCGGGCGGCGAACTCCCACTCGGCCTCGGTCGGCAGGTCCTTGCCCGCCCAGGCCGCGTAGGCGTCGGCGTCCTCGGCGGCCACGTGCGTGACCGGGTGCTGGTCAAGGCCGCCCAGAGTGCTGCCGGGCCCGCGCGGATGGCGCCAGGAGGCGCCAGGCGTGTACCGCCACCACCGCGAGACGTCGCGCAGGTCCACAGGCCCGCTCGCGCGGAAGAACACGAGCGAGCCGGGGACCAGCAGTGCGGGGTCCGCCTCCGGGTACGCCGCGGGGTCCAGCGGCCGCTCGGCGACGCTCACGTGGCCCGTCTCCCGGACAAACCGGCGGAACTGCGCGACGGTGACCGGGCGGGAGTCCATCCAGAAGCCGTCCACCTCGACCCGCCGCACCGGGCGCTCTTCCGGGTAGAAGTCCGCCGACCCCATCAGGAAGGTCCCGCCGGGCACCCAGGCCATGTTCTTGGTCAGGCCCCGGCCAGGGCGCCCGCTGACCGCTGCCGGTGCCACCGCCACCGCGGGTTACTCCCGCGCGAGCATGGCGACGGCTTCCCGCTCCAGGTCCACGTACGGCCTGCCGCTCACGTTGACCACCACGCGCTTGAGCGTGCCGTCCGCGAACCGCCATGGGCGCGTGCCTGGATAGTCCTCGGTGACCGCCTCACCGCTGTCGCGGCCGGCGCACAGCCCCTCGCCCGCGATGGAGAATTTCCCCGGCTGGGTCTTGATCCTGCCCTCGCCGACCTTCCTGTCGCCGTAGTACAGGGAGAGCATGCCGGTGGCCACGCCGGGCGACTCCTCGCCGTCCTTGGCGAACGACGCCGAGAAGATCAGGTTCTCGCCGGTCGGGATCTCCTCGGTGGCGACGATCCGCTGCTCGAGGCTCCCGACGAAGTTGTACACGTAGTGCAGCCTGTTGTCCCTGATGTACAGCGCATGGCCGCCGAATCGCGAGCCGTGGGCGAACAGGACGCCCCAGGCGCCGCCGGGGTTGTCAAGCAGCGCTCCGATCGAGTAGGACCGGTTGCGGACGTTGACCGCCTGCGCCTCGGGCACCTCGGTGGCGTCCGGATAGTAGGTGTAGCTGTCCCGGGGCGCGGTCAGCACCGGTCGGGGAGTGGTCAAGATCTCCACCGGTCCCCGGTCGTCGAGCGGGAACGCCCCGTTCGCGCCTGCCTCCGCGTACCACAAGTTGATCATGTCCCGCAGCCGCTCGGGTTCGTGCGCGGCCAGGTCGCGGCACTCCGAACGGTCGGCGTCGGTGTGGTAGAGCTCCCACGTGTCGTTGCCGTAGTCTCCCCAGCCCATCGTGCCGATGTGCGTGGTGACCGCCTTCCAGCCGTCGTGCCAGATGCTGCGCGAGCCGAGCATCGAGTAGAACTGGGTGCGCCGGGCCGACTTGGCGGCCGCGTCGTCGAAGCTGTACCGCATGCTGACCCCGTCGAACGAGGACTGCGCGTACCCCTTGATCGCGTCGGGGGGCTGGATGTCGAGGACGTCGAGAATCGTCGGCACGAGGTCGATCGCGTGGTGGTACTGGTGCCGGATCTGGCCGCGCGCACGCGTGCCCTTCGGCCAGGACATGACGCACGGGTCGGCGGTGCCGCCGTTGAACTCGTAGCGCTTCCACATCTTGAACGGCGTGTTGAACGCCATCGCCCACCCGGTCGGGTAGTGGTTGTAGGTCTTCGTGCCGCCGAGGTCGTCGATCTTGGCGAGGTTCTCCGCCAGGTCGTCGGGGATCGAGTTGGCCATCTTGTTCTCGTTCACCGAGCCGTTCGGGCCGCCCTCGCCTGACGCGCCGTTGTCCGAGACCAGGATCACCAGCGTGTTGTCGCGCTGCCCGGTCTCTTCGAGATAGTCGAGCAGACGCCCGATCTGGTAGTCGGCGTGGGCGAGGAACCCCGCGTATACCTCGGCCATCCGGCAGAACAGGCGCTTTTCGTCCGCCGACAGCGAGTCCCACGGCCGGGTCGTGTCCATCTCGTTCATCGGCTTGCGCGCGTCGGTGTGCGACTCCATCGTGCCCAGCGGGTTGACCGGCGGCAGCTCAGTGTCCGGAGGGACGATGCCCATCTCCTTCTGCCGCGCCAGGGTCTGCGCCCGCATCGCCTCGTAGCCCATGTCGAACCGGCCGCGGAACTTCTCGATCCACTCCTTCGGGGCGTGGTGCGGCGCGTGGCACGCGCCCGGCGCGTAGTAAAGGAAGAACGGCTTGTCCGGCGCCAGGACCTTGGCGTCCTTGACGAACTCGAGCGCCTTGTCGGTCAGGTCCTCGGTCAGGTGGTAGCCCTCCTGCGGCGACCGCGGCTGCTCCACCGGGTGGTTGTCGTACACAAGGTCCGGGTACCACTGGTTGGTCTCCGCGCCGAGGAAGCCGTAGAAGCGCTCGAACCCCCGACCGCTTGGCCAGTTCCGCCGCGGCGAGGCGATGTTCATCTCGGCCTCGGGGCACAGGTGCCATTTGCCGACCGCGTAGGTGTTCCAGCCCCGCTCGCCGATGATCTCGGAGATCATGCCGTTCTCCGGGGGAATCGTGCCACTGCCGTTCGGGAATCCGGTGGCCGCCTCGGTGATGCAGGCCATGCTGTTGCGGGTGTGGTTACGGCCGGTCAGCAGGCAGGAGCGGGTCGGCGAGCACAGCGCCGTGGTGTGCCACTGGGTGTAGCGAATTCCCGCGTTCGCGATCCGGTCGATGTTTGGCGTCTCGATGGGGCCGCCGTAGCAGCTCATCGCGGAGAACCCGACGTCGTCTAGCACGATGTACAGCACGTTCGGCGCCCCGTAGGGCGCGACTGGCGGCTCGAACGGTGTCCAGTCGGGCTCGGAGTCGCGGATGTCGACGCTGATCGTTCCCCTGAATGGCTTAGCCACAGCTACTCTCCGTTATCGCTGGCAGACAGATGGCACTGGAATCCTCGCGCGGCGCGGTCGGCGGCAGCTTCACCCACGCGGGGTGAACGCCGTCACTGACACCCCAATCGACCCGCGTGATTTACGTCACGTCGATGTTGAGAAAAACTTGCGGCCGCCTCCCTAATTACGGCACACTGATGTTGTGAAAACTGCGCGTCCCGGGACGGCTGGCGCCCCCGGCGCCGCCGCACGCGGCGCCGGGAATCTGGCGTCCGGCGGGAGCGCTGTACTGCATGGTGCGGCGCACACCGAGCGCGGCACCCGCGGGCAGGTCGCCAGGCTGATCCTCGAGCTCGGCCCGTCGACCGCCGCGACGCTGGGCGGCAGGCTGGGGCTCACCCCGGCGGCCATCCGGCGGCACCTGGACAACCTGATCGCCGAGGGCATGGTCGAGACGCGCACGGCACGGACCTACGGCAACCGAGGCCGCGGCCGTCCGGCGAAGCTGTTCGTCATCACCGACGCCGGGCGCAGCGCCTTCGAGCACGCCTACGACGACCTGGCGACCAGCGCGCTGCGGTTCGTCGCCGAGCGGATGGGCCAGCAGGCCGTGGCCGAGTTCGCCAGGCGGCAGGTCTCCGAGCTCGAGCGGCGCTACGCGTCGGCCGTGACGGGAGACCTGCGGACACGGGTGCAGGCACTGGCCGAGGCGCTGTCGGCCGATGGGTACGCGGCCTCCGCCGGCCCGGCACCGGCTGTCAGCCCGATGCACATGGCGGGCGAGCAGAGCCCGATCCACGTGGCTGGCGAGCAGATCTGCCAGCACCACTGCCCGGTCGCGCACGTCGCGGCCGAGTTCCCGCAACTGTGCGAGGCGGAGACCGAAGCGTTCGGGCGGCTGCTCGGCACCCCGGTGCAGCGGCTCGCGACGATCGCCCACGGCGACGGGATCTGCACGACGCACGTGACAGGCACGACCGCACGTGACCGGACGGCCACGGGCAACGAGGGTAACGACGACGACACTCCAGAGTCCGGAGGGCTCTCCCTATGACGACCACCGCGAATGACCAGCTCGAAGGGCTGGGCACGTACAAGTTCGGCTGGGCCGACCCCGACGTCGCGGGCGCGTCCGCACGTCGCGGACTGTCCGAAGAGGTGGTGCGCGACATCTCGGCGCGTAAGCACGAGCCCGAATGGATGCTCGAGCTGCGGCTGAAGGGCCTGAAGTACTTTGCGCGCAAGCCCCTGCCGACGTGGGGCTCCGACCTGTCCGGCATCGACTTCGACAACATCAAGTACTTCGTCCGGTCGACAGAGAAGCAGGCCGCGAGCTGGGACGAGCTGCCCGCCGACATCAAGAACACCTACGACAGGCTCGGCATCCCCGAGGCGGAGAAGCAGCGCCTGATCGCGGGCGTGGCCGCGCAGTACGAGTCCGAGGTCGTGTACCACAAGATCCGCGAGGATCTCGAGGAGAAGGGCGTCATCTTCCTCGACACGGACACGGCGCTGCGGGAGCACCCGGACCTGTTCCGCGAGTACTACGGCACGGTGATCCCGGCCGGCGACAACAAGTTCGCCGCGCTGAACACCGCGGTATGGTCCGGCGGTTCGTTCATCTACGTGCCGCCGGGCGTGCACGTCGAGATCCCGCTGCAGGCCTACTTCCGGATCAACACCGAGAACATGGGCCAGTTCGAGCGGACGCTGATCATCGTCGACGAGGGCGCCTACGTGCACTACGTGGAGGGCTGCACCGCGCCGATCTACAAGTCCGACTCGCTGCACTCGGCGGTCGTCGAGATCGTCGTCAAGAAGGACGGCCGCTGCCGGTACACGACGATCCAGAACTGGTCGAACAACGTGTACAACCTGGTGACCAAGCGCGCGGTCGCCCAGCAGGGCGCCACGATGGAGTGGATCGACGGCAACATCGGCTCCAAGGTGACGATGAAGTACCCGGCGGTCTACCTGATGGGCGAGCACGCCAAGGGCGAGACCCTGTCGGTGGCGTTCGCCGGCGCGGGCCAGCACCAGGACGCGGGCGCCAAGATGGTGCACTGCGCGCCCAACACCAGCTCCACGATCGTCTCCAAGTCGGTGGCGCGGGCCGGCGGCCGGACCTCCTACCGCGGCCTGGTCAACGTGCAGGAAGGCGCGGCGCACTCCAGGTCGACGGTCAAGTGCGACGCGCTGCTCGTGGACACGATCAGCCGGTCCGACACCTACCCCTACAACGACATCCGCGAGGACGACGTCGAGATGGGGCACGAGGCCACGGTCTCGAAGATCTCCGAAGACCAGCTGTTCTACCTGATGAGCCGCGGCATGACTGAGGACGAGGCGATGGCCATGATCGTCCGCGGTTTCGTCGAGCCGATCGCCCGCGAGCTGCCGATGGAGTACGCGCTCGAGCTCAACCGGCTGATCGAGCTGCAGATGGAAGGAGCGGTTGGCTGATGTCAGCCACGATCACGGGCCTGCACTCGGACACGATGCGGGACCCGGCGGACTTCGCTGTGCCCACGGGCCGCGAGGAGGAGTGGCGGTTCACCCCGCTGCGCCGCCTGCGCGGCCTGCACAGCGACGCCCCGCTGGGGTCATCAGGGGTGACCGTGGAAGTGGACCCGGCTCCGGAGCTTTATTCCGAACGGGCCCGGCTTGCTGCCGACAGCACGTTCCTGCCTGCGGACCGGGTAAGCGCCCGCGCGTTCGCCGCTTCCAGCGGCGCGACCGTCATCACGGTGCCCAAGGAGACGGTGGCGTCCCAGCCCACGTACATCCGCGTGACGGGTGTCGACGCGTCGGTCGCGACTGCTGGCCACCTGGTCATCGACGTGCAGCCGTACGGCCGCGCCGTCGTGGTCATCGACCAGCGGGGCAGCGCCACCTACGCCGACAACGTGGAGATCAACGTCGCCGACGGCGGCGACCTGACCGTGGTTTCCCTGGCCGACTGGGACGACGACACGGTGCAGGTGTCGCACCACCTGGCGACGCTCGGCAGGGACAGCCGGCTCAAGCACTTCGCGGTGACGCTCGGCGGCTCAGTGGTCCGGCTGTCCCCGACGGTCCGCTACGCGGGCCCTGGCGGCGACGCGCAGCTGTACGGCCTGTGCTTCGCCGACGCAGGTCAGCACCTGGAGCACCGGTTGTTCGTCGACCACGACATGCCGAACTGCCGCAGCCGCGTCCTGTATAAAGGCGCGCTGTCAGGCGAGGGAGCGCACACCGTGTGGATCGGCGACGTGCTGATCCGCCCGGAGGCCACCGGCACCGACACCTACGAGTACAACAGGAACCTGGTGCTCACCGACGGGGCGCACGCCGACTCGGTGCCGAACCTGGAGATCCTCACCGGCGAGGTCATCGGCGCCGGGCACGCCAGCGCCAACGGCCGCCTCGACGACGAGCACCTGTTCTACCTGCAGGCCCGCGGCATCCCGGTGGACGAGGCGCGGCGGCTGGTGATCCGCGGGTTCTTCGGCGAGCTGATCGCCAGGATCGGCGTCCCCGAGCTCGAAGAGCGCATCGCCGCCGAGATCGAGGCTGAGCTCGCATGACCGAAGCCACCTACACCCGCGCCTGCGCGCTGTCCGACCTGACGGACGGCGAGGCCCTGTCCGTCGAGCTGGCCGGACTGCCCGAGCCCGTCGCGATCGTCCGCACCAGGGGCGAGGTGTTCGCGATCCAGGACGTCTGCTCGCACGCCGAGGTCCCGCTGTCCGAGGGCGAGATCGACGGCTGCACGATCGAGTGCTGGCTGCACGGATCCCGTTTCGACCTGCGCACGGGAAAGCCGACCGGCATGCCGGCGACCGAGCCGGTGCCTGTCTACCCAGTGAAGATCGAGGGCGACGACGTCCTCGTTTCCATAGAGGAGTCTTAGTGTCCACCCTTGAGATCCGCGACCTGCACGTGTCTGTCGCCGAGGCCAACGGGGCCCAGCGGGAGATCCTGCGCGGCGTGAACCTGACGGTGGCCGACGGGGAAACCCACGCGATCATGGGACCGAACGGCTCCGGCAAGTCCACCCTGGCGTACGCGATCGCCGGGCACCCGAAGTACATCGTCACCGGCGGCAGCGTCACCCTCGACGGCGAGGACGTGCTGGCGATGACCGTCGACGCCCGCGCCCGCGCCGGGCTGTTCCTCGCCATGCAGTACCCGGTCGAGGTGCCCGGGGTGTCGGTGGCGAACTTCCTGCGCACCGCCGTGACCGCCGTGCGCGGCGAGGCGCCGAAGCTGCGCGACTTCACGAAGGAGATGCGCGGCGCGATGGACGGCCTGTCCATCGACTCGCAGTTCGCCCAGCGCAGCCTCAACGAGGGCTTCTCCGGCGGTGAGAAGAAGCGCCACGAGATCTTGCAGCTCGAGCTCCTCGACCCGAAGATCGCCGTGCTCGACGAGACCGACTCCGGCCTCGACGTGGACGCTCTGAAGATCGTCGCCGAGGGCATCAACAGGTTCCGCGCCAGGCCAGGGCACGGCGTGCTGCTGATCACGCACTACAACCGGATCCTGCAGTACGTCCAGCCCGACTATGTGCACGTGTTCGTCGGCGGGCGGATCGTCGAAGAGGGCGGCCCCGAACTCGCCAAGATCCTCGAGAACGAGGGCTACGAGCGGTTCATCACGGCCGCGGCGGCGGAGGCGACCGCATGAGCAGAGCGAGCCTTGGTCCTCAGGCGAGCGGGAAGCAGCCGCTCGACGTCGGGCGGATCCGCAAGGATTTCCCCATCCTGGACCGGACCGTGCGCGGCGGCAAGCCGCTGGTCTACCTGGACAGCGCGAACACGTCGCAGAAACCGCGCCAGGTGATCGACACGCTGACCGAGTTCTACGAGCGGCACAACGCGAACATCCACCGGGCCACCCATGAGCTCGGCGAAGAGGCGACCGAGGCCTACGAGGGCGCCCGGCTCAAGGTCGCGCGCTTCATCGGCACCGCCGACGAGACCGAGGTGATCTTCACCAAGAACGTCTCCGAGGCCATCAACCTCGTCGCATACTCCCTCGGCAACGCGACCGCGCTGTCCGGACCCCTCGCGTTGCGGCCGGGCGACGAGATCGTTATCACCGAGATGGAGCACCACTCGAACCTGGTCCCCTGGCAGATGCTCTGCGAGCGGACCGGCGCGCGACTGCGCTGGTTCAGCGTCACCGGCGACGGCCGGCTGGACATGTCCCAGGCAGACGAGCTCATCAACCCGCGCACCCGGCTGGTGGCGCTTGCGCACCAGTCCAACGTGCTCGGCACGATCAACCCGGTCGCGGAGATCGCGGCCCGGGCGCACGCCGTTGGCGCGCTCGTGCTCGTCGACGCGGCGCAGTCGGTGCCGCACGGCCGGGTGGACGTGCGCGACCTCGGCGCCGACTTCGTCGGCTTCACCAGCCACAAGATGTGCGGTCCCACCGGGATCGGCGTGCTCTGGGCGCGGCGCGAGCTGCTCGAGGAGATGCCGCCGTTCCTCGGCGGCGGCGAGATGATCGAGAGCGTCTGGATGGACCACACGACGTTCGCGCAGCCGCCGCACAAGTTCGAGGCCGGCACGATGCCGATCGCCCAGGCGGTGGGCCTCGGCGCGGCCATCGACTACCTCACCGAGGTCGGGCTCGACGGCATCAGGGAGCACGAGCAGGAGCTGCTCGGCAAGGCCCTGCCCGCCCTGGCCGAGATCGAGGGACTGCGCGTCCTGGGACCCACCACGCCGGAGAACCGCGGCAGCGCGATCTCGTTCGAGGTCGACGGCATCCACCCGCACGACCTCAGCCAGGTGCTCGACGACCGCGGCGTCGCGGTGCGCGCGGGCCACCATTGCGCCTGGCCGCTGCACCGCGCGCTGGGCGTGCAGGCCAGCACCCGCGCCTCGTTCTACCTCTACAACACCCCCGCCGAGGTGGACGCCCTGGTCGAGGGGATCCGCCACGCCAAGCAGTTCTTCAAGGTCTGATCATGGAACACCGCAACGTCGCGCCGCGTTCTAGGCTCTGTTGGTCCGGGGAGACGACCCCCCGGACCCCCCGAAGGACGACGTTATGCAACTCGAGTCCATGTACCAGGAAATCATCCTGGACCACTACAGGAACCCGCACCACAAGGGCCTGCGGGAGCCTTTCGACGCCCAGGTGTACCACGTCAACCCGACGTGCGGCGATGAGGTGACCCTGCGGGTCACGCTCAAGGACGTGGGCGGCGAGCAGGTGGTCGAGGACGTCTCCTACGACTCGCTTGGCTGCTCGATCAGCCAGGCCAGCGCCTCGGTGATGACCGACCTCGTGATCGGCAAGCCGGTCGGCGAGGCGATGCGGATCGGCGACGCTTTCCTGGCGCTGATGAAGTCCAAGGGCCAGGCGGAGCCTGACGAGGACGTGCTCGAGGACGCCGTGGCGTTCGCCGGCGTGTCGAAGTACCCCGCCCGCATCAAGTGCGCGCTGCTCGGCTGGATGGCGTGGAAGGACGCCACCGCCCGGGCGCTCGCCGGGGCCACGACTGACGGAGGCCAAGCATGACAGAGAACGCGCCCGAACTCACCCAGGAGCAAGAGGACGTCCTTGAGGCGCTGCGCGACGTCGTCGACCCCGAGCTGGGCATCAACGTCGTCGACCTCGGGCTCGTCTACGGGGTGGACGTGGACGCCGACAAGGTGGCGACCCTGGACATGACGCTGACCAGCGCCGCGTGCCCGCTCACCGACGTGATCGAGGACCAGGCCCGCGAGGCACTGGACGGCGTGGTCACGGACTTCCGCATCAACTGGGTCTGGATGCCCCCGTGGGGCCCGGAGAACATCACAGAAGACGGCCGCGAGCAACTGCGCGCCCTCGGCTTCAACATCTGACGTCCGCTGTCACGCGCACAGCGAGACGACAGAGCCCTTTCAAGATCATGGGATATTCCGGGTAGCCCTGGCTACTCTTTATCCCCTGTCTCGTGATCTCGCGCTAATCGCGGGTGTAGAAGGGGCGGGTGTTGTGCGCTACCCAGTCGTCGACCACGTCGGGCTCGGATTCGCCGGGGAACGTGACGTCGATCGGGAACGGGGCCTGCAGCGGGACCGCGGCCACGGCGCGCTCGATCGAGCCGACGACCGCCTCGTGGACGGGCTCGCTCGCCGGGTCGTCGAGGGCGACCGAGATGATCAGGCCCTCGCCCTCACCGGGCACCGAGAGCCAGGCGCGTGAGGCGTACCGTACGGCCGGCAGGTCGTGCAGGCCGGTGCTGACCTCGCGCAGCAGCGCCTCGGGCTCGGCCGGGGGATGGCCGACCCTGATCAGGTTGGCGGCGTCCAGGGGGCCGTCGTCGACGGCTAGCTCGGCGACGCCGTCGGGGTAGATGGGGACGCTCGCCTCGGCGCCCGGGTTGAGCGCGAGGCCGATCCCGCCGGGCAGCTGCCTGGCGAGCGCCGCGGCGGGCACCACGATGTGCGGGATCACGGGAGCGTCGCCCGCGCGCTGCCAGCGGCGCTCGACGTCGGCGAACTGGTACTCACCCGGCGGGTACTGGCTGACGCCGTTGACGCCGCCCGCCGCGTGGTCCTCGCCATCGCCTGTGCCGGCCTCGTCCGCCGACACGGCCCAGGTGGCCAGGCGCTGGATCGAGGTGAAGCACGGCACGAACTCGGCGCCCAGATACGTCACCGTCGGCAGCGCGACCGCGGAACCGTCGGTGACCGGCCGCCGCCCAGCGGGCAGCGGGACCCAGAGCCGGGCGCGGGCGAGCTCCACGAGCAGATCGTCCATTCGCTCGGGGTCCTTGATCGCGGCGGCGAGGACCTGCTCGATGACCTCGCAGGAGGAGTACGCTCCGTCAGGTGCGTCCTTGCTCCCGCCCCAGGCGACCGCGCCGGGCCGCACCAGCGTGCCGCCGTTCGCCATGGCCTGGGCGGGCAGAACGTCAGCGGAAGAGGGCAGGGGCTGCGCGGGCGTGACGCCGCCCCCTGGAGCGTCGGCGGGATCGATCGGGAGCATGGGTGTCTTCCTCGGTGGCTGCTGGTGGACGGGGGCGCTGGGGCACCATCGGTTGTACGGATAGTAAACACGATGAGGCTGTGCGTGGTGAAGAACATCGAAGGTAGTGCCGCTAAATGGGTTGACGTGGCGCCCGCGCGCTTCCCGGGCTGGATTGACGACTTCGCGCGGCGGCACGGCGATTCGCCCGAGGGGCACGGCGATTCCGCCGAGCGACACGGCGATGCGGCTCAGGCGTCGGCGCTCGCGGTGTCTTTCAGCGGCCAGGATGTGATCTTCGTCGCACCCGATGGCGCGGTCGCGGAGTGCCACCCGCCGTTCCCTCCCGTCCCGGGACTGCCCGCCAACGCAGCTCCTGGTGCCTGCGCGGCGGCGATCGCCGCGCACGCCTTGGCGCCGCGGACGGTCGGCGTGCTGCTCGTCCGGCTCGGCGGCTACGCGGCGGGCGTCTTCACCGGGTCGCCGCCGGTGGTGCTGGCTGCCTCGAAGACCGGCTCCCGGCTCGTGCACGGCCGCAGCGCGGCGGGCGGCTGGTCGCAGCACCGGTTCGCTAGGCGCCGGGAGAAGCAGGCGGCCGAGGCCCTGCAGGCGGCCGCCGACGCCGCGGCCGCGGTGTTCGGGCGCTGGGCGGGCAGCGGCGGGACAAGCCACTCAGGCGGGCGGACAACGGATAACAGCAAGAGGCGTCCGGGAGACGCCCGGGACCGTTCGGGACACTCCGGCGGTGCTGCCCCGGCGCCTCGGGGAGGAGAGCGCCGGACGGGACTGGACGCGGTCGTGCTCGGCGGGGACAAGCGGGCGGTCGCGGAATTGCGGGCGGACCCCCGGCTGTTGTCGTACCTGGAGCTGGCCACCGACCGGTTTCTCACTGTGCCCGACCCGAAGCTGGCGGTGCTGAAAGACACGCCCCGCATGTTCCTGGCGGTGCGGATAAGCCTTAGGGAGCCGGCGACCTGATCGGGTATTCTGAGGGCCTTGCTCCCACTCACCGGGTGTGACGACCGGCCGGGGCGCTCGGGCGCCTGGGGTGCCGGGAGGCGGAGCGCCCGCCGTATCGACAAATCGTCATATCCCCATATCGCTGATTGAGCTGGAGTGGAGTAGCCGTGATCGTCGCCAGTGGCATCGAGCTGCGTGCCGGTGCCCGGCTCCTGCTGGCCGAAGCGTCGTTCCAGGTCGCCGAGGGCGACAGGATCGGCCTCGTCGGCCGCAACGGCGCGGGCAAGACCACGCTGGCCAAGGTGCTGTCCGGGGCCGCGCAGCCCGCCGCGGGCGCCATCAGACGCACAGGCACCGTCGGCTACCTGCCCCAGGACCCGCGCACAGGGGACCTCGACGTGCTCGCGCTCGACCGCGTCCTGTCCGCGCGCGGGCTCGATGAGGTGCGCGAGGGAATGCGCAAGGCCGAGGCGCAGATGTCGGACCCCGACCCCGCGGTCGCGGAGAAGGCGATCCGGCGCTACGCCAACCTCTCCGACCGGCTCGCCGTGCTTGGCGGCTACGCGGCCGAGGCACAGGCGGCCAGCCTCGCGGCGAGCCTGGGGCTGCCCGACCGGGTGCTGCATCAGCCGCTGCGCACGCTGTCGGGCGGGCAGCGGCGGCGGGTGGAGCTGGCGCGGATCCTGTTCGGCGACTCGCAGACGCTGCTCCTTGACGAGCCAACGAACCACCTGGACGCCGACTCCATCGTGTGGCTGCGCGACCACCTGAAGAACTACCGCGGCGGCCTGATCGTCATCAGCCATGACGTCGACCTGATCGAGCAGGTCGTGAACAAGGTCTTCTATCTGGACGCCAACCGGTCCACCCTGGACATCTACAACGTCGGCTGGAAGGCCTACCTGACGCAGCGCGAGGCCGACGAGCGGCGCCGGCGCCGCGAGCGGGCGAACGCCGAGCGGCAGGCGACCGCGCTGCAGGCGCAGGCTGACAAGATGCGGGCCAAGGCGACGAAGGCGAAGGCCGCGCAGAACATGCAGCGCCGCGCCGAGCGACTGCTCGCCGGGACGGAGTCCGAGCGGATGGCCGACCGGGTCGCCAAGCTCCGCTTCCCCGTCCCGGCACCCTGCGGGCGGACCCCGCTGACCGCCACCGGCCTGTCCAAGTCCTACGGCTCGCTCGAGGTGTTCACCGACGTCGACCTGGCGATCGACCGGGGGAGCCGGGTCGTGGTTCTCGGGCTGAACGGCGCGGGCAAGACCACGCTGCTCCGGCTGCTTGCCGGGGTGGAAATGCCCGACACGGGAAATGTGGCGCCGGGCCATGGGCTGCGCCTCGGATATTACGCGCAGGAGCACGAAACGCTGGATACCGAGCGCACTGTGCTTGAGAACATGCGGACCGCTGCGCCGGAACTCACCGATTCGGAGCAGCGCCGTGTTCTGGGGTCCTTCCTGTTCTCGGGCGATGACGTCGATAAACCGGTAGGGGTCCTCTCCGGCGGCGAGAAGACACGCCTCGCGCTGGCACTTCTCGTCGTGTCGGGGGCGAACGTGCTGCTGCTCGACGAGCCGACAAACAACCTGGACCCGGCCAGCCGCGAGGAGATCCTTGGGGCGCTCGCCGCCTTTAGGGGCGCGATTGTTCTTGTTACTCATGATGAGGGAGCGGTTGACGCGCTTTCGCCGGAACGGGTTATCGTCCTGCCCGAGGGAACTGAAGACGCGTGGAGCGAGGATTTCGCCGATCTTGTCGCACTCGCCTGACCAAGCGGGTAGTCAAGTACGTCCCGATAGGTGATCATTGCGAAGGGGGGCCAACGCAGTGAGTGTTCCACCATACGGGAGGTACATGTGGCCGAGACCCTCAGGAAGGGCACCCGGGTCACCGGGCCGGATCGCAGCAAGCTGGCGACAGACCTGAAGAAACGCTATGACGGCGGCGAGTCCATCCGCGCGCTGGCGATCGCGACGGGGCGATCCTACGGGTTCATTCACCGGATCCTGACCGAGACCGGCGTGAACCTGCGCGGCCGGGGCGGCGCGACCCGCGGGAAGGTCATCGCCAGCTCGTAAGAGTTCCGCCGCGGACTTCTCGGAGTTCGCCGCAGGCTTATTGAGTACGGGAACCGGGCCGGGCCGCGTTAGGTTTAGAAAACTATGGTGCAGATGCACGGCCCGGGATTCATGATGGCGCGCGGGTTCCGCATGGATCCGTCGGTCACCAAGCAGAAACTCAAGCCGGGGACAGTCCGGCGGATCGCCCGCTACGCGCGACCCTATCGTGTCAAGCTCGCGCTCTTCCTGCTGGTGACGGCGCTGGACGCCGCGATCACCGTGGTCAACCCGCTGCTGCTGCGCCAGCTCATTGACAACGGGATCATCGCCCGCGACGAAGCGGTCGTGATCATCGTGGCGGTGACCGTGGCGGGGGTCGCGCTGCTCGACGCGCTCCTCGGTGTCGCCAACCGCTGGTTCTCCTCAAGAATCGGCGAGGGACTCATCTACGACCTGCGGACTCAGGTTTTCGACCACGTCCAGCGGCAGCCGATCGCCTTCTTCACCCGGGCGCAGACGGGTTCCCTGGTCAGCCGTCTTGACGGGGACGTGGTCGGCGCGCAGTCGGCGATCGTCGGGACGCTGTCCAGCATCGTGTCCAACGTGCTGTCGGTGACCTTCATCCTCATCGCGATGTTCTACCTGTCCTGGCTGGTCAGCCTCCTCGCGCTGCTACTGATCCCGCTGTTCCTGTTCCCGACGCGGATCGTCGGGCGCAGGCTGCAGCGGCTGTCCAGGGAGTCCATGCAGCTCAACGCCGAGATGGGCTCCACGATGACCGAGCGGTTCAACGTGGCAGGCGCGATGCTGGCCAAGCTGTTCGGCCGCCCGCGCGAAGAGTCGGCGCTGTTCGCGTCCAAGGCCGCCAAGGTCCGCGAGATCGGCGTCACCAGGGACATGTACGGCTCGGTGCTGATGATCGCGATCCTCTTGCTGACCGGGCTGTTCACCGCCGTCGTGTACGGGGTCGGCGGCACGCTCGTGGTCAGGGGAGCGTTCCAGTTCGGCACGCTAGTCGCGCTCGCCCAGCTGATCGCCCGCGTCTACGGGCCGATCGGCAGCCTGTCGAACGTGCAGGTGCAGGTGATGACCGCGCTGGTCAGCTTCGACCGGGTCTTCGAGGTGCTGGACCTGGAACCGCTGATCAAGGAGAAGCCGGACGCCGTCACGCTGCCAGCCACGGTCAGCGCGGACGGGAACGGCACGGCCATGGCGCCTGACATCAGGTTCGACCACGTCTCGTTCCGCTACCCGACCGCCGCGGAGGTGTCGCTGGCGTCGCTCGAATCGATCGCGCTGAAGACGCCGGAGCGGACCGACGCGGCCGCCGGCGTCCTGCACGACGTCTCGTTCCAGGCGCCCTCGGGCCAGCTCACCGCGCTGGTCGGGCCGTCCGGCGCGGGCAAGACCACGATCACCGCGCTGGTGTCGCGGATGTACGACCCGAACGACGGGGCCGTGCTGATCGGCGGTCATGACCTGCGGGACGTCACGCTGGACTCCCTGCACGACGTGGTCGGGGTGGTGACCCAGGACGCGCACCTGTTCCACGACACGATCCGCACCAACCTGCTGTACGCTCGCCCGTCGGCGACCGACGCGGAGCTGGTAGAGGCCTGCGAGGCCGCGCAGATCTGGGATCTCATCTCGGTGCTGCCCGACGGGCTCGACACGATCGTCGGGGATCGCGGCTACCGGCTCTCCGGCGGGGAAAAGCAGCGGGTGGCGCTCGCCAGGCTGCTGCTCAAGGCCCCGTCCATCGTCGTGCTCGACGAGGCCACCGCTCACCTGGACTCCGAGTCGGAGGCGGCGGTGCAGCGGGCGCTGAAGATCGCGCTGACTGGCCGGACCTCACTGGTGATCGCGCACCGGCTGTCCACCATCAGGGAGGCTGGGCAGATCCTGGTGATCGACGGCGGCCAGGTGGTGGAGTCCGGCGCGCACGAGGACCTGCTCGCCGCCGGCGGCCTGTACGCCGAGCTCTACCACACCCAGTTCGCGGACCAGGAACGCGAGCAGGCGCCGGCCTAACCCGCTCAGGCGTCACCCGGGGTCAGGCGTCACCGGGTCAGGCGTAGCCCAGGCGGCGCAGTTCCTCGGCGGCGACCTTGTCGATGTCGGCGATCTGGCCGAGCGTCAGCGAGCGCTTCCACAGCGGCGGCTCGTTCTTGGGGCGGCGCTCGTGGCGCTCGTGGCCCAGCGCCGTGGGCGCGGCGATCGTGGTCCCGGTGAATTCGGTCAAGATGGCCGCCGCGGAGCCGGGGTTGCGGACCATGTCCTCGTACCGCAGCGTCTTCAGCTGGTCCTCGGGCAGCGTCCTGCGCAGGCGCGCGGCGAGCCTGATCGCGCCCCGCCAGCGCAGCGCGCACTTGCCCGCGGGGGACAGGTCGGCCCAGCTGAGCCGGTCCGTCTCGTCCTCCACCCCGTAGAAGGGGTTGGGATACTCGGACTCGACGTTCGCCACGCTCGGCCGGAACCATGACATCGTGACCTGGTCGCCGAGCATGGCGGCGACCGTGTCCCGCCCGTCCCTGACGACCTGCACGAACTGGGCGTCGGGGAACGCGCCGACCAGCGCCTCCGCGCAGTACATGAGATCGGGGCTGGCGTCGCCGAAGCGGCTCAGCCCGCGCTGCTCGACGCACGGGCCGACCTCCGCCTGGCGCAGGCCCGCCGCCGACCGGCACTGCGCGCTGCACTCCAGGCAGCTCGTGGCGTTCACCTGCCAGCCCTGGGCGAACGCGTCGCGTATGACGGCCGCGGCCGCCTCGCCGCGGCCGCTGTACAGCGACGGGCGGCGGGCGAATCCGTAGACCGCCTGCAGCACGCTGCGCTGCCCGATCGTGACGTGGAAGCCGGGGGAGATCTTCAGCGCTCGCCCGACGGCTTCCGCGCCGGAGTGCGGCGCGCCGATCACGAAGACCGGCCTGGTCACCTTGCGGGCGTTGACGATGAGAATGTGGGGCGACGGCATGGAGAGTGGATCTTTCTTAAGGCTCCACCGTACGGTACTGGTTGCCAGCCGCGTAGGCTACGGGTGTGCGTGTACTACCGCGTGTCGCAACGCTGGTCATCGCGCTGTGCCTGCTCGGCGTGACGGGGTGTGCCCAGATGGACAAGGCGCTCGGCCAGCGGCAGGCCCTCGTGTCGTTCAAGGACGGCACGTCGGTGTCGGTCCGGCTGCAGGTCCGCGCGGCGTGCGGGAAGCTGCCGAATGTGAGCCCGGCGCCGATCCCGAGCGGCGTGCCGCTGATGTCGGCGGTCAGCGAAGTCGTGTACCAGATCGACCAGAACGCCTCGGACGCTGACATCGCGCGGCTGAATGAGTGCCTGAACAAGTTCCCCTCGGTCGAGGGCATGGACCTGCAGGACTCCACGGACGACTCGTTATCTCCCCCGGGGGACGGCCCCCCGGTGCCCCCGCAAAGGGGGACTGTCCGCCCCCCTTTCACCCTCTGGGCCCCCTGGCCCCCTGGCTCTTCTGACCCCGCGGCCGTTACAAGTCTTGCCGGAGATGTTTCCTACTTTCCCGGTAGGGTGTATGGTGCTTATCTAAGCAACTAAATCGATAGGGAATGGGAACTTAAATGCGCAGGATCATGGCAGGTGCGGTCGCCGTCCTCGGCAGCGCACTTCTTGTCGCGGGGTGCTCCTCAGGCAGCTCAAGCAGCTCTAGTGCCGCGTCAGGCGACGCCACCGATGCCGCGGCAGCGCCGGTAACCGTGCGACTCGGGTTCCTCGCGAACATCACGCACGCGCCCGCGCTGATCGCGCTGAAGAACGGCTACTTCGCCAAGGAGCTCGGCTCCGCCGGCAAGGTGCAGCCGACGTCGTTTAGCAGCGGCACGGAGGAGACGACCGCCATCCTGGCGGGCCAGCTCGACGCCGCCTTCGTGGGCCCGAACCCGGCGATCAACGCCTGGCAGAAGTCCGGCGGAACCGCCATCAAGATCGTCGCCGGCGTCGCGACCGGCGGCGCGTCGATCGTCGTCAAGCCCTCCATCAGCGGGGCGGCGCAGCTCAAGGGCGAGTCGCTGGCCACGCCGTCGCTCGGCAACACCCAGGACGTGGCGGTGCGCTACTGGCTCAAGCAGCAGGGCCTGTCCACGAGCGCGACAGGCGGCGGCGACGTGTCCATCAAGCCGACCACCCCGAACTCGGCCGCCGTGCTCGAGTTCAAGTCCGGGCAGATCGCCGGAGGGTCCGAGCCGGCCCCGTATGACGTGGAGATGGTGCAGGACGGCGGCAAGGTGCTGTTGTCCGAGCCGGGTGTCACGACCTTGCTCATGGTCACCCAGTCGTTCCTGTCGGCGCACCCGGCGGTCGTCGCCGACCTGCTGAAGGCGGAGATCGAGTCGATCAACTTCATCAAGAGCGACCCGACGGCCGCCGAGACCGACGCCAACGCCGAGCTCGCCGCCTACACCGGCAAGCCGCTGAAGGCGGACATCGTGGCCGCGTCCTTCAAGGAGATCAACTTCACCCTCAACCCGGACGCGTCCTCCCTGTCGAGCGACGCGCAGCAGGCCGTGAGCCTCGGGCTGCTCAAGCCGGTCAACTTGAGCGGCATCTTCGACCTCACGCCGCTCAACTCCCTGCTCAAGGCGGCCGGCCAGCCGCAGGTGAGCTCGTAGCATGAGCACAGCCGTCACGGAGGCGCCGGCGGCGGTCACGCTGGCCGGCGTCTCCAAGGTGTACGGGCGGGGCCCCGCCGCCGTCCAGGCCCTCGACCAGGTGAGCCTGTCCGCGGCGCCGGGGGAGTTCACCTGCCTCATCGGCGCGTCCGGCTGCGGCAAGTCCACGCTGCTGTCGCTGGTCGCCGGGCTCGACATGCCCTCGGCGGGCGAGATCAAGGTCGGCGGCCGGGTCGCGCTGATGTTCCAGGAGCCGGCGCTGTTCCCGTGGCTGTCGGCCGCCGGCAACGTCGAGCTCGCGCTGCGTGCCCGCGGGGTCGGGCGCGCGGAACGCAAGAGCCAGGCGGCCGAACTGCTTGACGTGGTGCACCTCGGCGGCTTCGGCAGGAAGCGGCCGCACGAGCTGTCCGGCGGCATGCGGCAGCGGGTCGCGCTGGCCCGGGCGCTCGCCCAGGACGCGGACGTGCTGCTGATGGACGAGCCGTTCGGCGCGCTGGACGCGATGACCAGGGACCTGCTGCACGACGAGCTCGACCGGGTCTGCGCCAGCCGCGACCTGACCGTGCTGTTCGTGACGCACAACGTCCGCGAGGCGGTGCGGCTCGGGGACCGCGTGGTCCTGCTGAGCAGCCGCCCCGGCCGGATCATCGCCGAGTACACGGTGCACATCCAGCGGCCGCGGCGGATCGACTCCGCGCCGGTCGCGCAGCTCGCCGGGACGATCACCGACCGGCTGCGCGAGGAGGTGAGCCGCCATGGCAAGTAACACCCTCGCCGGGCTTGACGCGCTCGACCTGAACGTGCCGCCGCCGCGCAGCGGCCGCCGGCTCGCCGCCCGAGCCTGGGCCGGGCTGTGGCCCAAGGTGCTCGCCATCGCGCTCGTCTTGCTCCTGTGGGAGCTTGTGCACCTCACCGGCTGGAAAAAATATGTCCTCCCCGGCCCAGGCGTGACCCTGAGCAACCTGTGGGACCAGGCCCAGACGGGGCTGCTGTGGCACGCGATCGGCACGACGCTGCAGCGCGCCGTCATCGGCTTCGCGCTCGCGATGCTCATCGGCACCGTGGTGGGCGCGCTGGTCTCCCGCATCCGCCCGCTGCGCGCGGCGGTCGGCTCGCTGATCACGGGCCTGCAGACGATGCCCTCGATCGCCTGGTTCCCGTTCGCGATCATCCTGTTCGGGATCAACACCACGACGATCCTTTTCGTCATCGTGCTCGGCGCCGCGCCGTCCATCGCCAACGGCCTGATCGCCGGCGTTGACTACACCCCGCCGCTGCTGCTCAAGGCCGGCACGCTGATGGGGCTGCGGCGGCTCTCGCTGTACCGGCACCTGATCCTGCCCGCGTCGCTGCCCGCCTTCGTGACCGGGCTCAAGCAGGGCTGGGCGTTCGCCTGGCGCAGCCTGATGGCCGGCGAGCTTCTGGTGATCATCGCCAACCAGCCGTCGCTCGGCGTCCTGCTGTCGACCGACCAGGATCAGGCCGACATGGCCAGCGCCACCGCCATCATCATCGTGATCCTCATCATCGGGATATGCGTGGACAGCGTGTTCGGCATGGCCGACCGCGCCATCCGCCGCCGGTGGGGGCTGACGACTGACATCGCCGGCCGCTGACCGGGTCGGCGGAGGCCGGCGAAGGCCGGCGTGTCGTCAAGCAAATGCGGCCGTGTGGTTGGAACAAGGGTGTAACTTCTCACCCGGGGGTCTGATCGCACGGGAAAGCACTGAATGGAACATCTGACTGCCGATGTGAGCACCCCGCTGGAAGCCTTGGCGCCCCCGGCGGGAGCAACCGTTCCGGACCCGGACCTAGACCGCGCGCTCGCCCGCGCCATTCGCCGCCTCATCGTGGCAGCCGAGCGCTGGGAACTCGAAGAAACGTAAGCAAAGGCGGCACGCGAGCCATAATCTGGACTAACTCCCACCCGCACGCGCTACTGTTACGTGCAGGTGAAGCACGTACGTCCAGCCGGCATGGAGATCTTCGATGACTGAAGGCATCCCTCAAGACATCCGCCAAGCACTCGCGGATATCGACATCACAAGACCCAATGTCGCTCGCGTGTACGATTACTTCATCGGCGGGAAGGACAACTTCGCGGCGGATCGCGAATTCGCCAACAAGGCCATGGAGATCGCCCCGAAGGCGCCGCTCGCCGCCCTGGCGAACCGCGAGTTCCTGCGCCGGGTGGTGCGGTTCCTGGCCGGCGAGGTGGGCATCACCCAGTTCCTCGACATCGGCTCCGGGCTTCCCACGGCGGGCAACACGAGCGAGATCGCGCACGACATCAACTCCACGGCGCACATCGTCTACGTCGACAACGACCCGATCGTCATCACGCACAGCAAGGCGCTCCTGGCCGACTCCGTGACCGTCGACATCGTCAACGCCGACATCCGCAACCCCGATGACATCCTGACCGACCCCGCCGTGCTGCGCCTGATCGACTTCGACAAGCCGGTCGGCCTGATGCTGCTCGCGGTCCTGCACCACATCGAAGACCAGGACGACCCGGGCGGGATTGTGGCCAGGCTGCGCGACGCCATGCCGTCAGGCAGCTACCTGGTGATCTCGAGCTTCCACATGCCAGGCCCTGAGCTGCCGGAACTGCGGGCCGCGACGATCGAGGGCGAAAGGCTGCTCGCCCAGGGGCTCGGCAGCGGGCGCTGGCGCGAAGAGGACGAGATCGCCACCTGGTTCGGCGACTGGGAATTGCTCCCGCCCGGACTAGTGTCACTGGCCGAATGGCGCCCAGCGCCGCACGACCACATCGAGAAGGACGAGGTCTACCACAGCTTCTGGGGCGGCGTCGCGCGCAAGAAGTAGCCGCGCCGCGGGGAGAAACCCGCCGCGGGTCACCTGAGCATCAGCCCTGTCGTTGCCGCGCGCTATCCGGACATTTCGAGACCCTAGTTTGTCCTGTTTTGTACTGCCGGAATAGATGCTGGTGGCTAGTTCGGACTGGTGCGGGACCGGCTTTGGGTTGCCCCCGCTGGTGATGGCGGTCTGGGTCCGCGCCCGTGAACATCACCGAACACCGCCGCCACTGGTGCCACGCTGACGGGGCCGGCAAGGACAAGATCACAAGATCGGGGATGGTAAATGTAGCCAGGGCTACCCGGAATATCCCATGATCTTGAAAACCGGCTGCTTACCAGGCGGACGCCGTGATCGTCGGCGACAAGCGGCGCGAATTCGCCACCAGCATCCCGGAATAGGGCCTATGTCGTGCTTGCGGTCTCGATATTTGAGATGAGTTCCCCGAAGGGTGCTGAGAAAGACCACGATCCTTATCCCGAACGGACAGTGGCTTACACCTTCGGTCGCGCGATACTGCGTCGCCATGAGCGCGAACGGATAAATAGCGATATAGCGGTATTTGCCTGACGCGCGGCGGCCGTTACGATCGGGGCAGCGGCGAGTTTATCGGGCGGGAAGGGGACTCCTGTGCGCGCATCCTGGTCGACACGGATCGCGATCGCGGTGGCCGGGGCGGCGGTCCTGATGGCTGGCGTGGTCGCCGGGCCGGCGCGAGCCCTGGCGGCGGGCAGCGCGGTCACCCCCGCCCGCTCGCTGGCCACCTTCGCCGCGACTGGCGGGCTGACCGGTGTCGCCGCCGTGTCGGCATCGAGTGCGTGGGCCGTCGGGTACACCGGCCTGGATTACGCGCCCAAGACGCTGATGCTGCACTGGAACGGCGGCACCTGGTCGCGGGTGACCAGCCCGAAGGTGGTTGACGGGGTGGCTGGGCAGATCTCCTCGGTGACCGTGGTCTCGGCCACAGACGCGTGGGCTGTGGGGAACACAGGTCGCAAGCACACGCTGATCCTGCACTGGAACGGGAAAGCGTGGAGCCAAGTGACCAGCCCCGCGCCATTCGCCGGGACGCTCACGGGCGTCACCGCGACGGCGACCAGCGGCTGGGCCGTCGGCAACACCACCGCCGGCAACGGCGAGCCCCTGATCCTGCGCTGGAACGGCACGAGGTGGAGCCGCGTGCCGGCGCCGACCGACAGGTTCGGCGCGGTGCTCACCGGCGTGGTGCAAACCTCGGCCAGCACCGCCTGGGCGATCGGCCTTGGCGACATCCAGACCCAGATCTCCGGCGTGCTCGCGCGCTGGAACGGCAAGACCTGGGCGTGGGCGTCCTTCCCGGTCGCGGGCGTCTACCACGACCTCGACGGCATCGCCGCCGGACCGGGTGGTACCGCGTTCGCGGTCGGATTCAACGCCGGCGGGATCGATGCGGCGCTGAGCATGTCGTGGAACGGCAAGGCCTGGCATAAGACGGCTGTCGGCACGCCGAAGGGCACCGGCTTCGACGGTGTCGCGTTCGCTCCAGGCGGGACCTGGTGGGCGGCGGGCGCGGTTTCCAACGCGACGTCCACGCACACGCTGATCGCTCGCTGGACCGGGAAAACCTGGACCCGCGTCCCGAGCCCGAGTCCCAGCGGCGACGACCAGCTCAACGCCGTCGGCTTCGCCACATCGGCCGCCGGCTGGGCCGTCGGCTCCACCGGCTCGGTCACGTCGATCGCGCCGAAGACCCTGATCCTGCGCTGGAACGGCAAGGCCTGGAGCTGACCTACTGGCCCGGCGGGTGGTTCTTGTAGAAGTCGGCGACCGTCCCGAACGCCTGCTTGGGTTCCCAGGGCATGTCCTGGTACGTGGTCCCGTGGCCGCGCTCGTAGCTCTTGACCAGGCTCATCGCCGACATGTCGAGGTCGTAGGCCGCCTTGTCGCTGTACGGCGCCGTCGCGGTGACGAACTCGCAGACGAACGCGCCGTCAGCGCCTTCGGCCTCCAGGATGGCCAGCGTCTCGCCGACCTCACGGGCCTGCAGGTCCTCGTCCCGCCGCCAGTCGCCCGCCTGGAGGCGGGGCCGGACGAACCTGCCGATCAGCGGGAGCGTGTGCAGGTACATGGACTTGTTGTCCACGACGCCGAAGCCGAGCGCGCCTGAGGTGTCGGCGTCCGCGTAGGTGCGCATGCCGAACTCGGTCACCACGACGGGCTTGCCGTGGTCCATCATGGCGTGCAGCATGCCGGTGTACCGGTCCTTGACGCGGGCCTCGCGGTACAGGTCGACGCCGACGACATCGAACAGGCTCCAGTCCACCCCCTCGAACGGCAGCGCCGCGTAGCTGATCTCGCCGCCGAAGGCGTTCCTGACGGCCGCTGCCGCCTGGCCGAGGAACGCGTTCAGCTCGGCCGCGTACTCATCGGCGTGGCCGACGCGAAACAGGTTCCCCAGCCGCTCGCGGATCGTCTTGCCCGGCACGATGCCGCGGACGAACAGCATCGCTTCCGATCCCACGCCGAAGACCAATCGGCCAGGCCACTGCCGCCGCAGCGGCTCGGCGGCGGCGGCCGCGCGCGCGGCATACCTGACGACTTGCGTCGCGTCGCGCTCGAAAAGCTCCGGTGACAGCCACACCTGCAGGCCCGCGCGCAGCGCCTGCTCGGCGACCGCGGTCAGCCGGCCGATGTCCTGGCCGCGCAGCCGGACGGCGTTGCAGTGCAGGTCGTCGCGGATGATCTCCAGCTCGCGGCCGGCGATCCGCGGGTCAAGGCGCGGCCGGGTGTTGACCTTCCATCCCGGACCGGAAAAGACAGTGCCAGTGTCGTAGACCACGCCGTTGCGGTTCACGATACTTAGGCTACGGGTCCGGGGTTGCCGGGGTGGAGGGTCGATGCCTGGTGGGGATGTAGCGACGTTCGTCACGGACGCGATGCCGTACATGACGGCCGCGGTGGGCGCGTACGGCGGGGCGGTGCTCGCCAAGGTGCGCGACGACGCCGCCGACGCGACCGTCGGTGTGGGGCGGCGGTTGCTGCAGCGCGTGTTCGGCAAACGAGGGGAGGACGAGCCGCTGCCCGAGCCGGTGGCCGAGTTGGTTCAGTATCCAGACGACGCCGACGTCCTGGCCGTTCTGCGCCTGGCCATCAGACGGCAACTGGAGGCCGACGCGGCGATGCTTGCGGACTGCCAGTCGATCCTCGCGTCCGCGCCGGGCACGACCGTGACCCAGAACGTCAAGGCGGGCCGCGACGCCTACGTCGCCGGCCGCGACATGACGATCAACCGCCGCCCCGAGTGACCCGTTCGATCCCGGCCCGTACGAAAGCGCTGGCCAGCGATCCCCGCTGTTGGCGCCACTGCTCTGTCATCGGCCTGACGGTCTCATACCGGCGCTGATAGACGTCGCGGACGACTTCGGCGGGCGCGTCGAGGTCCGCGAGAACCGACAGCGCCTCCCGCTTGGTGATCAGCCGTCCGTCCCGCAGTGTCACCGTCGCCCGGGCGAGCGTCAGCATTCCCAGGTCGACCCAGATGTCGCGCAGCCACAGCTCCGGCCGCGCTGTCGCCGGGTACCAGAAGTCGCGCAGGTCGCGGCGGATGTACCCAGCGAGCTCAACGTCGCTCACCGCGGGAACCACGCCGGCCGCCGCCGGGCCGAGCAGGCACAGCCCGCCCAGCGCCAGCTCGCGCCGGGTGACAGGCGACACGATCCGCTCGAACAGCTCCTGATGTGCCCACGTCACATGCACGCGGCTGATAACAGCAAGATGCGTACGGGCTATGTACGCGCAGTGCAGGGACGCCGCGAGCGGCAGTTCCCGCACCAGCGCCTCATGGACGAGCGTCAGCTCTCGCCGTTGCGACTCGGTGACTGGCGCCGCGACAAGGGCGACCAGGTCGATGTCGCTGCGCCCGGGCTGGAAGTCGCCGAGCGCCAGCGACCCGTGCGCCCAGAGGGCCTCAAGCGGGAGCACGGCGCCGACTTCGGCCGCGAAGCGGTCGAGCAGCGCGCGTACGGCGTCAGCGCCCACGCTGACAAGGGTAACGGCAGCGCCGAGCCCGGAGCGACGGACCGATCAGCCGAGGCCGCATGAGCGTGCAATTTCAGCTCGCGCACACGAAATTTTCTTACTGTGGCAACGGTGTTTAATTCCTTTCGATCAGGAAGGAATTCGCGTTTATTAGGGGATGATGAGCTTCTAAATCGATTGCGGTCTCAGCGTCGATTCAGAAACAACCTCTTATCGTCAGGAACGGCAACGGCTAAACTTTCGGTTATCAGGATTGGTCTCCGCCAATCCCGACGCTGCGTTGGCAAGGCACGTCGAAATTGTCAGTCGAACAGGGTGGGGATTAACGACTGATGAGTACGCTATCCGGCCCGTCTGACCGGCCCGAGCCGACATCTCCGATTCGACCGGAGCCGAAACCTGCTATTTGGCCGCCGCGGACGTTCCTCGGCACGCTGAGCGAGGGTTCGCGGGACGGCTTACTTTCTCTCGGAGCCTTCCGCGAATACGCCGCGGGGACAAGAGTCATCCTCGAAGGTGATACGTCCACGCACGTCATCGCGATGCATGGCGGTTGGGTGAAGGTCATCGCAGAGACCGAATACGGCTCCCAGGCCCTTCTCGCGCTCCGCTCGCGTGGCGAACTGGTCGGGGAGCAGGCGGCCTTGGAGGGCGAACCACGGTCCGCCAGCGTGATAACAGCCAGCGTGGTCACCGGGTACGTCATCCAGCGGCTGGATTTCCTGCGTTACCTCGGCGAGCATCCCGACGTGCACATTGAGGTCACCCGGGCACTGTCCGGGAAATTGCGCATGGCCACTCGCCGCCTCATCGATTTCAGCGGGCTTCCAGCGCACGTTCGGCTCGCGCGCGTCCTAAGCGAACTCGCCCGCATGAATAGCCGCCAGACCAGCGAAGGAACCGAACTGGGCTACACGCTGACGCAGCCTGAACTCGCTGCAATGGTCGGCGTTTCCGAGCCATCTATGCAGCGGGCGCTGCGCAGGCTCAGGGAAAGCGGTGTCCTGGGCACCGGCTATCGGAAGATATTCATCAGGGACACCGCGGCGCTCGATGCGATCGCCGGCCCCGACTGGACCGGCGGACCGCAACCCCTCAGATGAGGTGGTTCGTCCGCGCCCGTGCCGCGCACAGTGAGTCTCGTGGACGAGAATCCCCCTGGCATCCGGCGTGTATGCATGGCGGTGGACATTGACCGGCACAGCGGGCTCGGCGACGTTGGCCTAGCCGCCGCCCAGTGGCAGCTGTCCGCACTGCTCGCGGCCATGTGCGACTTCCCTGAATTCGACGGGTTGCAGTTGTTCCGTCAGAGTTCAGGCGACGACGAGATCGTGCTGCTTCCGGCCGGCATCGACGAGCCGCGGACCGTGACCTTAGTGATGAACAGGCTGGTCCGCGAATTGCGCGAGGTGAATAACACGGGGGACCAGCCCCGGATCCGGCTCTGTGTCGTTGTGCACGAGGGGATCACCATGCTCGCGAACGGAGTGTTCGACGGACCCGCGGTTCGCGAGGCCCGCAGGCTGCTCGGCGTCCCGCCACTGCGAATGGCTCTCGTGCGACAGCCAACTGCGAGCTTGGCCGCGCTCTTCTCCGACCGCGTCTACGCGGATCTCGGCGGGTTCGACCATTGCCTGCGTCCGGAGGACTTCACTCCGGTCCCCATCGGCCACATGCCGGAGACGGGATGGCTTCTCATCCCGGAAGTGATCATCTGATGGTGTCCGGGCAGCCAGGCATTGATACACACGAAAGTGCAAAGGGGAGAGTGTCTCACCACTTCAAGAGGCAAACAATGATATCCCGAACGCTCCGGGCCGTCTCCCTCGGCCTCGCGCTTGCCGCCGCCGCGCTGGCCGGCGTCCCGGGATCCGCGTCCGCCGCCCCGTTCACCGGCTCCGCCGCCCCGT
>Ga0335073_10002063_pt1 | contig 27464 bp, 27 predicted proteins | sample Lox_Sample_22_FD_207093 | JGI IMG/M metagenome (GOLD analysis project Ga0335073, IMG submission 207093) | Soil microbial communities from Loxahatchee National Wildlife Refuge, Florida, United States - Lox_Sample_2.2 | ecosystem: Environmental > Terrestrial > Soil > Wetlands | place: USA...
GACGCCGGGCCGCCCGGCGCAGGCACGCGCGGCGACGGCGCACGCGATCCGCGTGTCGGTGTCCATCGGCAGGTGCGGCCCGTGCTGCTCGAGGGAGCCGAGCGGCACGACCAGCAGCAGCCGCGGTCCGGCCTCGACCTGCGGCCAGCGGGCGGTGGCGAGCGTAAACGCGGCGGACATGCGGTCATGCTACGGCTCGGCGAGGTCGCCGGGGCAGCCGGCGAACGCCGCGCCAAGCTGGCGCATCCCCTCGTCGAGCAGCGCGCCGAGGTCGGCGGACCCGTCGTCCAGCCAGTGCTCGTACGCGGCCACCGCGACCCCGAGCACGGCGTGCGCGATCGCCTGCGGCGCCAGTCCGTCAGGGTCGCGGCCGGTGCGCTGCGCGACGAACTCGGCGACGACCTGGCGCCAGGCGGTGAACCGGAGCGTCGAGTGCGCGAACAGCGTGGGCACCCGCAAGATCAGCTCCATCCGCCGCCGGTGCAGCGGCACCTGCGCGGGCGCGACCTGGTTGAAGTCGATGAGCGCCAGCCGGATCGCGTCCATCAGCGGCACCTCGGGCGGGCAGGCCGTCAGCCGGGCGCGCATCCGGTCAAGCTCGGCCTCGAACGCGCCCCACGGAACGTCGTTCTTCGACGGGAAGTAGCGGAAGAACGTCCGCCGCCCGATCCCGGCCGCGGCGGCGATCTCGTCGACCGTGGTCTGCTCGAACCCGTGCGCCTCGAACAGGCCGAACGCCGTCTGCTCGAGCTCGGCCCGCGACGTCACCCGCTTGCGGCCCGGGTGGCCGGCGTGACCGGGGCGCTCGGCGCGCTCCGGATGTTCGGGGCGCTTGGCACGCGCCGCCACCGGTGCCGGCACAGGTACCACCGTCCTCGCTCGCCGGGGGTATGGCGCAATCCTACGGCAGCGGGGGCCGCGTGTCCGGCGACGAGGGCACACGCCCTTGATTCCGGCACCTGGTGCCGTTACCCTCCTGCTAAGTGCGTTCCTGGCACTTAGTGCCACTAATCGGGAGGTGCCGACATGGCCGACGAGCCGGTGCGGGTCGAGGAGACCGAAGCCCTCAGCAGCGACGAGCTGCTGGTCGAGGAGGTCTCGATCGACGGCATGTGCGGTGTCTACTGACGCCTTCGACATCGACCGCCCCTGGCAGGTCGATCCGCGGGTGTCGATGCGCCCCGAGCCGTTCGGTGCGCTGCTGTATCACTTCGGGACCCGGCGGCTGTCCTTCCTGAAGAATCAGCGGGTGCTTGCGGTGGTCCGCTCGCTGGCTGACCACCCCAGCGCTCGTGCCGCGTGCGCGGCGGCGGGGGTCCCCGATGCGGAGCTTCCCGTCTACGCCCGCGCGCTGGCAGTCCTCGCTGACTCGCACATGATCTCCGAACGGACCGTTGCATGACTCTCACCCCCGACATGGCTCGGGTCGCGGGAAGCCGGCCGGCGGCGTCCACCGCCCCGGGCAAGCTGACCGACCTGTTCCAGCTCGGCCTCGACGCCCCGATCTGCCTGACCTGGGAACTCACCTACGCCTGCAACCTGTCCTGCGTGCACTGCCTGTCGTCGTCGGGCCGCCGCGACCCGCGCGAGCTTTCCACGGCCGAATGCATGGCGGTCATCGACACGCTGGAGCGGATGCAGGTCTTCTACGTCAACATCGGCGGCGGCGAGCCGACGGTCCGCCCGGACTTCTGGGAACTCGTCGACTACGCGACCGCGCACCATGTCGGCGTGAAGTTCTCCACCAACGGCGTGAAGCTCGGCCCGGCCGCCGCCGCGCGGCTGGCGGGCAGCGACTACGTGGACGTGCAGATCTCGCTGGACGGCGCGACCGCTTCGGTGAACGACGCGGTCCGCGGCCCCGGGTCGCATGCGACCGCGCTGCGCGCGATGGAGAACCTGGCGTCGGCCGGCTTCAGGGGATTCAAGCTGTCGGTCGTCATGACCAGGCAGAACATCCCGCAGCTCGACGCCTTCAAGGCCATCGCCGACCGGTTCGGCGCGCAGCTGCGGCTGACCCGGCTGCGCCCGTCGGGACGCGGCGCCGATGTCTGGCACTCGCTGCACCCGCTGGCCGAACAGCAGCGGGTGCTCTACGACTGGCTCGTGGCGCACGGCGAGCAGGTGCTGACCGGCGACTCGTTCTTCCACCTGTCCGCGTACGGGTCCGCGCTGCCCGGGCTCAACCTGTGCGGCGCCGGCCGGGTGGTGTGCCTGATCGACCCGGTGGGCGACGTGTACGCCTGCCCGTTCGCGATCCACCCGGAGTTCCTCGCGGGGAACGTGCGCGACGCCGGCGGGTTCGCGGCCGTGTGGAAGACGTCGGATTTGTTCGCCTCCCTGCGCGCGCCGGACACCGGGGGAGCGTGCCGCTCGTGCGGGTTCTACGACTCGTGCCGGGGCGGCTGCATGGCGGCGAAGTTCTTCACCGGCCTGCCGCTCGACGGCCCCGACCCGGAGTGCGTCCAGGGCCACGGCGAGTCGGCCCTGGCTGCTGTCTCCGGGGTGGCGCCGAAGCCGTGGCTGGACCACTCGCACCGCACGGCACCGGCCCGGACCGCGGTCCCGGTGACGATCGGCCGCCGCCGTCCCCCGACACACGACTGCGACGAGAGCCCCCTCGCCGGCTTCACCGCGTTACCGGCGGCGGACGCACGCCATGCCGCACCCCCAGCCTCGCCGCCCCACCGTGCCCTCGCACCTCCCTGGCACCAACGGCTGCGCCGCCGGAACGGCCGCCACCATGATCACGAAAGAAAAGCTTCCTATACGCAGACTTTTCTTTCGTGATCATGGAATACCCGGCGGCGGCGCGCCCTGTGGCCCGCAGTCACCATGATCACGAAAGCCTTTGGCCGCCATAGCAGCCAAGAGTCTTCGCGATCAAGCGCTCTGCCTCCCGTCCCTGGTCGTTTGCGGTTGCGGCGGGATGCCGGGACGCGGCTGCTCGCGGGAGGCGCTGTGCTCGTGGGCGGGTCGCCGGTGCGGGTGTTGCGGCTGACGCCTTCCGGGGCGCGGCAGGTGGCGGAGTGGTTCTCCGGGGCGCCGGCGGGGGACGGCGCGGCGGCGCGGGTGCTCGCGCGGCGGCTGCTTGACGCGGGGATCGCCCACCCCGACTGGGGCGACTGCGCTGAGCCCGAGAACTCGCCGGGGCTGGGCGACGTGACGGTCGTGATCCCGGTGCGGGACCGGCACCTGGAACTGGCGCGGTGCCTGGCCGGGCTGCGTGGCTTGCCGAACGTGGTTGTCGTCGACGACGCCTCCGCCGACCCGGCGGCGATCGCCGCGATCGCCGCCGGGCATGGGGCCCACGTCGTGCGCCGGGCGGTCAACGGGGGGCCGGGGGCCGCGCGTAACACCGGGCTTGCCGCCGCGTCGACCGAGTTCGTGGCCTTTCTCGACTCAGATTGCGTGCCCGCGCCGGGGTGGCTGGAGCGACTGCTGCCACACTTCCGGGATCCCGCCGTGGGCGCGGTCGCGCCGCGGATCGTGCCGCACGCGGCGGGGACGACCTGGCTGGGCCGCTATGAGGGGGCGAGTTCCACGCTCGACATGGGGGCGCGGCCGAGCATCGTCCGGCCCGGCGCGCGAGTCTCCTACGTCCCCGGTGCCGCGCTCGTGGTGCGCAAGGCGGCCGCGGGTGAGGGGTTCGCGGACGGCATGTACGTCGGGGAGGACGTGGACTTCGTGTGGCGGATGTCCGCCGCCGGCTGGCGCGTCAGGTACGAGCCAGCGGCCGTCATGGGCCACGACCACCGGGTCAGGTTCCGCGCCTGGTTCTCCCGCCGCCGCGACTACGGGACGTCCGCGGCCGTCCTGGAGCACCTCCACCCCGGCGCCGTCCGGCCGCTGTACATCTCCTGGTGGACCGCCGGCGCCTGGGCGGCGTTGGTCGCCGGCCGTCCGGCCGCGGCCGCCGCGCTGACCGGCGCCGCGACGGCCCTGCTCGCCAGGCGGCTGTCCCGGGTGACGGGCGAGCGCTGGCCCCTGCCCAATGGGGCCGCCGCCACCCCGTCCCCGCTCCCAGCGGCCCCACCGTCCGCTGATAACAGCAAGAGGCGGCGCGGCGGCGCCGCCTGGGGGCTTGCTGTCCGGCTCGCCGGCGGGGGGACGGTCGCGGCGGCTCGCCCGCTGGGGAGCGCGCTGTCGCGGACCTGGTGGCCGGTCGCCGTGCCGGCGGCGGTCGCGGTGCCGAGGCTGCGCCTGCCGGTCGCGGCCCTGATCCTCGCCCCGCCGCTGCTCGACTGGGCGGATCGGCGGCCTCCGCTCGATCCGGCCCGCTACGTCGCGGCGCGGCTGCTCGACGACGCCGCTTACAGCGTCGGCGTCTGGCAGGGCTGCCTCACGCGCCGGACCATCGGCCCGCTCCTTCCCGTGATCGGGCCACGGCGCGACGGTCACAAGGTGTTACTCTGGATGACTCCTCGTTAAGGAACAGCTAACTGGGACATCAGCGCAGCAGACACCTTGTGGGACTGGCTCCAGCTGCTGCTCTTGCCGCTGGTGGTCCCGACAGTCCTGCGACGCGGCGCGCCGCGCCGCGCCCGCGCCGGCACCCGCACCCGCGCGGGTCTGACCGGGTAGGTCAGGAGGTGCGCTCGTCGAGCCGGAAACCGACCTTCAGCTTCACCTGGAAATGGCAGGCCGCGCCATCCTCGATCCGGCCCCTGATGTCGGTGACCTCGAACCAGTCCAGGTTGTGCAGGGTCTTGCTGGCGCGCCCGATGGCTCCCTTGATCGCGTCGTCGATGCTCTCCGTCGACGAACCGACGATCTCGCTGACTGAGTAGACGGTGTCTGACATGGCTGCATCCTTCCCGTCCAGGCCCCGCCGAACCCCGCAGAATCCCGCCGGGGCCCGGCACGCAGCTTAGGATCTTGAGGCATGATCGAGGTCGATCCGGGCCGGTTCGAGGAGATGGTCGCCGCGGCACTGGACGGCCTGCCGGAAGAGCTCGGCCGGCTCATGAGCAACGTCGCCGTGACGGTGCAGCACGAACCCGGGCCGCCCGGCCTGCTCGGACTGTACGAAGGCATCCCGCTCACCAGCCGCACCACCGGCTACGCCGGGGTGCTGCCCGACCGCATCACGATCTACCAGCAGGCGATCTGCGCCGTCTGCCGCACCGAGGACGAGGTCGCCGGCCAGGTCCGCCGCACCGTCATCCACGAGGTCGCGCACCACTTCGGCATCGACGACGACCGCCTCGCCGAACTGGGCTGGTAACCCGCGCCAGCGATTCCCCAGGCGAGGCGTCAGCCGGTGAGCTTGACCAGGAACAGCACCAGCGTCTGCGCGGCCCGCGTCCTGAGGCTGCGCGACCCGGCCAGCGCCGCGGCGCGCAGCGGCACGGCGACGAACAGCAGCCCGGTCAGCGCCCCCGCCAGCCCGCCTGTCGTCACCGCGAAGTTCTGCCAGGCCGCGGCCGCGTACCCCATCAGGTCCCTATCCGCGAGACAATTGCCGCATGGTCATGAACCAGAACCTTACGCCCGCGCAGCGGATCGCCTTCGAATGCGCGCGCCGCGGCAAGGACGCCTTCGTGGCCGGCTGCGTCGCCCTGCTCTACGGCCGGCCCGGCGACGTGGACGACGACCTCGTCCTCGCGCTCGGTGGCGAGCACGGCCGCAGCGTGCTCGACGGCTGGAACGGCGGCAGGACCGGCTACTGGCCCCGCGTCTGGGCTGCCCGCGGGCTGCTGCACGCCTGGGACGACACGGCCACCGGCGCCGTCATTCACGCCACGAACGACGACGCCTGGCGGGTCAGGGAGATGGCGGCCAAGGTGGTCGCCAGGCACCGGGCCGGCGACGCGCTCGACGCGGTGGCGGGGCTGCGCGGCGACCCGGTGCCGCGGGTCCGCGCCGCCGCCGAGCGGGCCGTGGTCGCCCTCACCGCCGGTGGTGTTTGAGATTTTCCCGAACGTACCGCGGCGACTCCCGCTACCCCGCCAGCACCGTGTCCCGGGCGGGCGCCGGGGCGGCCGAGCCGGTGCCGCGCAGCAGTAGCGCGGCGTAGCCGAGCACGACGGCGCCGCAGGCGAGCAACGCGCCGGGCAGCCCGACTGAGCTCACCAGCAGGGGCGCGATCAGCGACCCGGCCACGATCCCGGCGATCGACGCGGGGATCGCCAGCCCGTACGCCCGGCCGAACACGTCGGCGGGCAGCATCCGCTGCAGCCCGGTCTCCGTCATGATCTCGACACCGATGGCGCCCATCCCCGTCAGCGCGGCCAGCGCGATCGCGGCCGCGCCCCAGTGCGCCAGCGGCAGCGCGAGCATCGGCACTCCGACCAGCGCCAGCGAAACTACCAGCGCTAGCCGGTACGGCAGCCGCGCCGCCCGGCCGGCCAGCGCGGTGCCGAGCACGCCACCGGCGCCGATGCCGGCGAACAGGTAGCCGTAGCCGTGCAGGCCGAGCCCGGCCGAGCGGGCGACCAGGATCAGCAGCACCGTCTGCATGCCGTAGACGAGGCTGCACATGATGTCCGCGCCGACGAGGCGTACCGCGACCGGGTGCGCGCGCAGCGCCGCCGCGCCGTCGGTGATGCCGTGGGTCAGGTCGTGCAGCAGACCGCGCCTGCCCTCCACGCCTTCCGCGCCCGCCGTGCCGAACGCACCGGGTGCCCTGATGGCCAGCACGCACCCCGCCGACACGCCGAAGGTCAGCGCGTTGACCGCGAACGCCAGCGCGGGCGGGCCGAGCAGCAGCAGGACGCCGCCGAGGGCGGGCCCGGCGATGATGCCGAACGCGGTGACGGCAGACCTGGCGGCGTTCGCGCCCGGCAGGTCCGCGTCGGGCACCAGGCGCGGCGTGGTCGCCGACACGGCCGGCAGGTACGGCGTGCTCGCGACCGTCGCCACGGCGGCGAGCACCGGGGCGATCAGCACCGGCAGGTTCGCCGCCGCGACGAGCGTGAGCGCCAGCATCAGCACCAGCCTGGCCAGGTCGCAGGCCACCATGACGCGCCGCCGGTCGAACCGGTCGGCGACCACGCCGCCCAGCGGGCCGAGGATCACCATGGGGATGACCCGGGCGGCGGTGGCGGCGCCGGCCCACAGCGCCGAGCCGGTGCGCTGGTAGACCAGCGTGACCAGGGCCAGGTTGTAGAGCCAGTCGCCGACCTGGGACACCGCGAGTCCGGCGAGCAGCGACCGGAACGCCGGGTAGCCCAGCGCCGAGCGGATCGTTCCCTGTTTCGTCGTCATGATCCGACAGTGCGGCTAAGGACCCGGGCGGGGCATCGGCCAGGTGCCTTAGCGGACCACTCAGATGGCCGCCGGCGGCCCTTAGACGCCCAGCCGGTGCGCGACCGCGGCGGCCTCGACGCGGCCGCTGACGCCGAGCTTGGCGAGGATGTTGGACACGTGCACGCTCGCCGTTTTGGCGCTGATGAACAGCGCCCTGGCGATCTCCGGGTTGGACCGCCCGGCGGCGACGAGCGCCAGCACCTCGCGCTCCCGGTCGGTGAGCCCGAACCTGGCGAGCTCGTCGGCCGCCCCGGCGCCCGCGTCCGGCTCGCCAGCGCGCGCGGCCGCCTGGTCGCCGGCCGCGTCCAGATTCAGCCGGGCACGGCGGGCGAGGGCGGCGGCCTCAGCCGCCAGCGGCCCCGCGCCGAGCCGCCGGGCGAGCGCGTGCGCCTCGCGGACGGCCGCGGCCGCCTCGGTCGTGTCCCCCGCCGTGACCTGTGCCTCGGCGAGACGCAGCAGGGCGTAGGAGAGCGGGTAGGGCTCTTCCGCCTCCCGCCAGGCCGCCACCGCCGCGGCCCAGTCCGCCGCGCTGGCCGTCCCGGTGGCCCGCGCGTGCTCGGCGGCGACCAGCTGCCGGTACGCGGCCGGCGCGGGCGCCGGGGTCGCCAGCCGGGCCGCGATGGCGGCGAGTTCGGCGACGCGAGCGGCAACGGCCGCGGGGACGTCGTCCCGGCGGTCGCGGTACCGGGTCGCGTCGTCCGCCTCGACCCGCGTCGCGAGCCACAGCACCGGCCAGGTGTAGCGCGAGTTCCAGTCCTCTTCGGCGGCCGCGAGGCCCGCGGCCAGGTCGTCCCTGGCCCGGGCCAGGTCGCCCGCTCCGAGCGCGATCATCGCGGAGACATACTGGGTCGGCTGGGTGAACTGCGCGTCCTGGATGTCGCCGACGGCCCGGCGCATGGCGCGCAGTTCGCTCGCCGCCTGATCGCCGTCGCCGCGCAGGGCGGCCAGTTCCGCCCGCAGCTGGCTCAGGGTGGCGCGGAAGACGCCTTCTGGCAGGCCCGACAGCGCCTGGGCGGTCAGCTGGTCGGCTTCGGCCCAGCGGCCGAGGCGCAGCAGCGGCTCGGCCCTGTTGTGGATCAGAAAGCAGCCGAGCGTGCGGGACAGGCCCGCCCGTGCCGCGAGCTCGGCGCCCTCGCCGGCGACCTGCGCGGCCTCGGCGTGGTCGGTGAGCATCTCGAGCACGTCCGACAGGTTCACGTAGGCGCGCAGCGCGGTCTGCGCCCCTTCGGTCTCCGCTATCTCGAGCCCGAGCCGCAGGCCGAACCGCAGCGCGCCGAGCCCGGCGTCCGCCTGCCCGAGGTACGAGGTCGCCACGCCGAGCGTGATCGACGCCTCGGCCTCGGCGCCCTTCGCCCCGGCCGCCCGCGCCGCGGTGATCGCGTGCCTGGCGGCTTCGGCGGAGCTGTCCATCTCGTCGCTGCGCAGCAGCGCGTTGGCCAGCGCCGCGAGCACCACCGCACGCGCCCTGGAGGTGTCACCCGCGGGCAGCAGCGCCAGCGCCTGGCGCAGCGATGCGTCCGCGGCCGCGCCCGAGTCCCGCTGCACGAGCGCGTACCGCTCGAGCAGCAGCGCCCGGCGGACGGGATCGGCGTCGCCGGGCAGTTCGGCCATCGCGTCGGCGAGCAGCGACTGCGCCCGGTCCAGGGCCCCTGACTGGTACGCCGCTTCCGCGGCGCGCTTGCTGATCTCGACCCGGTCCAGGCCGGTGCGCTGGCCGGCGTCGGCCACCCGCGGCCAGATCTCCAGCGCCCGCTCCAGGTGGCGCAGCGCCCCGGCCGGCGCGTACCCGTTCATCGCCTGCGCGGCCGCGTCGACCGCGGCGGGCAGCGCGCGGGGGAGGTCGAGGGCCGCGTACCAGTGGTAGGCGAGGGCGGCGGGCAGTTCGGCGCGGGCGGCGGCGAGGTCCGGGTCGCGCTCGAGGGCCTCCCCGTAGGCGGCGTGCAGCCGGACCCGCTCGCCCGGCAGCATGTCCTCGTAGACGGCGTCTCTGGTCAGCGCGTGCCGGAAGGCGTAGCCGTGCCCATCGGGCCCGACCACGAGCAGGTGGTTCTCCACGGCCTCGCGCAGCGCGGCGAACAGATCGTCCTCGCCGAGCCCCGCGACCTCGGCGAGCAGCCGGTCGGGCACCGCCCGGCCCGCCACCGCGGCGGTGCGCAGCAGCTTCTGCGCGCCGGGGGTGAGGGCGTCCACCCGGGCGAGCAGCACGTCCATCAGCGACGGTGGCAGGTCGGCGGTGTCGCCGCCGGCCCTGACCGTGCCGGACAGCTCCTCGACCAGATAGGCGTTGCCGCCGGACCGGTCGAAGACCGTCTCGGTGACGGCCGGCGCCGGGGCCTCGCCAAGGATCGCGTGCAGCTGGGCGGCCACCTCGTCCCTGTCGAACCGGCGCAGCTCGACCCTGTCGATCGACCTGTCGCGTTCCCAGCTGGTCAGCAGCGGGCGCAGCGGGTGCCGCCGGTGCAGTTCGTCCGACCGGTAGGTGACCAGGACGAGCACGCGCCGGTCGCGCAGCGACCTGATCAGGAACGCGGTGAGGTCGAGGGTGGACCGGTCGGCCCAGTGCACGTCCTCGATCGCGAACAGCACGGGCTGGACGTCGCTCAGCCGGCCAAGCGTGCCGAGCACCAGCTCGAGCAGCTGGGCCTTCTGCATGTCCTCGCCGGGCGGGGCGGCCGGCGAGGCGGTCCCGCCCGCCCCGCCGCCTGACCCGCCGGAACCGGCGGCGGCCGCGGCGAGTTCAGGCAGCAGCCGGGACAACCCGGGCGCGGCCGGCCCGAGCACCCCGGCGAGCACCCCGGGCGGCAGCGTTCTGGCCAGCGTGCGGAGCGCGTCCACCAGCGGCGCCAGCGGCAGCCCCTCGGCGCCCAGCTCTACGCACTGCCCGGTCAGCACGCAGAACCCCTGGTCGGCCGCTCGCGCGGCCAGCTCCCTGACCAGGCGGGTCTTGCCCACGCCGGCCTCACCGCCGATCAGCGCGAACGCCGCGTCCCCTGCCCGTGCGCGGCCGAGCAGCGACTCCAGCGACCTCATCTCGTCCTGCCGCCCGATGAAGACGGGACTGACGACGTTCGCGCTCACGGGTTAAACATTCCCATGGATTCCGGTTAGGTACAGCACCGGCGCCGCCGTCTCGCTCAGGAGGCTAGGGGCTCAGCCGGTTCGGGCCGCGGAACAGGAACGTCGCCTCGCGGATCGAGTCGAGCCCGAGCAGCACCATGAGCAGCCGGCCGAGGCCGAGGCCGAAGCCGCCGTGCGGCGGGCAGCCGTACCGGAAGCAGTCCAGGTAGGACCGCATCGGCTCCAGGCTCAGCCCCTTCTCGGCCGCCTGGCTGACCAGCACCTCGTAGCGGTGCTCGCGCTGCGCCCCCGTGGTGATCTCCAGGCCCCGCCACAGCAGGTCGAAGCTGCACGTCAGGTCCGGCTCGCCCGGCGGGCGCATGTGGTAGAACGGCCGGACGCTGGCCGGGTACTCGGTGACGAAGACGAACTCGTGCCCTGTCTGGCCGGCGATGTGCGCGGAGGTGGCCCGCTCGCCGGCGGGGTCCAGGTCGGCGCGCGGGGAGTCAGCCGGGTCCGTTCTGGATAGCTGGAGTGCCTGTGCCAGCGGGAGGCGAGGGAACGGGACCCGCGGCACCCTCACCTCGACCCCGAAGCTCTCCCTGAACGCCGCACCGTGCGCTTCGGCGACCGCGGCGAGGACGTGCGCGAGCATCCGCTCCTCGAAGTCCATCACGTCCTCGACGCCGCTGATCCAGGCCAGCTCGACGTCGACGCCGGTGAACTCGGTCGCGTGCCTGGAGGTGAACGACGGCTCGGCGCGGAACACCGGGCCGATCTCGAAGACCCGGTCGATGCCGGCCGCGATGGCCATCTGCTTGTAGAACTGCGGGGACTGCGCCAGGTAGGCGCGGCGGCCGAAGTAGCCGAGCTCGAAGACCTCGGCGCCCGACTCCGACGCCGTGCCCATCAGCTTCGGGGTGTGCAGCTCGGTGCACCCCTCGGCGTAGGCGAACTCGCGCATGGCCCGCTCGACCGTGGTCGCCACGGCGAACACCAGCCGCGCGGCGGGATGGCGGCGCACGTCGAGGAAGCGCCAGTCGGCCCGGCCCTCCGGGCCCGTGCTGTCGCCGATTGGCAGCGGCGTCGCGGCGCGGTTCTCGACGCTCACCCGCTCCGGGACGATCTCGAGACCGCCCAGGCTGACCACCGGGTTGCCGGCTACCACGCCCGTGACGCGCACGGCCGACTCCACGGTCAGCCCGTCGAGTTCCCGCTCGAGGTCGCCGCCGTCGCGGCGGTGCGTCAGCTGCACCGTTCCCGTGTGGTCCCTGAGGATCACGAACTGCATCGCCCGCTGCAGGCGCAGGGTCTGCACCCAGCCCGCCACGGCGACGGTCTCGCCGACGTGCTCCCGCAGGCGTGCTATTGGCACGCGGATCATCGCTGGTCCTCCCCGGACATCGCGCACGATCCCTTTCCTGACGCGGGCGAGAAAGGGTGACTCGCTGTGCCACCGCGTCTTCGCCGCCGGCCAGCCTGCGGCCGGGCCGGCGGCCTCGTTGGAAATCCGCTCGGGAGTGTCAGTCCGTCATCGCGTGCTGGCCAGCGTAGGGGTCGCCGCCGGGCGGGGCAACGCGATTAACCCCGGATCCCTGGGTGGCCGGCTCAGCGCGGGCGGGATAATACTGTCAGCACCATGAGCGAGATGCTGCCGCTGTTCCCGTTGTCGACCGTGCTGTTCCCGGGAATGCGCCTGCCCCTGCACGTTTTCGAGCAGCGCTACAGGGACCTCGTCGCCGACCTGCTCGAGCGGCCCGAGCCACGGCAGTTCGGTGTCATCGCGATCCGCAAGGGCAGGGAGAGCGGCGTGGATGGCGTCACCGCGCTCTACGACGTCGGCTGCGTCGCCACCGTCCGCCAGATCGCGGAGCGCGAGGAGGGCCGCTACGACCTGCAGACCGTGGGCGGGGAGCGGTTCCGGCTGCTGCGCCTGGACAAGTCGCGGCCGTATTTCCAGGGCGAGATCGAGCCGCTCGCCGAGGCTCGGGGGGACGCCGCGGTGGTCGCGCCGCTGACACAGCGCGTCCAGGCGGCGTTCCGCGGCTACCTGAACGCCCTCGCCGACCGGGGCGGGGGAGTGATCAGCGTCGCCAGCCTGCCCGACGAGCCCGAGCTGCTCTCCTACGTGATCGGGGCCGCGATGATCATCGACCTGCCGGACCGGCAGGCGCTGCTCGCCGCGCCGGACACCGTCACCAGGCTCAAGGCCGAGCGCTCGCTGCTGACGCGCGAGACGGCCATGCTGCGCGCGACCACGTCCCGCCCGGCCCCCGATTTCACCTACGAGCCGTACAGCCCGAACTAACCCGGCCGGCGGGCACCGGCCTCGGGGTCGGTCACCCGGGCAGCCCGAGGATGCGCGCGGCGTTGTCACGCAGCAGCGCCTCGCCGGCGAGGCCGAGCTCGTCGAGTTCGGCGAGGCAGCGTTCCGGGGCGATGAACGGGAAGTCGCTGCCCCACACGAACTGGCCGGACAGCCGGCCCTTGAGCTCGCGGACCACCTCGGCCGGTATCCGCTTCGGCGACCAGCCCGAGATGTCGATGTAGACGTTGGTCTTGTGCAGGGCGATCGCGATGAGGTCCATGTGCCACGGCCAGCCGAAGTGCGCGGCCACCACGGTGAGCCCCGGGTGCGCCGCCGCGACGGCGTCCAGCTTGAGCGGGTGCGCGTAGTCGATCCTGATGCCCTGCCCGCCCGGCTGGCGGGCGCCGATCCCGCTGGTCCCCGTGTGGAACAGGGCCAGCAGGCCGTGCTCCTCGCACGCGGCGAACACCGGCCAGTACACCGGGTCGTCCGGGGCGAACGCCTGCAGCGACGGGTGGAACTTGACCCCGCGCAGCCCGAGCGCGGCGATGTTCGCCACCTCGTCCGCCGCCGAGGACTTGTGCGGGTCGACGGACCCGATCCCGGTGAACGCGTCCGGGTACTGGCGGCAGGCGGCCGCCACCGTCTCGTTCGGCACCCGGGGACGGCCGGTGGCGGTCTCCGCGTCCCAGGCGAGCAGCACCGCCTTGACGTCGAGCGCCCGGTACTTGTCCGCGAGCTCGGCGAGCGACTGCCGCTCGACCGTGGACCGGAAGTAGGCCTCGGCCGCCTCGACGTAGCCGGCCATGGAGCCGTCCAGCCAGTCCGGAGTCGGCAGGTGCACGTGGAAGTCGATGGCGCGCATCCCGCCATCGTACGGCGGGGTGCGCGGACCACGTCTTCTAGTGCTCGTGGATGATGACACCGCGGATGTTGCGCCCGGCCATCATGTCCTCATAGCCCTGGTTGACCTGGTCGAGGGTGTAACGGGTGGTGATGAGCTCGTCCAGCTTGAGCTTGCCGGCCCGGTACAGCTCGAGCATCCGCGGGATGACGTCGAACGGGTTGTCGTGGCCGAACAGCGCGCCCTGCAGCCGCTTCTCGAACGCGGTCAGCTCGAATGCGTTGACGTGCACCGCCTTGGTCGCGAGCCCGCCACCCATCGCCGTCACGACGACGATGCCGCGCTTGCGGACCGCGGCGAAGGCCGCCGAGACGACTTCCTCGGAGACCACACCCACCGTGATCAGCGACTGGTCCGCGCCGACGCCGTAGGTCAGCTGCTGCGCCAGCTCGTGCGCCTCCTCGGCGGTGGCCGCCGCGTGCGTGGCGCCCAGCGAAAGCGCCGTGGTCCGCTTGAACTCCACCGGGTCGACCGCGATGACGTAGCGCGCGCCGGCGTGCGAGGCGCCCTGCACCGCGTTGATGCCGACGCCGCCGACGCCGTAGACGATCGTGGTGTCCCCGGGGTGGACCTCGCCCGCCCTCACCGCCGTGCCGTAGCCGGTGGGCACGCCGCAGCCGACCAGCACCACGACCTCGAGCGGCAGGTCCTCCTCGATCTTCACCGCCGACGCCTCGGACACCACGGCGTACTGCGAGAACGTGCCGAGCAGGCACATCTGCCCGAAGTCCGCCGACCCCTCGTGGTAGCGGTACGTGCCGTCGGGCAGCGAGTTGTCCACCAGGAAGCGGCCCAGGTCGCACAGGTTGGTCTGGCCCCGGGAGCAGAACCGGCAGTGCCCGCAGACCGGCAGCCACGACGTGACCACGTGGTCGCCGACGGCCAGCCTGGTGACACCAGGGCCCACCTTCTCCACGATCCCGGCGCCCTCGTGCCCGCCGACGATCGGGTACCTGACCGGGATGTCACCGGTGCGCAGGTGGTCGTCGGAGTGGCAGAGGCCAGAGGCGACGAACCGGACGAGGACCTCGCCGGCCTTCGGCTCGTCCAGGTCGAGCTCGACGATCTCGAAGTCCTTGCCGACGTCCCTGAGCACCGCTGCTCGTGTCTTCATGCGGACCGCCTTTTCCAGCAGAAAGCCGTAGTTTGCCAGTCATCATCCGCCCCGCCGGACGGCCGGGTCAATGGTGGCCCGCCCCAATGCCACGCCGTTCCGTTGTGCGCCTTGTTACCTGTGCCGCGGCGGGTGCCACAGCCGGATGGTCACCGTGGCGCCCATTCTGACGTGCGCTCCGGCGTCCGGAGACTGGCCGATCACGAGCCCTTCGACCGGTGCCGGGTCGGGGGTCAGCCGGACCACCGCGAGCCGCAGGCCCGCCATCGTGACCACGGCGCGGCACGGCTGGTAGAACAGCCCGCGCACGTCGGGAACGGCCCGCCGGCGCGGCGGCGGGGTGGGGCCAGGCCCCAGCCAGTCCGCCAGCGCCATGGCCGCCCCTGCCAGCCGGGCGCCGACCCCGAACGGGCCGCGCAGCAGGTAGAAGGGGTCGGCCCCGGACGCGATCGCGCCTGAGGAAGAGCCGAACTCGGCGGAGCCACGCAGCCCGCGCTCGCGGTGCAGGCCTATCTCCTCGTCGTAGCGGCGCCGCCGTTCGGGGTCGCTGAGCACCAGCCAGGCGGCCTCGACCGACTGGCTGGCCCGGGTGGCGGCGGACAGCACGGGGGACGGGGCGCCGCTCAGCAGCTCGGCGCGAAGCTGCTGCTTCCTGCCGTCGTATGCCTGGCGCAGCGTGTCGCCGGACGCACCGGCCGGGACGCCGAGAACGTCGTACCAGGTAATGCTCACCGCTATCCGCTCCGTTGTAGTCACATTGTGACTGCAAGAGTTCTTGCTCCGCGCAACCTAGGTTGGCTATCGTCTGCCCAATGGTGCCTATAATCCAACGGCGCGGCGCGCAGATTGCCGCGTTCGCGTGCATTACTTGTCTCACGGTCGCCGCCACCGCCTGCAGCAGCTCATCGAGCAGCAGCTCTTCCAGCGGCACCTCGAGTCCCTCGAGTTCTGCGAGCGCTAAGCCAAGCGGCGACGTCGACGTGTTCTCCGCGGGGTCTCTCGACACGCTGATGACCAAGTCGGTCGGGCCGGCGTTCCACACGGCGACCGGCTACACGCTGGTCGACACCTCGCACGGGTCAGGAACCCTCGAGGCCGACATCAAGAACAAGACCGCCGTCGCCGACGTCTTCATCAGCGCCTCGCCGACGGACATGGCCGGCCTGGTCGGCGCGAGCAACGGCAACTGGACCACCTGGTACGCCTCCTTCGCCGCGTCCCCCGAGGTCCTCGGGTACTACCCGAAGAGCAAGTTCGCCAAGGACCTGCAGACCATGCCCTGGTACAAGGTCATCACCCTGCCCGGGTTCCGCCTCGGCCGGACCGACCCGTCTCAGGACCCCGGCGGCGTGCTGGCCGCGGAGGCCCTCAACGAGACGGCCACGGCGCAGAACCTCCCGGCGCTGAAGACGCTCGCGACCGAGACGTCGGACGAGTACTCGGAGGACCCGGAAGAGGCCGACATCCAGACCGGGCAGCTTGACGCCGCGTTCATGTACGAGGCCGACGCCATCTCCCAGGGCAGCCCCTACGTGCCGCTCACCGGCACCAACCTGGCCGGTGACTACACTATTACCGTGCTCACCAACGCCCCCCACTTGGCCGCGGCCGAGGCCTTCGTCAACTTCCTGCTCGGCAGCACCGGGCAGGCCGAGATGACGGCGGACAAGTTCGAGATCGTTTCCCCGGCGAAGGTGACCGGGACCGGCGTGCCGAGCGGCATCACCGTCCTGTCCGGCTCGTGACCTCTGGCAGGGCGCCGTTCGCGCTCCGGTGGCTCGGCGCCCTGCTGGTCCTCTACCTGGCCTATCCGGTCGGGGCCTTTTTCTACCGCCTTTTCGAAGGGCAAAACGAAGGCTGGAGCGTCCCAGGGCTCTGGCCGGCCTTGTGGGTGTCGGTCGTCGGCTCCACCATTTCGCTGCTCATCGGGGTGGTGGCCGGCATCCCGCTGGCCTACGTCCTGGCCCACCGCCGGGGATGGCTGTCCTCGACGGTGGGCGTGGTCGTCCAGCTCCCGCTGGCCGTGCCGCCTCTCATCTGCGGCATCATGCTGGTCTACATCGTCGGCCCGTACACGTTCCTCGGCCAGCTGTCCGGTGAGCGGCTCACCCAGACGATGTACGGGGTCGTCATCGCCCAGTCGTTCGTGTCCGCGCCGTTCCTTGTGGTCGTGGCGCGCAGCGCCTTCCGGGCCGTCGACCCGTCCCTGAACGACGCTGCCGCCACCCTCGGTCACGGCCCGCTGGCCCGGTTCCTGCGCGTCGACGTGCCCGCCGCGTCGGACGGTCTGCGGACCGGGATGATCCTCATGTGGCTGCGGGCCTTCGGTGAGTACGGCACGACCGTGGTCCTCGCCTACCACCCCTACAGCATCCCGGTCTACGTCGACAACCTCTTCTCCTCCGGGCCGCTGTCGCTGGCCGAGGCCCCCACGGTCCTCGCCTTCGGCGTCGCCGTGCTGGCGATCGTCGCCGTGCGCGTCCGGCTCCCGGCTCACGTCCGGCGCCGGCCGGTCCCGGCCCCGCACGCTCCCGTGCCGACGCCGCTGACGCCGGTGGGCTTCGACCTCGACGTCGCCGTCGGAACGTTCCGGTTGCGGGTGGCGCACCCCGAGGGCGGGCACCGGCTGGCCGTCGTCGGGCCGTCGGGTTCCGGCAAGTCGGTCACGCTGCGGGCCATCGCGGGGCTGCTCGGGCCGGACGCGGGGACCGTGACCTACGGCGGCGCCGACGTGAGCCGCACCGCGACCGAGCGGCGCCGTCTCGGCTACGTCCCCCAGGGCTTCGGGCTGATCCCCGGGCGCACGGTCTGGCAGCAGGTGGTCTTCGGCGTCCACGCGGACCCGGCCCGGGCCGCCTGGTGGCTGGAGACACTCGGCCTCGACGCCCTCCTCGACCGGCTGCCCGAGCAGCTGTCCGGCGGGCAGCGCCAGCGGGTCGGCCTGGCCAGGGCGCTCGCCACCGATCCCCGGGTGGTGCTGCTCGACGAGCCGTTCTCCGCGCTCGACACCCCGGTGCGGGCCGAGCTGCGGCGGGAACTGCGCCGCCTCCAGCGTGACGTCAGCCTGTCCACGGTCCTGGTCACCCACGACCCCGAGGAGGCGGCCATGCTGGCCGACGAGATCGTGGTGCTGAGCGACGGACAGGTGCTGCAGTCCGGGAGCTGCCGGGACGTGTTCCAGCGTCCCGCTTCGGCCGAGATCGGCCGCCTGCTCGGCATCGACAACCTCTTCGAGGGCGAGGCCGGCGCCGGCGGCGTGCTGCTCGCCGGCCTGGGCGCGCCCGGTGACGGTGTCCCGGCCGCCCTCGCCACCGGCCTGCCGGCCGGCGCCCGGCTGCTGTGGCAGGTGCCGCCAGAAGCCCTCCGGATCCGGCTGGGGCCGTCACCGTCGGGCGCCAACGGGTCGGCCGTCGACCTCGGCCCCGGCGAGGTGACCGACGTCATCGACCTGGGCCGCGCCGTCGAAGTGGTGGTGGCGCTGTCCTCAGGCACCGAGCTCAGGGCCCGGACCATCGAGGTGCCCGACCTCAGCGTCGGCGCCGCCTGCCGGGTGGAGACCGACAGGGAGGCGGTGTCGGTCTGGCCGGAACAGGGCGCAACCAGTTCCTCGGTGCGAGCGTCTTAGGGGCAGCATTCCGGGTTTCTCGTTGTGGGGGAATCGATGATCTCGGTGAAACGCCTCTTCATGCCCGCCGCCGCTGTCCTGGTGACCGTGCTCGCCGCCGCGGGATGCGCGAGTCCGCGCCCGGCGGGTTCCGCCGCCGCGCCCGCCAGCTCCAGCGCGCTCGCGAGTCACGCGGCGGCGGCGAGCGGGCCGGCCGCGCCGCCGGCGACCAGCCCCGCCAGTTCCGTGCCGTCGGGCGCCGAGGTGTACTTCGCGGAGAGCGAGGACGTGACGGGGACGACCGCCCACGCGCCGGCCTGCGGGGCCGGCTGCCCGCTGTCGGGTGACGGCACGACGGTGCTGTGGGACATGACCTGGCCGGCGTGGACCGGCAGCCAGGCCGTGGGCACGGGCACAGAGAAGATCGACGCCTGCGACCCCGACTGCGCCGCCGGCCCGGAGTACTCGGTCAAGGTGACCGTGACGTTCAGCCAGCCGGCCAGGGACTGCTCCCTGGGCCAGTGGTTCTGGACATACGCGACGTTCACGTGGCCCGACGGCCTCCCGTCCGCCCTGACCGGCGACGCCGCCCCCACGAACCCCTGGTCGTTCACCCAGGTCAGGACCGCGGCCACCCAGTCCTGCGCCTGAGACACCCCACGCCTGGATAAAACCCGCGACCACTCAGTCGCCGTAACGGAAAAATGCCACCAAAACCCACGCCATCAGCCTGCCGTTGGCGCAATTGACCTGCTCTATTGGTGTCGATTGCGCGATCGGCACCGATCTGGGGGTGCCATTACCCCACTCGCCTGGCCACCGCCCAGCGGGCGCGGAGCGCCGCGCCACATTCGTATCGCGAGCACATCGTGCCCCGCTAGCCATGCCCGCGGTTCTGTTTTTCCAGTGCGCGGCCCGGACCAGCGGCTGAGGCGCCTGGGACCGTCTCATGGCCGAGGCGGCGCTACCGCAGCCCGTCCCTGCCCGCCTCCGTAACAAGTGCCATACGCGGAGGTCGATGCCCGGCAGTTCGGCCTAGCGGCCGTTACGTCATCTTAACCATGCGAATAGGAATGACCCTGATAACAGCAAGAGGCGGGCACGCCAGCAGTCACCACGCGCCCGTTCGGGAGGAAAGCCTTAGCCTTCGGCGGCGGAGACGGTCAGCGTTGTGCTGTGGTAGGCGGCGCGGCAGGCCAGCTCCGGGCTGTAGCGGGCGATGATATGCCGCACCCGGCGAGCCGCGAGCGGGCCGAGCAGGTCGTAGCAGGCGATGAACAGCTCGCGGGCCGCGGCCCGCGGCCAGGCCGGCGGCAGCAGCTCGTCGGGCAGGTCCGGGTCCATGGCGGGGAACGCGCGCCACTCGTTCATCACGCGGGTCCGCGCGACGAGCGCGTCCATCGGGGAGATCTCGCCGGCCACGGTCTGGTCCCGCAGCAGCCCGGCGAACGCGATGAACTCCTCGTACCGCTGCCGCAGCCGGGACAGGTCCCAGGCGCGCGCGGGGATCTCCGACGCCTCGCCGCCGGACGGGACCGCGGTCGCCCTGAACGACGTCGCGGTGCCGATGCCCAGCTCCTTCAGCCGGGCCATCACCTCGCTCGCGTGGTCGCGCGGGGCCACCCACAGGCCGTCGTACAGCGGCGCGAAGCCGAGCCAGCGCAGCGCCTTGCGCAGTTCGTCACGGGCGGCCCGGTTCTGCTCGGGGATGGAGAAGGCGACCAGCGACCACATCCCGTCCCACGGCGCTCCGCCGTCGCCGAAGGAGAAGATGCGCCGCGCGCCGTCGTCGAGCACGTCGGCCGCGCGCGAGCTCAGCCGGACGAACGTCCGGCGCCCGGTCCTCGAGGTCACCAGCAGCCCGTTGCGGGTCAGCCGGGACAGCGCGGCCCTGGCGGCCGAGTCGCTGACGCCGAACTCGGCGAGCAGCGCGACGATCACGGCGGACGGCAGCGGTTCCGTGCGCTGCCACCAGTAGTCGCCGAGCAGCGTGAGCAGGAGCCGGGGCGGTCGCTGCGCGACCGGGCCAGGCGCCGTCCACGGCTGGGTGACGTCGTCCCCGCCGAACGGGTCACCGAGGTACGACGGGCTACTCACGATGCTACCCACGGTTCGAGGATAACTTCGGCGGTTCGACGCCGAGGAATCGGAAGCAGTTGTGCCACAGGATGTCCTGTAGTTCCGCGTCCGAAAGCCCCATCGACTGCAGCGTCTTCGCGATCGGCTCCTCGCGGGTCATCGCCGGGAAGTCGGACCCGACGAGCAGCCGGTCGGTGCCGAACATGTCCGCCAGGTACCTGATGGCGCGCCGGTCGAACACCAGCGAGTCGTAGTAGAAGCGGCGGGCCAGCTCGATCGGGCTGTGCTCGGCGAACCAGGGCCTGGCCTCGGGCCGCTGCGACTCCGGCACCGGCGTCTCCTCGTTCCAGGTGCGTCCCCAGAACCACTGGGCGCGGGTCAGGACGAGCGGGAAACCGCCGCCGGCGTGGCTGAAGGAGATCTTCAGGCCCGGGTGCTTCTCCGCTACCCCGCCGGTGATGATCGCCGCGGCGCCGAGCGTGGCCTCCGCGCCGACTCCGAACGTCGCGCCGGCCGGGCCGGGCAGCCGGTCCGACGGCACCGGCATGCCGTGCACGAAGACGGAGCTGCCGAGCCGTTCGGCCTCCGCCCAGAACCCGTCGAACTCGGGCTCGTGCAGCGACTTCCCGTTGATGTTGGAGGCGATCTCGACCCCGACCAGGTCCGCCTTGGCCACCTCGGTCAGCTCCGCCGCGGCCATGTCCGGGTCCTGGAGCGGGACCGTGCCAAGCCCGTAGAACCGCTGCGGGTACGCGGCGACCAGGCCGGCGATGTACTCGTTGGTGACCCGGCACAGGTCGCGGCCGACCTCGGCGGGGGCCCGGTAGTTCAGCAGCGCGGGGAACGGCGAGAGCAGCTCCGCGTCGAGCCCGCTGGCCGCGGACGCCTCGAGCCGCCGCTCGGCGTCGAACCAGACCGCCTTCGCGGGAAACCGCATCGGGCCGTTGACGAGAAACCTGCCCGCCCCGCCGTCCAGGTCCGGGTCCGGCTCGGTCGACGGCCACCCCGCCGGGTCGCACCCGGCGGGCGCCGGGCCGAAGTCGCTGGGAAAGATGTGCGCGTGCGAGTCGATGATCGGCATGAGTCTCCCCCTTCTACATGTTCGGCATGATCGCGACGTGGATGCCGTCTTCGCCGGGCACCTCGCCGGCCAGCAGCTTGATGGCGTGCTCGACGCCGTCCAGGCCGAACTTGTGCGTCTGCATCTTGTGAAGCGGGAACTGGCCGGACTCGATGAGCTTGATCGCGTTCTCGTAGCCGGCCGCGTCCACGCTGAACGCGCCCCGCATCGTGATCGCCTTGTTGATCAGCATGTCGGTCACCAGCTCGACGGGCTTGTGGCCCTTCAGCCCCGCCAGCACGATCGTGCCACCCCAGCGGACCGCCTCGATCGCGTCGCGGATCGGCTGCTGGGCCATCGGGGTCAGGTCGAGCACCACGTCGGCGCCGTCCCCGCCGGTCAGCTCGCGGACCCGCTCGACGGTGTTCTCCTCCTCCACGTTGATCACGGCGTCGGCGCCGAACTCCTTCGCCAGCTCAAGCTTTTTCGCGTCGCGAGTCAGGCCGGTGGCGATGATCGTGCCCGCGCCCACGTACCTGGAGGCGAGGATGGCGGCGAGCCCGCGCTGGCCGGCCCCCATGACGAGCACGTTCGTGCCGAGATGCACGCCGCCGTACTCCAGCGCCCAGCGCACGCCGGCGCCGAGCGGGTTGTACATGACGGCGATCTCGGCGGGGATGTCGCCGCGCATCGGGTGCACGATCGAGTTCGGGTGCAGGTCGATGTACTCGGCGTAGCCGCCGGTCAGCCGGCCATGGCGCGCCGGCGGGTTGCCGCCGCCGTGGCTGCCGATCCGGTTCTTGCAGTTCATGTACCGGCCGGCCAGGCACCGGCTGCAGGACCGGCAGGGGATGAGGATCTCCACGGCGACCCGGTCGCCGGCCTGCACGCCCCACCGGGCGGCGGTCTCGTCGGTGATCTCCTCGATGATGCCGAGTGGCTCGTGGCCGGGGATCATCGGCAGCCCGCGAGTGCCCATGGCCCCCTTGTACTGCTCGACGTCGCTGCCGCAGATGCCGCACGCCTCGACGCGCAGGACCGCGCCGGTGTCCCCGCCGAGCACCGGACGCGGGTACTCGCGCATCTCCATCTGCCGGGGGCCGGTCTGGACCACGGCGCGAACCATGTCAGCCATTGTCGTTCGTAACCTCACGCATCCTCGTCGATCACGGCGCCGCCGAACCCTGTCACTGGGCCGGGCAACAGCGGGAGCCAGGGGATTTCGGTGCTGGTCATAAGCCGCTTCTCCAGACCCGAGGATCACGATATATGACACTTGGCGCGACGAGAAGCGCGTGATATGAAAACTAATACACCGGCAGCCGGGGGCGGCCTTGCCGTGAGTATGAACACAAAAATCCGGGGCCGCTAATAGTTACGGCCGCTAACGATCACGCCGATCCGGAGGAGCTGGATGAAGACCCGGGCCGCAGTGCTGCGGAAGGCTGGCACGCCGTGGGAGATCACCGAGCTCGAGCTTGACGCGCCGAAGGCGAACGAGGTGCTCATCCGGATGGAGGCGGCCGGGCTGTGCCACTCCGACGAGCACATCCGGGCCCGGGGCGCGGGGCGGCTCCCGATGGTCGGCGGTCACGAGGGCGCGGGCGTGGTGGTGCAGGCCGGCCCCGGCGTCACCCGGGTCAAGGTGGGCGACCGGGTCTCGTGCTCTTACATCCCCGTCTGCGGCAAGTGCCGCTACTGCTCGACCGGCAAGCAGAACCTGTGCGACGCGGGCAAGTGGGCCGGCGTCGGCTGCCTGCCGGACGAGACCTTCCGGTTCCACCGCGACGGCGAGGACTTCGGCGGCATGTGCGTCGTCGGGTCCTTCGCTGAGTACTCCGTCATGTCCGAGTGGTCGTGTGTGAAGGTCGAGGACTACGTCCCGCTGGAGCTCGCGGCCCTGGTGAGCTGCGGCGTCACCACCGGGTTCTGCTCGGCGACCATCGCGGGCGACGTGCGGGTCGGCGATGTGGTGGTGGTCTTCGGCACCGGCGGCGTCGGCATGAACGCCGTGCAGGGGGCCGCGTGGGCCGGCGCCAAGCACGTCATCGCGATCGACCCGAACGAGTGGAAGCAGCAGCAGGCCCTGCAGTTCGGCGCGACGCACGCGTTCGGCGACCCGGACAAGGCCACGGAGATCCTCATCGACCTCACCCGCGGCCAGCTCGCCGACAAGGTGATCTGCACGGTCGGCGAGATGACCAACGAAGTACTCAAGAACGCCGTCGCCATGACGGGCAAGGCAGGCACTACCGTCGTGACCGCCGTCGGCGTCTATGACATGGGGCTGGAACGCGGCGGCGGCCTGACCGGCTACCATCGCCGGATCCAGGGCTCGCTGTTCGGCGGCGCCAACCCGCTGTACGACATCCCGCTGATCCTCAGCCTCTGGCACGAGGGCCACATCAAGCTGACCGAGCTCATTACCAGGACCTATACGCTCGAAGAAATTAATGAGGGGTATCAGGACCTTATGGAAGGCAAGAACATCCGCGGCGTCATCGTGCACCAGCACTAAAGGAAAGGCCGGAGCAAACATGCCGAACGCCATCCTCGACCCGACCGGGTCCGTGACGAGTAAGGTCGCCAAGGCGGCCGCCCCCAGGGCCCACCGCCCCGCCAGCCTCAATGGCATCAGGGTTGGTCTGCTCATCAACACCAAGCAGAACGCCCGGCCATTCCTCGAAGAGGTCGGCCGCCTGCTCGAAGAGAAGTACGGCGTCACCCTGACCAAGCGGACGAAGGTCAACTTCGCCGTGCCTGAGCCGGAGAACGTCATCAAGGAACTGGTCGCCGACAACGACGTGGTCATCACCGGCGTGGGCGACTGCGGGTCCTGCTCAGCCGCCGCCGCGGCCGACGGCGTGGTGCTCGAGTCGGCCGGCGTGCCGGTCGCCGCGATCATCACCGACTCGTTCATCCCCACCGCCGACGCGATGGCCGCGCTGCGCGGCGCGCCCGGCTACAAGTACGCCACGACGGCGCACCCGGTGGCCGTGCTGACCGAGGACAAGGTCAGGGAGCGCGCGGCGCAGGTCCTCGGCGACGTGGTCGCGCTGCTCACCGACCCGGGTGACGCGCGGGCATGACCGCTGCCAGCGACGAGGGGGCCGCCGCCGGCGGCGCTGCCGGCCCGGCCCCCGATCCCGACGAGGCACAGCGGGCGATCGAGTACTGCTACGACCAGGGGTGGTCCGACGGGCTGCCGCTCGTCCCCGCCTCCAAGCCGCTGCTCGACGCGTTCCTCGCCACCACCGACAAGGACCCGGACGAGATCATCGGCTCCCTCGAGCAGGTCGGCAGGGACGTCGACGTCCGGACGGCCGCGATCAACGCCGCCATGGCCGGCTGCAAGCCCGAGTACTTCCCGGTGGTGCTGGCCGCGTTCGAGGCGCTCATGCGCGAGCGCGCCGCGCGGGGCGGCGGCTTCCAGTCCACCAGCGGCCCCGCGCCGCTGATCGTGGTCAACGGCCCGATCAGGAAGGAACTCGGGTTCAACACCGCGGGCGGGGCGTTCGGGCCCGGGTTCCGGCCGAACATGACGATCCCGCGCGCGATCGGCCTCATCGTCCGCAACGCGTTCGGCGTCCACCCGCACGTGCTCGAGCAGGCCACCCAGGGCGTGCCCGGCCGGTGGAACATCTGCATCGCGGAGAACGAGGAAGAGTCCCCCTGGGAGCCGTTCGCCGAGAACGGCGGCGTGACCGGCGGGGTCTCCGCCGTCTCCGCCACGCTCACCCGCACCATGGAGTTCGTCGACAACCGGCACACCCCCAACCCCGAGGACGTGCTGCGCGACTTCCAGGACACGATCGGCCGGATCGGCTCGCTGATCTTCCCGCAGACCTCGGTCGCGCTGGTGCTCTGCCCCGAGCACGCGCAGATGTTCGCCGCGGCCGGCCTGGCCAAGGCCGACGTGCAGAACTGGCTCATCGAGCGCAGCGGCCGCCTCGGCCGCGAGTTCCGGGTCATGGGCAAGGAGAATGTCGCGCGGCCGGGATTCCAGGGCGAATACGAGGGCGACGAAGCATTCCACAAAATCCTCTCGGGCCCGAAGCAGATTCCGGTTATCGTGGCGGGCGCGAAAAACGCCGCGATTTCCATGGTGGTGCGCATTTTCGGGGAATGGTCCGGTACGGCCGTGCCGGTAGTGGAGAAGAAATGAATTATTCGGAACGTACCGCTGCTCTCGCCTCGACCCTCGAGGCCGACGGGTACCAGCTGGCGATCGAAGAGCTGGATTCCCGTCTCTGCGTCACGATCACCGCCGGCCCGGACGCGTGCGAGGACTGCCTGGTGCCCAAGGACCTGATGCGCGGCATCCTGTCCCAGCAGCTCGGCATCGACGGCGGCATGATCGACATCACCTACCCGGTGGACCTGCCCGGGTATTCGGGCTCTGGCGGGGCGCATTGAGCTCGGGCTCGCGCGTCGCGCTGATCACCGGGTGCGGCAAGCGGGACGGGATGGGGCGCGCCATCGCCCTCACGCTCGCCGCCTCCGGGGTGGCCGTCTCGGTCACCGACATGCGGCCCACGGGCGTGCTGAACCGGCGCCAGGAGGTCGTCGGCGGCGCCGACGAGTCCTGGGGCGGCGTCGACTCCCTGGTCGATGAGATCACCGGCACCGGCGGCACCGCGATGTCGCAGCTCGGCGACATCTCGGTGGTCGAGGACGCGCGGCGCATGGTCGACGCGGCGGCCGCCTGGCATGGCTGGCTCGACATCCTCGTCAACGTCGCGGGGGCGCCGCAGGGTCTCGACCGGCAGGACATCGAGGACGTGCCGATCGAGGCGTGGGACCGGCAGATCGCGGTGAACCTGCGGGGCACGTACCTGATGTCGCGGTTCGCCGTGCCGCACATGCGGGCGCAGCGCTGGGGCCGCATCATCAACATCTCGTCGCAGGCCGGCCAGGTGGCCGCGGCGATGTCCACCGCGTACTCCGCGTCGAAGGCGGGCATCCTCGGGTTCACCCGCGCGCTGTCCGCGGACGTGGCCCCGTGGGGGATCACGGTCAACGCGATCGCCCCCGGCATGGTGGCGACGTCGCGCGCGATGCTGTCCCTCGACCCGGCCATCGACGTGGACGCGGAGATCAAGCGGCGCGGCTCGATGCTCGCCGTCGGCCGGTCCGGCTACCCGGAGGACATCGCCGCCGCGGTCGCCTACCTGGCCTCCGACGGCGCCGGCTACATGACCGGACAGACCCTGGTGCTCGACGGCGGCGGGGCGGGGTCTATGTTCGGGAAGAAGCCGCCTGAGGCGGAGAACCACACCAGGAGGGGATGAGGTGTCGCCGAGGACGACTCCGCCGTTCCGCGCCGATCATGTCGGGAGCCTGCTGCGTCCCCCGGAGCTGCACGCCGCGCGCGCGGACCGGGCGGCGGGGCGCATCACCCAGGCGGAGCTGCGCGCGGTCGAAGACGAGGCCATCAGGGATGCCGTCGCGCTGCAGCAGCTGGTCGGGCTGCAGTCGGTGACGGACGGGGAGTTCCGCCGGGCGACCTGGCACATGGACTTCATCTACCAGATCGGCGGGGTCAGCCGGTCCCCTGGCACGCTGCTGTCCACCTTCCACAACGAGCAGGGCGACATCACCTTCACGCCGGACGCGATCCAGGTGACCAGGCCGCTGTCCATGGACACGACGATCTTCGGCGAGGACTTCGCGTTCCTCCAGTCGATCGCGGGCGACTCGGTCCCCAAGCTGACCATTCCGGCGCCGTCGATGGTGCACTACCGGTCGGGGATCAGGGCCGTGGCCAGCGAGGAGATCTACCCCGACGCCGAGCGGTTCTGGTCCGATCTGGGCGCCGCCTACAACGCCGAGGTCCAGCGGCTGGCCGACCAGGGCTGCCGGTACCTCCAGCTCGACGACACGTCGCTGGCCTACGTGAACGACCCGGCCCAGCGCGAGTACATCGCCGCGCGCGGCGAGGACGCCGAGAACATTCACCTCCGGTACATCAATTTGACCAACGCGGCGGTCGCCGGGCGGCCCGCCGACATGGCGATCACCACGCACCTGTGCCGCGGCAACTTCCAGTCCTCGTGGGTGGCCTCGGGCGGCTACGACTTCGTGGCC
>Ga0335073_10002064_pt1 | contig 27462 bp, 26 predicted proteins | sample Lox_Sample_22_FD_207093 | JGI IMG/M metagenome (GOLD analysis project Ga0335073, IMG submission 207093) | Soil microbial communities from Loxahatchee National Wildlife Refuge, Florida, United States - Lox_Sample_2.2 | ecosystem: Environmental > Terrestrial > Soil > Wetlands | place: USA...
CGTCATACGGAATCAGGTTCCATAAATGGCCCAACGCGCAGAATGGTGTCCAGGGATGGCGAAGCGTCCAGTGGACGGCATGATCGCCGTGCCACCGGAGTTCCGGGCGAGCCCGGCTGCGCCAGGGGTGCCGTTGGCGGAGCTCGGTGAGGGACCGTGCTGGGATCCTGGCCGTCAGTGCCTGTACTGGGTGGACATCCCGGCAGGGATTGTGCACCAGCTGGCTGGGGACGAGCATGCAGCCTGGCAGGCCGGTCAGCCCGTCGGCGCAGTCGCGGTTCGCGCCCAGGGGGGATTGATTCTTGCGGCCAGAGACGGCTTCCTGGCACTGGATCTCGATACCGGCAGGGTGTCTGTGATTGCCGAGGTAGAGACGGACCGCCCCGGCAATCGGATGAACGACGCCGCGTGCGACCGGGCGGGCCGGATGTTCGCTGGCACGAAGGCCGAGGACGACACCCCAGGCGCCGGGGCGCTGTACCGGCTAGATCCCGATCACCGGCTGACCACCGTGCTGACTGGTGTGACCGTCTCCAACGGCATTGGCTGGAACGCAGACGAGAGCCTGATGTATTACGTCGACTCACCCACCGGGAGAGTCGATGTGCTGGACTACGACCCGCTGACAGGGTCCGGCGGGAATCGGCGCCCCTTCGCCGAACTGCCGAGCGGGCAAGCTATGCCGGATGGCCTGACGGTTGACGCCGACGGGGGTGTCTGGGTGGCGCTGTGGGACGGCGGGACTGTCGTGCGGTATGACCTCAACGGTCACATCAGCGCTGCGGTAACTCTGCCTGTCGCTCGCCCGACTAGCTGTGCGTTCGGCGGCGTCGGCCTCGACGTGCTGTACATCACGACCGCTGCCGGGTCTGCCCCCGCTTCTGGCGGCGGCTTGTTTTCGTGCAGGCCCGGCTTTACCGGCCTGCCTGCTAATCCGTACCGAGGCTGAGTACAACCAGGTCATCCGGAGGTAGAAGTGGCGCACAAAGCTGGACTGTCGGCGTGAAGGCGCTGGTGTTCACCGCACCGGCCACTGTGGAGCTGCGCGATGAGCCGGAGCCAACGGTGGCACGTGACGAGACGCTGGTGCATGTGCGGTCGGCTGGCATCTGCGGCAGTGAGCTGCATGGCGTGCGGCATCCCGGATTCCGGGTGCCGCCGCTGATCATGGGCCATGAGTTCAGCGGCGTCAGCGATGACGGCGAGTCAGTAGTGATCAACCCGGTACTGTCGTGCGGTCACTGCGACCTCTGCAGGCGCGGTCTGCGCCAGCTGTGCCGTCGCCGCGCCCTGGTGGGCGTTCAACGGCCCGGCGGTTTTGCTGAACGGGTGGCAGTGCCGCGGTCGGCGCTGCGACCACTGCCCGAAAGCTTGTCGTGGGATGGAGCCGCGCTGATCGAGCCTGCGGCCAACGCGGTGCATGCTTGGCGCCTGGCCGGCGGGTCTGCTGGGATGCAAGTGGCAGTGCTGGGCTGCGGCGCGATCGGGTTGTTCTGCCTACTCACCGCGCTGAACGGCGGGGCGGCAAGCGTCGAGGTGACCGACCTCTCGGCGGCAAGGCGCGAAGAGGCAATCCGCTTGGGCGCTAGTGGTGCCAGCCCCGCCCTTGAGGGGGAGTACGACGTCATCTTCGACGCTGTCGGCTCTGCGGCCACGCACGCCCAGTCGGTGCGCTCGCAGCGACCAGGCGGTGTCACGGTCTGGCTCGGGCTGGCTGACGTAACCCCCGGCTTCGACAGCACAGCCCTAGTCCGGGACGAGAAACGGATACTCGGCTCTTTCGCCTACGACGACGACGACTTTCAGCGTGCTGCGGAATTGGTCAGCGGCTGGGACTTGTCCTGGGCCATGGGTTACCCGCTGACCGCGGGCGCGGAGATCTTCACAACGCTGATGAACGGTGGTCCGCAGCCAGTCAAGGCGCTGCTAAGACCGTGACGCATAGGGACCGTACGCCGCGCTAGCGCGCCTCTTGACTCGCCGCGCGGCAACGGAGAATACTGGACAAAAGTTTTGGAAGGCTGTTCCGCATAGCGGAAAGTACGGTCGTACTAACGTCAAATGAATCAAGGTGACTAAACGTCTCGTCTGCTCGGACGCAACGAAGTGGGCTGATTCCGCACGCATGCCCGATCCTGCCGGGCCGCTTCGAGACGTGGCGGTTGCTTGGCAAGCAGAAGGAGGAAACGTATGCGGCCGCATAACGGCGGAAGGGAACAGCTAGCCCGATCCGCGTCACGGATGCTCCCGCGCCGCAGGTCAGCCAAGATCAGCGCTGGACTGTGCGCCCTGGCGCTTACCGGGTCTCTGGCCGCCTGCTCGTCCGCCGCATCGTCCGGCTCGACTGGCAGCTCAGGCAGCGCGTACAACGCCAAGATCGCGTATTGGTTCTGGGGAGAGAGCGATATTCCTGGAATCACGAAATGGATGCAGCAGCGTATCGCGCTCTATGAGAAGTTGCATCCGCATGTGAGCATAAGCCTAGTGCCACAGTCGAACACGACCATCATTTCCAGCTTCAGGCTCGCAAGTCAGAGCCATACCGGGCCCGATATCGACACGCAGTGGGCCACAATGCCGACCCTGAGTCCGGCATTCGAGAATGATGTTGCGCCGATTTCGTCCTATGTGCCAAAGAGCGAAACAGCACACTGGGTCAACACCAATGAGAACACCTACAAGGGCCAGATCATGGCGATGCCGCTGTATCTCATCGGCGTTCCCCTGGTCTGGAACAAGCAGATGTTCCGGCAGGCAGGCCTTAATCCCAATGTTGGCCCGACTACCTGGGCACAGTTCCTCGCGGACTGCAAAGCGCTCAAGGCACACGGCATCACGCCATTGGGGATGGGGAACCAGGACGGCTACTTCGGGGCATGGATGTTCGCGATCTACCTGAAGCAGGAGCTCAACTCGTTGTCACAGCTCACCGAGGGAGTCGCGAATGTCGGATCTGCTCAGGCTGGACTGGTCCAGAAGCTGACCGCGATGTACACCATGGTCCAGGGGCTCATCAAGGACGGCTACGTGAACAGCAACGTGGCCTCAATCACCTTGGACGAGGGCTGGCAGCTCTTCCCGCAGAAGAAGGCAGCGATGTCCTTCACCACCGACGGCAACGTGCTCTCCTGGGCGAAGACGATCGGGACAGCCAACATCGGTGTTGGCCGACCGCCGATCTGGGGCACGGGTGCGCTGGCGAGCACGTACGACGTCACGCAGTCGTCCGACGAATTCATCACCTCGTGGTCTCCGGACAAGAAGGCGGATGCGACCTTCCTGGCCTGGCTGCACCAGCCCAGCAACATGGTCGCCCTGAACTCCGAGACCGGAGCGTTCCCGGCGGACAACCGGTTCCCCATATCGGATATCACCAACCCGCTGGCCAGGGAGCTCTACAAGCTCGATACCACGGGCAAGTCGATCTGGCTGGAGAACTACATCCCGCCTCAGATCGATTCGGACGCTGATCTTCCCGCAGGCGAGCTAGTGATCTCAGGCTCAGGCTCGCCAGCCAAGGCCGCCGCTGTCTGGGTCACGCAGACCAGAGAATGGCGCGCTCAGCAACTGACGCAGTACAACCAGTACAAGTCCTGGGCAGCCACCCTTGGCGGTTAGGCGCAGTGACAGACCTAATCCCTAGAGTATGCCCGTAAGCTCCGCAAGATCGCCGCTGGCCAGGCACTCGCTAACCGTTCAGGGGTTGCCTGGCCAGCGGCTTGCGTGTGTGATCAGTCGGAGGTCACGTCCAGTGTTGGTTGCCGGCGACGTTCGTTCAACCGCTCCCTGCCCACAGGTGAACCCATGACGATCACGCGCACCAGACGCTCCTCCGCCGACCGAGCGGTGCCGCAAGGCCGTTCCGCTTCTCGTCGCCGGTTCACGATCTGGCCGTACGCGTATGCCGCCCCGGCGCTTGTCGCTCTCTGCGTGGTCTTCGGCTACTCGTTTGTCGAGGTGGTCCGGTACAGCCTGTACAGCGGAAGCCTCGGAAGTCTCACGTACGTAGGATTTAACAACTACAGCTCGCTTTTCACCGATCCCGTCTTCATCCAGTCGCTCTTCGATAACCTCAAGCTGCTCGTCACTGTCCCGGTGGTGACGGTGCTGGCGCTCGCCGTAGCGCTCGTTATCAACAGCGGCGTTCGGGGATGGCGGCTCTACCGCGTGCTCATCTTCTTCCCCTACGTACTGCCGGCCGTCGCAATAGGGCTTGCCTTCTCCTACATTCTCCAGGGCGGCGGCGTCTTCAATACCCTCGCCCAGGACGCTCACCTCAGCTTCCTTGCCCACGACTGGCTTGGCTCGCCCAAATGGGTGATCTTCAGCATCGGTGGCGTGATCGTCTGGCAGCAACTCGGCTTCGGGGTTGTGGTCTTCACCGCGGCGCTCTTGGCGGTACCCGCTGAACTCGTCGAGGCTGCCCAGATTGACGGAGCGCATTGGTGGACGGTGCAGCGGAAGATAATGATCCCTCATATCCGTCGCATCATACAGTTCTTTGTTATTCTCGAGGCAATTACAGCGCTTTCCTCGGTCTTCACGTACGTATATATTCTGACAGGTGCCGGGCCTGCCTACTCATCGAGTGTCATAGAGTTTTACATTTATCAATACGGATTCGAGGACGGGGCGATCGGCATAGCTTCGGCTGCAGCAGTCTTTCTCCTTGCAATGTCCAGTGTCTTCATTGCGCTCTACCTCTGGGTGCGAACCCGGTCTGCCCGAGAGGAATAGTCGTGACGATATTGCGAAGCACCTCACGCCAAGCGCTCCTCATAATCCTGGCGATTTTGTCCCTGTACCCCATGTGGTTCATCGTGACCACCGCGCTAAAGACGCCGGCTGGCTATGCACTCGACCCGACCGGCCTTCCGCACCACCTCACGCTCTCCAACTTCAGCGCCATATTCTCACAGTGGCCCTTCTTGACCTGGGTCAGGAATAGTGTGGTAGCGACCCTAGTGTCCGTGGTAGTCGCAACGTTCATCTCAATCATGGCAGCATTTGCGATAGTCTTCGGGACGGCGCGGGCAAGAGAGACGTTCCTTCGGACGAACATTGCCTTGATGGCAATACCGCCCGTTGCGCTGTTGACGCCGATGTACACGCTGATGGTGGAGCTGCACCTGATCAACCAGCTGCCCGCGGTAATGATTTTCTATTGCGGCCTGCTCGTTCCGTTCTCCATCTTCTTCTTCGTCAACTTCTTCCGGCAGATACCCCACGAGCTGGTAGAGGCGGCTTACATCGACGGTGCGCGACCCTCACGCGTCATGCTCCGCGTCATTATGCCAATATCAGGGGCGAGTACGTTCACCTTGGTGATTGTCAACGCAATCTTTGTCTGGAATGAGCTACTGATAGCGCTCGTCTTCCTGCAGAACAACAATTCGCGCACCTTGATGGCGGGCATCGCGCTGTATCAGGGGCGATACATCACCAACGAGCCGCTGATCATGGCGGCGGCGTTCCTGTCGCTGTTGCCGCTGCTGGTTCTGTACGTTCTTGGGCAGCGTTTCTTCGTTCGCGGGATGACCGCTGGCATGGGGAGATAGGCCGCGGCGCCGGCGTAGCGGTGAGCTGGACAGTCAGGCTGTGGCCCTGTCGGCCGGGACTGGTCAGATGAAGTAGTGGCCGTGCTCGATGTCGTCGATGAGGCCCGGGTGCGCGGGCTTCCAGCCCAGGAGCTCCTGCGTGATGGCGCTGGAGGCCGGCATGTCGGTGCTCAGTAGGGGCACGAACATGCCACCGTATTCTTCGGCGGGCAGGAATGGGCGCCGAACGCACGTGAGCGCCTCGAGGCCGCCGCGCTGGACCTGTTCGTGCCGAACGGGTACGAGGAGACGACCGTCGCGCAGATCGCGGATCGTGCCGGCTTGAACCCTGCTACCTTCTTCCGGCACTTCGCCGACAAGCGGGAGGTCCTGTTCGGCGGTGAAGACGTGCTGGCCGGGCTGTTCGGCGACGCCATCCTGGCTGCTTCCCCAGATGCCACGCTCACCGCGTGCCTGCAGGCGGCGTATGCGGCCGCCGAGGTCGCGATGACCCCGCGGCGGCGGGCTATGGCCGCCCTGCGCGAACGGGGCGCAGACGAGCTAACCGCCCGGCTGGGCGCGGAAGTGGCGATGCCCGCCTTCACAGTAGCCGTTGAGCGCTGGATGGAGGCGGACAATGACGAACCGTTCCGGCTCTATGCCGCGGCGGCCTTGAGCGACCTGCAGGTGCGCGCGGCCGAGCTTGACTCCGGTCCCGCCTTTCAGCCTGACGTGAACTGAGGACTATCACTGTTACCGGCTGCGGTACCTGCGCACGACAGCCGTGCCAGCAGCGGCGATCGACAGGATGACCCACACCCAGATAACGGCTGTAACGACAGCGCCGCTGTTAGTACCAGTGTTGGCGGCGTTGGCGAGCACCGCCACAATGCCGGTAAGGCCGGCGCCGACGCCCGCGCCAATCCACATCGCCTGGGTCTTACCCGGCCGCGAGAACTCCACTGGCGAGCGGGAGTCTGACCGAGGAGAGCTGAGCCGAGCATCGATCCGCTTGTCAATCTCCGCGCCGATCCGATCGACCAAGCCCTCTGCTACCGCGGCGTCATAGTCACGGCCAAGTTCGCGATGCGCCGCTGCCGCAGCAGCGATGTCGTCCCGAGTAGCCTGTTCCACCGCATCACGATACATCGCAAGTACCAGGCGGTCCACCACCCGGAACGGAAGCTATCCCGGTGCAGACGGGCGGCGGGCGTAGCGGACGGCGTGTGGGCGGTGCTCGCCGGTGATCTCAGCCTTTGCCAGCGCGGCCAGGAACTCCCGCGGTCCGTCGAAGTCTGGCATCTCCAGGTAGGCCGCGCCGATGCCGTCCGGATCATGGGCATCCGAGCCTGCCGCACCGGGCAGCCCGAACCGGGCCGCCAGCTGCGCGGCCTGCTGGTTCAGCGACTGGTCGGAGATCTTGGCGTTAAAGACCTCGATGATGTCCGCGAGCCCGTCCGCGCACAGCTGCTCGGCAACCGGGCCGAGACTCGAGCGGCCGGGATCGAACGGATGCGGCAGGTAAATCAGCCCGCCCTGAGCCCGGATCAGCGCCGTTACCTCGGCAAGCGGCAGCACGTACGGGATCCGCTCGGTGAGGAACAGCCCGATCACGTCACCGTCCCGAGTGCGGATCTCCTCGCCGACGATCACGCGCGCACCGATGCCTCGTTCTGCCGCTGCCACCGCCGCCGCTGTCACGTTGTGATCGGTAATGCAGACGACATCCAGCTGTTCCTGCTCGACCCGCCCGGCAAGCTCGTCAATCGAGGTAACGGCGTCGCCGGACACCGAGGTGTGCAGATGGCAGTCGACGCGGACCCAGCCGTTCCTTGCCATCAGGCCTGGGGGACCGGGACACCGAGCTCCTCAAGGAGCTCCTGAGAGTAGGTGACCCGGCCGGTCAGGCTCTGCGGATCGCGGTGGCAGAGCATCAGCGCAGCCTCGGCCATCACGGATGTGGGCTCGGAGTTCGGATCGCCTTCGGTGGTCAGGTGGTGGAACACGGTTCCTGGCGTGGGCACGACCTTGGTCGGTGACAGCGCGTTGACCGCGATGTTGTCCGGGTAAAGCTCGGCCGCCAGGCCGGTAGAGAAGCGCTCGATTGCTGCCTTGCACATGCCATAGACGGTGCCGCCGCGCCCGGCGAACGGCCCTGGCGGGATGACCGGGTGCCGCGCCGCGATCGACGAGATGTTCAGGATCCAGCCGGCGCCGCGGCGCCGCATAGTCGGCAGCACCAGCTGTGCTAGCTGGAACGGTGCCTCGACCTGGACCGCGAACATCAGCGCGAACTGCTTCGGGGTGAAATCCTCGACCCGGATGAAGTACGTCACGGCTGCATTGTTGACCAGGATGTCGGGCGGCCCGAGCTCACTGGTGGCCTGCGCGACGATGCGCTCCCGGTCCTCGGCCTTGGCCAGGTTCGCCGTGATGGCAATGGCCGTACCGCCGGCCGCCCTGATCTGATCCGCCGTCTCGGTAATCGTTCCGGCGAACTGCGAGGCACCCGGCTCTGCGGTCCTGGCTGCCACCGCTACCGCTGCACCTTCCGCGGCGAAGCGCCTGGCAATCTCCGCGCCGATGCCTCGGCTCGCCCCGGTGACGATGGCCACCCTGCCGTCAAGCACACCCATGCAAACCTCCGTGCCATCGCCGCCGCAATGCACTATTTCACCGCACCGAGACCGCACATGGAAGGCCCCCCGGCCTGGCCCGGCCGGTCTTCGCCGGCTGGAATTTGGCTCAGGTTTCCCCCGCCCACACCTTGACGGGCCTTATTTGCCACATATACAACTGACAGCCAGCCGCCCGCCGGCGGCCTCCGACACAGCCGAGCTTTCTCGATACATAACGGAGGCGTCCGTGAGACCCCGCCATGGCCTCGCGCTCACTGCAGCGGCGGCAGCCGCGATTTCCCTCACGGCGGTCGGTACCACCGCCATGACAGCTCTAGCGGCGGCCCGATCCGATGGCCATCACCACCGGCTGCCGGCGCAAGTTTACGCGCCCTACTACGAGACCTACCTTGCCCCGCATACTGCGCCGATCTCGGCTGTGGCGCGACGATCCGGTGCGCGCTATTTCACCCTCGCCTTCTTGCAGGCCCCGAAGAAGGGCTCTTGCGCACTGGACTGGAACGGGAGGAGGTCTCAGGCCCTTGGGTACTACGCAGCCGACATCGCCAAGGTGCGGAAGATGGGCGGTGACGTGATCCCGTCGTTCGGCGGCTACAGCGCGGACCACGACGGGACCGAGATCGCCGACTCGTGCACAAACGTCAGCAAGATCGCCGCCGACTACGAGACGGTGGTCCAGACCCTGCACGTGACCCGCCTGGACATGGATGTCGAAGATAACTCGCTCACCGACAAGGCGGGCATCGAGCGCCGCAGCGAGGCGATTGCGCTCGCGCAGGCCTGGGCAGCGCGCCACCATATCTGGCTGCAGGTCCAGTTCACGCTCCCGGTTGAGCCGTCCGGCCTCGGCACGGAGTTGTCGGTGCTGCGTAGCGCCGTCGCTGCCGGCGTTCAGGTGTACTCCGTCAACATCATGGTCTTCGACTACTACCTGGCGACTAAAGAAGCCAAGCAGAACATGGCGACTGACGCGGCCGAGGCCGCGAGGAGCACGGAGCGCGAGCTTGCGCGGCTCTTCCCGGACGCCTCCGCCGACAGGCTCTGGGCAATGATCGGCATGACCATGCTGCCTGGCATCGATGACTACACCCCGGCCAGAGAGGTGACTCACCTCCGCGACGCTGAGCGGATGCTCGCCTTCGCGCGTTCTCACGGGATGAATTTCCTGTCGATCTGGGCGATCCAGCGGGACAACGGTCGCTGCCTGGGAGCGTTCGACAGCAATACCTGCTCCGGGATTAAGCAGAAGGCCTGGGCGTTCAGCCACCTGCTCGAGCCGTTCACGCAAGCCCGCCCATCGCCGGAGGCCATCGGCCGGCCCTGAACGCGGTAGGTCGCTGTCGAAATACTAGAAGCGTGTTCTACTAGGCCATTGGACCCAGTCGGGCGCGCCGTGTCATGCGGTCGGCCCGGCCCGCGCCCTCGGAGGTCATGATGCCGCTGAATCACAGTCTGGTTGGTGTGCCCGGTCAGCCGCACGAGCGCTCCTGGACGTCGACGGATGCGCTGCTGTACGCGATCGGGGTCGGCGCCGGCCTCGGCGACCCGTTGCAGGAGCTGGAGTTCACCACGGAGAACACAGCCGGCGTCCAGCAGCAGGTCCTGCCGACCTACGGAGTCCTGCTCGCACAGGCCAGGATGGGTGGTGACCTTGGCGATTTTGACCGCGCGCTGCTTGTGCACGCCGAGCAGTCGATCGAGCTACACAAGCCGCTGCCGGTATCGGGAACGTTGCGCACCTCGGCGATGGTGACTGGGATCTACGACAAGGGCTCCGGCGCTCTGATCCAAAGCGAGAACAAGGCGGTAGACGCTGCTACCGGCGAGCCGATGGTGACCACCAGAAGCGGAACATTCATCCGGGGTGAGGGCGGCTTCGGCGGCGACCGCGGCAGCAGCGAGCCGTGGCACCTGCCGGGCCGGGCGCCCGACCACAAGGTGACCCAGCTGACCAGGCCCGAGCAGGCTCTGCTCTACCGGCTGAGCGGCGACCGCAACCCGCTGCACGCCGATCCGGCCTTCGCCGCGCGCGGCGGCTTTAGCCGGCCCATCCTGCACGGACTGTGCACCTACGGGTTCACCGGCCGGGTGCTGCTGCACGAGCTGTGCGGATCGGACCCGGCTCGGTTCTCCTCGATGTCGGGCCGATTCTCGCGGCCGGTCCTGCCCGGCGAGTCGCTTGTGGTCTCGATCTGGGCGGGCGACGGCAGCACCGCTTTGTTCCAGACCGCCAAGGAGGACGGAACCGTCGTTATCGACCGGGGCATCGTCGCGTATCGCTAGCGGGCTGCCCCGGCACTCGGCGCGAGCAGGTCAGGTTCTGCCACCCTGATGAGGTGAGCCCAGACCGCGTCGGCCAGCCGGGAACGGTCATCCCCGATCCGGCCGTCGTCGTCCTTGTGGGGCCGTCGGGCTCGGGCAAATCGGCCTGGGCGGCCGGGCGTTACCTGCCGCGCGAGATTGTCTCGTCGGATCTCTTGCGGTCCGTCGTCGGCAGCGGCGAACACGACCTCGACGCCTCGGCGGACGCATTCGCGCTACTCGACCAGATCGTGGCTGCCCGGGCCCGGCGGCGACTGACAACTGTGGTCGACACCCTCGGCCTCGATCCCGTGCGCCGCCAGGCCTACCTCGCACAGGCTCGACAGTCAGGGCTGCCAGCGGTAGCCGTGATGTTTGACACCGATCCGGCGCTCTGCCGCCAGCGCAACCGCACTCGGGAGCGGCCGGTGCCTGCCGCCGTGCTGGACGCGCAGCTGCGCCGGATGCCCGAGGTCGCGGCTCAGCTCGCAGCCGAGGGGTGGAACGCGGTCGTCAGTCCAGCGGCGGTCGCGGTTGAGCCCGCGCATTCGCCGGGCAGCCGCGATGCTGCCAGGAAGCAAGAAGGTCGTCCCGCCCAGCTGGAGTTCATCCTCCAGATCTCCAGGTTCGGCTGGGATGACGATCCGGCCGGCTGGCTCCGGTCGGTGGCGGTTGCCGCGGCGGAGGCGGGATTCGGCGGCATCGCGCTGATGGATCACCTGATTCAGATCCCGCAGGTCGGCCGCGCCTGGGACCCGATCCCGGAACCCTGGCTCACCCTCGGCTTCCTGGCGGGACTGGACACCGGGCTGCGGCTCGGGACTCTGGTCAGCCCGGTTACCTTCCGGGCGCCCGGAGTGCTGGCCAAGACTGCGGCGACGCTCGATGCGCTCACCGGCGGGCGCGCATTCTGCGGCATCGGGGCGGGCTGGTGGGAACGCGAGCACGCCGCGTTCGGCCTGCCGTTCCCGCCCGCCGCAACGCGGCTCGACCTGCTCGAGGCTGAGATTGAGACGCTGCGCGCACTATGGCAGCCGGGTACGAAGGCCTACCGCGGCGAGCGCGTCTGCCTGCCGGAGACGACGTGCTATCCGCGGCCGGCGTCCTCGATCCCGGTTATCGTCGGCGGCCGCGGCAAGCGCACGCTGCGAATCGCAGCACGGCTGGCCGACGGCTGCAACCTGCCGTCGGACGTCGCGGTGCTCGACGACAGGATCGCGGTGCTGCGGCACGAGCTCGAGCTAGCTGGCCGGGACCCGGCCCAGGTGGCGGTCACCGTCCTGGACGTTCCGGTTGTCGGCCGCGACCGCGAGCACGCCGCCGCAATCGTCGAGGCGCTCCGCGGCCGGGCCAGCGCCGCATCGTTCGCGCGCAGCCACCATGCCGGCGTCGCCGCCGACCACATCGGCCGTTACCGGCAATTGGCCGAGCGCGGCGTCCGCACCGTGTTCGTCGCGCTGCCGGACCTGGCTGCCCCCCACGACCTGAGCCGGCTCACGCCGGTGATCAGCGCGTTCGGCTCTTAGCGGGCCGCGGGCTGACCGACGGCACCCGGCGGCCGTTCTCGAGGTAGACAACCGCCCGGCTGCGGACGGCGCCGGTGCGCTTGCGCACTGCCCGGACGCGACGGCGGATCGGCTTGCGCAGCAGGGTGAGCGCTTCGGGCATCGACGCTAGCCGATGCTCGGAGATCTCGTCGGCTTGCAGGGATATCTGGTCGAGCGTCGAGTCAGGTACCGCGCCGCAGTCGAACAGGAAGCGGACGCCACCGGGATTCCCCTCGCGCATCGGCCGGAAGTCGACGCTGGCCAGCCGCGCACACGCGACTTCGATGCCGCACTCCTCGCGTATCTCGCGGCGGCAGGCCTGCCAGGGGCTCTCGCCGTCGGCTTCCATGATCCCGCCAGGGATCGTCCAGCCGGACTTGTAAGTCGGCTTGAGTATGAGGAGACGGCCCGAATGATCGAAGATCAGGGCACCGGTCGAGATCGGAATCGACGGCACGTCCGTATTCGCATCAACCATGGTTCACGGTACGTCGGCGGGCGTGGAACGCATTTCATGCAACCGTGGCTCGCAAACTCCGCAAGTCGGACGTGAAACGGGCGCGCTTGCATGAAAGGTCCTGCACGCCGACAGGCGCAGTCGGCATAGTCGGTCCGTTCACGGGGTACATTTCCGGTATGGGAACCTTTATCACGCGGATGTCCCATGGCGAGGGCGGAGTCCGGCTCGCGGTCAAGGACCTGATTGATATCCAAGGCGTGCCGACCACCGCCGGCAGCCGGGCGGTCGCGGTAGCCGCCGCGCCCGCGGAACGCGATGCACCGTGCATGGCGGGCGCCAGGGCCGCCGGAGCGGCAATTGTCGGCAAGGTCAACCTGCATGAGCTGGCATACGGCGCGTACGGCGTGAATGAGCACTTCGGAACGCCGGTGAACCCGCTCGATCACGACCGGGTACCGGGCGGGTCCTCAAGCGGCTCAGCAGTCGCGGTTGCCGCGGGCGAGGCGGATATTGCCTACGGGTCGGATACTGGCGGGTCGATCCGGATACCGGCCGCGTTCTGCGGCGTAGTCGGGCTGAAGACGACACATGGCCGGGTTTCGCTCGAGGGCGTCTGGCCACTGGCGCCCAGCCTCGACACGGTCGGCCCGATGGCGCGGGACGTCGCGGGAGTCGCAGCCGGGATGGCGTTGCTTGAGCCTGGGTTCACCGCTGACGCCGCGCCCGCGGTACGGGTCGGGCGGATCCGGCCGGGCGGCGCGGACGTCGACCCGGTGATCGATGCAGCGGTCGACGCGGCGCTCGAGCAGACCGGGTTCAAGGTGACCGAGACCGAGCTTGTCGGCTGGGTGGCAGCCAGGGAAGCCTGCGGCAAGATCATGGGCAGCGAGGCCCTGCAGTCGAACCTGGCCCTGCTCAGCGACCCGGCCCGGCGCGCACTGCTGGGCGCCGACGTCCGGGCCCGGCTGACGGGGGACGAGGCGATCACGCCCGGCGAGGTCGCTGCAGCCCTCGCCTGGCAGCCGCACTGGCGAGACGCCATGATGCGCGCGCTGAACGCGGTCGAACTACTTGCCCTGCCGACAATGCCGTTCTTTCCGCCGCGCCTCGCGAACGCGCACGGACCGCAGTACACCGTGTTCACCAACCCGGTCAACCTGGCCGGCTTCCCGGCCCTGGCGCTGCCCGTGCCTAGCCGCGGACGCTTTCCGGCCAGTCTGCAGCTCATCGGGCCGCCGGGCAGCGAAGCGCTGCTGCTCGCCACAGCGGAAAGGGTCGAGCGCTCGGCCGGGTGGCGGCTGGGCTCGTGATCGGCCCGTGGCTTGCGGCGTTCCGCTCCTAAGGAAGCTTCCAGTCGATCGGCTGCCCACCTTGCTGTTGCAGCAGCGCATCGGCGCGGCTGAACGGCCGCGACCCGAAGAAGCCGCGATCAGCCGACATCGGGCTCGGATGGGCGGACTGAACGGACGGGACGTCGCCGAGCAGCGGCGCGAGATTGCGCGCGTCGTTGCCCCATAGGATCGCGACCAGCGGACCGCCGCGGGCGGCTAGTGACCTGATGGCCTGCTCGGTAATCGGTTCCCAGCCCTTGCCGCGGTGAGAGGCAGGCTTGCCGGGCTGGACAGTGAGCACCCTGTTGAGCAGCATCACCCCGCGCTCGCTCCACGCCGTGAGGTCGCCTGTGGCCGGTCGTGGATGACCGAGATCCGCGGTGTACTCGGTGAAGATGTTGACCAGGCTGCCAGGCAGCCTGCGGACCTCGGGCGCGACTGAGAAGCTCAGTCCGACCGGATGGCCAGGCGTCGGATAAGGGTCCTGCCCGACGATCAGCACCCGCACGTCCGCCATCGGCTGGCGAAAGGCCCGGAGAATGTTCTCGCCCGCCGGCAGGTAGCTGCGGCCGGCAGCGATCTCGGCTCGGAGGAAGTCCCCCATTCGGGCAATCGCTGGCGCGACCGGTCGCAGGGCCTCGGCCCAGTCTGGAGCAATCAGTTCGCTCAGGGAGCGTGCCGCCATGTCAGCCCACTGTAGAGGAGGACGGCCGCCGGTGTGGGAAGGCATCGACTCGGATCCGGGCCCTAGGACCGAGCGTCCGTGCAAGGATGCGACGGTGACGTCGCTAAGGGGACATTTTGTGTCGAGCGCCGGGCGGCTGGCGGCTGTCGCCGGCCTGATCGCCGTGATCGGTCTGCTCGCCGTGAGCGCGGTGACCGGAGTTGCTTCGGCCCGAGTGGCAACAGCGGGCTCGGCTGCTGTCGTGATGTCGACGACGGTGCCGGGCGCCGCAAACTGCCCGATGTTTCCGGCTAACAACGTGTGGAACACCAACATCTCGAAGCTGCCAGTCGACTCCCACAGTGCTGCATGGCTGCGCAGCATGGATTCCGCTTCGACGTACCTGCACCCCGACTTCGGGCCGAACCAGGGCGGCTATCCGTACGGCATCCCGTACACCGTCGTCACGAGCAAGCACAAAACCGTGCGGATCAAGTTCGAGTACGCCAGTGAGAGCTACCGCGGCAAGTATCCGTTCGGATCCGACACCCCGATCGAGGGCGGCAAGAACGCAACCGGCGACCGCCACGCCATCATGGTGAACTCCACCACGTGCACGCTGTATGAGCTGTGGAACGCCAGGTACTCGTCACGCGGCTCGACTGCCGGCTCCGGTGCGATGTGGCACCTGAGATCCAATGCGCTGCGCCCGGCCGGCTGGACGTCGGCTGACGCGGCCGGCTTGCCGATCCTGCCGGGACTGCTGAACTACAGCCAGGTCAAGGAAGCAGTGAAGACCGGACGCCCGATCACGCACGCGATCCGCTTCACAGCCGCGCAGACCGCCGCGGCGTACCTGTGGCCCGCCCGGCACGAGGCGGGCTCGGGATCGGCTTCTGAGTACCCGCCCATGGGCGCCAGGTTCCGGCTGAAGGCCAGCTTCAACGTGGCAGGATTCTGCCGTAACTCGCAGTCGTACTGCCGGGATGCCAAGGCAGTGCTGGTCGAGATGCAGAACTACGGCCTGATCGTGGCCGACAACGGCAGCAACTGGTATTTCCAGGGCAGCGCCTTCCCGGAGTGGCCGGATGCACTGGTATCGCTCCTCAAGGGGATCCCGGCCAGCGCGTTCCAGGCAGTCAACGAGTCGTGCCTGATGGTGCACAAGAACTCGGGCGCGGCTCGGGCAAAGGCCGGCTGCCCGATCGGCTGACATCGCGCTGGTCTGGGCCGGATGCGGTCAGGCGCATGGCACCAGCGAATCGAGCAGGCGCTGGACATCCTGCTCGAGCTTGCCGCCCGCTTCGCTATCGCCGGCAAGATGCTGGCTCAGGGCGTGCTGGAACAGCCCGTCGAATAGTGCGTAGGCGGCGGCTGGCGAGAAAGCGAGCGGCGCGGCGGTGAGCTCAGCGAACCGGCTGACCACGCGCCAGATCATCTGCTGAAGGCTCTGGTCAATCTCCTCGACATCGCTCCGGTAGGCGGGATCGAACTGGCTCTGGTTACGCAGGTCGTACCAGAGCCTGTGCAGCTTGCCCTCGTCCCGCAAGGTGCCGGCCATGGCGGCGCCGAACTCTCGCTTCAGCTCATCGGGCGTGCTGGCGGTCGCCACGATGCCGTCGTAGCGCTTGACGCACTCGGCCTTGTACTGGCGCACACAGCAGGTGATCAACTCGATCTTGTCGCTGAAGTAGTAGTGCAGCACGCCATGGGAGAACTCGGAGTTCTGGGCGATCTCACGCAGGCTGGTCCGCGCGTAACCGAGCTCGGCCAGCGTCTGCAGTGCCGCGGCCGCAAGCTGAGTCCGGCGCTCGGCAAACTTATCGACCTGCCGGCGCGCGACCTTGTCCCGGTTTCGCTCCGCCACCTGAGTCACTGTCCGGTCAACCTCATTGCTCCCACGCTGGCCTGCGACGCCGCCGCGATGCGTTGCGAGCCGAGTCTAACCCGGTCACTGTTGGCCCGATTCCCAGCGATCTTGACACATGGCCAGATTTCTTTGGTCAATCGTCAGGATATCTCTTGACACTTGTCAAGCTCACGGCGTAGGCATGAGCCAGAAAGGGGTGGCTGATGAGCGTGTACGAGCTAGCCGGGCGGAAGGCCCTGGTGACCGGCGGCGCACAGGGTCTTGGCGCCGGGATGGCTGAAGCGCTGGCACGAGCGGGCGCCGCTGTGGTGATCGGCGATATCCAGGAAGAGGGTGGCAAGGCAACCGCGGCGGCGCTGCGGGAGTCTGGCGCCGAAGCTGACTACGTCGTCCTAGACGTCACCGAGGACGCCAGCTGGGAGCAGGCCATCGCGCAAGCGGTCGGCTTCCTCGGCGGCCTCGACATCGTGATCAACAATGCCGGAGTGGAGATTTCCTCCCTGCTCGCCGACCTCGACGCGGCCGAGGTTCGCAAGATGCTCGACGTGAACGTGCTCGGCACGGCACTCGGGATCAAACACGGCTTCCGCGCGATGCGGCCAGGCGGCAGCGCCGGTGCCGGCGGGGCCATCGTCAACGTCGCTTCGGTGGCAGCGACGATCGCCTTTCCCGGTATTGCGGTGTACTCCGCCACGAAGTCAGCGGTCGACCGGCTGACCAGGGTCGCGGCGGCGGAGTCCGGCCGGCTCGGCTATGGCGTCCGGGTGAACTGCGTCTACCCGGGCCTGGTCCCGACGCAGATGGGCATGCAGCTCGCCGTCGACATGGAGACGCTCGGCCTGTTCGGCAGCCCGCAGGAGGCGGTCGGGGCGGTCGTCGGCCTCACCCCGCTTGGCCGGCTGGGCGAGGTTGCCGACATGGCCGACGCCGTGGTGTTCCTCGCATCGGACGGAGCCCGGTTCATCACCGGCGCTGGCCTGCCGGTCGACGGCGGCATGGGCAGCTAGCGGAAAGGGGAAGCTGATGAGCTCAGAAAAGCCTGTCGTCGTCTACGGTGCTTCCGGTTACACCGGACGGCTGGTCTGCGAGTACCTCCGCGAGTTCCAGGTGCCGTTCATCGCGGCTGGCCGCGACAAGGCGCGGATTGCCGAGGCGCTCGGTAAGGTACCCGGCATTGACACGGTCCCGCACGAGATCGTCGAGGTCGACCACCAGGTCGGGCCGCTGACCGAACTGCTCGACGGCGCGAAGGTGGTGTGCAACACCGTCGGCCCGTTTGCCCAATACGGCAATGAGGTGGTCGAGGCGTGCCTGGCAACCGGATGCCACTACGTCGACACCACAGGTGAACAGGACTGGCTGATCAGGTGCGACGAGATCTATGGCGCGCAGATGGCCGAGAGGGGACTGCTACTGGCTCCCGGCATCGCGCAGATGTACACAACCGGCGAGATTGCCGCGGACCTGTGCTTGGAGACGCCCGGCCTGGACACTCTCGACATCCTGGTGTTCTGGAAGGGATTCCCGACCGTGGCCTCGACGCGCACGATCCTCGTGAATGCGGCGCTGGCTAAGGCCTATTACCTCGAGCAGAGCTCGTACGTGGAATGGCCCGCTGACGGTGGCCTGTACGACGTGACCGTACCCGGCCAGCACGAGTCCGGGCTTGCGCTGCCATGGGGCGGCACCTCGCACCCGGTGTGGTTCAAGCGCGACCCGCGGGTCGCGAACGTCAAGGTCCTGGGCGGCGTGTTCAACCGGCCGCTGATGCTCGGGGTCCCGCAGATTGTTGCGGCGGCTCTCAGCCAGATCGAGGGCTTGCCTGACGAGGAGAAGGTCAGGGTCCTGTCGGAGCAGGCAGCCGCCGTTATGAGCGAGATGCCGCCACGCGAGAACACTCGCGTCAACACGTCGCTGGACTCCGTGCACGCGAGCGGACCGATGGTGAGGGCGCACTGCGTGATTCACGGCAACTGCAACTACAAGCAGACTGGGCTTCTGCAGGCCTACGCGGCCTACTCGCTGCTCCAGCGGCCGCCGCTGCGAGCCGGGTTTGCCTCCGGCTGCCAGGCCTTCGGACACCGCGAACTGCTGGCCGTGCTCCGCAGCTTCGGCCTGGTAATGGAGCCGTCGCTGACGGTCCAGCAGTGAGCGCGCAGTTCTCCGGGGTTGCTGAAGTCTGATGCGGCTAACTGACTTCCTCGACAAGGGCGCCTCGGTGAATGCGGGCGCGGCGTGCCTGACCATGAACGGCCGGATCCGCAGCTACGCAGACGTGCAGCGGCTGTCCTGGCTTGTCGGCCGGGCCCTAGCACGCTCGGGTGTCCGGCCCGGCGACAAAGTCGCCGTGCTGTCCGGCAACGACCCGGTCGCGTTCAGCTGCGTGTTCGGGATCAGCCGGGCGGGCGCGATCTGGTGCCCGGTTAACCCGCGGAACGAGGCGGCCGAGAACGCCGAGCTGCTTGACCTCCTTGACTGCTCGTGCCTGATCTTCCAGAGCGCATTTGGCCCGCTCGTGCAGAAGATGATCGGCGACCTGCCCAGGTTGGCGACAGTCGTCTGCCTGGACGGCGAAGTGCCGATGACGGTTAGCTTCCGGCAATGGCTGCACGGGCTATCAGAGGAGCCGTTCCAGGCGGTGCCTGAGCAGGACGCTCCCGCGGATGAGGTCGTGATGATTGCCGGCACCGGCGGTACGACCGGGAAGCCCAAGGGCGTGCAGCTCACCGGCAGGAACATCGAGACGATGACGGCGCTGACGCTGATGAGCTATCCGTTCGACGGGCGGCCCGTCTATCTGGCTCTGGCACCGCTGACGCATGCCGCAGGCGTGCTGTGCTTCCCGGTGATGACGCTCGCAGGGGAGATCGTCATCATGCCGGCGCCGGACTTGGGCGAGTTCCTGGCGCTCATCGGGCAGCACAGGGTCACTCACGCGTTCATGCCGCCGACGCTGATCTACATGCTGCTCGATCATCCTGGGCTGGCTGGCGCCGACCTGTCCTCGTTGCAATGCCTGTGGTACGGCGCCGCCCCGATGTCGGCGGCCCGCCTTGAGGAGGCCGTCCGGCGGATCGGGCCCGTGATGGGGCAGCTGTTCGGGCAGACTGAGGCGCCGATGATGATCTCGACGATGGCGCCGAAGGATCACTTTCGGTCCGACGGCTCGCCCGCGCTCGAGCGCTACTCGTCGGCGGGTCGGCCGACACCCCTGACCACGGTCGCGATTATGGATGAGCATGGTGGCCTACTGCCCGTGGGGGAGCGGGGCGAGATCGTTGTGCGGGGGCCGCTAGTGATGGCGGGCTATTACCGGGACACAGGCGCGACGGCCGAAGCGTCGCGGTTCGGCTGGCATCACACCGGCGACATCGGCTACCTGGACGCTGACAACTACCTGTATATCGTCGACCGGTCTAAGGACATGATCATCACCGGCGGGTTCAACGTGTATTCGGCCGAGGTGGAGCAGGCTGTGTTGCGCCATCCGGCCGTGCTTGACTGCGCGGTCGTCGGGCTGCCCGACGCCAAGTGGGGCGAGCGCGTTGTCGCCGTCATCCAGCCGCATCCGGGCAGCGTGGTAGCCGACGACGAGGTGCGCGCCTTCGTCAAGGAGCGGCTGGGCAGCGTTAAGGCCCCCAAGCAGGTCGAAGTGTGGCCGGACCTGCCCCGTTCCCGGATCGGCAAGGTGCTTAAGAGCGAGGTGAAGTCGCGACTGCTCGGCTCGGAGTAAGCGGCCTCGCGTTCTAGTTAGCGCCGCCGTCCTCGTCTGGCGGGCTGGTGTCACGGCTGGGCGCCTGACCGCGTGCCTTGGCTGCCTTCCAGGTAGCCGTCCGCGACTCAATGTAGTTCTGGTAATCCGCAGGCGTGTGCTGATTGGCCAGCAGCGGCGCGTTTCGCAGCTCATCGAGCGGGACCTGCAGGTTGGAGACGTCTTGTGCCTGCAGTGTCTGCAACTGCGACACTTCTCCAGCCGCGGGATTCGGGCCGCTCGAGACGGGTGCAGAAATGCCTGCCAGCGGATCGTCGGTCCTTGCTGCGGACAGTGTGAGCACCCCGCCCAGGTCCGGCGCCGCCGCGTCGCGGGCCGTGAGCGCGGGCAGGCCCCAGCGCAGCTCGATGGTCTTCAGGACCGAGGTGTGGTCGATCGGCGTGCTGTCGGCCGGCACCCGGTAGATGGTTCCGGCCGGGATCAGCGGCGAGACGAGCACCGCCGGCACGCGGACGCCGAACCTGGTGAAGTCGAACCCGAACTCGCCTGGCGTGCTGTCCGGCGGCGTAGCCCCGGCTGGCGGTGGCACATGGTCGTAGCACCCGCCATGCTCGTCGTAGCTAATGATCAGCAGGGTCTGATCCCAGCCCGGCCCGTTGCGCAGGGCGTGGTAGACGTCCAAGATCAGCGCTTCGCCGAGCGCGACGTCATAGTTGGGGTGCTGGCTGTTGCCCGCGGATCCCCAGCCCGGTTCCAAGAACGAGTAGGCAGGAAGGTTCCCGGCCGCAGCGTCCGCCTGGAAGTCAGCGAACTTGCCGAAGCATGTCTCGGGCGCGTCCATGGTGTCCGGGAAGCTTGCCCGGGTCAGCGGCTCGGCGTCGTAGCCGTAGATCTTCCACCCCAGTCCGTGCTTCGTCATCAGGCCGAAGATGCTCTGCACCGTGTAAGAGGAGGTGGCGTCGTTCATGTGGCCCTGGCTGGTAGCCGCGCAGGCAAATGCGCGATTCGGGAAGGTCTCGGTCGGCACCGAGCTGTACCAGTGATCGCAGATGGCAAAGCCCTTGGCCAGGCCGGTCAGGATCGGCAGAGCCGACGGCGGGTAGATTCCCATGATCTCGTTGGCGGTCGTGTTCGCGAGCACGGTGCGCCCGGACCGCTGGTCGTAGGAAACGGCCGCGTCGAAGTTAGTTACGAAGCCCTCGTTGGTGGCCACCGGGATGCTCGGGGGCTTGCCGGTGCCGAACAACTGCGAGTTGGTATTGGCGTAGCCCTCGCCCGGGTCGGCGCCCGGCATGAAATACGCGTTAGGGCTAGTCATGTCGATTTGGTAGACCGTTACCGGATTGCCGTTAGTGTCTTTGTTAGTCTCGGTGCCGAGCAGGCCTTCAAATGGCTGTCCGTTCGGCCCAGTTTTGTTCGGATAGAGAAACCCGAGCATGTGGTCGAACGACCGGTTTTCCAGCATCAGCTGCACGATGTGCTGCACGGAGGACAGCTGCGAGGGTGCAGCACGCTGCGCTGACGGTGTCGGCTGGGCTGACTGTGTCGACTGGGATTGTTGTGACGGCTGGGCCGGTTGCTCGGTCATTCCCACATGGTGACTGACAATTAGCTTGTAGACAACTAAATAGCGAACTGTGTCGCGTCTTGCGAAATCCGGTTTCGGCCCTGATAGCTGAAGCTCAAAATGTCGGCGCGGGCTTTGCGCCGATCTGCGTGCCACCTGCCCGCGGACGCAAAGCTGCGCCGGCCGGAAGGTGGATGCCCGGCCGGCGCAGCCGCTAGCGCGAAGCGGCAGTCCCCTCCATAGCCCGTGCCGCTCCGCAGTCCCCGCTGGTCAGGCGGTAGCCAGCAGGCCGGACAAGTCGGCTGGTGCGGCCGTGGCGCCACGCCTCCGCAACTCGGGCAGCACGCCCTCGCCGAACCAGTAAGCCTCCTCCAGGTGCGGGTATCCGGACATGACGAACTCCTCGATGCCCAGCGATGCGTACTCCTCGATCCGGTCGGCTACATCGGCATGGCTGCCGACCAGTGCGGTGCCGGCGCCACCGCGGACTAGGCCAACTCCGGCCCATAGGTTGGGGTAGATCTCCAGGTCGGATGCTGTGCCACCGTCTCGGTATGCCTGGTTCAGGCTGCGCATGTTCCGCTGGCCTACGGAGCTGGATTTCGCCAGTGCCTGCTGGGACTTAGAGATCTCGGCCGGACTCAGTTCCGCCAGCATGCGGTCGGCTTCGGCCCAGGCCTCTTTCGCGGTATCGCGGCTGATCGTGTGCAGCCGGATGCCGAATCGAAGCTCTCGTCCCGCTTGATCGGCAAGCTCGCGCATCCAGGCAACCTTCTTCGCGACGGCCTGAGGCGGCTCGCCCCAGGTGAGGTAGACGTCGACGTACTTGGCCGCCACGGGTCCGGCCGCCGGCGACGAGCCGCCGAAGTAGACGGTCGGCACCGGGTCTGGCGGACTCATTACTGTGGCGCCCTCGACCTTGTAGTGCACGCCCTCGAAATCGTAGGGCCGCCCACTCCAGGCGCCGCGGACGATGTCGAGGAATTCGCCGGTACGGACGTACCGCTCGTCGTGGCTCAGGTAGTCGCCGAATCTGCGCTGCTCGGCTTCCTCGCCGCCGGTGACGACGTTGAGCAGCAGCCGGCCTCCAGACAGCCGCTGGTACGTCGCCGCCATCTGAGCCGCCAGCGTTGGGACGACGAAGCCGGGCCGGAACGCGACCAGGAACTTCAGCCGTTTTGTCTGGCTGACCAGCGCCGCCGTCGTCAGCCACGCGTCCTCGCACCAGGTTCCCGTCGGCGTGAGGACTCCGGTGAAGCCGAGCTGTTCAGCCGAGCGGGCCACCTGGCCGAGGTAGTCGATGCCCGGTGGCCGGGTCGCTGCCCTGGCGCCGGCCGCGGAATCCGCCGGCCTGGCCGTTCCGCCCACGAGCGGAATGCTGTGACCGCGCCCGACGATGCCGCGGCCGTCGCCGGAGGTGGGGAGGAACCAGTGGAATACCAGGCTCATGACGACGCTCCGAGGATGCTGTTGAAACTGGTCACGGCAAAGTTGTTGAAGTCCACGTGGGACGGGATCAGGCCTGCGGCAGTGAACGCGTTGGCGACGCTCTGCTCGGAGCTGATGACAGTGGGGGTGATGGGCTGCGGCGTGGCAAGGTCGTCCTTGACCGCCTGCGTCATCACGCTAAGCGGCAGCCCGGTCGCCTTGGCCCAGGTCGACGCCCAGGCCGACTGGTGGCTTTCCGCCCAGGCGTAAGCCTGGTCCAGTATCTTCAGGTAATCGTGGATGGCCGCGGCCTTGGCCTGGTCGCCGAGCGCGCCCTTTGAAGCGACGACGAACGAGTACGTCTCGCCGATCCCAGAGCCGGTGACAAGGATTCTCGCGTGATCCTGATACTCGGCCTGCTCGATGTACGGCGACCAGACATCCCACGCGGCCACATGGGCGGAAGCGAAGGCGGCCTGCCCCTCGGCTGGCTGCAGGTAGTCCGGCGTGATGTCCTTGATGGTCAGCCCGGCCTTGGTGAGCTCGGCCAGCAGGTGGTAGTCGGCCGAGCTGCCCTGGGACACCGCGACGCTCTTGCCGCGCAGCTGGGCGACCGTGTGGACAGGCGAGTTCTTCGGCACCAGGATCGCCGACCCGTTCGGGTTTGCCTCCAGGGCGCTCACGACGGCGATCTGGCTGCCGCCTGCTGCGGCAAACACCGGCGGTGCGTCCCCGACTTCGCCGACGTCGATCGAGCCCGAGCCCATGGCCTGCAACATCGGCGGACCAGAGGTGAAGTCGGACCAGTGCGCCTTGAATGGCAGCTTGTTAATCAGCCCGGCGGCGGTGAGCAGGGCTTCAGAGCCTGCCCCGGCCTGGTCGCCGATGTTCAGCGTTACGTCCGACATATTCACGGCACTGGCTGGCGCCGTACCGCTGGCAGCCGGGGTACTGCTCGCTGCGGCGCCAGGCCCCGAGGAGGAGCACGCTGACGCTCCGATTGCAAGCAAACCCAGCGCGACAACTCCGGCGCCTGCACGCCGGCCCCTCAGGCCGCTACGCCGCGAGGCACTGCGACGGCTCTTAGCCATGTTCCTCATATCTTTCCTTCCCTGTCGACGCCGAGCTCGGTGAGCAGGCGCGTTCTAAGTGCATGTAGGTCAGGTCGGTTGCGGTCACGCGGACGGTCCGCACTGACCTGGCAGCTGTAACTGATCCGTCCGGAGGTGAGGACCAGCACCCGGTCAGCGAGCGAAAGCGCCTCATCGACGTCGTGGGTCACGAGCAGGACAGCGGGCCGGTGGTTCTGCCACAGGCTGAGCACGAGACGGTGCATGGCGATCGTGGTCAGCGCATCCAGCGCGCTGAACGGCTCGTCGAGCAACAGCAAGCTCGGCTCGCGGACCAGCGCCCGAGCTAGCGAAGCCCGCTGCGCCTCGCCGCCGGACAGTGTGAGCGGCCAGGCCTGCACCCGGTCGGTCAGGCCCACTTCCGCGAGCGCCTCGGCAGCGCGGGCTTGCCGGTCAGGGCTGCGCAAGCCAAGACAGATGTTGTCGCTTACGCGCTTCCATGGGACCAGCCGCGGTTCCTGGAAGGCGATCGCCACCGTGCCGTCGACCGCCAGCTCGCCGGCCACCTCTCGGTCGAGCCCGGCGAGCGAGCGCAACAGGGTCGACTTGCCAGATCCGCTGCGCCCGATCAGCGCGACGAACTCGCCTGGCGCGATGTCCAGGTCCAGATCATCGAGCACGAGTCCGGCCCCGAACGATCTGGACAGTCCGCGGACCCTGACCGCCGGACGCGTGGCCAGGCTGCCGCGCCGGTCCTGCAGGTCGGTCACGCTGCTACGAAGCTGCGGCGCCACGACAGTGCCCTCCGTTCCAGGATCCGCACCAGCCAGTCGGTGAGCAGGCCGAGGACGCAGTAGACAAGCAGCGCGACGATGATCACGTCGTTGCGCAGGAACTGCGTCGCCTGGCTGATCATGAAGCCGAGGCCCGCATTGGTGTTGACCTGCTCGGCCACGACGAGAGCGAGCCAGGCGACACCAAGGCTCTGCCGGAGGCCCACCAGGATCTGCGGCATCGCGCCGGGGAGCACGATCTGAGTCACCAGCTCGCGGCGCTTCAGGTGCAGCACCTGGGCCAGCTCGCCGAGCTTGGCGTCGACGTTGCGGATTCCGGTGAACGCGTTCAGGTACAGCGGGATCGCCGCGCCCATCGCGATCAGCAGGATCTTCGGCCCCTCCCCGATGCCGAACCAGACGATGAACACCGGGATCAGGCCGAACAGCGGCAGCGTCCTGAGCATCTGCATAAGAGGGTCGACCGCTGTCTCACCGATCCGGCTGAGTCCGGCAGTCAGCGCCAGCAGCAGGCCGATGGTGGCGCCGAAGCCGAAGCCGGTCGCGACGCGTTCCAGGGATACCAGGAGGGCGCCCTGGAGGGAGCCGTAGGCGGGCGAGTCCGTGGTCACCAGAGAGACTGCCGTGGACCAGACCTGCGTGGGTGGGGGCAGTTTCTGGCTGGAGATCAGGCCAAACTCGCTGACCAGTTGCCAGACTCCCAGCACCGCCAGCGGGCTGATCAGCCGGAGCAGCGCCCTACCGCGGCGGTGGCCGAACCGCGCGGGTCGCGGCCGGAGGGTAGCGGCGGCTGCGGGCGCCGTTGCGGCAATGACAAGCCCCGGTGCCTGGCCGAGCGCGAGGGCGGGATTGGTTGCGGCGCCCGCGGTCGGCAAGAGCCTGGCAGCGACGGCCGGCGGACCGTCGCCGCCGACGACGACCGGTCTGTTTCCGGGCATGGTGGCACGCTCCCTGAAGTGATTGGGCGTAACGGACGGGATGAACTGGGCTTGCTCTGCAGCCTGCGGCGGTGGCGAGGTCCGGCCGATCGCAGCTGGCAACCCGAGCAGGCACCTGCGCCTGAGGCGCGCCGGCTATCTGGCCGGATGTGCTCCCGGTGGCCGACACAGGGCACTTGCCTGCCTGCGGAGGTCGACGTGCAACCGCGTAATCAGGTAGGGCTCGGAGCTCATGGCAACAGTATGCGGCGAACTTCCTAGTATGTCAATCGACAAACTAATAATTGAGCTGGCGGGCGCGCGGCTGGCGGTGCTCAAGCGTTGCCTTCTTGCTGCTCGCGGGCCACTCGGGCGTGTCCAGCGCCCATCGTGATGATCACGTTGCCGCCCGTAATAGGTAAAATTCTGGCGGTCGGGGTACGTATAGAGTTGGCCGCCTAGGTAACCTGCAGGCGGCGGGGGCACTGACGTCCAGGCGAACTGACGCTAGGCAGGGATGTCGTGATGGCAGCGCAGCCACTGTGGCTTGCGCCCGGGCACCGCAAAGGTAGAGGTAGGGATGACAATTTCGGAACGCGCTCTGAGCGGACGCGCGGTTGAGCTGCCTGAGCCCTGGCGTTCCGCTGCCGTAACAGTCGTCCTGCCCACCTATAACGAGGCTGACAACCTGCCCGTCATCGTGGCGGAGCTTTTCAGCCTGCCGCTGACCGGCCTGCACGTCCTGGTAGCCGACGACAACTCTCCGGATGGGACCGGGGCCATCGCCGACGACCTGGTCAAGCAGTACGGCCCCGACCGGATCAGCGTGATGCATCGCCCGGGCAAGCAGGGCCTCGGCCGCGCCTACGTCGACGGCATGACGGCAGCGCTCAAGGCCGGTGCCGAGTTCGTCGTGCAGATGGACAGTGACCTGTCGCACTCGCCGCAGTACCTGCCGGCCATGCTGGGCACGCTGCTGGCGACTGACGCGGACGTGGTCATCGGCTCGCGGTATGTCAGCGGCGCCAGCCTGGCAAGCGAGTGGTCCTGGCAGCGCAAGGCGCTGTCGGGATTCGCCAACATGTACGTCCGGGTGCTGCTGCGCCTGGGCGTCCGGGACGTCACGGCTGGTTTCAAGCTCTGGCGGAGTTCAGCGCTGACGGCGATCGACGTCGCTAGCATCCAGAGCAACGGCTACAGCTTCCAGGTCGAGATGAACTACCGCACGGTGCAGCGCGGCCTGAAGATCATTGAGGTGCCGATCCACTTCGCCGATCGGCGCGCCGGTCAGAGCAAGATGAGCGCCAAGGTGCAGCTTGAGTCGGCCCTCATGCCATTCGCGCTGCGTCGCCGGTCTCACCAGCTGCATTAGCGTCCGCGGCCCAGTGCCCGCTCGGCTACGGCACCAGGACGGTGCGCTCGCCTGGCGGGTCTGGCCGGGTCCAGATCGCCTCCACATCAGCCAGGGGCATCACCCTCGGCTTGACCGCGATCGTGCCCGCGTTGATCTCGTCGACGAGTGACGGAAGCTCAGCGAGGTAGGCCGCGGTAGAGACCGCGCCTTGCCCATTGCCCTGGATGAGCAGGTTCGCCGAGCGCAGCGCGACCGAGGGTAGCTCGATGGT
>Ga0335073_10002065_pt1 | contig 27450 bp, 35 predicted proteins | sample Lox_Sample_22_FD_207093 | JGI IMG/M metagenome (GOLD analysis project Ga0335073, IMG submission 207093) | Soil microbial communities from Loxahatchee National Wildlife Refuge, Florida, United States - Lox_Sample_2.2 | ecosystem: Environmental > Terrestrial > Soil > Wetlands | place: USA...
TGCGCGGCGGGCGACCTGGTGCTCGACCTGCTGGCCCCGCCTCTGGTCTCCGCTTGCGATGCCGCCCGTAGCGGCAACTGAACTAACCCGGTGAGCGTGCATGCCTTCGATCTTGGGAAGGCTGGCACGACGTGGCGAAGACTCAGAACTACAGCAAGGAGACCAGGGAGCGGGCGGTCCGGCTGGTCCGCGAGCACGCCGGGGATTACCCGAGCGAGTTCGCCGCGATCAAGGCGGTGGCGGCCCGGCTGGGGATCGGCACCGCGGAGACGCTGCGCAAGTGGGTGCGCCAGGCCGAGGTCGACGCGGGGGAGGCTCCGGGCGTGACCACGGCTGAGGCTGCCGAGGTCCGCAAGCTGCGGCGCAAGGTCACCGAGCTGGAGCAAACACTGGCGATATTGGTGGAGGCGACCCGTTTTTTCGCCCGGGAGGGCGACCCGCTACGGCGGTGATCGTCCGGTTCATCGACGCGTTCCGGCACGTCTTCGGGGTGCAGCCGATCTGCCGGGTGCTGAGCGGCCACCACGTCCCGGTGGCCCCGCGGACGTACTGGGCGGCCAAGTCCCGGCCGCCGTCACGGCGGGCGCTCAAGGACGCGCTGGTGACCCGGTGGCTGGCGGCAATGTTCGAGCCCGGCCCGGACGGCAGGCGAAAACCGGAGTCCCTGTACGGCGCGGTGAAAGCCTGGGCGCACCTGAACCGCAACGGCCTGAGGGTGGCGCGGTGCACGGTGGAGCGGCTGATGCGAGCCAACGGCTGGCGGGGGAACACCCGCCGCCGCAAGGCCCGCACCACCGTGCCGGACCCGGATAACCCCAGGCACCCGGACCTGGTGGGGCGCAACTTCAAGGCCGCCGCGCCCGGCAGGCTGCTCGTCGCCGACTTCACGTACGTGCCCCTGGTCACCGGGGGCTTCGCCTACGTGGCGTTCGTGATCGACGCGTTCGCCGGCACCATCCGCGGCTGGGAATGCTCACTGAGCAAGGAGACCAGGTTCGTGCAGCGGGCGATCGCCCAGGCGGCCGCCCAGCTGCGCCGGCTCGGCCACCCGATCGCCGGCGGCGCGGTCCATCACGCCGACGCCGGGTCGCAGTACACCTCGGTGCGGTTCGCCCAGACCCTGATGCTGGAAGGCCTGGCCGGTTCGACCGGCAGCACCGGCGACGCGTACGACAACGCCCTGGCCGAAACCACTATCGGCCTGTACAAATCGGAGTGCACCCGGGACGGGTCGCCGTTCCGCGACGGCCCGCTCCGCGGCCGCGGAGACGTGGAAAAGATCACCGCAGCGTGGGTGCACTGGTACAACCACAGCCGGCTGATGCACCGTACCGGGCTTCTGCCCCCGGCTGAGGCCGACGCCGCGCACTGGGCCCGGCACGACAACCCCTGACCCCCGTTGCGGGTCGCCGGGCTTGACATGGGACCCTCGCGGGCGGCCGCCCCGGGCACAAGGGCCAGGCGGGGAAACCCCGGCCCGGCCGCCCGGCAAGGCTACGGCCGCCCGCCCCATGTCAAGCCCGGCTCACGTGATCGCCAAACGCTCGCCAGGATGCACCGCGCCGCCCGGCGGGTAAAATCGGCTCAGAGCAGGCATTGGCACCTGCTGGTCACACGAACCCAGGTGTGCACAGGAGCCGGGGACCTCCAAGCAGCCTGCGGAGGAACCCGTGCCTGTCCGTTTTCAGCTGGTCATCGACTGCGCCGACCCGGATCGGCTGGCCCGGTTCTGGTCCGCCGCGCTGGGCTATGAACCCGCGCCGCCCCCGGCTGGATTCGCTACCTGGAACGACTTCTACCGCGACCTCGGGCTGCCCGAGGAGTACCTGGTCGACGGCGCGGACCGGATCAGCGACCCGGACGGCCGCGGCCCGGACATCTGGTTCCGCGTCGAGCCGGACGCCAAGACGGTCAAGAACCGGCTGCACCTCGACATCCACGCCAGCGGCGAGCGGGCCGACCCGCTCGAGACCCGCCGCCAGCGCGTCAACGCTGAAGCCACCCGGCTGGCCGCCCTGGGCGCCACCATCAGCGGCGCAATGTCCAGCGAGGGCCTCGACCACTACGCGGTCGGGATGAAGGACCCCGAAGGCAACGAGTTCGACATCAACTAACCACGAAATCAAGATCGCTGTCTTTTACGCTCCAGCGCGGCAGAATCTGCCCAGCCCAGCCGAGAATCTGGGCACCCAGCGAGGTTGGCACAGCGAACGCCTACCACACAGCGGACCCGTCTGTGTCCCGCCCGCCAGTGTGGCGCCACTCAGGCCAGGTCGTACTCGCCCGTCTTGATGGCCGTCGTGAACGCCTGCCACTCATCCGGCCCGAACGCCAGCACCGGCCCGCCCGGATCCTTGGAGTCCCGCACCGCGACAACCCCAAGCACGGCGGCAATCTCGACGCAGTCGCCGCCGTTTCCGCCGCTGTAGCTGCTCTTCCGCCAGATGGCGTTGCTCAGGTCCACTCTTCTTCTACTACTTTCCTGATCAAGGCCCGGGAGGCTCCGCGGGGGAGTGCCTCGGCCCGCAGCGTGTCAAAGGTCTCACCGATCTTTGCCACCACGGAGGACTTCTCTGTCGTCTGCCCCTCATCGGGTGACTCCATGTAGACGATACCCGGCGCGCTCTCAAAACTAGCGATCGAGAAGGCGCCCAGCAGGCCCACATGCGCTCCGACGTCAGCCGGGACGACCTGAACAGTGATCTTGGACCGTTCGGACACGTCCATCAGATGCAGCAGCTGGTCACGCATGATCTTCTCGCTGCCAACGCGGCGACGCAGAACGCCTTCATCAATAACGGCCCACAGCGCGGTCGGCTGCGGACGCCGGAAGATGGACTGGCGTTCAATCCGAGCGCTGACCAACTGGTCCAGTTCGTCGTCGCTGTCGCTTGAGTGCCAGGCCAGGAAGAGCGCCCGGGCATAGTCCGAGGTCTGAAGCAGGCCCGGGACCAGCAGCGGCTGCCAGGTGTGCAGAGTGGTCGCCCGCCGTTCGGCTTCCACCCATTCGGTGAACCACGAGGGATAGGCGCCGTCCCAGCGCCGTGCCAGCTGGTAAATCCGCGCGAACAGCCCGCCCGCCTCGGGGAACGCCTGGTCACATCCCTGAGCGAAGTCTTGCGACGGCGCTCGCTCGCCCACTTCGACCTTCCCGACCAGGGCACCCGAGTAGCCGAGCCGCTGCCCTAACTGATCCTGGCTCAGCCCGGCCCCGGCCCGTGCCCGGCGCAGCTCGGCACCGAAGAACTGCAGCGGCCCCGCGCTCGGGTCAAGCTCGCGTACTAGCGGCATCACAGCCCCGCTTCCCGGACGGTTCAGACGCCACCGGTGACGTTCGGACACGTCCTTACGACAGCCTGTTTCGGCTAGCGAACCTAAAGCCCTCAGATCAGGATGACACCAGAAATGGCAGTCGGCATCGAACGCCACGCATCGGGAGAAATCATGCACCAGACCACGACCGCCACATTGCTCGCGTGGTCTCGTGCCTTTCCCGCCGTTCCCGCGCAAGTACGCGAAGCCCGCCAGTTCTTGTCCGCCATACTCGACGGCCGCGCGGCCGCCCCCGAAGCCATCCTGTGCTTGTCCGAACTGGTCACCAACGCCACCGTGCACAGCCGATCCCGAGAGCCCGGCGGCCACTTGAGCGTCCGCATCCAACTGCACGGCAGCCACCTGCGGGTAGAAGTCTCCGACCAAGGCGGCCCCTGGGCACCGCCCGACACCACCGACGAACGCAACGGCCGCGGCTTACTCATCGTCGACCAACTGGCCCGCGCCTGGGGCCGCACCGGAAACGACCAGACCGGATGGACGATCTGGTTCGAAATGGAGTGCTGGTGAACGCCACGCAAGACACCGACTGGGCGTAGCACGGCATCCAGTCCGCCAATCCAACCCCGCCGCACACGTTCATCCTCGACGGCCACCTGCTGCGCCAGTTACGCCACCAGCGCGGCCTCTCCCAAGCGGCCCTGGCCGATCAAGCAGGCATCAGCCTCACCACCGTCGCCCGGCTAGAACGCCAACCCCACGCCCCCTGCCGCGGCTGGACCCTCGGCCGCCTCGCCCGAGCCGTCGGCAAGGACCCCACGACCATGACGCTTCAGCGCCCTAGCGATTAAGTTCAGCGAGTTCCGTCCCCGAGCGCCGCCCAGTATGGGGCAACCGCCGCGACGCAACCGACGTGTGCGAGGCATTGCTGATCGCCGACAATGCGAGAGGTGCGCGCTAACCGACATCCTGTCGATGCGAGCGCGCATGGGTTCACAGGCATCCGGGGCTGGGTACGGAGCGGTCGCATAGTAGCCGCGCTGGGGACAGGTGGCCAAAGTGCAAATCGAGCGCCGGGAGCATCGATCTGGCAATCCCAAGCTGTGGCAGGGCAGTCACCAAGCTGGGGTGCACAACAACGACGGGAAACTGCCCGGATCGACCGCCCGAGCGCTGGTGACGAGCACTACGATCAGGCCGGGCTGACCAGCATCATCTCCGGGCCCCTCGCCTGACGGCAATAAAGGGAGCTCTGCTGTTGGCCTGCTGCCGGAACGTCCTACGGGCCAGCCATGACGTCACTCTACTAATCAAAGGCGACTGAGAAAACGTGACCATCTGCGGAAGAGCGTTCCCGGGCGACCCAGTAGCGCCCCGTACGCCCCGCGGTCGAAGGAGTACCGCCTGTGTGTACTCCAGCCAAGGCGGTCGAGCGTCAATTAAGCAGGTCAGTTAAGATCGGACATCCGACGTAGTATCCGCGAACGAGGCTCTTGCTTCGTTTAGCGCTGATCGAGAACAGGGGTGGGGATAGTGAGATCAGCCGCCTCGAACTCACCCCCCGAAAGGTCGGAGGGGACGAAGGAACAAAGGTTTTCTCGCTGGCTCATTATCTTAGCCTGGAGTGTCACTACTATCATGGCTTTGGGCGGGGGAGTAGTATCTGTACTGGGGTATTTGGCACAGCAGAAAGTAGACAACGAGCAAAGCCAGCAGATTGCCGAGTTGCAGCAGACCACCCCTACTGGCGAAATTACCAGGATGATCGCCTATCGAAAATCAGGGCACGAGCCTACGATCACCAACGTACGAAATGATCCTGTCCTGCGACAGCAAGTCTATAACCTATCTGGCGTGGCTTCTGATGTTCCCGATAACGGAGCCATTTTCATGGTGGTCCACGATTACGGCCTGCCTACGCTGGGAGTTGATGATCCATCGAATCATTATTATGTCACGCCCGTGACGCCCTTGCCTACAAACAATGCGGATCAACCTTGGAAAGGTCTCGGTGTATACATCGGCGAAAAGTCAGCGCCTGAGACTGCCTTGACCTTTCGCCTTACCCTCTATTTCTGTGGCAGCGTCGATGCAGAGAAAATATCGGAGGCTACTGGCAGGGCGGCTGTTCTAAACTATGGGCTTCGGTCTTTTCCTTACCCGAGCTGCAAGCAGCTTGACAGCATATTTGTGATCAGAGGATGAACCCGCTCGGCGACCTCGCCTATGTCTTAAGAGCTGCGTCTGGCACGCGTTGGGCTGTGACGCACCTCATACCGGCCTGGAGCAAGCGGAACTTTTTGCACCACACGTCTCATCAGTCATGCCATGGCTTCAAGCCATGGGTTTCACAAATCACTAGATGTCACACGTGTACGCATTCGGCCAGGCGTCCCGAGGCGTAACACAGGCGCCCGGCCATGCGAGTCACCAACGGATCAGGTCAGGGGAGTAACCCGATCCGCCATATCGAGCGTCTGACAACGCATGCTCATGCGCTCAACAGGGAGGGGACAATGACCAATGCGAATCCCCCAGGATGGCCGCCACAGGGCCAGCCCGGGTTCGCTGCTGCTCCGATTCAGCAAGCACGGAAGCAGCGAGGCCGCGGCCTGAAGATCGTTGGCCTGATTGCGTACGGCATCGTCGTGCTCATCATCGGCATCGCGATTGGCAGCGCGGGCAAGCCCGCTGCGCCTGCCGCAGCGTCGACCAAGTCCACGACTCCATCCACAACAACCCAGAACACTCCAGCGCCTACCGCCACTACGCCTGCCGCTGCGGCACCGGCAAACCAGGTGCTGATCCGTTTCGCTGGCAGCGGCATCAAGAACTCAGCCCCGTTCAGCGTCGGCAGCGGCCCGCTTACCATCACCTACCGCTTCGACTCTCGAATTTCGGCCAGAGCGGCAACTTCCAGGCCGACTTGGAGTACGGCAACCAGTCGAGTCTCAACAGCGACGACCAGATGATTGCCAACGACCTGGCGATGCAGGGTGGCCAGACCACGACCGTCTACCCGCAAGATCCGGGCAAGGACTACTACCTGTCAGTGAACTCCGAGTGCTCCTGGCACCTGAAGGTCGTTGGCCAGTGAAGCCCGCAGCTATCGCCTTGGTCATCACCTGCGCCGCGCTCGCGGCGGGATGCGGAAGCTCAGCAGCCCAGCATCTGGCCGCACATAAGCCGACCACGGCAGCGAGACTTCCCGCCGTCACACCCTCCCCGGCAGCAAGCGACACGGCAACCGCGAACGAGCAGGCTTTCGCGAACTGGCTGGCTGCCCCGTCCCGAGACGGGTCTTTGCTGCTCAGCACGATCAGCGGTCCGGCAATGAGGGATTACGTGGAGTTCGAGGCGCTCTTTGCCCAAGCCCTGGCCGCCGATGGCCAGCCACTTGCGCCAGAAACGGTGACCACTATCCCCGGCGGCTACCAGCTCTGCGAAACGAGCAGCAATGGAAGTCCCTCATGCGACTCATTCACGGAGTGGCAGACCGGAGCCAAAGGCCGAATCACCGATCTCGCCGTAGATGGCCAGCTCATCTTGCCGCGCCTGGGGGCAGGCAAACTCGATACGGGTTCCCCGCTCGCCATCTCGGACGTTCTTGCCTACCGACCCGGAAACTCAGATGAAGTTGATGTCGTCTACAAGGTGCGTAACGTCTCCGACCGGGTCTTCGGGAACGGCAACCCGGCCTGGCTGGCAGTATTCGACGCCTCAGACGGTGGTGAAATCCAGGAAGACGAGAGCAACTCCGTCATCCCCGGCGATCTCCAGCCGGGCGAGTCGGCCGTTGAGCTTGTAGCCTTCGCCACTCGGACGGTCAGCGGCGAATTCAGCTTGCGCACTAACGACCAGCTCGAAACGGTCCTGGCCACGTCCACGCTTCAGACGCCGTAGTTCGATCCCCTGGCCTGGCGAGCGACCACAAGGGGCCGGGCCAGGGGCTCCCACCAGCGGCGCGCGGCAGCTGTCAAAGTCCAGGTCGCAGGTCTTTCGTCGGGAGGACCGCGACACGAAGGCGCAGCGTCGTGGTGGGCCGGGCCCGTATGATGAAGGGCCTGGTGGCCAGGCTGGTGCGTGCCGGGATCTGCAGCGGCAGGCTTGGCAGTGGGCACTGGCTCACAGGGTTAGTGACACTCGTTGCCGAGCGGCCGTGAGAACGCCGCGCGGTACCGTCGGCACGAGCGGTGGGGCCGTCTGGTTGAGCGCGCGGGTGCCGCGGGCGAACGCGTGGCGGGCGCTGAGCCCAGCGAACCGGACTTGCGCCTGGTCAGGAAGCGACACTCGCCGACGGCAGCCGAATGAACGCTGAGCACGCGGGCGAGAATCATTGGGCGCGTTCTGCCGCCCCGGGTGACGCCTAGTCGGGTAGCAGCTTCCACCCAGCCACGCGCTCGTGACTGTACATCACCGTCCCTGCCTGCCAGCGGGGCCGAGATCGCACCCACCGCTGCGGCATCCGGGGGTGATGCGCAGCCTGGAGGCAGGCGTCGCGCCGGGCTCCCACATCTCCCGCATGTTCACTGGGCCGAACTGCCCCGTGGCGTCGCCATATCCGTTCTATCTGCGAGTCTCGCTTGTTGACTGGGCTATTAATCGAATCTAGATTCGAAATAACCGAGTACGCGCGAAATCGCGCAAGGGATCATGCGGGGTTCTAGTCTGACGGGGCCCCCTTCCCCGGTTCGTGCCACAAGGGAGGAAGAAATCATGGAAGCAGTAGTCAAGCAGGCATTCGACCTATTGCCAGGACTGCCGTCGCGGGACGACGCCGAGGTAGGGGAACTGATGGACGTCATCTCCCGCCTGCCCCGGGAGAACTTAGAGGAGATCGCTCGGAGCCTCCTGCGGGCCGCGCTCGCCACTAGGCGGGCGGGGAACCCGGGATACTTGGAATGCCTCGCTGCAGACACCCTTGTCACCTTCAGCCTGCGGAGGGATGCTGAGGTTGACAGGGCCATCAGAGAGGCGCCGGCCAAGCCGGCGGGTCCCGAGGGCTCGGTTGAAGTGGAGAAGATGCTGCGGGAGCGCAGTCTGTGAGGTAGTCATGCCGCTGCGGCTAAGTGCCGAGGGCGAGCATGTATTTGACGAGTGGCGGAACCAGCGCTGCAAGTCCCCGCAAGACGCGCAGCTCATCGCCCAGTTACTGAGGGACGTCGCCAGCGAGGACTGGGAGACGCGCTGGTGGTCATACAAGGATCCGTCAGAGCCGGGCATCACCATGCTCGCGGCGCGGGAGGGTTTATACGTCCACGTGCGCCTGTGGACTCGCGACGCGCTTGAGTTCGCAATTGTCTCGATCAGCGACGTGCCGCCTGAGGAGTTTCCCGCATCTGGCTAAGGCCAGTCAGGTACGAGAAGATGCTTGAGCGCTTCAGGCTGTGTACACGAGCTGCCCTGACGTCGGCGAAACGCTGATGCTGCCCTTGACCCGGCCGGAGGTCTGCTCAGCCCTCTCCAATCCAGCGGACGGGCTCGGTGGTCAGGCCCGGCGGGTGAATCGCCACCGGATCAGTTCAGCAAACCTAGGGCGCTCGCGGTACCCCCGCAGGATCTGCAGGGGGTACTTGGATGTCCGGCCGAAGGTGAACCACGGTTCCTAGCTTGACGGCAGGCAGCATCGCCAACCCTCGACCGTATTGCCCACGCCGCCGGACCGGCGTCCGCAGCTCCAGGGCCGCCCGTGCGACGGTGCCGGCCATCTCACGAGATGCGGCACGTCCCGGGCTTCGGGCCTTGCCTCGGCATTCCTGTCCATACGCACGGTCCGTAGATGTCTGTGGTTGTTGGTCCGGTCCGGTCAACGTTGGTCCGTACGGCCATCGCGGACCAAGCCGGACCGTGGGTAGGTCCGGTCGTGGTCCGGCTGGGAAATCTTTCGGGGAATTAGGCGGCACTGACTGTTATCGAGCGGGCCGCAGCGGACCAGGGTGGCCAATTCTGGTATCACGAAGCCATTGATTATCGGGCTGACATCGTTTGACATCTCTGTTGTTTATTGGCATAACTTGACCAATGGCGACGCCGCCTCCGGGTGATTAGTCAGCGGCGTTACCGAGGCGAGCGGCCTGTTCCAGGCGAGCCGAGGTGGATGGCAGATGACAGGTGAGCTGCACACGGTCGCGGAGACGGCGCAGATTCTGAAGGTCCGTGAATCCTGGCTCAAGACGAAAGCGTCGGCCCGCTTGGTGCCATGCACGTTTGTCGGCAAGCATCTGCGGTTCAGCGATGACGACATTGCCGAGATCATGCGCGTCGGCGCTCGGCAGCCGGTCACGCGTCGGCGCCGGTCAGCGGGCAGCGGCAGCTGAGGAGAACGACTGTGGCGTACGCGGAGAAGCGCGGGAGAGGGCAGCAGCCGTGGCGGGTGAAGTACAAGCTGCCCAGCGGGGTCGAGACCAGTGAATCCGGGTTTGACACCAAGGCCGCGGCGCTCGCATGGGGACGCGACCAGGAGGCTCGGATCCGCGAGGGCCGGTGGACCGACCCGGATGCCGGGAGGATCACGGTCAGCGAGTGGATCGACCGGTGGCTGGCCATGCAGGACGTCGGGATCAGCACGGTGGAGACCCGCGAATACCTGATCCGCCGGTTCATCCGCCCGGCCTGGGGCGAAAGCGAACTCGGATCACTCAGCACTGAGGACATCGCCAACTGGGAGAACGCCATTCCGGCCCGGACCGGCGTCTCCCGGCGGACTGCCCGGGACGCTCGGGCAGTGCTGTGCACGATCCTGGGCGACGCGGCGACCGCCAAGCCGCCGCTAATCCCGTACAACCCGGCGATCAGGCCCCACAATCGCGGCCGCCGGACCGGGCGCAAGCTGGACCGCGGACCGCAGCGGGTGTGGGTGACGCCGCTGCAGGCGTTGCTGGTCGCGGAGCGGGCCGCGCTGCTGTCCGGACGGGATGACGACTTCACCATGGTCGTCACGATCGCCTACACCGGGCTGCGGCTAGGGGAGATCATCGGCCTGGAGCGCGAGCTTGTGCAACAGGACGAGATTCACGTTGAGTGGCAGCTGCGCGAGCTCAGGAGCACGTTCCACCGGCTGCCGCCGAAGGACGACTCCTACCGCAGCCCCAATTGGGAACCGTGCTTGCCCGTCGATCTCCCGCCGTTCCTGGCCGAGCTGCTGGCCCAGCAGATCCGGGCACAGCCTTCGCGACGGTGCACATGCGTCGGGCAGCACGGCGGCAGCGGGCACTACGTGTTCCTCGGCCCGGACGGCGGTCACTGCCGCCGCAGCAACTACGCCCGGCGCGTCTTCCGCCCAGCCTGCGACGGCCGGTACCACCCTGGGCCCGGTCAGCCCGCCCGGCTGGTCATCGCCGACGCTTCGGCATGGCCGGGTGTCCCCGTGGCTACCTGGCCAGCGGCCCAGCCAGGCTCTGGCGCATTCATCCCGCCGCGAGGTTGCGGAATCCAGGCGATCCCCGAGGGCACCCCGCTCACCTGTTGGCTTCCGGTCAAGTTCGGGCTGACGCCCCACGGGCTCAGACACAGCCACCGGACATGGATGGCTGAAGATGGTATCCCTGAGATCCTGGCCGAGCAGCGACTGGGCCACGAGGTGCCCGGCATGCGCGGCCTGTACGCGCACGCCTCCGACCGGATGCGCGATGATCTCAAGCTCGCTCTCCAGGCCCGCTGGGAAGAATCGCTGTCCGCTCGAGCCGCTATCGACCCCCACTCGCCTGTCTCGCTGCTCGACGAACTTCTGGCCCCGTTTCGCGGTCCAACCCATCCAGAATCAGAGCCAGCGGCACCCCGCGAGACCGTCAGGCAGCCGACGATACTGGGGGACAGGGAGAAGATGATCTCCCAAATTCCTCCCAACCATGCCGAAAGCCCAGCCAGGAAAGTAGGCTGGGGCTCAAGGAACGAGCTTCTGACCTGGTCAGAGACCAGATCCAGCGGGTGGAGCTGAGGGGATTTGAACCCCTGACCCCCTCGATGCGAACGAGGTGCGCTACCGGACTGCGCTACAGCCCCAAGACCGCCAGTTAGCGTAGCAAACTCAGGGACCTGTCCGCTCCTAGGTGACCGTCGAGCCGTACGTGCGACGGCGCAAATCGCCGCAACTGCGCCTGGCTTCGCGGGCGCCGCGCGGCCAAGGCCCAGGGCCGTGGTCGGTCCGAGGCTAGCCAGCGCCGACTGCCGGGGTCAGTCGCCGACGGCGCGGATTTCGGCGTCGGCGTACTGGTCGTAGGGCTGGTCACGGGCTTCGGCGGCCAGCGCGGAGATGTTGATGATCTCGGCGGTCTGCGGCGGAGGAGCCATCTGAGCCTCACGGGCACGTTCACGCGCCAGATGGGCCGCGTGGGCCGCGGCCGCCCGGGCCTGGGCCTCCGCCCAGCTGTGGGCCCGCTCAGCGTCGGCGTGAGCGGCTTCGCGCAGCAGCAGCAGGTACATGCCCAGGATCAGGAACGGCGGGATGCTGGTCCACCACGGCACCAGACCGATGAGGGCAGCCCCCATGGCCGCGATGGTGACCGCGATGATCATGGTCAGCGTCCGGCGCCGCGCTTGCAGGACGTGCGGGCTGGGGCCAGGCGGGCGGGCTGGGGCCTGCGGGTGTCTGTGACCGGCCGCGGGATCGCCGTGAGCTACAGGGGCGCCGGACGCGGGGTGACCGGTGTACCTGCCAGTGCCGCCTGTCTCGGCGTACTCGCCAGGGCCGCGCGTCCCGGCGTACTCGCCAGAGTCGCCGGTCTCGACGTACCCGTCCGGGCCGGCCGTCTCCAGGGGCTCGCCAGAGTCGGCCGTCTCGGCCGAGTAGGTGACTTCGGCGGAGTAGCTGGAATAGCTGGCGGTGACGGTGTACGAGCCCGCGTCCGCGTTCTCCGGCGCGCCGGGCGCAGCCGGATCCTCCCAGGCCAGAGGGTCGGCGTAGGCGGCGGCGTCCTCTTCGCCCGGTCCGCTCGGGGCAAATTCCTCCGAGGGCTCATATTCCGCCTGGTATGCCTCGTTCTGGTCGGAGAGGAGCTCGGTATCGGAGGGTGCCGCATGCGACCGGCGCAGCCACCGCGGAACGAGCACGCACGCCCAGATGGCGACGATCGCGAGATAAAGAATTGCGCTGCTCAACTGGCTACACCCGGCTCACGTCAAAGCCAGGCGACCGGCTGGCCGGGCGCGGGCATGATGCAGCAACGGGCGTGCTCACGTCACGCACGGTAAAGGTCGTGGTCCGCTTTGACGAGCATTCGGGCCGGTGTGTCGCGAGATCACGTGACTGGCCGGCCCGGAGCTAAATTGCGCGGCGCTTCCCGCGGCCGCCGGCGGCGCCTCCCTCAGCGCCTCCTCAGCGCCTCCCGTGGTGCTTCCCGCCCGCGGCCGGCGGGGCTCAGCCGGTGCGGGACTGGGACGCGGAGATGCGGCGCCAGCGGGCCATCAGGCCGCCCGCGGCGTCCTCCACGGTCATCGCGTAGCAGAGGTGGTCACGCCATGCCCCGTCGATGTGCAGGCTGCGGCGACGCAGGCCTTCCTCGCGGAACCCGAGTTTCTCCACCACTCGCCGGCTGGCGTGGTTCTCGGGCCGGATCGTGGCCTCGACCCGGTGCAAGCCGATGACGAAGAAACAGTGGTCCATGGCCATGGCCAGCGCCGTGGGGATCACGCCCCGGCCGGCGTACGCCTCGTCGATCCAGTAACCGACCTGCGCCGATCGCGCCGAGCCCCACACGATGCTGCCCACGGTGAGCTGCCCGGCGAAGCGATTGCCGTAGGTCACCACCCAGGGCACCGTGATCCCCTGCCGTGCCTCCCGGCGCATCGTGCGCGCCATCGCGATGTACGGGCCCAGGCTGGAGCGGTACAGCGGTGTCTCCGGGTTGGTGGGCTCCCAGGCCCGGAGCCATGCCGCGTTGCGCACCCGTGTGTCGCGCCAGGTCGCGGCGTCTTTTACCCGGACCGGGCGCAGGCCGACAGGCACGTCGAGAAGGTCGGGCTCGGTCAGAGTGGCCGGCCAGCCGCGCATGCGTCCCACAGACCCATCATTCCCTGGCTTGGGGTCAGTTCGCCATTCGGTGAACCAACGAATACGTACGGGATACGATGCCGCAGACCTCCCGGTTCAGTGACTGCGCCGGTGGTCAGCGCCTCGTGCCTGGTCAACGGCGTGGGCCAGGACGTTGGTCAGCACCGCCATCCCATCCCTGACACCTCCGGTCGATCCCGGCAAGTTGACGATCAGCGTCTGCCCGGCCAGGCCAGCCAGGGCGCGCGACAGCATGGCGTCGTGAACGCCGGCCGCTTCGCCCGCCCGCCGGATCGCGTCGGCGATGCCCGGAATCTCCCTGTCGATCACCTTCCGGGTCATCTCCGGGGTGAGATCGAGTGGGGTCAGCCCGGTCCCGCCGGTCGTGACGATGACGTCGTACCCGGCATCGAGCCCATCCCGCAGGGCCTTTTGCACCGGCTCGCCGTCCGGGACCACCTGCGGGCCGTCGACCTCGCATCCGGCGGCCTGCAGCAGTTCGACCAGCACCGGTCCCGAGCGGTCGGCGTAGACCCCGGCGGACGCCCGGTTCGAGACCGTTATGGCCAGAGCCCTGATCATGGCCTGCGCCAGGTTCCGGTCTTGCCACCGGTCTTCTCCTCGACCCTGACGTCACTGATCACCGCGGCCGGGTCGACCGCCTTGATCATGTCGATCAGCGCCAGCGCGGCCACCGAGACCGCGGTCAGCGCCTCCATCTCGACGCCGGTCCGGTCGGCGGTCCGCGCCGTGGCGGTGAGCTGCACGCCGTCGTCGCGCACCTCGGCCTCGACGGTGACCGAGTGCAGCCCGATCGGGTGGCAGAGGGGGATCAGGTCCGGCGTGCGCTTGGCGCCCTGGATCCCGGCGATCCGCGCCACGGCCAGGGCATCTCCCTTGGGAACGGTGCCGTCGCGCAGTGCGGCCACGGCGGCGGGGGAGAGCAGCACCCGGCCGGAGGCGGTGGCCGCGCGGGCCGTCACCTCCTTGCCGGACACGTCGACCATCCGGGCCTGACCCGCGGCATCGAGGTGGGTGAGGCCAGCCGCCACAGAGCCAGGCGCCCCCGAACCAGAGGGGCTGGTCATGGCAGCACCAGCACGTCGACGTCCGCCCCCTCGGGCATCTCGGTCACCGAGTCGGGCACGATGATCAGCACGTTGGCCCTGGCCAGCGCGGCGAGCTGATGCGACGACTGCCCCGACACCGGCGCCACGGTTCCGGCTGACGAGTCGAGAATCCCGCGCAGGTACGATCTGCGACCGGCCGGCGACCTGACCGGCGCGGCGAGCGTGGCCCGGTCCGCGGCGACCCGTTCAGGATCGATCCCTTGAAGAACGCCAACCGCCGGCCTGACAAAGAGCTGGAACGACACGTACGCGCTGACCGGGTTGCCGGGCAGGGTGAAGATCGGTGTCCTGTCCGGGCCAACCACGCCGAAGCCCTGCGGCATGCCCGGCTGCATGGCGACCTTGCGGAACGCGACCGTGCCGAGGTCCTGCAGCGCCGCCTTGACCACGTCGTGCTCGCCGCCCATGCTGACCCCGCCGGTGGTCACCAGCAGGTCCGCGTCGGCCAGCGCGTCCTCGATCGCGGCCAGGACCGCGGCCTTGTCGTCCGGCACGATCGGATGACGGCGGGCCAGGCAGCCGGCCTGCTGCGCGGCCCCGGCCAGCATGCGGCTGTTGGACTCCCAGATCTGGCCCGGTGAGACCGGCTGGCCGGGCTCGACGAGCTCGTTCCCGGTCGACATCACCGTGATCCTGGGCTTGGGGCGAGCGGTGACGGTGCCGCGGCCAGCCGCGGCGAGCAGGGCGAGCTGCACCGGGCCCAGCCGCGTTCCCGCCGCCAGCAGCAGGTCGCCGGGGACCGCGTCGCCGCCGGTCCGCCGGATCGCGTGGCCGGGCTCGGCGGGCTGGCTGATGCTGACCTGCCCGGTGCCGTCTGCCCGCCCGGCGTCGGTCCGCCCGGCGTCGGTCCACTCCACCGGCACGACCGCGTCCGCGCCCGATGGCAGCGGCGCGCCGGTCATGATCCTCATGCAGGTGCCCGGGGCCAGGTCGTGGCGCGCGGTGTCGCCGGCCGGAACCTCGCCACTGACCGGCAGCGTGACCGGCCGCTCGGGCGTGGCCGCGGCCACGTCGGCGGCCAGGACCGCGTACCCGTCCATGCCCGAGTTGTCGAACGGCGGCAGCGGCCAGGCCGCGGTGACGTCCTCGGTCAGGACCCCGCCATCGGCCTCGTCCAGCCGGAGCTCGCGCGGCGGCACGGGGCGGATGGCGGCCAGCACCTCGGACAGGTAGCTATCCACGGATTGCATCGCGGCCCGCCCGGTGTGCTCGGCGATCGTCATCAGAGGCTGTCCAGGTAACTTCGCAGCCAGGGGACGAACTCGGGGGCCACATCCGGGCGGTCGCAGGCGAACTGGATCTGGGTGCGCAGGTAGTCGAGCTTGTTGCCGGTGTCGTAACGGCGGCCGCGGAACAGCACGCCGTGCACCCCGCCCCCGTGCTCCGGCCCCCGGTCATCCACGGCGAGCGTCCGCAGCGCGTCGGTCAGCTGGATCTCGCCGCCGCGTCCCGGCGGGGTCTCCCGCAGCACATCGAATATCGCCGGATCGCAGACATAACGCCCGATAATGATCCAGTTGGACGGTGCCTCGCCCGGGGCTGGCTTCTCGACCAGGTCGGTCACGGCGACCACATCTTCGGTGTCGGTGGGCTTGATCACCGCGCACCCGTATGCCGACACCTGGTCGGGCTCGACCTCCATCAGCGCGACGATGCTGCCGCGGTAACGTCTTCGGACCTCGATCATGCGCTGTAGCAGCGGGTCGCGGCGGTCGATCAGGTCATCCCCGAGCAGGACCGCGAACGGCATGTCGCCGACGTGCTCGGCGGCGCACAGGACGGCGTGTCCCAGCCCCCGGGCGGCGCCCTGGCGCACGTAATACATGTCCGCCAGCTCGCTGGAGGCACGGATCAGCGCCAGCCCGGCCTCGTCGCCCTTGGCCTCGAGCGCTTCCTCGAGCTCCTTGTTGCGGTCGAAGTAGTCCTCGATCGACCGCTTGCCGCGCCCGGTGATCATCAGGACGTCGCGCAGGCCGGCCGACACCGCCTCCTCCACCACGTACTGGATCGCCGGCGTGTCGACTATGGGCAGCATCTCCTTGGGCGTCGCCTTGGTGGCGGGCAGGAACCTGGTTCCCAGACCCGCGGCCGGGACGACGGCCTTGGTGATTTCTTCCTTGGCATTGGCGGTTGTATCGGCCATGCTGAGAACCCTAGCTGCATCCGGAGGAGGCCGTGGACTGCACCGACCCCGAGTGGGGTGCGCTGCGGTCACGTAAGCTTGCCCTGCGGCGCACGCTGCTGGCTAACCGCAAACGGACAGACCAGCCTGAACGGGACGCCGCGGGGCGGTCAATCCGCGATGCGGTGCTCTCGCTGCCGGAGATCCAGATGGCCGGGACGGTGGCCGCCTATCTGTCGGTGGGTACCGAGCCGGACACCAGGGGCCTGGTCTTCGCGCTCTGGAAGCGCGGCACGTACGTTCTGCTCCCGCTGCTGCAGCCCGACGACGACCTGGACTGGGCGTCGTACGAGGGACCCGACTCGCTGGCCGCCGGGCCCCGCGGGCTGCTCCAGCCGACAGAACCGCCCCGCGGCGTGAACGCCGTGACCAGCGCCGATCTGGTGATCGTGCCGGCCCTGGCGGTGGACCGCGGCGGCATGCGGCTGGGCCGGGGCGGCGGCTCCTATGACCGCGCGCTGGCCCGGGTCGGCGCCCGCATTCCCACGATCGCGCTGATCTACGATGATGAGCTGCTTGACGAGGTTCCGGCCGGCGCTCTCGACCAGCCGGTGCGCATGGTGGCCCAGCCGCATGAAGGAATCATCAGGCTGCGCTAGCTGTTGCTACCATTTAGCAGTTCAACGCGGCGAGTGCTAACCGCAGAGGGAGGAGCTGTGCCGACGTACCAGTACGCCTGCACCGATTGCGCAGATCGGCTCGAGGTGGTGCAGAAGTTCACCGACGATTCGCTTACGGTCTGTCCGGCATGCGGTGGCAGGCTGCGCAAGATTTTCTCCCCGGTGGGCATCGTCTTCAAGGGGTCCGGCTTCTACCGCACTGACAGCCGCAGCAGCCAGAAGAGCACCGAGCCCGCCGCGGCCTCGTCGAACGGGTCCGACGGCAAGAAGGCCGACAGCGCCGCGAGTTCCGACTCGTCGTCCTCTTCGTCATCCGGTGACAAATCCGGCACCAGCGACAAGAAGTCGGGGGAGAAGGTCAGCAGCTCGCCGTCGCCGGAGTCTTCTTCGTCCAAGTCGTCTTCCCCGGGCTCGAAGGTCGCCTGAACCGCCGTGGCCGGCCTGGCCAGTATCGGCGTCATCGGCGGCTCCGGGATGTATGAGTTCCTGGACGCCGCCGACGAGATGGTGGTGGACACTCCGTTCGGGGCGCCAAGCGGCCCGCTGACGATCGGCGAGGTGGCCGGCCGCCGGGTCGCGTTCGTGCCGCGGCACGGTCGCGACCACCGTTTCCCGCCCCACCGCATCCCGTATCGCGCCAACCTCTGGGCCCTGCGCTCGGTTGGCGTCGAGCAGGTGCTCGCCCCCAGCGCGGTGGGCTCGCTGACCATGTCATACGAGCCCGGCACGCTCGCGGTGCCCGACCAACTCGTGGACCGGACCTCGGGCCGGGCACAGACGTTCTACGACGAGGGCGCGGCGGTGCACGTCCAGTTCGCCGACCCGTACTGCCCGGTCGGCCGGGCCTGCGCGGTGGCGGCCGCACGGGCCTCGGGGTGGGAGCCGGTGTCGACAGCCACGCTCGTGATCATCGAAGGGCCGCGGTTCTCCACCCGCGCGGAGTCGCGCTGGTACGCCGCGCAGGGCTGGACGCTGATCGGGATGACCGGCCACCCCGAGGCGGTTCTGGCCCGCGAGCTTGCGCTCTGCTACACGACGCTGACCCTGGTCACCGACACCGATGCGGGGATTGAGGAGGGTGAGGGCGTCACCCAGGCCGAGGTGTTCCGGGTGTTCGGCGAGAACATCGGGCGGCTGCGGAAGGTGCTCGTCAAGGTCATCGAGGATCTGCCCGCTGAGCGCGACTGTCCGTGCCCGCATGCGCTCGATGGTCTCGAGCTGCCGATTCAGCTTCCCTGACGGGGTCCGCGGCGCGGACGGCGGAGATGGCCGCGGACGGCGGAGATGGCTACCAGCCGTCTGGGCTGCGCCGAGCCTCGGCCGCCGCGAGATCGGCGATGACCGGTTAGGCTTGACCCGGCCAGCAGATGGCCGGTGGCACTGGTCAGGTCGGCCCCGATAGCTCAGCGGATAGAGCAACTGCCTCCTAAGCAGTAGGTCGCGCGTTCGAGTCGCGCTCGGGGCGCTAGCTGCGGAAACGTGGATCCGGGCTCGTGCATAGCGTAGAGAGAACAACTGCTTGTAGACTGGTTTTCTCATCACGCACGGGCAGTTCCGGAGGTTCACGTGCCTGCTGTCGCTCTGGATGACTTGATCAAGTCCTGGTTAATCGATCTTCGTAGCCGCAACCTGTCGCCCAAGACGGTCACCACCTACGGCGGCGCGGCCGGTCGCCTTGAAGACGCTCTGCCGGAACGTTGCCGCAAGGACGTCGCCGAGATCACCCGTGATGACCTGCGGGATTACTTCGCGAGCATTGCTGCAACACGCACGCCCGGCGGGGTCAGCGTGGACTACCGGGCGCTACAGCAGTTCTTCAAGTGGTCTGACGAGATAGAGGAAGAGATCACGCCCAACCCGATGGCGAAGATGCGCCCGCCAACGGTTCCAGAGTCGGAAACGCGAGTTCTGCGCCCAGAGGAAATCAAGGCCCTTCGTAAGGCTTGCGATGGGAAGGATTTCATGGCGCGGCGTGATCTCGCCATCATTAGCCTATTCCTGGATACGGGTATCCGCCGCGCCGAGCTTGCGGGACTGGAAACCGAGCACATAAGCATTGAACGGCGCGAAGCGTACGTGATGGGCAAAGGGCGGCGTGCCCGCATCGTTCCGTTTGGTCACCAGACGGCACGGGCGCTTGACAGGTACGAATGTATTCGCAAATCGCACAAGAACGCTCACCTGCCTGCCTACTGGCTTGCCGAGCGCGGGGGAGCCATGACTAACTTCGGGGTAGACCAGGCAATCCGGCGCCGCGGTCGGCAGGCAGGCATCCATGCCCTGCACGCGCACATGTTCCGGCACACGTTCGCCCATTACAGCAAAGACGTTCTCAACGACGATGAGCTGATGCGGCTGGCGGGATGGAAATCTCGCCAGATGCTCGGCAGGTATGCCGCGAGCACGGCCGAAGAACGTGCCCGCGAGGCAGGCAAGCGCTCTGCGCTCCTGGACCGGATTTAGGTCACTGCTCTAGATTGCCCAACCTGAACAGGTCAGGCGCGAGGGGTACTCCCGTCGGCTGTGCGTACTTGGCTGGCCAGGTCCGCAGGGTCGCCGCCATGGCAGACGCGCATCGTGCCGGGCAGCCGCGCCCAGTACTGGGACGCATCCTGCCACACATGCCAGTGCGGGAATTCGGCGGTGTAGGGCTGCCACCAGTCCGGAGGCGTGTAGGTGCCGCGGCGTGGCAACGGCGGAGGGGCGTTCATGGGCGTTCCCCCAGTCTAGTCGCTGGATTACCTGCCTCAGGGACGATTGCGCCGGCGGTGATATACGGAGCGGCCTTGCTCACAGCGGCCAGTCCGGCAGCGTCCAAGACGCCGCGACGGTAGATGCGCAGGTACCGGGCGTAATGCTGGCCAGATTCCGTGCACGGTATGCGCGGCTCAGCCCAGCAGAACCCGCAGGGTGCCAGCAGTGCCAGCGAGGCTAGGGAGACCGCAACAGGCGGCAATATTGGCGGGCGAGGCGCCCATCTGCCATCGATGGTCATTTCAGAAATCACCTCGGGTGGACCTCCCGGCAGGGCTGTGGGAACGGGCGCTCACGGAGGAGCACCGCCAGCCCTGCCGGGAGCGCTTTGGAGGACCGCCGTTAACGTTGTCGGCTCTTTCAGAGCAGTATTCAGCCTCATTTATGCATGTGATTTCTGTAACGATGATCGATCAGCTCATCGAGTAATTCAGTAGGGGACCAGCCGAATAGTTGGTCATGCTGGCCGAACAGCGCAGTAGCCTGCCATCGGCCACCAGGCGCACTCGGGGGAATGACGTCGTATTTGCCGCCGTAGCGCTCAGAGAAGTAGTCGAACCACTGAGCTTGAGTGCGCGGCCGTGAGTTTCCCATCTCATGCCGCAGCTCGGCATCGCTGGGATAGCGCTGATCTCTGATGTTGCTCTTGTCCGGATCGGTCACTTGATCCTCCGCAGCGCCCGGCCGAAATGTGCGGACACCGTGCCATTGGCTGTGGCGTCTTGCGCCGCCTGGAGTTGCTCACAGATGACGGTCAGGTCGTCTAAGAGTTCTTCCAGCCGCTCAGCGCGGATGATCTTTCCGTCGCCTGGCACCACGGTGTAAACCCGGTCCTGCCGCTCACCGCCGGCGTCCTCGGTCCAGGTGACGCTGACGCGGGTGATCATCCCTTCCATTGGCCCTCCCGGAGCCGGCCGCTTGATGCACCCGCGATCACGGGCTGCCAGCAACCAGGCGGCCGGCCCGTTCAAAGAGTACTCACGTGTGCACACGTGTGTGAACGGGAACTCCCCGGAAAGCAGGCATGCGCACCTTGGGGGGAGAGTGCGTCGCGTGATCGATCCTGAGTTGCCTGTGCCGCTGCACGAACAACTAGCTGGCATCCTCAGGGAGCGGATCACCTCGGGAGAGCTGACCGGTCGCGTGCCCAGCATCCTCACCTTGGCGCAGGAGTACGGCGTATCGCATCGCACCAGCGGGCGTGCGCTACGGACGTTGGCAGACGAGGGACTGATAGTCGCCCTGCATGGCAAGGGGTTCTACGTCCGTCGATGACCGTGCTCGCGCACCTGTTGATGCTGCGGGAGCTCCTGTCACCGGACCCATTTGCAGTGAACCGTTCCGCCCAGCGTGACCGTGTCATCTCATAATGTGATGTACCGGGCGTAGCCTTACTCACAGGCGAGCAACCAAGGGAACGGGAAGCGCGCCATGGCCCTAGCCGTCTCCGACGTGCGCGAAGTTGTCGAGCGCGTTTGCGCACATCCGGATGTGCTTGAGGCGTGTGGCCGTCGTGATCTGGGCGTCGTCATCGAGGTTCTCGGCGCGCACGGGGTGACTCAGGGGCAGATCGCTGGCCTTACGGGCATCAGCCAGGGGCGGCTGAGCGAGTACCGGAATCACAAGCGCAGGCCCACAGCCTCTTCGCTCTTCGAAGCGTTCGCTGACGGCCTGGGGATGCCGCCAACCGCACGCCGGGCGCTGGGCCTCAGCTCTGATCCCACTGTTGCCAGCGTGGCAGCGCTGCCGGGAATGCCCTCCCCTGACGTTGGCTTGGTCTACCCCCGCGCGCCTGCGGAGGCCAGCGATAACCTGGCCCGATTGTGGCGAGCCGATCTCGGCGGCGCGCCTTTGCTGCAAGGCCGCTTAGATCCTGTCGCCTGGAATGATGCTTCGCTGCGGTGGCTAATCGATCGGGGCCGACAGCCAGATAGCGAGATAGCCCACGGGGCTCCCATCGGCATTGCCGACGTTGACCGATCACTGTGCAATTAGCCCCGGCCAAGCCTGCGGCCGTTGCGGTCACTCGCGGCAAGTAGCCGCGCAGATCACCCAGCATCCGGACCGGTCAGGCGGGCCAGCTAGCCGACCAGAGCCAGCACCCCCGGGCGGTGCCGTCATCGTCATCTCCCTCGTCACGGTGCCCGGCGTTAATGTGCTGCGCCCGCAGCAGCTCGGTCAGTCACGCATCCCGCCGGGGATTACTCCGAGGAGTAATCCCCGGCGGGCTCGCGGACCAGCCGGACCGCCCGGGCCCTCACATCAGCGCTGTACTTTGCTCCTGGCATGTCGTGCACCCATCCCCAAAACTCCGGGGTGCGTACCCTCGCAGGGGTGATTCACCGTACAACAAGCCCGCGGCCAGGAGCGATCACAAAGAGCAACCGAAGACAGGCCTAGCTTTCAAGTCCACTTCTGGTTCAGGGAATTGCTGCAGGTGTACTGCGTTATCGGGGCGCTTTCCGCATGGCTGCCGCCGTTGGTCATGCACTTACCAGATGTTCCGTTCACGAGCGTGTTAGAGTAGACCGACCCTATGGGCCATTGCTGATTCGACGACCCGTTGCACTTGTACTGCGTTAGCGGGGCGCTTTGCGCATGGCTGCCGCCGTTGGTAATGCACTTACCGGTTGCTACGTTCTCGAGCGCGTTAGGCTGGCCAGGGGGATTGGTCCACTCCTGGTTCGGCGTATTTCCGCAGCTGTACTGCGTTATCGGGTTCGCCGCGTTGCCACCAGTGGAGAGGCACTTACCAGAATCTTCGTTCTTGATCTGGATGCCGCTCGCCGCCGAGGCAGGGACTGACATCACCGCGAGGGCTGCGACGCTCATCAGGGCCACCGGAATGGTTAGCCAGCGGATTCTTCGCTTAAGCACGGTTCTCCCTTTCGCCCAGATTTGTCACTAAAACGAAAGAAGCGCATAGCGAGATGCGGCCGGGTGCGCCGGAGGTTCAGGCTGGCCTGACGCCGGTCTCCTGATACAGCCTCCTGCCGGTGCTCGCGCGGCGGTCAGGTCGTGCCCATCTCGCAATGCGTAGCCTGCTACACGCGCCGGGAAGCCGCCAGGAACTTCGACCGGCACTTTGACCGGCACATTTTCCGGCATTCTGACCGGAAGAGTTCGGACATTTCGGCCAGACTGTCGGGCGGGGGGTCTGGTCGCGGCGCCGCTAGCGCTGGGAGGACGCTTGATCGAGGACTGCGTCTTGGGAGCGGGCAGCTTCGGCGTGCTGCTGCGCCGGTAAAGGCTGGCGTCCGGTCTCAGTCAGGAGGAGCTTGCACAGCAGCCCCAGCATGATCGTGGCCGATCCCATGAAGGACGTGCCAGATCCGTGCCAGAACGAGGGAGGCACAGCGGTCACTCGGAGGCTCTCATGAGCAACGCGAACGGCGGATGACATGGGCAGGAGCAGGTTAGGTGTCGTTCCGATTTGACCTCCTAATCAACTGTTCGGGCGCGGCTGTCAGGTCTCTTTTATTTGCAAAAGAATGTATAGAATTGGTAACTGGTCAGGTCCGTTATTGACTGCTCGTTCCTGAGCTAGCAAGGTTTCGCTGGGATGACTGACACCAGGCCAGTCTGTTGTGGAGCGGGGTGTTGCCGAACTCGCTATCTGACGATCAGGCGACACTGCTCCGTGAGCACAGTTCGGCTGCGGTCGATGATCTGAGCCTGCTCACGATAGTTGGCATCAAGGTCATGAAGAACTGCAAGTTAGGGCTGGGTGGCAGCGTCCGGTCCCCGGTTGCCGGTCGGGCTTGATCACGGGTGCGCCGCGAAGACGTGGGCGACGGCTCCGCCGCTGAAGACGGTGGTGCTCACCGGTTCGATGGTGAGCGGCGCGAGGAAGATCCGTTCGCCCGCGCCCAGGACGACCGGGTGGATGACAAGGCGGTACTCGTCGATCATGCCTGTCTGGACCAGCGACCGGGCGAACCGTGCCCCGCCGTGGGCGAGCAGGTATCCGCCGGAGCGCTCTTGCTTGAGCCGGGTGATGGCCTTGGACAGTTCTTCGGCGGCGATCGTCGTCTCGCCCCAGCCCGCGGATGCGAGCGAGCTCGAGAACACGACCTTGGGGATCTCGTTCATCGGCTTGGCGAGCGGCCCGGTGGCGCCGGGCCAGTAGCCGGCCCACGCCGCGTAGGTGGTGGCACCGATGAGGTGCGCGCTGGCGTTGCTCACGGTCTCGACGGTCCAGCTGAGGCCGTCAGCGGAGCGGCCCGCGGCGATCCAGTCGGTGCTCCCGTCAGCTGGTGCGACGTAGCCGTCGAGCGAGACGGACATCTTCAGGACCAGTGTGGCCATGCGCTGCTTCCCTCCCGGGATGGATGACATGCCGCTATGGACTCCGCCGGCTTCGGGAACTCACCGGTGACAGAATGCCTGAGATATCTCCCCTGGTGCCAGCTAGCGTGAGGAAACGGTTCCGACAAGCATGAGTGAGCCGGCAAGTGATCTTGGCCGGTAGTAGGGTCCGGGTGTGCCCGCTGACCGGGAAGCGCCGCAAGATGAGGTACTGGCGGCGCTGGTGGCCTTGCTGCGGGCGGAGTTAGCCGGGACGCAGGCAGAGCTGGCGCGGGCGCGGCGAATCGCTGAACTCGAGGCGCGGCTAGCGCAGTCGCCGCGGAACTCCTCAAGACCGCCCTCCAGCGAAGGGCTTGCCAAGCCGGCACGCTGGCGGCTGCGGGCGCCGAGGTGCACCTGGCGCACCCGCTCGGGGTCAAGGCGTTCAGCTACCGCAGGGTCAAAAACGACGAGCGTGACTCGGCCGATCTGGCTGACCTGCTGCGGATGGGCCGGCTGCCCGAGGCGTGGATCGCCCCGCACGAGGTCCGCGAGCTGCGGGAGCTGACGCGCCGGCAAGCATGGCCGGCTTACCGCGATCACCTAGTCAAGATGGTCCGTCGGAAACGTGATCAGCCGATCGCCCCACTTGCGTCGCAGCCGGTGAACTGGATCCCGGCCCATGATGCGAGCCAGCCGGGAAATGCTTTGCTTGCCGGTCGCCAGGATCACCTCGTCATAGTCATGACCGCCGGTCTCGGCGCGCACCGCTGTGACCAGGCCTTCCTGGCTGATAATTCCGCTGGCCTGGCAGCCGATCGCCTGCAGATGCTGCACAGCCAGGTTCATGCGGTGCTCAGCGCGAACACTCATGCCTGGCCTCTCGGGCAGGCTGGGATGCTTGAAGATACCGGCTGCTGGGCGGAGCACGATGGGCATCTGTGGCTCGGTCGTGACCAGCGACAGCACGACCACCTCGCACAGCTCCTGCTCTTGCCGGGCGACCAGGTAGTTGATCGGCTCCAGGCGGTGCTCGGCGTCCATCGCTAGCAGGTCCATGTCCAGGACGAGCAGATACCGTCGCATGCCTCTTATCACTTCCTCTTGCCTAACGGCTACTACCCGATAGACCCCGTCTTGAATCCGAGGATAGCGGTCCCTGTCCGCCGCAACTGTTGCGACAGCGCTGCCAAGGCGCTGCGTTTCAGCCGTCCAGCCATTGCTCCTGACCAACAAGCACAAGCTCATCCGGGGGTATTCGATCTATTCGCACGCAGCTCACACGCAATCTGCGCGGTATCCTGAAGTCCGCCGTCGACGATGGTGCGAACCATTCACTCCTTTTGGCGATGGGAACTTGGCGTCATTACCTCTCCAAATTTCCCAACACCGGGTGATCTGGCGGATGGCAGTGCGGGCCAGAGCACGGTGTCTCGTGGCAGTTGCCAGTGCGGCGGGTTGCGTGCTCGCGCTCGTCGCCTGCGGTGGGTCGAGCCCGGTCGCCGCCCGCGGCTCAAGCCCGGTCGTCGCCTGCGGTGGGTCGGGCAGCAGTTTGGCGACCTCGAAGCAGCTTGTAGCGCGCTACGAGCCCAGCCAGGCTACTGGCTGGAAGTTCCCGGCCCCTACGACGCTCGGCGGACACAGGTCATGCGTACAAGTCTCCTACGACCATAAGACCTACCGCATATCCCTGCTTTCTTTCGGCCAGGCGGAAAGCTGCGCGGCCTGGACCAGGACACGCTGGAACGCCGCCGCCGCATCCTGGGCCACGATCACCCGGACACCCTCTCGTCCGCCCATAGCCTCGCCGCCGACCTGCGCGAACTCGGCGACGCGCAGGCCGCGCGCGGCCTGGACCAGGACACGCTGCAGCGCCGCCGGCGCGTGCTGGGTCACGACCACCCCGCCACCTTGTACTCCGCGCACAGCCTCGCCGCCGACGTCCGCGAACTTGGTGAAGCAGCTGACCGCTCGTAAACCCATCACTAATTCAGCCTTTTGGCTACTTGCAGACTGCCCTCATTGCGCCCACGGCACGGTCGGATCGCTCATTGGCCAGATGGCCGGCGCGCTGCCCACTCGTGGTCGAGGATGGACATCAGTACCTCGTCGTACCAGCGCCCGTCGTGCAGCACCGACTCGCGATGGCGGCCCTCCTCGGCAAACCCCGCCTTCTGGTAGGTGCGGATCCCGGCGGCGTTGAACGGGGCCACGACGAGCTGGATGCGATGCAGGCCCATCTCGCGGAACCCGTACCCGACGATGACGCGCACCGCGTCGGTGCCGTAGCCACGGCCGGTGTACTCCCGGCCCAGGGCGATCCCGAGCGTCGCACACCGGTCCTTGGGGCGCGCGCCCCACAACCCGATGTTGCCGACCAGCACCGGCGGATCGTCGAGTGTCTCGATGGCGAAGCCGAGGTCGTCCTGCTCGTTCGCGCTCCACTTCGCGATGCGCTCCTTCGCCGCAGCTTCCGACGGCGGGACCACCCAGCCCGACTGCGTGGCCATGCGCCCGGCATCCATCTCCCACTTCGCGAGCGCAGGCACGTCGTCCTCGCGCACACCGCGCAGCCGCACCCGCTCGCCGGCGAGAATCGAGTCGCCGTAGCCAAATGCACCGGACACATCGGTGAGTTCGTTCATGGGCCGATACTGCCCTACCCAGGCTCGCAACGTGATCCGGCCCGCGCTCGCGCCAAGGGCTGGCAAGTTGTCACCGCCCCCCTGTCGCAGGCCACTCGTCCTGATCGCCAAGGGCGGCGGCCAGATCCTGATCAATGGACCAGGAATTTCTTATTCCTGGCTGGCGCGGTTCTCGCGAGCCTTGCCGATTTGCAGGCCGATGTTCTCACCCCATCCTGGCTGGTCTGGGTTGGGACGTGCCTCGGCGCTGACTTCTCGCGGCGTAACCTCCGGCTGTGCCTTGGTCGTCCTGCTCTTCTCGTTGAGAAGTTCTGCCGCCTTCTCGCGATTCTTCTTAGACCTGCGGCGAAAGAGACCCATGGCGCCATCATAGACAACTGATTGTGGATTTATGACTCGTACGGGGCCAAACGGGGAGCCAACGGCCACAGGCACCAGGCGACGCCAGGAGACAGCCGGCGACTCTCGCTGCGGCCGGACTCCACGCCAGGCCGCGCTGGGCGATGTCAGGCGACACTCGGGAAGTGCCTCCTAAGCAGTAGGCCGCGCATTCGGGTCATGCTCGGGGCGC
>Ga0335073_10002066_pt1 | contig 27445 bp, 26 predicted proteins | sample Lox_Sample_22_FD_207093 | JGI IMG/M metagenome (GOLD analysis project Ga0335073, IMG submission 207093) | Soil microbial communities from Loxahatchee National Wildlife Refuge, Florida, United States - Lox_Sample_2.2 | ecosystem: Environmental > Terrestrial > Soil > Wetlands | place: USA...
GGGCTGCCGCAGCGGCTGCGCGGCTCGGTGCAGCGCGTGGTCGAGCACGGCTGGCAGGACGCCGGACGGGCCCGGGACCGGATTCGCAGCCGGCTGTCGGCGCTGCTGGAGCTGGCCGAGGCCGAGAACGCCCAGCTGCTGGCCCGGGTGGTCAGCCTGTCGCCGCAGGCCGTGCTGGACCGGGGTTACGCGGTGCTGTGGGACACCGACGGCGCGCTGATCCGCCGTGCCGGCCAGGCCGGCGCGGGTGACCGGCTGCAGGTGCGGGTGGCCGACGGCGAGTTCGCGGTACGGGTCGAGCCGGACGCCGGGCCCAGCCGCTAGCCTGGTCGGCGAGATGAGCGAGCAGAAGCAGCAGGTGAGCTACGAGCAGGCCCGGGCGGAGCTGCGCGAGATCGTGCAGGCGCTCGAATCCGGCGGCCAGCCGCTGGAGGAGTCCCTGGCGCTATGGCAGCGCGGCGAGGAGCTGGCCTCGATCTGCCAGCAGTGGTTGCAGGGCGCCCGTACCCGGCTCGACCAGGCGATCGCGGCCTCGGACGCCGCCGACCCGAACGACTAGCCCGGCCCGCCGCCGGCTAGCTCGGGCGCATCGCGGTCGCCAGCGTGGTCAGCTCGTCCTGGCCCGCATTGCCCGAGACCAGCACGGTAACGGCGCCGAACGTCCGGCGCAGCGCGGTCCGGCCGTCGCTGGTGCGGTACTCGGCCCAGCCCGCCACGGTGCCGGCGCCGGTGAGCACGCCGAGCTGGGCGGCGACCGCGTCGGGCGCGTCGTCGCTCTCGTAGAACTCGGCGTACTTCTGCTCCGGCGTGACATAACCGATCCGGAAGCTGGCCGCCGAACCCGCCCCGGCCGGCTCGAACTGGGTCGAGGTCGGCCGCCACCCGTCGGGCAGGCCGGCCGGCAACACCAGGCCGAAGCCGGCCTGCTGGCGCGCGGCGGCGACCGCCGCCGTCGTGTCGACGACATGGATCCCGTCGGAGTGCGGCTCGTTCACCCGCTCCCAGGCGACCAGCGCGCCGATCACCAGCAGGATCGGGATGAGGGCTCGCCACAGGTTGCCCGAAGTGCGCAGCCGCTGCCGTTCCGACGAGGTCAGGGGTCGCGTCACGCCTACCATGGTGGCACGCTCCGCCCCGAGCCGACGGGCCACCACGATAGGGTTCGATCACCGGACCCGAGGAGAACCCGATGCGAATGGACACGGCTGGATGACCGGCACCACCTCCGACGAAGGCAGCCGGGCGGAGACCGGCCACACCGTGCCGCCGGAACTCGCCGTGGACCGGCAGGCGCCGGACCGCAACCTCGCCCTGGAGCTGGTCCGGGTGACCGAGGCCGCGGCGATGGCGGCCGGCCGCTGGGTCGGCCGGGGCGACAAGAACGGCGGCGACGGCGCCGCGGTCGACGCGATGCGCACCCTGATCGGCACCGTCTCGATGGACGGCGTGGTGGTCATCGGCGAGGGCGAGAAGGACCAGGCGCCGATGCTCTTCAACGGCGAGCGGGTCGGTGACGGCACCGGTCCCGAGTGCGACGTGGCGGTCGACCCGATCGACGGAACCACCTTGATGGCAAAGGGAATGCCGAACGCGATCGCGGTGATCGCGGTTGCCGAGCGGGGCTCGATGTTCGACCCGTCCGCGGTGTTCTACATGGAGAAGATCGCCACCGGTCCCGAGGCGGCCGACGTCATCGACATCACCGCGCCGGTGAAGACCAACATCCAGCGGGTGGCCAAGGCCAAGGGCGGCAAGCCCGAGGACGTCACGGTGGTGATCCTCGACCGGCCCCGGCACGCCGACCTGGTGACCGCGGTGCGCGAGGCCGGTGCCCGGATCAAGTTCATCTCCGACGGGGACGTGGCCGGCGCGATCATGGCTGCCCGGGCCGGCACCGGGGTCGACCTGCTGCTCGGCATCGGCGGCACCCCGGAGGGCATCATCGCGGCCTCGGCGATCACCTGCATGGGGGGCTCCATCCAGGGCCGGCTGTGGCCGCGCAACGACGAGGAGCGCGGCAAGGCTCGCGACGCCGGCCACGACCTGTCCCGGGTGCTGCAGACGCACGACCTGGTGTCGGGTGAGGACGTGTTCTTCTGCGCGACCGGCATCACCGACGGCGAGCTGCTCTCCGGCGTCCGCTACGAACGGTCCGGGGTGCGCACCTCCTCGATCGTCATGCGGTCGAAGTCCGGCACGATCCGGACGGTCGACTCGTTGCACCAGTTGTCGAAGCTGCGGGCGTACGCGTCGGTCGACTTCGACCGCAACTAGCTGAGCTGGATCATCCCTTTCCGGAAAGGAACAACTCGATGCTCTGCGTCACCATGAACGACATTCCGGGCTGGGAGATCCAGCGCGTCTGCGGCGAGGTCTTCGGGGTGACGGTGCGGTCCCGCAACGCGTTCTCCCAGCTGGGCGCCGGCTTCAAGTCGATGGTCGGCGGCGAGCTCGGCGGCATGACCCGCAACGTGATCGACAGCCGCAACGAGGCGATGACCCGGCTGTTCGCCGAGGCGCAGGCCCGGGGTGGCAACGCGCTGGTGGCGATGCGCTTCGACACCACCGAGCTGGGCGGCAACTGGAGCGAGATCTGCGCCTACGGCACCGCGGTGGTGGCGATCCCGGTCACCGAGGCCGCCCGGCAGACCGCGATCCAGCTCGGGTACGGCCAGCCCGGCTCCGGCCAGCCGGGCGCAGGGCAGCCGGGCGCTGGCCGCCCGCAGCAGGGTTGGGCCGGCCAGGGCGAGCCGAACCAGCAGCAGTGGCAGCAGCCGCAGGGTGAGCCGAACCAGCAGCAGTGGCAGCAGCCGCAGGGTGAGCCGCAGCCGGCCCAGCAGCAGTGGCAGCAGCCCGCTCAGGGCTGGGGCACCGACCAGCCCGAGCGGTGACCCGGAGCAGTTATCCCGGCCACCTCGGCGCCCTGCCGGCCGCCGGTCCTGGATAGGCTCGCGGGGGTTCGCGCCGCGTGCACCGGCGCGGAGCGGCAGCCGAGGCGACGACAGGGAGCGAGCGAGACGATGGCCGAGCAGGAGTACCGGATCGAGAAGGACTCGATGGGCGAGGTCCGGGTGCCGGCCGCCGCGAAGTGGCGGGCCCAGACCCAGCGAGCGGTGGAGAACTTCCCGATCTCCGGCCAGCCGATCGAGCGCGAGCTGATCGCGGGCCTGGCGCTGATCAAGGGCGCGGGTGCCCGGGTGCGCGCCCGGCGCGGCCTGCTGGACGCCACCAAGGCCGAGGCGATCGCGGCGGCCGCGGCCGAGGTGGCCCGCGGCGACTGGGATGCCGAGTTCCCGATCGACGTGTTCCAGACCGGTTCGGGCACCTCGTCGAACATGAACACCAACGAGGTGCTGGCCTCCCTCGCCGCTGATCGTCTGGGCGGCACCGTACACCCGAACGACGACGTCAACGACCCGCTGTCCTCGAACGACCAGTTCCCGTCGGCCATCCACGTGGCCGCGACCAAGGCCGTGGTCTCCGACCTGGTGCCGGCGCTGCAGTACCTGGCCGCCGCGCTGGAGGGGAAGGCGGCCGAGTTCGCCGAGGTGGTCAAGTCCGGCCGGACCCACCTGATGGACGCCACCCCGGTCACCCTGGGACAGGAGTTCGCCGGCTACGCGGCGCAGATCCGGTACGGCGTCGAGCGGCTGCAGGCCAGCCTGCCGCGGGTCGCCGAGCTGCCGCTGGGCGGCACCGCCGTCGGCACCGGCATCAACGCGCCGGCCGGCTTCGCCGCCGAGGTGATCGCACTGATCGCGGCCGAGACCGGGCTGCCGCTCACCGAGGCCCGTGACCACTTCGAGGCCCAGGGCGCCCGGGACGGCCTGGTGGAGCTCTCCGGAGGCCTGCGCACGATCGCGGTCAGCCTGAACAAGATCAGCAACGACATCCGGTGGATGGGTTCGGGGCCGCGTACCGGCCTCACCGAGCTGTTCCTGCCGGACCTGCAGCCGGGCAGTTCCATCATGCCGGGCAAGGTCAATCCGGTGCTGTGCGAGGCGGTCTGCCAGGTCGTCGCGCAGGTGGTCGGCAACGACGCGGCGGTGGCCTTCGCCGGTGCGGCCGGCAACTTCGAGCTGAACGTGATGCTGCCGGTGATCGCGCGCAACGTGCTGGAGTCGATCCGGCTGATCGCCAACGTCAGCCGGGTGTTCGCCGACCGCTGCGTGGCCGGCCTGGTGGCGAACGTGGACCGGTGCCGCGAGTACGCGGAGTCGTCGCCGTCCATCGTGACGCCGCTGAACCACTACGTCGGCTACGACGAGGCTGCCAAGATCGCCAAGCAGGCGCTGGCCGAGCGCAAGACGATCCGGCAGGTGGTGCTGGAGCGCGGGCACGTCGAATCGGGTGCGATCACCGAGGAGAAGCTGGACGAGGTGCTCGATGTGCTCTCGATGACGCGGCCGCAGCAGTAGTGCGATGAAGGTGCTGGACGGCGTCCAGCCCACACTGGCGCGGTGGCTGGCCGAACAGCCGATGTTCCTGGTGGCCACCGCGCCACTGTCCGGAGACGGGCACGTCAACGTCTCGCCGAAGGGGATGGCCGGCACCTTCGCGGTGTTCGACCAGTACCGGGTCGGCTACCTCGACTACTACGGTTCCGGCGCCGAGACCATCGCGCACCTGCGCGAGAACGGCCGGATCACCTTGATGTTCATGGCCTTCCAGGGCCGGCCGAACATCGTCCGGCTCTACGGTCGGGGACGTGCGGTGCTCGCCGACGATCCGGAATTCGCCGCGCTGCGGGCACATTTCCCGAAGGACCGGACGGTCGGCCAGCGTTCGATCGTCCTCGTCGATCTCGATCGGGTGCAGGACTCGTGCGGGTACGCGGTGCCGCTGATGGACTTCGTCGCCGACCGGGCCGTGCTGGATCTGCGCCAGGCGAAGAAGGGCCCGGCCGCGTACGAGGGACGGGGGCACCTGAAGAACGGCTCCTCCATCGACGGTCTGCCCGCCATCGACCCGCCCTGCTGAGGATCGCGCACGGCGAGGGCTCTGGTGCCCATCCGGCGTCGGAACGTCCGACGGACACCAGCACGCTCGGTACCGTATGGCGTCAGCAACCCCTGGCGCCTGTGCCCACGTCGATGGAGCCTCCGCCGGTCAGGTCCATGTGTCCGACGGCGGCGACACAGTAGTTCGCCGTGCCGGTAACTCCGACCGGCCCGGCGTAGTACGCGTAGTTGCCGGAGTCCGGGGCACTGGACGCTGCGATGGTGCAGGCGGAACCGGGCGACGCCGTGTGCTGACTGCACCGGTAAATGCGCACGGAGGTGTACTCGGACTTCCCGTAGTACGCTCCCCGGTGGTAGAAGCAGGCGCTGTTCGTCCCGCCGTTGTTGGTGTTGTAGTAGATGGTCATCTCCGCAACGGGGTTGCCGTTCACGTTGTACGTGTGGTCGTAGGTGATCGTGCCGGAGCAGCTGCCGGTTGCCGAAGCCTCCGACGTTCCGATCACTGCCATCCCGAAGGAGGCGAGGATTGCGATACCCGTGAGCGCTGCCAATCGTCTTATTTTCATGGACAATCCATCCGTCAGCCTGGCGGTTGCGCATCCCCAGGCGCCGTTCCCTGAAGTGGGTAGTCCGATGCTAGGCTCGCCACTCAATCACGACAAGAGTGTCACGTTAGACAGAGTGTCCCTATTGGACAAGCAGATCAATCAACGAGGGCACACTCTCTTCGAGCACCGAGGCGGCCGTCGCTCCTGACAACGCGAGGCCTATCGATTATCCATTGATTCACTGGCCATTCCCGATCGTGACCGGCCAGCGTTCGGGTGGGTGGCCGGTGTAGCCGTGGCCTGATCGTGTGGTCCACCGGAAGCCGCAGTCCCGTCCGCGCCGATACCGCCAGCCGGTGCCGGCCTTGCAGAGGTTGTGCCGGCGACAGGCCAACGCGCCGTTGTCCCGGCCGCCCCGAGCAGGACCGGCAGCCCGACCATGCCGTCCGGGCACGGCACCAGCCGCACCGACGGGTCTGCCATCGCCTGTCGATGCCGTACCTCCGCGTCGGCCGGGCCGAATCGCAGCTCTGCTCGCCGGGCGGCGCGCTGCAGCTGGGCCACCGTCTGGTCGGCAGCCCGGCCGGCCAATGCCGCTTCGAAGTCGGGCAATACCGCATCGGACAGCCGCCAGGACGACCCGACGACGACCTGCGCGTGCGGTAGCTGATCGCGCCCCGGGTCAATAACCCGAAAGTGTTCGGCAGGTCGCGGGTCAGGGTCACCGCGGTCTTGAGCCGATGCTGGGCGGTGCGCGGCGGCAGCTTGAGTGCCAGCGACACCTCTTCCTGCGCCAGGCCCAGTTCTGATTCGTCCGCACCGTCGATCTCGGCCAGCACCCGCGCTTCGAGGGCGGCCAACCAGTTGCGCTGCTCGGCGATAAGGGTGACGAGGTCGATACGTTCGGTGTCGGACAGCCGCGCCGGATCGAGCTGGCCGAGTTCGCTCGCCGGCCGCGCCGCCGGCGCCATCGCCCTCAGCTCGGACAACCGCTCACCGGCGGACAGCAACTCGGCGTAGGCCGGATGCTGGAACCAGTCGGGAGCATTATCAAACACACTATCGATTGTACGCTGCAATGCTGAATCGCCCGCGTAAATAGGACGAATCCTCAGCGGGAACTCACCCGACAGACCGCGCACCCCCGGACTCCGCGGCACTCGACAGAAACGCCATCGCCCCGGCCGACCACGCGAGGTCGGCCGGGGCGCCGACTGAAGCTGAGAACTACAGGCCGACGTCCTCCAGCATCTCGGTCACCAGCGCGGCGATCGGCGAACGCTCCGAGCGGGTCAGGGTGACGTGCGCGAACAGCGGATGCCCGCGCAGCGCCTCGATCACGGCACCGACCCCGTCGTGCCGGCCGACCCGCAGGTTGTCCCGCTGGGCCACGTCGTGGGTCAGCACCACCCGCGAGCCCTGACCGATACGGGACAGCACGGTGAGCAGCACGTTGCGCTCAAGCGACTGCGCTTCGTCCACGATCACAAAGGCATCGTGCAGCGAGCGGCCGCGGATGTGGGTCAGCGGCAGCACCTCGACCATGCCGCGGTCGAGCACCTCGTCGAGCACGTCCTTGCTGACCAGCGCACCGAGGGTGTCGAAGACCGCCTGCGCCCACGGCGCCATCTTCTCGTTCTCGCTGCCCGGCAGGTAGCCGAGATCCTGGCCGCCCACCGCGTACAGCGGCCGGAACACCACCACCTTCTTGTGCGCCCGGCGTTCCATCACCGCCTCCAGCCCGGCACACAGCGCCAGCGCGGACTTGCCGGTGCCGGCCCGGCCACCCATCGAGACGATGCCGACCTCGGGATCCAGCAGCAGGTCGAGGGCGATGCGCTGCTCGGCGGACCGGCCGTGCAGGCCGAACGCCTCCCGGTCGCCGCGGACCAGTTTCAGCTGCTTGTCCGCGGTGATCCGGGCCAGCGCCGAGCCGCGGGCCGAGTGCAGCACCAGCCCGGTGTGGCACGGCAGCGAGGCCAGCGGCAGCAGCTCCTCGCTGTCGGCGATCTCGATCCGGTCGTCGCTGTAGAGGAAGTCGATCACATCGGTGGAGACCGTCAGCTCGGTCATGCCGGTCCAGCCCGAGTCGACCGCCGGATGCACCCGGTACTCGTCGGCGGTCAACCCGACCGCGGCCGCCTTGACCCGCAGCGGCATGTCCTTGGTGACCAGGGTGACCGCCCGCCCCTCGGTGGCGAGGTTCAGCGCCACCGCCAGGATCCGGGAGTCGTTCGACTCCACCCGGAAGCCGGCCGGCAGCGACGACAGGTCGGAGTGGTTGAGCTCGACGTGCAGCGTCCCGCCGTCCTCGCCGACCGGCACCGGCGTGTCGAGCCTGCCGTGGGTTATCCGCAACTCGTCGAGATAGCGCAGGGTCTGCCGGGCGAACCAGCCGAGTTCGGGATGGTGCCGCTTGCCCTCCAGCTCACCGATGACCACCAGCGGCAACACCACGTCGTGATCGCCGAAGCGGGCGATGGCACCCGGATCGGAGAGCAACACCGAGGTGTCGAGGACGAAGGTCTTGCGATTGCGGCCGTGCTCCGGTCCGGGCTGGCTGCTGACTGGCGGTTGGCTCACAGGACGCTCCTGGGCGCTGACACGACGACGCCGACCGCGCGCCGCCCGGTGAGCGCGACACCGGCGCCCACCGTGGGTGAGGGTTCCGGCCGTCCCCGACGAGCGAGGGACGGTGCCGGCCCCTCGCTGGTTCTCACCACCGTCAGGGACCTCCCGATGACCAGATTAGGTCTGACCATCTGATCGGAACGGTACGTGCTGGCCTGAGCGGAAAGGATCCCGCCACGCCGAAGTTTCTCCGCACCGTAACGTGACGGTCGGGTGAACCCGGGGTGGCCGCTACTCCTCGCCGGAGAACCGGCCCCAGGCCGACTGCCGGGTCATGCCCAGCGCGCCACCGATCCGCGACCAGGTGATGCCCCGGTCGCGCGCCCGCAGCACCCACTGCCGCAGGCTCGCCTCGACCTGCTCGGCGACCCGCGCCACCCGGGGCAGCAGGTCGAGCAGGGCAGCGTCGGTCATCGAGTCCCACGGCGGCAATTGCGCCGGCGCACCACCGGATTCTCGATCGGCCCGCAGGATCGACACGCAGGTGTCGACGCAGCCGTCACAGATGTAGACCCCGGGTCCGGCGATGACCTTGCCGGCCGCGGACTCCTCCTTGGCGCAGAACGAACAGTGGATCACCGGGTCGGCGACGGTCGGCATGGCAGCTCCAGACGTAAGGCTCTTCCTGACAGATTGCCAGGCGCCACCTTACGGCCGTCAGGGCCGTCCTGACAACCTCGCGCCGCCCGGAATTTCCCGCACAAACAGGACTTCCGTCATGTTCGGCCTCATGGTTATGATCCGACCGTTCCATGAGAGCGCTCTCATATCCCTGTGCGGCAGTTCCGGCGCCGCCGATCCCGAGAGAAGAGTCCCGCGTGAACCGATCTCCCTCCCCCACCCGGCCGCGGCGCTGGGCACTGCTGCTCGGCGCCGCGGTGCTGGCCGTGCCGCTCACCCTAGCCGCCGGCGCGTCGCCGGCCGGCGCGAGCCTGCCACCCACCCCGTCCGGCTGGACCCAGGTCTTCGCCGACGACTTCTCCGGCGCCGCCGGCACCGGCCTGAACACCGCCAACTGGCTCTACGACACCGGCACCGGCTACCCCGGCGGCGCCTCGAACTGGGGCACCGGTGAGGTCGAGACGATGACCAACAGCACCGCGAACGTCTACCAGGACGGCGCCGGGCACCTCGCCATCAAGCCGATCCGCAATGCCAGCGGGCAGTGGACGTCCGGCCGGGTCGAGACCCAGCGCACCGACCTCGCCGCGCCGGCCGGCGGCGTGCTGCGGGTCGAGGCCTCGATCCAGCAGCCGAACGTCACCACCGGCAACGGCGCCGGCTACTGGCCGGCGTTCTGGATGCTGGGCGCGGCCGCCCGCGGCACCGGCGCATCCGGCTGGCCGAGCATCGGCGAGATCGACATCATGGAGGACATCAACGGCCGCAGCTCGGAGTTCGGCACCCTGCACTGCGGCACCAGCCCGGGCGGCCCGTGCAACGAGACCACCGGCATCGGCAGCGGTGAACGGGCCTGCGCCGGCTGCCAGACCGGCTTCCACACCTACGCGATGGAGTACGACCGCTCGGTGAGCCCGGAGCAGATCCGCTGGTACCTGGACGGCACCAACTTCTTCACCGTCAGCGCCAACCAGGTGGACGCCACCACCTGGGCCAACGCCACCCAGCACGGCTTCTTCGTGATCCTCAACGTCGCGATGGGCGGCGGCTTCCCGGCGGCCTTCGGCGGCGGCCCGAACGGCTCGACGGTGTCGGGCCAGCCGATGCTGGTCGACTACGTCGCGGCCTACACCAAGCCGGGCTCGGGCGGTGGCGGCGGTGGTGGCGGTGGTGGCGGCGGTGGCGGGGCCACCTCGACCATCCAGGCCGAGTCGTACAACGGCCAGTCCGGCACCCAGACCGAGGCCTGCAGCGACACCGGCGGCGGCCAGGACGTCGGCTACCTCTCCAACGGCGATTGGCTGCAGTACAACAACCTCAACTTCGGCAGCACCGGCCTGCACACGATCAGCGCCCGGGTCGCCAACGGGGCCGCGGCCGGTGTGAGCGGCATCGTCGAGGTGCACCTGGACAGCCTGTCCAACCCCGCGGTCGGCTCGTTCTCGGTCGGCAATACCGGCGGGTGGCAGAGCTGGCAGACGGTGCCCGGCTCGGTGGGCACCATCACCGGCACCCACACCGTGTACCTGAAGTTCGTGACCGGCTCCGGCCAGGACTTCCTCAACCTCAACTGGTTCACCTTCAGCTGAGGCTGCTGTCACTTTCCGTGGTCAGCCGGTGACTCGATTGCGTCTTGTTTGCTGCTTGTGAAGCACCTCATACTGGTCGCGTAACACCGAGCGGGAATCGGGGGAAACCCGCTCAGCCGATCCGACCGGCTTGGGGGAGCCGTCCGGGCACCGGCACAGGCAGTACCACGGGGTCGAGGCGAGATGCCGCGCCGCAGCTGGTTCGGGGGTTCCAGCGCCGGTCAGGCATCTCGCCTCATCCGTGTTTCAGGCTTCGTGGTCAGGCGATTCCCGTTCGCCCGGTGGCTCGGAGTCGAAGATCAGCCAGTACGCCGCCAGCAGCAGGCAGACCAGCCCCATGACCAGTGCGCCCTTGTCGGCGTCGGTGACGAACCGCAGCACGAAGGCACAGCCGGCCAGCAGCGCGAAGCCGCCCACCAGCCAGCGGAAGCCACGGGGCTGGGTACGGAACATCAGCGCGGGCCGGCCAGCGCGGCCAGCAGCTCGGCCGGCGCGGTCACCGGCCGGTCGCAGACGAAGCCCCGGCAGACGTAGGCCGCCGGCTCGCCGGCCACCAGCGGCCGGCCGGCCAGCAGCGGCCGGCCGGGCGCGTCCGGCGCCCCGGCCGCGACCACCAGCCCCGGCGACAGGCTGTCGCGGGCGATGCCGGCCAGCCGGTCGGCCGCGTCCCCGTCGCCCACCACCGCCACCTGGAGCGGCCCGGCCAGCGCGGCCTCGGCGCAGGCCAGCGTCCAGCCGGCGAACCGCGGCTCGCGCACGGCCAGCTCACCGGCCCGGGCCAGCGCCGTGTCGGCCAGCTGCCGGAACCGGCTCTCACCGGTCAGCGCCGCGTAGCCGATCAGCGCGCCGGCCAGCGCCGACTGGCCAGCCGGGGCAGCGTTGTCGGCCGGGTCCCGGGGCCGCGCGAAGAGCTGCTCGGCATCGTCGGCGGTGTCGAAGAATCCCCCGTCCGGCGCGGCGAAATGCCGGCCGGCCAGGTCCAGCAGCTCACCGGCCCAGGCCAGCCAGTCCGGCTCCCCGGTGGCCTGGTGCAGCGCCAGCAGGCCCTCGGCCAGGTCGCCGTAATCCTCGGCCACCGCCGGCGCCCCGCCGGCCACGCCGTCCTTAGACGAGCGGCGCAGCCGGCCGTCCACCCAGTGCACCTCGCGCAGCAGCCGGGCGGCCCGCCCGGCCGCGGCCAGCCAGTCCGGCTCGCCCAGCAGCACCCCGGCCTCGGCCAGCGCCGCGACGGCCAGCCCGTTCCAGGCGGTGATCACCTTGCTGTCCCGGGGCGGTTGCGGCCGGCGGTCGCGTTCTGCCAGCAATCGCAGGCGCACCGCCTCCCACCAGGCGGCATCGCCCGGGTCCGCGGCCAGCTGCAGGGTGGAGGTGCCCAGCTCGAAGGTGCCGGCACCGGTCACCGACAGCAGCTCGGCGGCCCGGCTGCCGTCCGGCTCGCCGAGCACCGCCACCAGCTGCTCCGGCGTCCAGACGTAGGTCAGGCCCTCGACGCCCTCGGTGTCGGCGTCCAGCGCCGAGGCGAAACCACCCTCGGCGGTGCCCAGGTCGCGGATCAGGAAGGCCGCCGTCTCGCGCACCACCCGCTCGGCCAGCGGAGCCCGGCTGGCCCGCCACAGGTGCAGGTACACCCGCAGCAGCTGGGCGTTGTCGTAGAGCATCTTCTCGAAGTGCGGAACCACCCAGCGGGCGTCCACCGAGTACCGGGCGAACCCGCCGGCCAGCTGGTCGTAGAGGCCGCCGCGGGCCATCGCCTCGCAGGTGCCGGTCACCATCGCCAGCGCCTCGGCCGACCCGGTCCGGCCATAGTGGCGCAGCAGGAACTCCAGCACCATCGACGGCGGGAACTTCGGTGCCCCGCCGAAACCGCCGCGCTCGCGGTCGTATCCCTCGTGCAGCCGGCCAACCGCCGCGGCCAGGTCCGCCTCGCCGAGCGCCCGCTCCCCCGCGTCCTGGGCCAGCACGCCCTGCAGCGCGCCGACCACCCGGCCGCCGGCGGACTCCAGCTCGGCCCGCCGGTCCCGCCACGCCTCACCGGCCGCGTCGAGCAGCTGCCGGAACTGCGCCTTGGGGAAGTAGGTGCCGCAGAAGAACGGCTCGCCGGCCGGGGTGAGCAGGCAGGTCATCGGCCAACCGCCCTGGCCGGTGAGGGCGGTGGTGGCGGCCATGTACACCGCGTCGACGTCCGGCCGCTCCTCCCGGTCCACCTTGATCGCGACGAAGCCCTCGTTGAGCGCCGCGGCCACCTCGGCGTCCTCGAACGACTCGTGCGCCATCACGTGGCACCAGTGGCAGGCCGCGTAGCCGACGGAGAGCAGCACCGGCACGTCGCGGCGCCTGGCCTCGGCGAACGCCTCGTCGCCCCACTCCCACCAGTCCACCGGGTTGTCGGCGTGCTGCAGCAGGTACGGGCTGGTCGATGCGGCCAGACGGTTCACCGGCTCGTCACTCCTTCGCGCTCGGATGCGGGGTGCCCCCGGTTACACACAACCACGCGCCGCGGCCGGCGGCCCAGCCGCGCTCACGCCGAGGAGGGATCGGCGCTGCTCCAGCCCTCGGTCTGGGTGAGCCAGAACAGGTAGCCCAGGGCGGGCAGGACCAGAACGGCCGCGGCGCCGACCACCACCAGCAGGCCGACCAGGGTGGCCCGGGCACCGGCGCCGGCGGCGATCGTGAGCTGGTCGGTGAGCACCCAGGGGTACTGGGCCACGCCCCAGCCGAGCACCACCGCGGCCACCGCGCCGACCGCGGTGAACCGGGCCGGCCCGTACCGGCGGCCGGCCAGCAGCGCCAGGGTGGCGAGGCCGGCGAGCGCCGAGAGCACGATCAGCGGCGCGGCCCGGCCGAGCAGGTGCCGGCTCAGCGTCGGCGCGTCCCGGTCGATGGGCACCAGCGCGGCCAGCACCAGCGCGCCGGTGACGACGCCGACCCCGAGGGTGCGCAGCCGCAGCTGCCCGGCCAGGGCCGCCTCCCCCGCGCGGGCGGCCTCGGCGGTCAGGAACGCCCCGGCCAGCAGCGCGCAGGTGCCGACCGCGATCAGGCCGCCGAAGATCGAGGTCGGGTGCAGCCACGACCGCAGCAGGTCGCCCCGGCCGTGCAGCGGCACCCGGCCGGAGGCGATGGCGCCGGCCACGGTACCGAGGAAGAACGGCGTGATCAGCGAGGCCCCGGCGAACACCGCGCCGAACAGCCGGGCCTGCGCCAGCGTGCCGGCGTACTTGCGGAACGCGAACGCCGCCCCGCGCAGCACGATGCCTAGCAGGGCCAGCAGCAGCGGCACGAACAGCGTGGTCGTCACCTGGGCGAACGCCCGCGGGAAGGCGGTCCAGAAGAGCACCAGGACGTAGATCAGCCAGACGTGGTTGGCCTCCCACACCGGGCCGATGCTGTGGTCGATGAGCACCCGCAGCCGGCCACCCCGGCGGGCACCGCCGGCGGTCAGGTCATAGAAGCCGGAGCCGAAGTCGGCCCCGCCGAACAGCGCGTAGAGCAGCACGCCGGCGAACATCGCGGCTGCCACCAGGGGCGGCAGGCTCATCGGTCGGCCACCCCCCGCGCCGTCCGGTCGGGGGCGGCGGCGCCCGGGCCGTACGGGCTGGGCAGGTCGTGCTCGCCGGCCCGCCAGCGGCGCGCCATCGAGCGCAGCACCGCCACGGCGCCGACCGTCATGCCGAGGTAGACGACCAGCACGCCGGCGTAGGACCACCACAGCCCCGGGTTGGTGCTGGCCGCGTCGGTGGTGCGCAGCACCTGCCAGACCGTCCAGGGCTGCCGGCCGACCTCGGTCGCGACCCAGCCCAGCTCCAGCGCGGCCACCGCCAGCGGGCCGGCCAGCACCGCGAACCGCAGCCACCAGCGGTTGCCCAGCAGGTCGATCCGGCGCCAGCGGGCCAGCCAGAACACCGCCACCGCCAGGGCCAGCAGCGTGCCCAGGCCGACCATCGCCTGGAACGCCACGTGGGTCACGTTGACCGGCGGCCGGTCCGCCGGCGGGATGCTGTCCAGCCCCGGCACCGGCTTGCCGAACGAGTTGCGGGCGATCATCGAGCCGATCCGCGGGATGGTCAGCGCGAACCGGACGTGGCCGCCGAGCAGCAGGCCGCCCAGCCGCAGCGGCGCCGGCCCCTCCGTGGTGGTGGCCAGCTCGAAGGCGGCCAGCTTCGACGGCTGGTGGTCGCCCACCTGCAGCCCCAGCACGTGCCCGATCAGCGGCTGGACCAGCGCAGCCACCGAGGCGAAGCAGAACGGCACCGTGAAACCGAGCCGGTGGTGGGCATCGCGCCGGCCGCGCAGCATGCCGGCCGCGTAGACCCCAGCCACCACGAAGCCGACCAGCATGAACGCGCCGGCCCACATGTGCGCGAACTGCAGCCAGGCCCCCTGGTTGAACATGGCCCGCCACGGGTCGACGTCGGTGACCGCGCCGTGCACGATCCGGAAGCCGGTCGGGAAGTTCATCCAGGCGTTCACGCTGACCACGCAGAACGTGCCGACGATGCCGGCCAGCCCCATCGGCACCAGCATCAGCAGGTGCTGCCGGGGCGGCAAGCGGTGCCAGCCGTAGAGGTAGATGCCGAGGAAGATCGCCTCCACGAAGAACGAGATTCCCTCGAACGCGAAGGGCAGTCCGAGCACGTCACCGAACCGGCCCATCAGCCCGGGCCAGAGCAGGCCCATCTCGAAGCTGAGCACCGTGCCCGACACCGCGCCGATCGCGAACAGCACCGCCGACACCTTCGACCACCGCTGGGCCAGCCCGAGCGCGACCGGGTCGTCGCGCACGATGCCGCGCCGGTGCACCACGAAGATCATCGTCGGGAAGGCGACGCCGAAGCACGCCAGCACGATGTGCCAGCCCAGCGACACCGCCATCTGCTCGCGGGCCGGCAACAGCCCGGCCGGGCCGCTCGCGGCGGCGAGGAATGCGCGCACGCCATCACCCGTCCTGTCGTTCGCCGCGACCCGGCTCGGCCCGGGGTCCTGCGGCGAGGCCTGCCGTACTGGCAGTCGGGACACCGGGCGTCCCGGTTCCCCGAATCCGGAGATCGTGCGGCACGTCACCGGGGCCGGCATCGGCGGGCTGGCGGCCGCGGTCGCGCTGTACTGGCGCGGCGCCGAGGTGCTGGTGCTGGAACGCCGGCCACCGGGCCACGACGCCGGCGTGGCGCTGAGCCTGTGGCCGAACACCCCGCGCGCGCTCGGCGCGCCCGGCGTCGGCGAGGCGATCCGGCGGCCCGCCGCGCTCGGCGGGGACAGCGGGGAGCGCCGGCCGGACGGTCGCTGGCGCGGGCGCAGCCGGCTCGGGGCGGCCATTGCCGGCCGGTACGGCGACCCGCTGGGATCGTGCCGCGCTCGCTGCTGCTGCTCGGCAGCACCGTGCTCGGCTGGTTCGGCATCGGCTGAGGGCACCTGCCAGCCGGTCAGCCATGCCTGCGGTCGACCGGCAGCACCGGCTCGCCCAGGGTGCCCTGCGCGGCCCGGATCGCGGTGACGTCGCCGCCCGGGCCGCGCAGCAGCCGGGCCAGCACGGCCGCGAGCAGCGCGCCGACGAGCGGCCCGATCAGGTACACCCAGTAGTTGTCGAAGTTCCACAGCACCAGATCGGGGCCGAACGAGCGCGCCGGGTTCATCGAGGCGCCGGTGACCGGGCTGGACCACAGCCCCGCCAGCGCGATGTAGCCGCCGACCGCGATGGCCGACATCGGGCCGACGTTCTGCGCGCCCGACGCGGTGCCCAGGATCGTGCTGACCAGGCCGAAGGTGAGCAGCACCTCCACCGTGGTCGCCGCCAGCAGGCCCACCCCGTGCTGCGGCTCGGTCGCGCCGAGCTGGCCGACCTTGCCGAACAATGCCCAGAGCAGCAGGCAGGCCAGGGTGGCGCCCAGCAGCTGGGCGGCGAAGTAGGCCGGCACCCGCCGCCACGGGAACTCCCGGCGCAGCGAGAATGCCACCGTGACCGCCGGGTTCAGGTGCGCCCCGGACACCGCCCCCATGAACAGGATGATCGCCATCACCATCAGTCCCGGCGCGGTCACCGCCGCGGCCCGGCCGATAGTGCCCGGGACGTAACCGTCCACCGTCGGGGCACCGGCCGCGACCACCACCAGGAAGAACGTGCCGACCAGCTCGGCGATGATCCGGCGCCACTCGTGCGACGGGTCTGTGAAGTGGCGCAGCGCGTCGAGGTCGTGGCCCATCACACCGAGCACCGGCCGGGGCACCTCATCCGTGGTCCGGACCGGGGCCGATCGGTCGTCCGCGCGTGTCATCGCCGGCTACCTCCCCGCGCGCCGTGGTTCACATCATCCCGTCGGGCGCATCATCGCGCCGGGCACATCATCGCGCCGGTGGCGTCACTCGCGCGAGAGCATCGCGACCGCTTCCCGCTCCAGGTCGACGTACGGCTCGCCGGAGACGTCCACCACGACCCGGTGCACGGTGCCGCCGGTGAAGGCCCAGGGCGCCGAGCCGGGGTAGTCGTCGGTGATCGGCTCACCGCGGTCGCAGCCCACGTTCAGCCCCTCGCCGGCGATCGAGAACTTGCCGGGTTGGGTGCGGATCCGCGCCTCGCCGACCTTCTCGTCGCCGTGGTAGAGGCGGAGCGTCCCGGTCGCCACGCCCGGCGGGTCCTCGCCGTCCTTGTCGAAGCTCGCCGAGAGGATCAGGTTCGTACCCGTCGGCAGGTCCTTCGTCGCGGTGACGTGCTGCTCGGTGATGCCGACGAAGTTGTAGACGTAGTGCAGCCGGTGCTGCTTGAGGTAGAGCGCGTGGCCGCCGAACCGGCTGCCGTGCGCGAAGATCACCCCTTCGGCGCCTGTGGATCCGGCACCGGCCACCGGCAGGTCGACGAGCGCGCCGATCGTGTAGGAGCGGTTGCGGATGTTCACCGCGACCGACTCGGGCACCTCGGCCCCACCGGGCCGGTAGCTGTAGCGGTTCCGGGCGGGTGCCAGTTGCGGCCGGGGCGTCAGGAAGATCTCCAGCGCCGACCGGTCGTCCAGCGGGAAGGCCTGGTGGGCGCCGGCCTCGTAGAACCACAGGCCGATCAGCTCGGCCAGCCGATCCGGCTGCTCGGCGGCCAGGTCGTGCAGCTCGGACCGGTCCGTCTGGGTGTGGTAGAGCTCCCAGACGTCCTGCTCGTAGTGGCTCCAACCGCTGATCGCCGGGTGGCTGGTGACTGCCTTCCACCCGTCGTGCCAGATTCCGCGGGTGCCCAGCATCGAGTAGAACTGCACCTTCTTCGCGGTGGGGATGCTCGCGGCATCGAAGCTGTATCGCATGCTCGTGCCCTGCACCGGGACCTGGGTCGCGCCGCGCACCTCGGCCGGCTCGGCCACCCCGAGGCAGTCCAGCAGGGTCGGCACGATGTCGACGGCATGGTGGTACTGGTCGCGGACCTCGCCGCGGGCCTTGATGCCGGCCGGCCACGAGATGATGCAGGGATCGCACGTCCCGCCGTTGTGGCTGTAGCGCTTCCACATCTTGAACGGGGTGTTGAACGCCATCGCCCAGCCGGTCGGGTAGTGGTTGTACGTCTTCGTGCTGCCCAGCTCGTCGAGCAGCGGCAGGTTCTGCGCCAGCTCGTCCGGGATGCCGTTGGCGACCTTGTTCTCGTTCACCGACCCGTTCGGGCCACCCTCACCGCTGGCCCCGTTGTCGGAGACCACGACGACGATGGTGTTCTGCAATTGCCCTATCTCGTCGAGGTAGTCGAGCAGTCGGCCGATCTCGTGATCGGCGTGCGAGAGGAAGCCGGCGTACACCTCGGCCATCCGGGCGAACAGCCGGCGCTCGTCCGCGCCGAGGCTGTCCCAGGGCTTGGTGTAGTCCAGTGCCGGGAACGGCTTGCCGTCCGGACCGGTCCGGCTTTCCGGCGTGCCGAGCGGGTTGATCGGCGGCAGCTCGGTGCCCGGCGGGACGATGCCCAGCTCCTGCTGCCGGGCCAGCACCTGCTCGCGCACCTTCTCATAGCCCTGGTCGAACTTTCCGGCGTACCGGTCGGCCCACTCCCTGGGCACCTGGTGCGGGGCGTGCGCGGCGCCGAGGGCGTAGTAGAGGAACACCGGACGATCCGGCGCGATCGTCTTCACGTCGTCGACGAACTCGATCGCCCGGTCGGTGAGATCCACGCTGAGGTGATAGCCCTGCTCCGGGGTCGCCGGCGGCTCCACCGGGTGGTTGTCGTGCACCAGGTCCGGGTACCACTGGTTCGTCTCGGCGCCCAGGAAGCCGTAGAAGCGTTCGAAGCCACGGCCGAGCGGCCAGTCACGCTTGACCGAGGCCAGGTTCATCTCGTCCTCGGGGCACAGATGCCACTTGCCGACCATCGCGGTGGAGAAGCCACGCTCGACCAGCACCTCGGCCAGCGTGGCACATTCCGGTGGAATATGCCCATTGCCATTCGGGAAACCCGCGGCCGCCTCGGTGATGCAGGCCATCCCGTTGGTCGTGTGGTTGCGCCCGGTCAGCAGGCACGACCGGGTCGGCGAGCACAGCGCCGTGGTGTGCCACTGCGTGTAGCGCAGGCCCTGCGCGGCGATCCGGTCGATGTTCGGCGTCTCGATCGGGCCGCCGTAACAGCTCATCGCGCCGAAGCCCACGTCGTCCAGGACGATGTAGACCACGTTCGGCGTCCCCGGCCGTGCGGCCGGCTGCTCGAACGGTGCCCAGTCGGGGACCGAGTCTCGGATGTCGGGGTTCACCACACCGCGGAATGTGGGTTTCATAACGGCACCTCTCGACGTGGCCGGCCGGGTCGGCTCCAGATTTCCGGCCGGCCCACCGCTCGTCATCACCCGTGGCGGACGACGTGGCGGCGCGACCACGGCTCACCCCCGACAGGTGAGGACGCCACCGCCGGCGGGCGCGACACTGGGCCGATGACGGCGTCGCTCGGCCTACCCAGCTCGTACGGGCCGGGGCCGTCCGGGCCCCGCCTGCCCGAGCCGCGGCCGCCGGCGCCGGATGCCTTTCACCTCCTGGCCAAACCGACGGGCGCCATCTGCAACCTGAACTGCGAGTACTGCTTCTTCCTCGCGAAGGAGGAGCTCTACCCGGGCAGCACGTTCCGGATGACCGACCGGGTGCTCCGGGAGTACCTGCGGCAACTCCTCGAAGCGCACCGCGGCCCGGAAGTCACCGTGGCGTGGCAGGGCGGCGAACCCACGATGATGGGGCTGGGTTTCTACCGGCGCGTGCTGGCCCATCTCGCCGCGCTGGCCCGGCCGGGCCAGCGCGTCGTCCACACGATCCAGACCAATGCCACGCTGATCGACGACGAGTGGGCGGCCTTCCTCGCCGAGCACGACTTCCTGGCCGGAGTCTCCATCGACGGGCCGCGTCAGTTCCACGATGCCTACCGGCTCGACAAGGGCGGCCATCCCACCTTCGACCGGGTCGTGCGCGGGCTGCGGCGGCTGCAGCAGAACGGCGTGCGCTGGAACGCGCTGACCACGGTGAACCGGGCGAACGAGGAGCACGGCGGCACGGTCTACCGCTTCCTGCGGGACGAGCTCGGCGCCCGGCACGTGCAGTTCATCCCGATCGTCGAACGGCCGGCGCCGGGCGGAGTCCCGGCCGGCACGACCGTCACCGGGCGCTCGGTCTCCCCCGCCGGCTACGGGCACTTCCTCGTCGAGGTCTTCGACGACTGGGTACGCCACGACGTCGGGCAGGTGTTCGTCCAGATCTTCGACTCGACGCTGGCCCGGTTCCTCGACGTGCCCGGCTCGCTGTGCGTTCAGGCCGAGACCTGCGGCACCGCGCTGGCGATCGAGCACACCGGCGACGTCTATTCCTGCGACCACTTCGTCGAACCCGCCCACCTGCTCGGAAACATCGCCGACAGGCATCTGCTCGACCTCGTCGCCTCCCCTCGGCAGCAGGCGTTCGGCAACGCCAAGCGCGATTCGCTGCCCGCCTTCTGCCGGCGGTGCGACGTGCGCTTCGCCTGCAACGGCGGCTGCCCCAAGGACCGGTTCACCACCACCCCGGACGGTGAACCGGGTCTGCACTATCTCTGCCCGAGTTACCAGCTGTTCTTCCGGCACGTGGACCGGCCGATGCGCGTGATGGCCGCCGCGTTCCGCTCCGGACGGCCCGCGGACGGGGTGATGGCCTGGTGCCGGCGACAGGATCGCCGCGTGACGGCCACCGCCGCCGGCTGACGGCGCGCGGCGAGGGGCCGGACGGATGAGGCCGCGCTGGCCACCGCGCTGGCAGCAGCAGGGCGAGGATCCGGACTACCGGTTCTCGCTCGCCAACGAGCGCACCTTCCTCGCCTGGCTGCGTACCGGCCTGGCGCTGCTCGCGGGGGCGGTCGCGCTGGTGCAGTTGGTGCCGCCGTTCCGGCTCTCCGGCGCCCGGACGGCGCTCGGCATCGCGCTCGCGGTGCTCGGCCTGGCGATGGTGTGCCTGGCCTACACGCGGTGGGCGGCCAACGAGAAGGCGATGCGGACCGGCGGCCGGCTGTCCTATCCGGTCAGCCTGCCGATCCTGTCGTTCACGCTCGCGCTGACCGGCGTGCTGACCGTCGTCCTGGTCGCGGCGGGCAGGCGATGACGCGCGATCCCGACGAGTTCGCGGCCCGGGCGCGGACCGCGGTGGCCTGGGGACGCACCGCACTGGGCCTGGCCGGGCTCGGAGTGCTCTTCCTCCGGCTGGGCATCCGGGCCCACTCCGCGCTCGAGATCGCCGGCGGTGCCGTCCTGTGGCTGTGCTGCGCAGGCTTCGCCACTGCCGGGCGGGCGGCGTACCGGCACGACTCCGGACGGCCGCCCACCGCGCTGCTGCTGGCCGGGGTGCTCGGCGTGCTGGTCGCCGGCGGCCTCGGCGCCGCCGGCGCGGTGCGGTGATCGGCCGGCTGCCTCTTTCGTGCAACGCCCCCAGACCGGACGCGACCGGCCCGGGCGTCCTTGTGACCTTGGCCCGGCCGGGTCTAGCGTCCGCTCCTGGAGGGCCTCGGCCGTCCGGACGGGGCCCCGGCCATCACGGAGGGGGAAGCTCATGACACGCAGGCGCATGAGCGCGGCCGTCGGAGTGCTGTCACTGCTGATCGGAGGTCTGCTGGTCACCACCGCACCGGCGAATGCCAGCACCGGCCACGAGCACGGGCAGGACGTCTGGATCACCGTCACCGGGGACGGCTCGCACGCCCGGGTCAGCGGCAGCCACGTCCGCCCCGGCTGGGTGACTCTGCACCTGGCCGACCGGACCTCCCCGACGATCGGCGTGCAGCTGACCGTCGCCCGGATGCGCGACCACTACCCGGTGTCGCGGCTGCTCGCCGACATCGCCGTGCAGGTCGACCAGAACTCCACCCCGGCACAGAGCGCGGCATCCACCCGCGACATCAACCGGATCGCGGTCGCGCTGGGCGGCGGCGACACGATGGACGGCCAGCCGTACTTCCGTTCCGACACCGTCAAGCTGTCCGGGCACGGCACCTACTACCTGATCAACTCCGGTGCCAAGAGCGGGCCCGCGGTGGTCGGCCGGCTCGATGCGGGCGGCCGTGGCAACACCGCCGACGCGCCGCGCTACTCCGGCGTAATCACGCTCGGCACCGGCACCGCCGACACCATCACGTTGAGCGGCCGGATGCCCTCGCACGGCACGGTGAGGGTGCGCAACAGTGGCGACAGCGTGCACCTGCTGGCGATCAGCAAGGTCGCCGACGGGGTCACCGACGCCCAGGTGCAGGCCGAGTACGACATCGTGATGGCGGGCGGCACGCCGACCTCCGACCCCGCCGGGCTGTTCTCGCCGCCGACCGTGACGACCGGCAGCGATGCGGTTTCACCCGGGCACGCAAGCATCTTCCGGTACTACCTGCCACGCGGGACGTACCTGCTGCAGTGCTTCGTCGATGACGCCACGACCGGCATTCCGCACGCCTTCATGGGCATGCACCTGGTCGTGCACGTGCACTGATCGTCGTCGTGCACGTGCACTGATCGTCGCGGGGCGGGTGCACCGGGAAGCGCACCCGCCCCCGACGGCGCACGACGGGCAGGCTCCCCGTCACGAGGACCGCGGCTGGCCCTCACCCGGGCGCGGGGTACCACCAGGAGCGATCGGAGACGAGTTCGGCCAGTTCGCCGAGGATCACGGCCGCCGGACGGCCGTACGAGCTCCGCAGGGCGATACCCAGGTCCGCGGCGAGGTGGGAGATCTCCCTGATCTCACACGCCGCCCGCAGCTCGTCCAGCGGCGTCGCGGTCTCCTCGGCGATCACCCCGAGCACGTCCTGCAGGTACGGGCCACTGAACCGCGCCACGAACATCCAGTCGTCGGCCGGCTCGCCGAAGCGAGCCCACTCGAAGTCCAGCAGCGCCGTCACGTCCTGGTCGTGGACCAGCCAGTTGTCCCAGTGGCAGTCGGCGTGCACCGGGACGTCGACCGAGACGCGCTCGGGAGCACCGTCGGCGATCTCGGCCAGCCTGTCGAGAAGCTGCCGCGGCACCCCGCCGTCCAGGTCGCGGACCCGGTCGATCGTGGCCAGCAGCTGCGACCGGCCGGCGAAGCCGCCGTGGTCGAGCTGCTCGCGCAGCGTCTCCGCCGCGGCGGCTCCGGGCGTCCACGCGTGCAGGCGCCGCAACTGCCGCACCGCCTGCCGCGCCCACCGGACCGCGGTGGTGCGGCCCACCCCCGGCAGTCCCATGCCGGGGGCCGCGCCGGGCAGCCGGGCGAGGCAGACGTAGCGCACCTCGCCCGCCCCGGTCTGGTGGCGACCGCTGGCCAGCACGGGCGCGGTCAGGCCCACCGGCAGGTCAACCGCCAGCGCGACCTCGCGGTCGAGGCGAGAGTGATCGGCGGCCTCGATGAGCTTGACGACGACCGCCGCGCCGACGAAGACCTGGTGGGAGCGGCTGCCGACCGGCCGCAGCGGCCCGGGGTCCGCACCGAGCGCCGCCGCGGCGATCGCGCCGGCCGCCGCCGCTGCCGCTGCCTGGTCGATCACCCCTGGCGGGTCGTCTTCAGCGCGGCCAGCAACTCGTCGGCGACCCGCTCCTGCTGCCGCTCGGTGATGCCCGGGTAGATCGGCAGCGACAGGATCTCGGCCGCGAGCGACTCGGCCACCGGAAAGCTCCCGTCCCCGTAACCGAGGTGCTCGAAGGCCGGCAGCCGGTGCACCGGCGCCGGGTAGTGGATGCCGGCCCCGATGCCGGCGGCGTTGAGCGCGGCGAGCACCGCGTCCCGGCGCGGCACCCGCACCACGTAGAGATGCCAGGCGTGCTCGTTGCCGGCCACCGGGCGAGGCAGCGTCACCTCGCCCGGCACGTCCAGGACCGCGGTCCCCAGCAGCTGTCCGTAGAGCTCGGCGGCCGCGCGCCGCTCGGCGTTCCAGTCGTCCAGCCGGCGCAGCTTGGCCGAGAGCACCACGGCCTGCAGCCCGTCCAGGCGCGAGTTGACGCCGACCTCCAGGTGCTCGTACTTGGCGATGCCGCCGTGGTTGCGCAGCCGGCGCAGCCGCTCGGCCAGCTCGTCGTCGTCGGTGGTCACCGCCCCCGCGTCGCCGTACGCGCCGAGGTTCTTGCCCGGGTAGAAGCTCGTCGCGGCCAGCGCGCCGAGCGAACCCGAGCGGGCACCGTCCTGCCGGGCACCCTGCGACTGCGCCGCGTCCTCGACCACCGGCACCTGGCCGGCCGCTGCCCGCACCGCGGTCATCGGCGCCAGCTGGCCGTAGAGGTGCACCGGCACGATCGCCTTCGTCCGCTCGGTGATCGCGGCCGGCACCTGGTCGGCGTCGATCAGGAAGGTCTCGTCGCAGTCGACCAGGCGCAGCGTCGCCCCGGTCCGGGCGATCGCGCCCGCGGTCGCGACGAAGGTGTTGGCCGGCGCGATGACCTCGTCCCCCGGGCCGATCCGCAGCGCCCGCAGCGCAAGCTCGATCGCGTCGGTGCCGTTGCCGACGCCGACGCAGTGCGCGACCCCGCAGAACTCGGCGTAGGCCCGCTCGAACGCCTGCGCCTCCGGCCCCAGGATGAACGAGGTGTTCGCGAGCACCCGGTCGAAACCGGCCCGCACCTCCTCGGCGACGCGCCGGTGCTGCAGGCCGAGATCGACCAGCGGGATGGTGTCGCTCATCGAGATTCCCCTGTCTTTCACTACCAGTTCAACCACGTACCAGCGGGCGGGCCGGGTTGCCCACCAGGGTGCTGCCGGGCGGCGCGTCGGTCAGGACCACCGCCCCCATTCCTATCGTCACGTCCGCGGCCAGGCTGACCCGCTCGCGGACGCTGGCGTTCATGCCCAGGTAGCCGCGCTCGCCCACCCGGGTCCAGCCGCCGAGGGACACCCCGGCGGCGATCGTCACGAAGTCGGCCAGCACGTTGTCGTGGGTCAGCGTCACCTGCGGCATCACCACGCAGTGCCGGCCGATCGTCACGGCCGTGGTCAGCACCGTGTTCGCCAGCAGGATGCTGCCCGCGCCGACCGTGCAGCTCTCCGGGACCGCCACCGACGGGTGGATCACGGTGGCGTACCGGCCCGCGTCGAGACCGTCGGCGGCCAGCCGCCCGGCGATGGCCGCCCGCACCCGGCCCTGACCGGTGCAGATCACCACGCCGGCGTCGGGGTGTTCGGCCACCAGGTCGAGGCCGCCCAGCACCGGCACCCCCTCGCGCGAGGTGCCCCACTGCGAGGTGTCGTCGTCGAGGAAGCCGCGCACCTCGAAGCCGGCCGCGGCCGCGGCCACCGCCGCCTCCCGGGCCAGGCCACTGGCCGAGACCAGCAGCAACGCCGAATTACTCATGAACTACAGGGACTTGACCAGCGCCGCGACGACGTCGTCCTGCTCGGCGTCGGTCAGCCCGACGAACATCGGCAGCAGGATCGCCTCGGCGGCTGCCCGCTCGGTGACCGGCAGCGACGGCACCTCGCCGAGGTCGGCGAACGCCTGCTGCTTGTGGATGTCGAAGATCCGGCGGGTAGCCACGCCGAGCTCCATCATCGAGCGCATCACGTCCTCCTGGCCGCGCTCGGTGCGCAGCCGCACCGAGTAGGACTGGTAGACGTGCCGGAACCCCTCGGGCTCGTACGGCAGGACGACCCGGTCCTCACCGGCCAGCAGCTCGGCGTAGCGGGCCGCCAGCCGGCGCCGCTCGGCGATCACCTGCTCGATCTTGTCCATCTGGATGGAACCGATGGCGCCCTGGATGTCGGTCAGCTTGTAGTTGAAGCCGACCTCGGGATACGTCTCCAGGATGATCCGGTTCGCCCGGTCGCGATCCGCGGTGGACACCGACGCGGCGTGCGCGCGCAGCAGCCGCATCCGGGTGGCGGCCTCGGTGTCGTCGGTGGTGATCATGCCGCCCTCACCGGTGGTGAGGATCTTGCGGGCGTCGAAGGAGAAGATCGTGAAGTCGGAGATGCTGCCCAGCAGCCGGCCGTTGATCTCGGCGCCGAGCGCCGGCGCCGCGTCCTCGACCACCTTCAGCCCGTGCCGGGCGGCGATCGCCATGATCGGCTCCAGATCCGCGGGCAGGCCGATCTGGCTGACCGGCATGATCGCCGTGGTGCGCTCGGTGATCGCCGCCTCGAGCTGGCTGACGTCGAGGTTGTACGTCCGCGGCTCGATGTCGACGAAGACCGGCCGGGCGCCGATGTAGCGCATCGCGTTGGCGGTGGCGATGAAGCTGTACGACGGGCAGATCACCTCGTCGCCGGCCTTGACCCCGGCCCCGAGCAGCCCCAGGTGCAGGCCGGTGGTGGCGCTGCTGACCGCGATCGCGTGCTTCGCGCCGACGTACTCGGCGACCTTGCGCTCGAACTCCTCGGTGCGCGGGCCGTTCATCAGCCAGCCGGAGCGGACCACGGCCGCGGCCGCCTCCGCCTCGGCGTCGCCCAGGGCGAGTCGGGTGATCGGGATCATCGGTTCTCCTCCAGCGAGTCAGCCCAGCCAGCAGGGAAGTCGGGATTCGCCTGGTAGTCCTTGAAGGACGGCGCCGCGGCGTCCTTGGCCGAGGTCACCGGCGGCCCGGCGAGCGGCCACTCGATGCCCAGGTACGGGTCGTCGAAGGCCAGGGCGCGCTCGGCCTGCGCGTTGTGCCAGTTGCTGCACTTGTACTGCACCTCGGCAACCTCGGACAGCACGGCGAAGCCGTGCGCGTAGGCCGGCGGGATCAGCAGTTGCCGCTTGTTCTCGGCCGAGAGCCGGTAGCCGCGCCACTGGCCGAAGGTGGGTGAGCCGAGGTCGAGGTCGACGATCACGTCGAAGATCTCCCCCACCGTGCAGCGCACCAGCCGCCACTGCGCGCCGGCCGGGCCCTGGTAGTGCAGGCCGCGGATCACGTTCGCCCGCGACCGCGAGTGGTTGTCCTGCACGAAGACCAGGTCGATGCCGTGCTCGGCCAGCGTCCGCGAGCTGTAGTTCTCGTAGAAGAAACCGCGGTCGTCGGTGAAGATCGACGGATCGATCGTCCGGACGCCGGGCAGGTCCTCCTCGGTGACGGTGACCTTCATCAGCTGACCTTGGCAGGGTCGACGGTGGCGAGGATGTCGGCACGCTCGACGCGCCACCAGTCGACGAGTTCGCGCAGGCCCTCCTCCAGCCCGACCTCTGCCTTGAAGCCGAGGTCGCGCTGCGCGGCACTGGTGTCGGCCAGCCGCCGGGTGACCCCGTTCACCGCGCGCTCCGGGCCGAACTCCACCGAGAGATCGGAATCGGTGGCCCGCAGCATCGCCTCGGCCAGCCCCAGCAGGCTGGTCTCCGCACCGCTGGCGATGTTGTAGTGGCCGTCGACGATGTCGCTCGCCGCGGCCAGCACGTTGGCCCGGGCGATGTCGGCGGTAAAGACGAAGTCCATCGTCTGCTTGCCGTCACCGAAGATCAGCGGAGGCTTGCCGTGCGCGATCCGCTCCATCCAGCGCACCAGCACCTCGGTATAGATGCCGTGCACGTCCATCCGCGGGCCGTAGACGTTGAAGTACCGCAACGCGACGTAGTCCAGGTCGTACATCGCCTTGAAACTGCGCAGCATGCCTTCGTTGAACGACTTCGCCGCACCGTAGAAGGTGTCGTTGTTGTGGTGGTGGTGCCGCTCGGTGGTCGGGAACTCCTCGGCCAGGCCGTACACCGACGCGCTGGAGGACAGCA
>Ga0335073_10002067_pt1 | contig 27442 bp, 20 predicted proteins | sample Lox_Sample_22_FD_207093 | JGI IMG/M metagenome (GOLD analysis project Ga0335073, IMG submission 207093) | Soil microbial communities from Loxahatchee National Wildlife Refuge, Florida, United States - Lox_Sample_2.2 | ecosystem: Environmental > Terrestrial > Soil > Wetlands | place: USA...
AAATCTCCGGTGACCGGATTGAAGTCGTGGATGCCGATTCGCTGCGCAAGGGCGATGTCGTGGTGGTGCGTGCCACGGAAATCATTCCGGCCGACGGTGAAATTATTCTCGGCGCCGCCACGGTGGATGAATCGGCCATCACCGGCGAATCCGCGCCCGTTATCCGCGAAGCCGGCGGCGACCGCAGCGCTGTCACCGGCGGCACGCGCGTGCTCTCGGACGAGATCAAAATCCGCATCACTGCCAATCCCGGCGAGGGTTTTCTGGATCGGATGATCCAACTGGTCGAAGGCGCCAGCCGCCAAAAAACCCCCAATGAAATCGCGCTCACCATCCTACTCGCCGCGCTCACGGTTGTCTTTTTGCTCGCGGTCGTCACTTTGAAACCGTTTGGCATTTACTCGGGCACCGTTTTCTCCAATGCCGTGCTCATTGCCCTGCTGGTCTGTCTGATTCCGACGACCATCGGCGGTTTGTTGAGTGCCATTGGTATTGCCGGCATGGACCGGTTGCTCCAGCGCAACGTGCTGGCGATGAGCGGTCGCGCCGTCGAGGCGGCCGGTGACGTGGACGTGTTGCTGCTCGATAAGACCGGCACCATCACGCTCGGCAACCGCCAGGCCGTCGCCTTCGTGCCTGCGTCCGGAGTGACCGAACGGGAACTCGCTGATGCGGCGCAACTTGCATCGCTGGCCGATGAAACGCCCGAAGGCCGCAGCATCGTCGTGCTCGCAAAAAATTATGGCATCCGCGCACGCTCGATTCACGAATTGCCCGATGCGCATTTCGTCCCGTTCACGGCGCAGCTGCGTATGAGCGGTGTGAATCTGGAAGGCAAGCAAATCCGCAAGGGTTCGACCAACGCCATCCGGCAGTTCACGGGGGGAATGTTCCCGACGGAAATTGAAAAAGTCGTTGAGGGTATCTCGCTGTCCGGGGGCACGCCGCTGGTCGTTGCGACCAGGGAACGCGTGCTCGGTGTGATTCATTTAAAAGACATTGTGAAAGGCGGGCTCGCCGACCGCTTCAAACGCTTTCGCGTGATGGGCATCCGCACCGTGATGATTACCGGCGACAATAAATTAACCGCCGCCGCCATCGCGCAGGAAGCCGGTGTGGACGATTTTCTCGCCGAGGCGAAGCCGGAGGACAAACTCGCGCTCATCCGTCAGGAACAGCAGGGCGGCCGGATGATTGCCATGATCGGTGACGGCACGAACGACGCCCCTGCCCTCGCGCAAGCCGATGTCGGCGTGGCCATGAACACCGGCACGCAAGCCGCCAAGGAGGCCGGCAACATGGTGGACCTGGATTCCAATCCCACCAAGTTGCTGGAAATCATCGAAATCGGGAAGCAGCTGCTCATCACGCGCGGCGCGCTGACGACCTTCAGCATCGCCAACGACGTGGCGAAATACTTCGCCATCATCCCGGCAATGCTGATGGTGACGTTCCCCGTCATCGCGCCGCTCAACGTGATGCACTTGCACAGCCCCGACAGCGCGATTTTGAGCGCCGTGATTTTCAACGCGCTCATCATCATCGCGCTGATTCCATTGGCCCTGCGCGGCGTGAAATTCCGCCCACTCGGCGCGGTGCAAATCCTGCGTATCAACCTGCTGGTTTACGGCCTGTGTGGCGTCATCCTGCCATTCATCGGGATCAAGCTGATAGACATCATCATTGCCGGTCTGCATCTGGCATAAATCTACCACGAACCTTTATGAAAAATCTCATTGCTGAATTCGGCCGCTCGTTGATGGCAACGCTTTTCTTCGCCGTCATTTTGTGCGGCGTTTATCCGGTTGTCGTTTTTGGCCTTTCGCAACTGCTGTTCCCAACTCCGGCCAACGGCAGTCTGCTCGTGGACAAAACCGGCGCGGTGCGCGGCTCGGCATTGCTGGCGCAAAACTTCACCGGCGCCAAATACTTTCATCCCCGTCCCTCGGCGGCAGGCAACAATGGCTATGACGCGACCAACTCCAGCGGCAGCAATCTCGGACCGACTTCGTCCAATCTCGTCGCCAACATCGCCCAAAATATCGCCAATTACCGTGGGGAGAACGGTCTCGCGACGAACATGCCGGTCCCGGCGGACGCCGTGACCGCTTCGGGCAGCGGCCTGGATCCGGACATCAGTTTGCAGAACGCCAAACTGCAAGTCCCGCGCGTGGCCAGGGCGCGTGGGATGACCGAGGAACAAGTAAGCAAACTCGTCCGACAAAATACGGACGACCGCGACCTCGGCATTTGGGGCGAACCGCGCGTGAACGTGATGACGCTGAACTTCGCGCTGGACGGATTGGCCGGCAGATGACCGGCAATTTTTTTCAGTGCCAAAACACGCAGACACGAAATTGCGACACGCATTTCACGAATTTGCACCAATTGAAACTTGAGCACCGCGACCGAAAACAGCCACAGTTTGACTGCGCCGCCTCCAAACCTGCCGCAACCCCCTCTGCCGGATTCCTTTCGCCGTTTCCCAAACGGTTCAAGTCCTGTCACTTCATCCGGCTTGCGCCACCGTCTCCCCATTCGGCGCGGAGGAGGAATTTTCCATGTCTCCGCGTCCCAGCGTTAAACAATCCGTGTTCATCTGCGTCTATCTGTGGTTGAAAATTGGTTCGCCCCAACTTCGCGCTCGACCCGTTGCCGCAAAAATAGTTTCTTGGCGGTGTGGAACCGCCCGTTGAGCGATTGAAGCCGGAGGATTTCCTGCGGCTGATCGAGAAAAGCCGGCTGGGGAAATTGAAGATTTATCTCGGCCACGCCGCCGGCGTCGGCAAAACCTACGCCATGCTGGAGGAGGCCCACCGGCTCAAAAAAGCGGGCGTGGATGTAGTCATCGGCTGGATTGAAACGCATGGGCGGGCAGACACCGAGGCGCTGCTGGAGGGGCTGGAAATCATCCCGCGCAAGCAGGTGCCCCACGGCAACGCCACGGTCGAAGTGCTCGACGTGGATGCCATCTTCAAGCGCTATCCGACGGTTTGCATCATTGACGAACTGCCCTTCACGAACGTCGCCGGGTCTCAGCACCCCAAGCGCTACCTCGAAGTGCATGATTTGTTGCTGACAGGCATCAATATCATCACGGCGCTGAACATCCAGCATCTCGAAAGCCTCCACGATACGGTGTTGCGGGCGACGGGCGTGGACGTGCGCGAGCGCGTGCCCGACCGGTTCGTGCTGGAGGCCGACCAGATTGTGAACATTGACCTGACGGCCGAGGAATTGCGCGAGCGGCTGAAGCTGGGGAAGATCTATCCCGCCGATCGCGCTGCCGCCGCGCTGGAGAATTTTTTTACCGAGAGAAACCTGAATGAATTGCGGGAGTTGGCTTTGCGCGAAACCGCCGCCGCGCTGGACCAGCGTCCGCGTTTGGGCGCCCGTCCCCAAACGGATGTCAGCGAAAAAATCACCGTCTTTATCAGCACCAATCCCGAGACGACGGCCAAGCTCTTGCGCACGGCATCCCGTATTGCCGGCCGGTTGAATCGCGAATGGATCGCAGTCTATGTGCGGCGTAAAAAAGAGGATCCGATGCGTATTCCCGCCGATCTGCAGCGGAAGTTCATGCAGAACGTCCAACTGGCGACCGAATTGGGGGGCAGCGTCACCGTTCTGGAAAGTGAGAATGTCTGCGAAGCCCTGCTGAAATTTTGCCGGGAAAACGACGTCCATCTCGTCGTATTGGGCACCACTGAGCGGCAGTGGTGGCAGTTCATGCGGCCGAACGTGCTGCAATTCTTTCTGCACCATGCGCCGGGGATTGACCTCCACATCGTGGATCCGAACAACTGACTGTCTGGAGGGAGAATGTCAGCGAGTCCCCGGATTCCCAGCAGAAGACTCGTGTAACTCGTTCCCCCGAATTTCAGAAGTCGATGGAGTCACCTGGTCGCAGCAAATGCAGGGTTTTGCCGGCCGCGCGGAATTTTTCCACGGCGAGGGCGTGATCAATCGCAATCGGCGGAAAGGTGTCGTAGTGAACTCCCAGGATTTCCTGGCAGCGCACGAATTCGGCCGCCTTGACCGCATCGTCCAATCCCATCGTAAAATTGTCGCCGAGGCACAGCGCGGCGAATTTTAATTTCGTGGATTCGCCAATCAATTTCATGTCCTGCGTCAGCGCGGTGTCACCGGAGAAGTAAAAATTGCCGTCTCTGCTTTCGACGACAAAACCGCCCGGATTTCCGCCGTCGGAGCCATCCGGCAGGGTGCTGGAATGGATGGCGTTGACATATTTGACCCGGCCGAAATCGAAGTTGAATCCGCCTCCTTGATTCAGGTGATGCACGCGCGGAACACCCTGCCGGAGCAACCATTCGCCCACCTCGAAACCGGTGATCACCAGCGCGCGGGTGCGCTTGGCGATTTCCACCACGTCGCCGATGTGATCATCATGCCCGTGAGAAATGAGAATAAAATCCGCCGTGACCTTTTTTGGGTCAATCCCCTTCGCCAGCGGGTTGCCGGAAATAAAGGGATCAAATAACAGGGTTTTGCCGCCGACGATGGCCGAAAAACAGGCGTGTCCGTAGTAAGTGACCTTCATGGCGATTTATGATTTAAGATTCTTGATTTACGATTTTCAGCGTTGCCGCTTTCCCTGCTTCAATCATAAATCATCAATCAAAAATCATAAATTTCAAGCCGCCGTGCTCATCTCCGGTTCCGACGAATCGAGGAAGCCCTGCAAATGGCGGACGCGGGTCGGGTGCCGCAACTTGCGCAGCGCCTTGGCTTCAATCTGGCGGATGCGTTCACGGGTAACGTTGTACATCTTGCCGATTTCCTCGAGCGTGCGTTCGTAGCCGTCGAGCAGGCCGAAACGCATTTCGAGAATCTTGCGTTCGCGCTCGGTCAGGGTCGTCAGCACGTCGCTCAGTTTTTCCCGGAGCAGGCTGTAGCTGGTCACCTCCGAGGGATTCTCAGCCGTCTTGTCTTCGATGAAATCTCCCACGCTCACGTCGCCGTCGTCGCCGACGGGCGCGTGGAGCGACACCGGCTGTTGCGCCATTTTAAGCAGCGCATGGATGCGCGCCACCGGCATGTGCATTTCATCGGCCAGCTCCTCCGGTGTGGGTTCGCGGCCCAGCTCCTGGGTGAGCTGTTTTTGCGCGCGCCAGAGCTTGTTCATGATTTCGATCATGTGCACCGGAATACGGATGGTGCGCGCCTGGTCGGCAATGCTGCGCGTGATCGCCTGGCGGATCCACCAGATGGCGTAGGTGGAAAATTTGTAGCCGCGGCGGTACTCAAATTTCTCGACGCCCTTCATCAAGCCGATGTTGCCTTCCTGGATCAAATCGAGGAACGACTGGCCGCGGTTCGTGTATTTTTTGGCGACGGAGACGACGAGGCGCAAATTGGCCTCAGCCATGTGGGTTTTGGCCTTGAGCCCGGCGTCGGCAGCCTTCTTCAAGTCACTGAACGCCTTGACAAATTCCTCGCGCGGCATCCGCACGAATTGTTCGAGTGTCTGGATTTTGGCGCGTTCGGCTTCCATCGCCGCGCGGCGCTCGGCGGTGGTCCGCAATCCTTCCAGCTCCTGAAGATGTCGCAGGCTCGTCTGGAATTTTTCATGGACGTTGCCCGCCACCACAATCATTTCCTCGATAACCTTCTGTTTGTAAAAGAATTTTTGGAAGGTATCCTGCAACCGGACAGCCATTTTCTTCAACTCCCGTTGCAGTCTTTCCTTGCGGCCCTTCTGCAAGGCTTTTTGCCAGGCAAAATATTTCGCGTCCACCTTTTGGTCGAGGGTGCGGACCTTTTTGATGAGCCGGCGCAAATCCCGCAAGTGGCCCTCGCGGTTGGCGATTTTCTTGTCCACAATCACGCGGTCGAAACGTTCCTTGGGCGGTTCGGACAAAAGCTTTTCCGCGATGGCAATGTGCTCCTTGGCGGTGAAACCGAGGCTGTAAACAATGCGCTTCATTTCGATCTCGGCTTCCTCGATGCGCTTGCAGATTTCCACTTCCTGCTCCCGTGTGAGCAAAGGCACCTTGCCCATCTGGTTCATGTACATGCGAACCGGATCGTCAAGAATTTCCAGGCGCGCATCTTCGTCCTCCTCCTGCGGTTGCGAGGGCTCGGGCTGCTTGGCGCGTTCAGCCTCCGCCTGGTCCATGACAATTTCCACGTCCAGGCTGCGCAATTTGCTGAGCAAGGCGTCGAGATCTTCCGGGCTGAGATTGTCCGGCAACACATCATTGATGTCGTCGTAGGTGATATAGCCGTGCTCCTGCGCGAGGTGCAACAGCGTCTTCACCGTTTCAGTCAGATCCACGGTGGACTGGGTGGCCGCCGAAGCGCCGGCCTCGCCATTTTGCAGGCGTTTTTCCGCTTCCGCAATGGAGGTGGCCGTATGAGTCCGGTTTTTTCCATTGGCCTCCGGCGAGCGGGAAATCTCCCGACGCGCGTTGCTGGAAATGACGAAACGGCGGCGTTCCGAAGGCGATTTGGCCCCGGCCCCTCGTCTGACGTCGCGGCGGCGATTGCGCCCCGCACCGTTTGGCGGCGTTGTTTTTCTATTCAGCATAAGTTATCAGACCTGCATTAACCCGTTTTGGTTCAGGAAAATTTACACAGTTTCCATCCCACGAGTTCGCGTCGTCTTGGCACAACTCTCACTCGCCCATGAACCTCGGGAGACCTTTCGAACACCAGAAGACCGACGCGCCGCCACTTTAACTCCTTTCCGGGGAAATTCAAGCAGAATCGTATCCGGGCAAAGAAAATCCCAAAGGGCTGGCGATTCGCTGAATTTATGACCCAGATTTAGATTGTAATACGTTTAATATAAACATGTTGCAACAATCATGTTTTTATGGCAACCGCAGCAATATCGCGGGCAATTTGTTCACGTAAGGCGGTTATGGATGAAAATTTCTTCTCTTTTCGCAGTTTTTCACCGATTTCGAGTTCTAATTCCTCATCATAAAGGTTGCCGTCAAAATTCAGCAAATGTGCTTCAACACCAGCAAGTTGCGTTTCGGAAGCGACTGTTGGACGAAAACCGATATTGATAGCGGCACGATGGGTTTTACCCTGGATGTTTGCGATGCCAGCGTAAACGCCGTTCGGCGGCAGTATCAGGCCGGTTGTGTCCAGATTCGCCGTGGGAAAACCCAGTTGTTGTCCCAAGCGGTTTCCTCTAATCACCCGGCCTGAGAGGGTATAGGGGCGTCCGAGCATCTGGCTGGTTGCGTCCAGATCGCCTCCTTGAATGAGTTCGCGAATATGCGTGCTGCTCACCACCTGACCATCCAACGAAACCGCGGCAAGGCCGTGAACGGTGAAGCCAATTTCGCCGCCAAGCTTTTTAAGCAATGACACGTTTCCGCTGCGGTTGCGGCCAAAAACAAAATCCGCTCCCACGCACAGGCTTTGGATTTTTCCAACCTCCTGCGCCAGGCGGCGGATAAATTCTTCGCCGGTCTGGCGGCTGAATAGGGTGTCAAAATGAATCAACAAAAGGGCATCCGCGCCGAGCGACTCAATGGCCCGCAATTTTTGCGGCAGCGAATATATCAACAGCGGCACCTGAGCGGGAGCAACCACGGTGTTCGGATGCCGGTCGAAGGTAAGCACCAGCGCGAGGGCGTCGTGCTGGTGCGCGTCGGCGATGGTTTGCCGGATGATTTGCTGGTGTCCCAGATGGACGCCGTCAAAAAAACCAATCGCCAGGCACACGTTGCGGCCGGCGGGCTTCAGTTCCTTTGCGGCGTGAATGATGTTCATGGCTGCGCCAGTTTCAAAAACGGTATCACCTTTTTCTCCAATTCCGCCGGCGTCAACTTCAAAACCTCGGCCAGCGGCGTGGATTCGGCCGCGTTAAATTTGCCGGACGCGGTGCGCCGGAGCGTGGCCAGATGCGCGCCGCAGCCGATTTTCCGGCCCAGCTCGTGTGCGAGGCTGCGAACATAAGTGCCTTTGGTGCAGGCAATTCTAAACCGGCCCAAGGGTTCAAGGTAATCGGTAAAACTGAAATGATAAATATGTATCAACCGCGGTTCACGGACGACTTCAATGCCCTTGCGGGCCAGTTTATAGAGCGGCACGCCTCCCTTTTTTATCGCCGAAACCATCGGGGGCGTCTGCATCTGGTCGCCGACAAACCCGGTCGCGGCGTCGTTCAACTGCTCCAGAGTCAGCGGCGGCACCGTTTTCGTTTCCAGAACCACGCCGTCGGCATCATAGCTGTCGGTGGCCACGCCGAATTGGATGGCGCCTTCATAGACCTTATCGTCGCCCATCAGTTTTTCCGAGAGCTTGGTGCCGCGGCCGAGCACAATGATGAGGAGGCCGGTCGCATTGGGGTCGAGCGTGCCGCAATGGCCGACTTTTTTGATGTCGAATTTGCGCCGAATCGCGTCCACCACGTCATGCGACGTGGGGCCGGCGGGCTTGTCAATCAGGACGGCGCCGTCGAGCGGGGAGAACTCTTGCATGAGCAGTCACTTGGCCGAATTCAGCGCGCGTTTGACGGCGGCGATCACCTTGCGTTGCACCGCAAGCGGTTTGCCGGGAATCCGCGCGCCGGCCGCCGCCGGGTGGCCGCCGCCGCCAAATTGCTCGGCGATGTCGCTCACGTTGACCCGGTCACTCTTGGAGCGCAGGCTGATGCGCGTCAATTCCGGTTCGATTTCCTCAAAGACACAGGCCACCACGACCGGCTCGATGTCTCGAATGTGATCAATCAAACCTTCGGTTTCGTCACCTTCGGACCCTGCGCGGGCGAAATCCGCCTGCCGGAGCCGGAAATAGGCGATTTGGTTCTGATGGGTGAGGCGGAAGTGATTGTAAATGTGTTTCAGCAAACGGACGCGCGACAACGGATAGGATTGATAAACCTCATCGCAGATTTTGGCGAGATCCGCGCCGCGTGTGACGAGTTCCGCACCGACGTGAAACGTGCCCGGCCGGGTCGTGGCATACTGAAAGGAACCGGTATCGGTGGAAACGGCGGTGAAGAGACAGTCAGCGATCGGTTTGGTAATGGGCCAGCGCGCCACTTTGAGCAGGCGATAAATCAACTCGCCACACGAAGGCTCACGCGCCCCGACCCAGTTGATGTCACCATAGCGTGTGTTGCTTTCATGGTGGTCAATGTTAATGAGGATTTTCCGGTGCAGAACGCATTTGCCGGCCGTGCCCAAACGTTCAAAGCTCGCACAATCCGTGGCGACGACGCAGTCGAATTTCAGGCCGTGTTTGGGTTTTTGGAACAGCTCCTTGTCGTTGAGGAATTTATATTTCTGCGGGACGGGATCCTCATTCCAGCAGAGCACCTTTTTGCCTTCATTTTGCAGGGCCATGGTCAGGCCAAGTTGTGAACCCACACAATCGCCGTCGGGCCGGATGTGTCCGACGACGCAGAAGGTTTTGCTTTGGCGGACCGCGTCGAGAATGCGGTCAATAATTCCAGGATAACTTTTCACGATTTAATCTTTTTCCTCCTCCGGTTTGCCTTGTTCCAGTTCCTCGATGATTTGGAGCACGCGATTGCCGCGCGCGATGGAATCGTCAAAAACAAATTTCAGCGTCGGCGTGTATTTCAACACCACCGCGCGTCCCACCAAACCTTGCAGGCGGACGCGGTGGTCGGAGAGCAGTTGAAAGCCGCGTTTCTGCTGGTCCGGATTGCCGAGGATGCTGATGAACACGGTGGCGGATTTGAGGTCGCCGGCCACGTCCACATCATTCACCGAAATCAAACCGCATTCGCTCACGTGGAATTCGCGGCGGATGGCTTCGCCGATTTCGCGTTTCAATAATTCGCGCACGCGCTGGAGTCGGAGGCTGGGCATGGTCAAAAATGGATGGATGGGTGGAAGGGGAGATGGATTGCTGCTGAAGCCCCGGTCTTCATAGCTTGGCAGCTATTTTCTCGATGGAATAACTCTCAATCACATCGCCGACCTGGAAATCACTGTAACCTTCGATGCGAATGCCGCATTCCATGCCCGCGCGGACCTCGCCGACTTCGTCCTGGAACCGGCGCAACGATTGCACAATGCCTTCGTAGATCACGTCCTTGCGCCGGCGCACCCGGACCTTGCCTTTGACGATGCGGCCGCTGCTGACCATGCAGCCGGCCACCGGCGCGCCTTTGGACAATTCAAAAATCTGCCGTATTTCCGCCGAGCCGACGACGTTTTCCTTGACGACCGGTTCCAGCAGGCCGGCCATCGCTTCCTTAACCTCGTCAATCAATTCATAAATAATCGCGTACAGTTTGATCTGCACGTTTTCGTGTTTGGCTTTTTCGGCGGCGGTGCTGTCCAGGCGCGTGTGGAATCCAAGAATCACGGCGTTTGACGCGGAGGCCAGGGCCACGTCGTTTTCCGTGATGGTCCCGACGTCGCTGTGCAAAATTTCGAGTGAAACCTTGTCCGATTCGATTTTCTTGAGCGCTTCGACGATGGCCTCGACCGAGCCTTGTGCGTCGGCCTTGACGACGACTTTGAGCGCCTTGCTTTGTTCCGCGGCGAGCGTGGCGAAAAGATTTTCGAGCGTGACTTTTTTGTCTTCCTGACCTTCCGCCTTGGCGGCCAGAAAACGTTGTTCGGCCAGTTCCCGCGCCGCTTTTTCGTCTTCAACCACACTGAATTCCAGCCCCGCATCCGGCACGCCGTTCAAGCCGAGAACCTTCACCGCCACCGAGGGCCCGGCTTCCTTGAGGCGGCTGCCTTCTTCACTGATCAACGCACGCACCCGGCCGTAAAACTCGCCGCACAGGATGATGTCACCGACCCGCAGCGTGCCCTTGCGGACCAGCACCGTCGCAGTCGGGCCGCCCGGTTCGACCCCGGATTCAATCACATTGCCCTTGGCGCGGCGGTTGGGGTTGGCCTTCAACTCGAGCAATTCGGCCTGGAGCAAAATCATCTCCAGCAGCTTGTCAATGCCTTCTTTCGTGAGCCCCGAAACATCCACAAATATCGTGTCGCCACCCCAGTCGTCCGGCACCAGACCTTTGTCCTGCAATTGCTGGCGGACTTTCAGGGGGTTCGCGTTGGGATGATCAATCTTGTTGACCGCGACCAGAATGGGAACTTTGGCCGCCTTCGCGTGGTTAAGGGCTTCGACGGTTTGCGGCATGACACCGTCGTTGGCGGCGACGACGAGCACGACCAGGTCGGTGACGTTGGCGCCCCGGGCGCGCATGGAACTGAACGCCGCATGGCCGGGCGTGTCGAGGAACGTGATTTGCGCCAGCTCGCTTTTGCGTTCCGGATGCGGCACGGAAATGGTATAGGCGCCGATGTGCTGCGTGATGCCGCCGGCCTCGCCCGCCGCGACGTTGGCCTTGCGGATGACATCCAGCAACGTGGTCTTGCCATGGTCAACGTGGCCCATGATGGTCACGACCGGCGCGCGCGGCTTGAGCTCTTCGGGCTTGTCCTCGACATCCAGTTCAATCTTCTTGACGGGGGCGTGGACCGCCCCGCCGCCCCGCTCGCGCTTTTCCACCTCGAACCGGAACCCGTATTTCGCGCAAAGTTGCTGGGCGATTTTTTCGTCAATGGCCTGATTAACGGTGGCGAAGACACCCAGCCCCATCAGGTCGGCGATAATCTTGAAGGGCTTTTGTTTGAGCTGAGCAGCCAGTTCCCGCACGACAATCGGCGGCTTGATGACAATAACTTCGCCGGTCTCTGGCGCGACAAATTTGGGTGCCGGTGCGGCGGGCAAAGCGGGTGCCCGGGGAGCGGGTTTCGGTGCGGCGGGTGCGAGACCGGGCCTGCCCGATCGGGTAAAATGGGTGGTTCCCGTGCTGGCCGGTTTGGGCGCCGGTTTGCCGTGACCGGGCGCTCGGGTCACCGGCCTTTGGGGCAACTGAATGAACCCCACTTTTTCGCCGAGTTTCGGACCCGCCGGCTTGGGCGGCGGCGGCGGAGCTGGTGGCGCTTCCACCACGGGCGGCGCCGCGTCCGCTTTCACGGGCTCGGCTTTGACTTCCGGTTTGGGTTCCGGCGGCGGCGCGGTGATGATGACGATTTTTTCCTCAACCGGCGCGGGCCTGGGTTTTTCGACCACCGGTGGCGCGGCGAATTTGGCGGCAACTTCGGGATGTTCCTTGAACAGTTCCTCTTCGAGGAACTCGGCGCTGATCTTGTCAAGCGAGCTGGACGGGACCTTCGCGGCGGCAATGCCCAGCGCTTTGGCCTTGGCGAGAATCACCTTGTTCTCCAGGCCGAGCTTCTTCGAGATGTCGTAAATCCGAACGGGCATAAAATCTTTCTACTGCAAACAACCGCCGCCGCGCGAACATTTTTGTCCCGCCGTCGCGCATAACATCAAAGGCAGAAGGCAGAAGGCAGAAGGCAGAAGGCAGATTGCGCTGACAGACGCTTTTTCATTCTGCATTCTTCCTTCTTCATTCCAACTTCAACTGTTTACCCCGACGCCGGCGTCGGGGTTTACCGGCGTTTCGCCGACCTTCAATGTGCGGCGTTCCGCCTCGGCGCGCGCGGCCTTCAAAATCTCCGCCGCGTGATCGCCCACCTGGGGAATGCTGCTTAAATCGGCTTCATCCGCCTGCAACAAATCTTCGAGCCGGGTGATGCCGGCATGCACGAGGGCATCGGCCTGCTCCCGCGAAATGCCCGGAATCGCCGCCAGCAGTCCCACCGCCTCGGCCACCTTTTCTTCAAAACCCTTGGTCACCACCACTTCCGCGTCAATGTCCACTTCCCAGCCGGTGAGCTTGGCCGTCAGCCGCGCATTCTGTCCGCGCTTGCCGATGGCCAGCGACAACTGATCCTCGCTCACCAGAATCTTTACGCGTTTCCCGGCTTCATCTATTTCAAAGCTTTTGAGCTTGGCCGGCGCCAGCGCATTGGTGATGAACGTGCGCACGTCCGGCGACCACGGAATGACATCCACTTTCTCGTTGTTGAGTTCGCGGACGATGTTCTTCACGCGCTGGCCACGCATGCCGACGCAGGCGCCCACCGGGTCCACTTTGCTGTCGCGCGAATAAACCGCCATTTTGGTGCGGAAACCCGGCTCGCGCGCGATGCCTTTGATCTCGATCGTGCCGTCGTTGATTTCCGAAACTTCCAACTGGAACAGCTTGATGACAAATCGCGGATCGGCGCGGGACAAAATAATTTCCGGCCCGTGCGGGCCTTGCTCGACGGCCTTGACGTAGCAACGGATGCGTTCGCCGACCTGATATTCCTCGGTGGGCACGCGCTCGCGATTGGGCAACAACGCTTCGTATTTGCCGAGGTCCAGAATCACGTCCGATCGCTCAAATCGCCGCACCGTGCCGCTGATGATGTCGCCCACCCGGTCCTTGAATTCGGTGAAAATCAGCGCTTTTTCGGCCTGGCGGATTTTCTGCATCAGCGCCTGTTTGGCGTACTGCGAGGCGATGCGGCCGAAGCCGGTCGGCGTTACTTCCTTTTCAATTTCGTCGCCAATTTGCGCGTCGGGCTTGATCCGGCGGGCGTCGAACACGGAAATCTGGTCATGCTGCGAGATGACGCGATCGGCGACGACCAGCTTGGCGAAGGCCTTGATGTCGCCGTTTTTCTGGTCAATCTCGACGCGCAGTTCGCGCGCCGGACCGACCGCCTTTTTGGCGGCGGACAGGAGGGCATCTTGGACAGCGCCCACCAGGACATCACGGTTGATGCCCTTTTCGCGCTCCCAAAACTCCAAAACAGCCAGAAAATCAGCGTTCATATTTCCGACACGGCATCCCCCACAGGGGGAACAAAAAAGTCGGAAGATCCATATCTCCGACTTTCGCACGCTGGTCGAACCAGCAAACTTTACCGCTCTTGAACTGAAAGTTTAGAATTTTTGCCGGAAACCGTCAAGCGCAAAGCAACCCGCTTAAAATCAGGGGAAAATTGCGGTGCCGGGCAATCCGGCGAAGTATTCCTCTCGGGAACTTCCGCCGGATGACCGGGAAAAGATGGTCCTCCCTGACAATGCGTTGCCGCTTTCACCGCGTCCTGCCGATTGACGATGGCGGCGGCGGAACCAGGCAAAGCCAGCCTGCGGGCCGCTCACCTCACCGGAGCGACCGCTGCAGGCCAAAGCCCAACCTGTCCAATCTAACGACTGCGCCGACCGGATGGGACCGGACAACGGACGGAAAGGGAATTCACCCACTGCTCGTAATCGGCGCTGGGGCCAAGCGATTCGATCAGGCGCTTCAAGGAGAGCAGCACCTGTTCGTAATGGCCCTTCACGGAAGCGTCGGCATCCTCCTTTTCCCGCGATAGCGCCCCATATAAGGTAATCAACTTGAATTGCTGCAGATTTCTGTGCGCCGCGCGCGGTGGTCGGGGATGGGGTTTCGGTTCGGATCCAAAATAGAGTTTCAGCCTGTTCTTCATGGCAGCCGAATGAAGCAGGGCGCATTCCAATTTCACATCCCGGCGCCGCCCGACGTTTTTTGACAACCTTGGATTCAAGGAAACTGAGGCTGCCAGCCGGCCCGATGCGGCAAAAGGCGGCGGATGAGAACATCGCTGACGCGCCGCCACGGCTTTGACAACGGCGATGCACCCGACCGGTTACTGGCCGGGTTCGCCGGTGTATGACGGCGGCGCATTGGAAGGGCTGCTGCCCCAGTTCGTGTTCGGCGTGGCGGCCAGCGTGTAGGTGAGATTGCCTCCCCGGGCAATGTCGGAGTAGCGCAGCCACGGCTTGTTCCAAGACTGGCCGTTCACGGTCAGGTTTTGGACATAAGGCGCGTCCGGCGCGGCGCCGTTGCCGATGACAGTCAGGTCCCCGTTCGGCAGATGGAACACGGCTTTGGGGAACAAGGGGCTGTCCAGGACCAGCACGTCGGAGCCGGGCAGTTCGGGATACATGCCGAGCGCGGCGAAGACATACCACGACGACATTTCACCGAGGTCATCGTTGCCGGGATAGCCGAGCGGCGCCGCGGCAAAGAGCTGGGTGATGGCCTGGCGCACGACATTTTGCGTTTTGTACGGTTCTCCCAGGAAACAGTATTCCCACGGCGTTTCGAGGCAGGGTTCGTTGCCCAGGTAGGCATAGACGGAATTGACGCCCGTGTTCAAGCCGGTGAAAAAATTGTCGAGACGCGCGGCGGCTTTTTGCGGGCCACCCATTAGGTCGAACAGGGTCTTAAGGTTGAATGGCACCATCCAGAGGTATTGGGCGGCGGTGCCTTCCACGTAACCCTGGTTGCCGTCATAACCTTCCGCGTCGGGCCGGAATCCAGGCGCCCAGGAACCGTCGCGCCGGCGCATCTCCAGGTAGCCGGACGCCGGATTGAAGTGGTTGGTCCAGTTCTGCGCGTGGCGCAGGAGGAGGGCGCTGTTGGTGTCGTCACCCAGCGCCCGGGCAAATTGCGACAAGGCGAAATCCGCAGAGGCATATTCCTCGGTCATGGACACGTTGCCGTAGCCGCCGCGTTGATATTCCGGCACGTAACCCAGCTTGAGATAATCCGCCAGCGCGTCGCGCTCGAAGGTGCGGGTGCGGGGGGCGAACACGGAGGGGTCGGTGGCCGCGCGAACGAGGCCGTCCAAGGCGGCGTGGGCATCGAAGTTGGTCGTGCCAAAGGCGTAAAAGTCGGCGATGATCGGCGCGGCGGGGTCGCCCATCATGACGCCGCTGTCTTCGTTGGGCACGCCCCAGCGGGGAAAGGCGCCGCCTTGCTGATAATCGAGCAACAGAGATTGCGCCATGTCACCAGCGCGTTGTGGGTCGAGCAGGGCGAGCAACTGGCTTTCGCTGCGGTAAATGTCCCAGCCGGAAAAATTGGCGTACTGCACGCGGTGGTCATCGGTTCGATGGACCTGGCCGTCGTAGCCCAGGTAATCGCCGTTGGCGTCCGAACAAATGGTGGGGCCAAGGAAAACGCGGTAAAGCATGGAATAAAAGGTTTCCATTTGCGCCCGGGTGCCGCCGCTGACCTGGATGCGGTTCAGGTACAGGTTCCAAATCTGACCGGCTGCGGCCACCGCTTGGTCGAAATCCTTCGAGGTAAACGCGGACAACGGATTTTCCGCCTCGATGTTGGCGCGGGCGTTGTCGGTGCTGACGTAGGAAATCCCCACCTTGGCCAGAACCGTCCCATCATCCGACGGCTTGAAACTCACGAACGCGCCGGAGGCCCGGCCATCACTGTTCGTACCGCCATTGTCCAGGGAGGCATCGCCCCACGTGCCATAACCGGCAAAGGGCCGGTTGAACACGGCACAAAAATAAATTCGGCCCTCGTCCGGCCCGCCGCAAAAATGGCCGCCGACCGCCCAGCCGGTGATTTCGCGCCGTCCAGGATAAACTTGGATGGCCGATTGTTTGACGCCGTTCACCGCGCTGGCCGCGTTAATCACCATCGTTGCGGCATTGCCGGCCGGGTAAGTGAACCGCCCGAAGCCGCTACGCTCGGTCGCCGTCAGTTCCACTTTGACACCGTTGCCGAGCGTGACGGCGTAATACCCGGGCGACGCCTTCTCGGTGTCATGAGAAAACGCGACGGCGAAAGCCGTGCGGCTGGTGCCGGGCGAATCGGTAGGCACACTCAGGACGGGCATGAACGCGAAATTGCCTCCATAATTGCATCCCGCGCCGCTGAGATGGTCCAGGCTGAACCCGCCGATACTGGAATCTTCATACGCATACCCGCCGCAATGCTGGCCCGAGCCGCTGTCCGGGCTCCATTGAATCATTCCAAAGGGCGCCGAGGCACCGGGGTAGAGGTCGCCGTCGGCCGCCGTGCCGCACAAGGGCCTGGCGTACTGGAGCAAATCCTGGACGGTATACTTTGGCTGGGGCGGCGGCGCGGGCGCCACCGGCGTCGAGGACACAGCGGTCGTGATTTCCGAGGGGGCGTTCGGCTGCCTGGAGCAGGACGTGGCGCCGAAGGCAAGCGAGGCGACAAGGCAAAGCGCCAGGGACGGAGGATTTATTTGCCGATAGTGCAGAAGATTTCCGTAGGGCTTTCCAGTGGCCTTAACGGCGCCTCGGCATAGCACCGCTAACTTCAGACAGTTGGAGACGGCGGTTTTCTGCCAAAAGCCGCTACGCCGAACGGAATCGGAAATGATTTCGAGATTCATAACGCTTGCCCGCACGATGTCGAATTTTACTGCATTGTCACGCCTGATTTTTGGTGAAAGTTGTAGCGGCGGCCTGTGATCGCCGGACCGTCCGGATCAGAGCGCGGCCGAAGTCACCGCAGTCCAGACGCTTCGCGACTGCCGGAGGTTTGCACAACGCGCCTGGCGTTTGGAGTGCGGCGGTTGATCGCCCCTTTCGAATGTTGAAAGGCATGACGCGGTTGTTTACCGCGACGTTTAAATCATGACCCTGCCACCGCTTTAGGCCGGGTGTGTCTTGGGAGCTGTCTTGGAAACCGATGGATCGGAAGTGCCCGATTGCGCTGAGCTGCGGAAGCTCCGCCACATGCCCGTGGGCAACATGCCGAGGCCGATCAACGAGATCTGGCTCAGGACAAAGGCGAGCAGCCACCAGAACGCGGCGGCCATGAATCCGTAGCTATGCAGGCCAATGCCCAGCATGTTCACGCCGAACCACGACCAGCTCGTCACGATGTTGCCGAAGATGACCATGTTCATCAGGCCGCGTTCGCGAATCATGCCACCCCAGCGCGCGTGCAGAATGGCCGCGTTCCACAGCACGATGATGAGCGCGCCGTTTTCCTTCGGGTCCCAGCCCCAAAACCGGCCCCAGGATTGGTCGGCCCAGATACCGCCCAGCACGGTGCCGGTAAAGCTGAACAGCGCGGCGAAACAGACGATGCCGTAAGTCATTTTCGCCAGGACCTTGCCCAGCTCCAAATTTCCCGATTTATATTTCAGCAACGGTGTGAACAGGCCGAGCAACACGTACGTGACGCCCAGCAGGCCGGCCATGAAGGTTGAAGCGTAACCGAGCGTGACCACGACGACGTGCGTCGCGAGCCAGAAGTTGGTGTCCAGAACCGCGCGCAGCATTTCCATGGTGTCGCCGTCCATCGAAAGATTATGCGCGATGATCAGCGTGACAAATCCGGCGAAGGACGCAACGGCGCTGCCGAGGCCGACAGCAAAGACCCGTTCCAAAATGATACCCAGGATGACGCAACCCCAGCCGATGAAGATGGCCGACGAATACAGGTTGGTCACCGGCGGCCGGCCTTCCAGCCACATGCGGAACACCAGGCCGAACGTGTGGATGATGCCGCCCAGCACGACCAGCCAGAACGCCGACTGCCGCAAGACTTCGGACGTTTTAGGCATGAGCGCGAAGGTCAGCAGCGCGATGACGGCCAGCAGAAACGCCGTCACGTAAATAATCATCGCCTTGTAGAACGGCGCAAAATCGTTGAAGAAGAATTCCTGGATACCGTGCCGGGCTTCCGGCGCGAACCATTGGCCGAGCCATTGGCGGTAATCGTCGAGCGCCTGGTTGAAGGCGGCAGGCTGGTTTTGGTTATAGGCCGTGACCATTGCGGCGTAATCCTTCACCGCCGGGCTGAAGTCGTTGCCATGGACGACACTCATCAGGTTCTGGCCAACGTTCTGCCAGTCGGCGCGCGATTTGGCGTCCGTGGGCGGAGGGACCATGAGCGGGTAGGCGTATTTGGCGAGGTCGTTATAGCTGGACAGGAAATCGAGCAGCCGGTTCAGGGCCGCCTGGTCGAAGGTTTTCTTGGCTTCCTGGGCCTGGGCGGCGGCCACGCCGGCGGGAATGGCCTGTTCATACGCTGCCAGTTGCCCGGCGAAATCGGTCGTGCCCGGCGGACAGAGGCTCAGTTTCAGCCGCTGATAAATATCCAGCGCATTGTCGAGCTTGAGCAACTGGCGTTGGAAAGCGGTGCGGTTGGCGTCTTCGACGTCATTGGCGCGCTGGGCTTCGCGGGTCAGGTCATCCAAGTGCGGCTGGATCTGGCTGAAGGAATAATATTTCTGCGCCTCCGGCAACTGGAGCATGTTGAGCAGCTCAAAGTTATCAATGCGAAAGACGTTCAACTTGTCCGCGGCATCGGGGTTCATCATGGTTTCCATCAGCCAGGCGGTGGCGCCCAGGTCGCCGACGCTTTGCCGCTCGCGGATTTGCAGCAGGGTACTGCGCGCGACGGAATCCAGCGGCTGGACGCGCCCGTTCAGCAAGGCCGGCAGCCGGCCGAAATCGCGTGTGTGGAATCCGGGTTCGGGCGGTTCGTGCAGCGTGGACAGAACCCACGCGGCAAAAACCGCCGCCACGACCCAGGGAATGATTTTATTCATGACCTCCTCCTTCGTAAAAAGGGAACCAGGTGCGACAGAAACTGGACCACCATGCCCGTGGCAATCAGGATGCAGGCCAGATACGGCGTCAGCCAGCCGGGATTTTTCACGACCTGCAGAACGGTACCCTCGTTGTCCTGGTCAAAGCTGGCCTGATAAAATGTCCGGCCGTCGTAACGCAGCGGGTTGTTCATATAAATCAGCACTTGCCGGCGTTCGCCGGTGTCCGGCCGGTTGAGCAGCAGCTGGCTGGAAAAATTCTTCGGGATATCGGTGCCCTGATAGACGTCGTGATGGAACCGGAGCAGGCGCAGGCTGAAGGGCAGGTAGTAACGCTCCGGTCGCAATTGAAACGAATAGGTGTGGCCGTTGACGGTGAACGTCTGCGGCTGTTCCAGCCATTCGGATGCCAACCACGTGCCGGCGGAATCCTGCGGGGTGACGATTTCGATGAGCGCGGACGGCACGTCGCGACGGTCCATGGCGGTCTCGCGGGGGACCTGTTCCCACCACAGGGTGGGGCCGAGACCGGCAGTCGCGTTCACGCGCGCGTAACCGGGTGCAGCGTTGGTAGTCAACACCGAGTTCGGGTAAAATTCCTTCACGCGCACGATAAACGGCAGTTGGTCGTTGCGAATGTCGCCTTTTTTGGCCAGCAACCGCTCCGGAATCGCCACGACGGTTTCGAGTTTCGGGTCGGTGATGTCGCTGACGGCCAACTCATCCATGCGATCGGACTCGGAATAATTTTTCATCTGGCCTTCGCGCAGGTGCATCTGGCTTTCCACGGCGAACATGTCGGTGGCGAGCTGGCCGAGAATCAGCAGAATCAGCCCGGCGTGAATGATCCACAGGCCGATTTTGTCGCGGGTCAAGTTGAACCGGCTGACATGCGCCGCGACAAGATTGACCAGGAGCGCCAGGCCGAGCAGATAACCGCCGGGGAACACGGGAATTTTCCCGGAACCGTTGCCAGGATGCCAGTAGATAAAGAAACTGCGGAAAAATTCCGTCTGCGCCTTGTAAAGCCCCAGATGCACTTCGCCGAGTGTGCCGGCGAAGACGAGCAACAGGGACAATACCAGAAGGACAACGGTCAGCCGCAGCGAGGTGAAGAACCTGATGAGCCGCTCAAGGAGCATTGGTAAACCTCGTCGTCTGCACGAATTTGGCGAAGGCGTCCTTCTGGCCCGCCACTACCTGCGCGTTGCCCATCAGTTTGAAAAACCAGGTCTGGTCACCCACGGGCACGATGGCGGCCACGAGTCGAATGGATCCGCCGGACATGTCGCTGCCCGACATATCCACGAAAGTCGCCTGGCCGCCGGTGAAATTCACGGTTGTCGTCAACCTGGCCAACCCTGATTCGTCCACGGGGTCGAGGCCGATTTGGCCGCGCCAGCGGTTCACGTTGGCGAGCACGCCGCCGCCGCTGCCGTTCAACTGAGCCACGTTGACTTCCGCCTTGGCGCCGTTCGCTCCGGCGATGGAATATTCCGCCAGGAGAAATTGCGCCGCGGGCACTTCCTGCCAACCGGCTGGAACGGTCCAATCCGGCTTGGCCGCGGCGGTTCCGCCGGCCGACGTCATGAGTGCGCCCTGCTCCGCGCCGTTGATGGCCGGGTGTCCGGGCGGCAAGGTGGCCGGGGGCGCCGCCGCCGAAAACGTCAGCGATTTTAGAAAGGCGACAAATTCCGGTTTTTGTTGTTCCACGAGGGTGGCTTCGCCCATCATTTTAAAGAACCACGTGGTGCCGTTGCGTTCCTGGATTGCACCAAGGATGCGCTTCGTGTTGTCACTGCCGGCGATGTCGTACAACGTCCCTGATTGATCGCCGACCTGGACGGATTCCGCCATTTTCTGCAATTCATCCGCCGCCGCCGCCGGCAAACCTACTTGACCGCGCCAGCGATTGACGTTCGCGGTGTCTCCGCCGGCCATGCCGGGCAACGGCACCACGCTCACTTCGGCTTCCGTCCCGTTCGCGCCGGAGACTTTGAACGAAGCGATGCTCATTTCACTGGCTGCAGTTTCGGTCCAGCCCGCCGGTAACGTCCACGACAACTGCGGCTGCGCCGGGCTGCCCTGGTTTTGATCGGGCGCGGCGGCGAACGGGTTCGGCTGCGAGGCGGAAGAATCGTCGTTGGAGAGCCGATAGACTTTGACATTATCGCGGCCGCAACCGGCGAGCGCGGCGGTCACGACCAGCAAGACCAGCCGGTTGAGAAAAACCGGACGTTGGGCAGGCAGAGGCTCGGAATTCATACTAAAAACCTACTAATTGTCAGCATAAACGGCAAGTGGATGTTTGACCAGGGTGCGGCAATTTATTGAGCGGCGATCGGCCCGCCGGTGTGGCACATGGCGCAGGACGGATTGGTATAGACCGAGTCAATGTGGAAGAAATCGTTGCCGGCGGCATTGAGCTGCTGGAGTTGCGGGCCGCTGCCTTGTGCCAGGATGACGTGGCACAAATTACAGCTCGCCGAGATCACCTGTTTGCCGTCGTCCGTCGTATGATTGCCGTCGTGGCAGCGGAAACAGCCGGCGGACATTTTATGGCCGATATTGTCCGGATGCACCCGCCAATCAGTCTTCATTTCCGGGAAGAAATTCTCCCGGTAAATTTTCTGGGCTTCGGCCACGACACTGCCCGCCGTGGCCAGATACGGATAAGCGGCGTGCAGAGCGGCGGCAATTTTGTCCAGGGCTTCCTCGGTGGTTTGATAGGGTTGAACGAGCACCGCCACCACGTTGGATTTCACCCAGGGAATCGAGGAATCCAGCAAACCGGCATTGATGGCCGTGTCCACGGCTTCGTTGGGCGACAGAAAGCGATGCGAGGGCCGCGTGTGACAATCGAGGCAATCCATGGTGCGGACCGGGTATTGGGTGGGATCGCCTTTAAAACTCTTGTCGCGAAAGACAGTGGAGGTTCCGCTGCTGGCATCGGTCACGCGCACCCAGGGAATCACTTGCCGCTGTGTGTCGGTGGCGACGTATTCCACCTTGAAGTTTTTGCTGACGTGCCAGTGGATGCCGCTCATCGTGCCATCCGGTTTGCCGCCCCCCACCTTGATTTCCAGCCGCACAGCAAACGGCGTGTTCGTCTGGTCGGACAGATAATGATAATCGGTCCGGTCAATGTCGCCGATGAATCGCTGGGGCCAGTGGCATTGTTCGCAGGTTTCGCGCGCCGGGCGCAGATTGCCCAAAGGCGTCTCGATGGGGCGGGGAATGCGGTTCAGGACGACATCAACCAACTGGTGGACGCCGTTGAGCTTGCTGCGCACATACCAGTTGGCGCCGGGGCCGACGTGACATTCGACACAGGCCACGCGGGCGTGGGGCGACTGCAGGTAGGTGGTGTATTCCGGCTTCATCGGCACGTGACAGGCCGTGCCGCAGAAAACGACCGAGTCGGTGTACTCATAAGTCTGGTAACTCCCGATGGCGGAACACAGGAGGAACACCAGCGCGGCGGCGATGAACACACCGAGCAATTTCCGATCACGCGGCCGGGTCAGGTCCACTTTCCACGCCAGGGCACCGGGTTTCTGCCGGTGTTGCAGCCACCAGCCGGCGAGGACCAGCGCGAGGCCAAGGAAGAAGAAGACGGGCGCCACCATGTACACCAAAATCCCCATGTAGGGATTGCTGCGAGGCAGAAACAATTCCGTGGCAAACAGGAAGAGGCAGGAAAAGACGCTGCCCGCCATGATCAATGCGCCCAACAGGCCGAACCAGTTCTTGAAAAAACCGTTCCGGCGGGCCGGTGTTGAATTTTCTTCCATAATTGCTATGCGAGAGGTGGCGACACTTTACACCCGAACCGAGGCACGCCTGGTTTATTCCAGCGTCCCGGTCCGCTGCGCTGACCGATGGAGCGGCGCGGAAACGCCGCCTTATTGTGCCGGCTTAAAGGACCGAACCTTGGCGACCAGGGCCTTGACATCGTCGTCGCTGAGCTTCTCGCCGAACGCCTTCATCTTGGTCTGGCCGTTGTCGGTGACGCCTTCTTTGATGGCTTTCGTGGCCTGGTCGTCCGTAAAGGACGCCTGGACTTTGGCATCGGTCAAATCCTTGATCGCCAGTTTACGTCCCATCATCGTCTGGCCCCTGCCGTCCTTGCCGTGACAGGCGGCGCAATTCATGTTCCAGGTTGCGGTGACATCGCCGGCCGCAGCGGACCAGCACAACGCGCCTGCGAACAGGCAGGACACGACGGTTAATTTTGCAACAGGTCCAATTTTCATTTTCATAATCTCTGTACTTAAGAAGCCGCGCGCGGTTTTGTCAAATTAAACATTAGCCTCAGCCGGCCACTCATTTTCCGTTGGGACTTTGATTTGCCGACCAGCTGCCGTTCTTCCCTGCAGCTTCATCACATTGACAATCTAAAGACGAACCCGACCCACGCCACCCCGGAATTGCTCTTTACTACACGAAAATTGATTTAAGTATCACAATAAAAGTTGATGATTCGTTTAAATTGAATCATTTTGCGTAATTACTATATCGAGGATCGGCCGGTCCGACGGAGCATTCGCTTGCGCCGGACGCAAAAAAGTGAGTTCCTGTAAGGCACCAATGTGCAAGCCGATAGCCGACACGGTATGAATGGGCCAACCGTCCAAGCGGAGGTGGCGGATCGCGTCAGCGCGGTCAGCAGGATTTTGCGGGAAGCCGTGTACGTTACGGTCGCCGGCGTGATTTTCGCTTTTGCCGCCAACCTGGTTTCTCCGCGCGGTTTGGCGCTGACCCGAAATTATTTTCCGACGGGGACGAATACGGCGATGCGGGCAGCGGTCATGGTTCGCGCGCCGGTCATCGTAGCCGACACCAATGCCGCGGTCCCCGCCTACCCGCCATGGCTGGGCGAGCAGTTGAAGCAGAAGGGATTGCAGTTGACAGACGGTCAGCAGGCAGTGCAGCTCTTCCACAATTCACGCCTGAAACAGGGTGTCATTGTATTTGTGGATGCGCGGGAAGAAGACGATTACCTGGCGGGCCACATTCCCGGAGCCTATGAATTGGATCCGTTTCATCCCGAAAAATATTTCCCGGTCGTGCTGCCGGCGTGCCGGGCGGCGGAACAAATTGTTGTGTACTGCAATGGCGGCGATTGTGACGACAGCCAGACGGCGGCTCTGCTGCTGCGGGACGTGGGGATTCGCACAGGGAAAATATTCGTCTACGGCGGCGGCATGACCGAATGGACCAACTATCATCAGCCATTGGAAATCGGCCCGCGCAACAGCGGCAGGATGAACATCACCGTTCAATGACCTGCGATTACCCCATCCGCGGTGTCGCGGTCATAAACCTGTTCACGGCGCTGGCCCGATGGTTGTTGGGAGCGATGTTTTTTGGGGAAGGCCTGAGCAAGGCGCTGCACCCGGCCGATTTTTTGAAACTTCTGCACCAGTACGACCTGACGCAGCACGCTTGGGTGTTGAATTTCATCGCCGCGTCCTTGCCGTGGTTCGAGATTTTTTGCGGGCTGTTGCTGCTGGCTGGCGTGGCGGTGCGGGGAACGGCGTTGACGCTGACGGTGATGCTGGTACTGTTCACTTTGCTGGTGCTGCACCGTGCTTTGCTCCTGCAGGTGGCGGGGCATATCCCCTTCTGCGCGGTGAAATTTGACTGTGGCTGCGGCACCGGCGCTGAGTTCATTTGTCGAAAACTCATGGTGAATTCTCTGCTCCTCGTGATGTCAGCCTGGTTATTGGCGGGACGCGGGCGCCAGTTTTGCCTGCGCTACAGCGTGTTTGGTCGTTGAAGCGTTTGAGCGGAACTGGCGCCGGCGCTTTTCTGTTTGAAGCGCACGGGCCGGCTCGTCAGCAGCCTCGCCCCACAAACGGTAACGAAGTCCGTCCCTGATTGGACATCGCCGATTCACATCGGTGGCTACACTTTTCCGGGAACCGCTCTCTAGGATCCGCTTTAGAAACGGTATTGCAGGCTGGCAAAAATCAGGTGGGCCTCGAAGTTGTCAAAACCGCCGGAAGCTGCGTCCTCGTAATTGTAGTAGCTGTATTTCAGGCTCGCCTTGAGGTTTTGGGTGATCCGGCGGGTGAGGGTGGCGGTGACGCCGTGCTCACGCGCTCCGGCCCCGGTTGACAGGCCGGCAGTGGCGGCGTTCTGAAAGTCGTCGGCCTGGTAATAAAAGTAGGTCACGTCCAGGTCGGTTTTATCATCCACGACGAAATCCGAGGAAAAATTCACCGTCCAGTAATTGTTCTCGGAATTCAGAATGGCCTGGGTGTAATCGGTGACCGGCGTTTTGGTCTTGCTCCAAACGGAATCAATACCCGCTTGCAGGCTCAACCGCGACCACGGTGTCCAACTGACGTCTCCGCCCAGAATATGGCTGATCATTCTTGAAGATTCGACTTCGCCCAGTCCGGAAGCGGGGTCTGGCTGCGTGTTCACGGTGGAGTACTGGTATTCATAACGCCCGACCAGAGTCACGTTTCCGACCGGACGCAGCGTCACACGCGTATTGGCGTCATACGTCTCAAAACTCTGCATGGAAAAGTCATTGGCCGCGCTGTTGGTGGGATTGCTGTAGTTGTACCGATTGTTTTTGTAATAACCGCCCACGTCCAGCGTCAGGCGGCGGAGCGGATACCAGCGCACCCCGAGGGAATATTTCTGAAAGAGCCGGCTGTCATCCGTTTCGCCAGAGGTGAGTACGGGTGACGGGCCGATCCCATCTACCTGGCTGAGGCCGCCGGATTGAGTCAGGCTGCCCTGGCCTTCATCCCAATCGCCCCGGGCGGAAAAGACCCAGTTGGTCAGGCCGGTGTACCGCGTGTCGAGACTCTCGCTCACGTCAATCACGTCTCGTGAACTTTGGCCGTCAAACGAGTCGGGGGGGAAAATGCTCAAGGTGCTCCCCCCGCCGGCATTGGCGTCCCAGTTTTCCTTTTGCACGCGAATGGCCGGCACAATCGTGACGGTTTTGATCGGGATGGACATCAGGTTCAGGTCCAGTACGTATTCTTTCAGGTGCGAATCGCCGATGAGATTGGTATAGCCGTAGCCGCTGGAAGGGCTGGGCGCGTAAGGCGCGTTGAAAGCGTCACCGTAAATCCGGTTGCCGGAAAAATCGTTGTCGAGATCGGCGAACAGGAAGCCGGTCGAAAACATCAGGTTTGGCCGGATCCAGGTCTCGCTGGAAGCGTTCACATTGAAAAGGTCGTACGTGGTCTTTTGCTGGTCCGTGACATAGGGGGTGGAAGGGAGAAAAGGATCGGTGAGGTAGCGCGTGGTATAGAGCGCGTCGTTCAAATCCGCCGTTTCATAGCGCAAATCCAACGCCAGGTCGGTCGCTTTGATGTGCTGTTTTGCGTCCAACTCAAATGTGTCAATCGTCTCATCAATGTTGTAGAAGCTGGGCCCCAGCCCCAGTGAGGGCGATAACGGCGTGGGGTGAACCGGGCTCCAGATAGTGGAACTTTTATCGCCATCCCGATAACGATGCGAGTATTTGAAGGTGATGGCCGGCAGCTTCTCCAGCGTCAGCCCGCCCTCGAAGGAATACTCACCGCGGTCCAGCGCCAGCGCGCCCATTGAACTCGAAAATTCCGTGTCCGTGGGCGGATAAAATCCACCGGCGTCGTTGTACCAGGTGCGGAAGTTTTCCGCGTGGAACCGGAGGAACCAGAGGTCCGGGCGGGTCAACCCCAGGCTCAACGAATAATCGTGGTCGTCAAAAATCGAGTGGCCGTCCAGCGTGAGCAGGGTGTTGGTAAAAGGACTGCCTTGAACATGCAGGTCCTCGATGCCGCCGAAAGGGCCGGTGCCCCAATGCAGATTTTCCTCCGCCTGCGCCTGGTTGCCGTGGGTCAAAAAACCGCCGCCGCCAAGTGTGATCCAATCGCTGTAAGTGTTAGGCCCGCCTTCAAAATAATCCTGCGGTGACCATGATGGGCTGTTGGTGTCATCGGCTTGCGCCCGCGTGCCAAAAGCCAGCAGCAGGATTCCCATCAGCCAGAATACCCCCCACCGCGCCGGACCGGGGACCGGGGCTCCCAGTGCGGGTGGACACGCTGTCCGCACTGCGGAGTAATCCGAAGGGCGCGCAGGGTGGCATTGAATGGGTTGCGTCTTCAAAATCAATTAAAATTGCAGTGCCGGGTTTACGCGGGAGCCGTGCACGGCTTCGTGGCAGCCGGCAGTCCAACAGG
>Ga0335073_10002068_pt1 | contig 27436 bp, 19 predicted proteins | sample Lox_Sample_22_FD_207093 | JGI IMG/M metagenome (GOLD analysis project Ga0335073, IMG submission 207093) | Soil microbial communities from Loxahatchee National Wildlife Refuge, Florida, United States - Lox_Sample_2.2 | ecosystem: Environmental > Terrestrial > Soil > Wetlands | place: USA...
CGCACGCTGGCGGTCGCGATCACGAGCTCTGAGCCGTAGGGATCGGGCGCAGTGGGCTGCAGCACGTTCAGATTGCCCGGCGGGAAGCCATGCTGCGCCAGGTCGGAGCACATAGCTGAATCACACGCAATCTCGATGTTGCGGCCAACCTGGCTGGCTACCCACGCAGCGGTGTTGCTGCGGATAACTCTCTCGGTGCTGATCTGATGGCTGCCTACCTCGGGCGCCGGCCGGTGAGCGCGCGGCGCCGGGCTGTGCCGGATCGCCATCGCGATTGCTACCGAGCACCCGACTATTGCGATTGCCAGCAGCGCTCCGGTTAGCTGCCAGCGTTTCGCCGACCAGGCGCGGCGCACACCGGTGTGCCCGACAGCTGGGAACGAAACGGCCTGCGGCGCGGACGTCGGGCGGGCGTCGGCCGGAACCGGAGTGAGGGCAGGCGTAGGCGCTTGCGCTAAGACCGAATCCGGCGTTTGCAGCGGAACGACCCGCCGCTGGGTCTGGGCAGCCAGTTCCTGCGCCGCAGCAGCAACGAGCGCGGCCTGGTTTGACGCGGGCGCCGCGCGCAGCAGCTTGGCAGCCGACGATGCCATGATCGTGGGGGAGGGCGACGCATCAGCGGGTGACGCGGGAGGTAGCGGCTGACTGGGCGAGGCCGCTACGGCTGGCTGGTCAGCCGGCGACGGAGCCGCCTCGGTCGGCGCGATACCGGCATCTGCCGGCTCTGACCTGGGCACCGGCAGGTAGCCGCGGCGAATCTGCGCCGGTGTTCGCCTGTTGGCTCCGGGAACGCGTCGAGGCAGGCCGCCAGCTCGCTCCGGCGGCTCACGGTGGTCTTCTGCCATGCGGCACACCTCACCGGCGCGTAACACAGTCCGCGCAGTTGATAAGCAACAGCGCACCATGGCTCAGCTGACGCTTCAACAGGAATGGCACACTTACTTGGCCTCGGCCAACTATATCGACAGGGCCGATGATCGTTAGCTAGCCAGCGGCAGTGAGCGCGGCGACGTAGTCATCGAATCGGCGAAGGCTCGTCTCGAAGCCCTTCCTGGCCTGCGCGCCCGCGAACGCGTCGGGCACATTGGTCTGGTGCGTGACCACTTCGGTCCGGCCGCCGCCGAGGTCGGTGAAGGTGATCGTGGTGACCATCCCGCCCTCGATGTCTGGCTCGGTCCAGACCAGCTTCGCCGGGCGTTCGACCGTCAGGTATACCGCGCGCATCGTGTACTGGCTGCCGTCCGCAACGTTCACCATGGTCGTCTCGAACGCACCGCCAGGCCGCAGATCGACCGTGATGCCATCGGCTGCCGTGGTGGTGCCGTCGGGGCCCCAGAACTTACTGAGATGCTCTGGCTGCGTCATGCAGTCGAAGAGCAGTTCCCTGCTGGCCTTGTGCGTGCGCCGATACGTGAACTCGCCGCGCTGCGTCATGACACCTCTCTGGTCAGTTGTCTGGCTCTGGTCAGTCGTCCGGGTCGTCGGCCTGCAAGGCGGCCAGGTGCTCATCGAGCCGGTCGTACCGGTCGTGCCAGACCTGGCGGTGCCGGCCGATCCATTCGGCGGCGATGTCAAACCTGGCCGGCTCGATCCGGCACGGGCGTGCCTGAGCGGCACGCGAGCGGGAGACCAGTCCGGCCCGCTCTAGCACCTTGATGTGCTTGGAGATCGCCTGCTGGGTGAGCGCGAATGGCTCAGCCAGCTGCCCGACCGTTGCCTCGCCGGCCGCGAGCCGGGTCAGGATCGCACGGCGAGTCGGATCTGCGAGCGCCGCGAAGGTGAGGCTCAGGTCATCGACAGCCGTCGCGGTCATCGATCAGCCAGCGTCCATGCTCGCGCCACGCCCGGGCCATGAAAGTTTGCACGGGGAACGAGGCGGCCGGCCAGCAGCGGCAGTAGGTCACGGCTCTGTCCGGCCAGTTCCTCGCCATCGCCGGCAGACCAGTCGAGGTCGGTCGCCCGGACCCGGATGCCGCTGAGCGGGAACCCGAACAGCGTCGTCTGGCCAGCCGCGGCTCCGTTCTCGGCTGCACTGATCTCGGCAGCACGGACCTCACCCGGATCAAGGGCCAGCGGGCTGGTGATCGAGTCGAGCACGTTCGTGATGGCGTGCGTCGGGATCTCCCGGGGCAGTGCCAGCGGCCAGGTGATGTCGAGGCCGTGGATCACGTCGTGGCTCAGTGCGCCCGCCAGGCCGCCACCGGGTGGCGCCCATGGATTGTCCGCGTTCGTCCGTAGCACGTCGACCAGGTCGGCCGGCGGGAGCATGCTGTCGCGGTCGGCGATCTCATCAGAGAACCTGGTGAAGTCGCCGCCGCAGCGCTGCAGGCCAGCCATGAACTCCGCGTCAGAGATCCGGAACGGCATGGTCATGTGGGCTAGCACGTGCGCCGGAGTCCAGCCAGCGCAGAGCGAGGCTCCCCGCCACTCGTCGGCTGTCAGCTCGCTGAGCGCAGCGGCAAGCGAGCGCCGGTGCGAGGCAATGAGGTCCATCATGGCTAACTCCCACTTCCAAACTAGTCAGTTGTACAACCGAAAAGTTTAATACGCAGGATGGGCAGCCGCAAATGGGAGGCGGGACCGGGCGCCTACGGCAATGACTGGCGCCGGTACTAGCAGTCCGCGATGTCCGCCTGGCAGGCCGTGGGCGGTAAGGGCTTGATGGCCTGCGGGAAGGTGAACAGCGGCTTCGGGTCGTACTCGCTTTTGATCATCTGAAGCCGCGGGTAGTTCGTGCCGTAGTAGGCCTGCTCGAAGTTCGACAGGCTCGGGTCGAGATAGTTTTGATAGGCCTGCCCGCTGGCATGCGGGTGCACGGCGTTGTAGTACGAGCTAATCCAGCTGCTCTGGTTCGCGATGCCGCTGCGCGAGCCGGGCGCCGTCCACGAGGTGTAGTACTGGGCGAGCCACAAGGCGTCGCGGTGGACGAACGCGGTGTCGGCAGGCTTGACACGGTTCACCGCCCCGCCGAGGGCGTCGAACGCGATGCTGCCTGAGCCGCCAGCCGCGCCCCTGATCCCGCGCAGCCGTTCGATGCCGCCGAGCAGCGTGGTGATGCCCGCCTCGGTCAGCGGCTTGGTGAAGAAGTCGGACTTGGCAAAGAACGGTACGCGCGGCAGATTGCCACCTGGCGGCGTGTCGCAGCCCTGCACCTCCGCGCAACCCGCCTCGAGCAGCATTGCGCTGAGGAAGCTGTTCTCGCCCACGCTCTCGAACGTCGGCGCGACCCCGACCAGGTTGATGAGCTTGTCCAGTTCCGCGCGGGCACCGGCCACCGAGCCGACGAAGCTGCCGCCGACTCCGATCGATGGCGCGCCGCCGAAGGCGGCGGACAGATGCATGTTGGACCACAGCGCATCGGGTTCGTGCGGCGCCCACGACTGCCAGCCCTTCACTACTTTTCTGGCGTCTGACCAGCGCCAGCCGAGGCCGAACAGGACCAAGCTGCCCAGGTTGTGAGTGCCGAACGTAAACGAGGTAGCGACACCGAAGTTACCGCCGCCGCCACCCCGGCTAGCCCAGTACAGACCCCTGTTATTGGTGTGGTTGCAGGTCGCCGTGGTGCCGTCGGCGAGCACAATGTCGAGCGAGCGGAGATTGTCGCACGTCAGGCCGTAGATACGGGACAGCACGCCGACGCCGCCGCCGAGCGTGAGGCCGGCAATGCCGACCGTCGGGCACGACCCGCCGGGCACAGCCCGGCCGCGAGCAGCCAGCCCGCTGTAGAAGTTGATCAGGTCAATGCCAGTGCCGACGGTCACTGTGTCGGCACCGAAGTGCATCGAGTTCAGCTCCGAGATATCGATGATCAGGCCGCCGGTGACGCTGGACCAGCCTCCGTAGCTGTGGCCGCCGGACCGGGCGCGAACCGGGAGTGAGAACCGGGAGACGAAGCTGATACAGGCGGCTACATCGGCGTTGGTCTTGCAGTAGGCGACGCCGGCAGGCCTCAGCGAGTCGAACTGCGGGCTGAACAACTCCTTGGCGAAGTCGTAGCCGGACTGGCCGGGTCGCAGGAGCTTATGGGTGGACAGCTTCCGCCGCAGCGCGTTCCAGTCCGCGGTCGACGGCGTGGTGTCCCGCGCGTACAGCCAGGCTGGCCGGGCCGACCCGGTGCCAGCCGCGATCGCGTGCCGCTGCGCAGCAACTGCCGGGCGGAGCAGGCCGCCGGCGACTAAGGCAGCGCCGAGTGAGCCTGTCGCGTACAGGAATTCGCGCCGCCCCGGCTCGGCTCCGCTCGACCCACCCGTCCCCGTGCCTGTCGTACCTATTCCGCCGACGTTCTTGACGCCATCCGACATTCTGTCCCCCCGCAAGCTCGCTTGGCGCATCGAGCGCGCGCTCTTGCGCACGGAGCGTAATTGAATTGGCCGGGCGATTTGGGGACGCGCGCCGCGACGGGTGCGCAGCTGCGCCAGCGGAAGCCGGTCAGCGACCGTACTTGTAAATCACTCCCTGGCTGCCGGCCACATTAAGAAGCTCGGCCGCGCCCCACAGTTGCGTCGTACCGGGGATCAGGGCCAGGTCGCCGAACTGAGCACCGCCGCCGCTCTTGGTCGGAGCTAGCTGTCTGCTCCAGTGTCCGTGCAGGTAATGCAGCAGGTAAGGGCCTTTGTAATGCTGCGCCCTCGAGGCATAGCCGGTGACCCAGAAGCCGCCGGCCCCGTCCGCGGTTATATCGGTGTCGAACGCGCTCAGCGAGTAGGGCGGGAACACCCGAGTCCATTTCTTGCCGTTCCAGTGCAGCAGCACGACTCCGTCGCCGATGCCCTGGCCTTTGCCGAGAGTTCCGGTAACCCAGACGTTGCGCGGGCTGAGCGCGACGATCCCGTTCGGGTTCATGAAGTAACCGGTCCCGAGGTGCAGCTTCGGCAGCGCGACCTTCCGCCAGCCATGCCCGGTCCAGCGGGCCATCAGGAACGCTGTCGGCTGGCCGGTGACTTGATGGAGCGCCTCACCGTAGACCCAGATGTTCCGGCTGGTCAGAGCGCTGACGCCGGAGGGCGCCAGCGGCAGGTTGACCTTCTTCCAGCGGAGGCCGTTGAAGTGCGCACCGTACTGGCCGACCGGCGGCTCCACTGCTGTGCTTACACCGAACGCCCATGCGTTTGTCGCGCTGAAGACTGGCGCGCTGATGATGTCGACCATGGCCGGAAGCTCGGTCATGGTTATGCGGCCCTTGACTACGTGCGCGGCGTACTCGCGGTTGCTGGCACCGTAAGCGAAGATCCAGACATTGCTCGCCGAACTGCCGCTCACCACCGGAGCCGACGGGCTGTTCACCAGCGCCGGGGGGACCGGATGAGCCTGCCACGCATGGCCGTCCCAGTGATATATAGCCGCTGTCTGCGTAGAACAGGGGCTGCCGCATATGAACCCGCCAACCCAGGCATTGTCCTTTCCGGGCGCGCTGACATTGGCGAACTGGCTAAGCCCACCGCTCACGCCAACTACCTTCACGATGCGCCAGGAAGGCTTAGCCGCCGACGCCGCGCCCGGCGTCGCCGACGCCGCGGGCAGCGCCCCAGCCAGGCTGAGCCCGGTCATTGCCGCAGTTATGCCGACCAACCGCAGGGCCCGACCGCTCATATCCACTCCCGCCGCTGCGCAGCTTATTGGCCGGGATTGTATATGAGTACACAAAGCCGTTTCTATAGGGATTTGCTGGGAGATTGGCCGGTCAGGCCGGGACGACCGTCAGGCCGGGACGACCGTCAGACTGGCGTGAGGGCGACCTTAACCGATCCGCCGTCGCCGACAGGCTGCTCGGGCGCTTCGACATTGGCTGCCGACACGACGGCTACCTCAACCGCGAGAGTCTCGCCCGCGATGAAATCCGCGTGCGTGCGGACTGCATCCGCTATTGCGCCGGCCGCACCGAGGATGAGCCGGATCCGGTCCGACACTGCCAGCCCGGCATCCCGCCGTGCCTGCTGCACGAGACGGACGACATCACGAGCGGTGCCCTCGGCGGCCAGCTCGGGCGTCACCGACGTGTCAAGCTCGACCAGGCCGGTGTTGCCAGGCAGTGCCGAGGTTGACTCGGGATGCGCAGCCGCCAGCCGGACCTCGTACTCACCGGCCTCAAGCTCCACGCCTGCGGCAGTAACCGAGTCGCCCGAGCGCACCACGTTCCCGGCCTTGATTGCCTTGATGACCTCTTGCACTTTGGCGCCGATCCGTGGCCCGAGCGCGCGCGGATTGACCGCTAGCTCGAACGTGCCGAGGCTGGCCGGGTCCGCGGAAAGCACCACGTCCTTGACGTTCACCTCGTCTCTTACCAGCTCGGCGTACGGGGCGAGCGACAGCGCGTCCGGGTGCGCGACAGTGAGCCGGGCAAGCGGCAGCCTGACGCGCAGCTGGCGGGCCTTCCGGAGGCCGAGCGCGGTGCTGCAGACGGCGCGGACCAGGTCCATCGCGCTGGCAAGCTCGTCATCGGCCGGCCACGATTCCAGCCGCGGCCAGTCGGCCAGGTGCACGCTTTCCGCACCGGTCAGGCCGCGCCAGATTGCTTCCGTCGTCAGCGGCAGCAACGGCGCAGCTGCCCGGCAGACCGCCTCCAGCACGGTCCACAAAGTGTCGAGCGCGTCAGTGTCGCCGGCCCAGAACCGGTCCCGTGAGCGGCGGATGTACCAGTTGGTGAGCACTTCGAGGTACTCGCGCAGCTCCTGGCAGGCGCCGCCGACGTTGTACACGTCGAGCAGCTGCTCCATCTGGGTGACCGCGCCCCGGGTCTTCGCCAGGATGTAGCGGTCCAGCACGTGCGGGCTCGCCGTCGATCGCTTCGCCTCGTACGACTCGGCGTTCGCGTACAGCGCGAAGAAGTAGTACGAGTTCCACAGCGGCAGGATCGCCTGCCGGACCGCGTCCCGGACGCCAGGCAGCGAGACTGCGATGTCGCCACCGCGCAGGATCGGGCTGGCCATCAGCAGCCACCGCATGGCGTCCGAGCCGAAGGTGTCGAAGACCTCGTTGACGTCCGGGTAATTGCGCAGGCTCTTGGACATCTTGAGCCCGTCACTGCCGAGCACGATGCCGTGGCAGACGCAGTCCCTGAATGCCGGGCGGTCGAACAGAGCGGTCGCCAGCACATGCAACGTGTAGAACCAGCCCCGGGTCTGCGGCGTGTACTCGACGATGAAGTCGCCGGGGTAGTGGCTGTCGAACCAGTCCGCGTTCTCGAACGGGTAGTGCACCTGGGCGAACGGCATCGACCCGGACTCGAACCAGCAGTCCAGCACCTCAGGTACCCGGCGCATCGTCGACTTGCCGGTCGGGTCGTCCGGATTCGGCCTGGTCAGGTTGTCGATGCCAGGCCGGTGCAGGTCGTCGGGCCGGACGCCGAAGTCACGCTCGAGCTCGTCAAGCGACCCGTACACATCGGTCCGCGGGTAGTTCGGGTCGTCGCTCTGCCAGACCGGGATCGGCGAGCCCCAGAACCGGTTCCGGCTGATCGACCAGTCGCGCGCGTTCTCCAGCCACTTGCCGAACTGGCCGTATTTCACGTGCTCAGGCACCCAGGTGATTTCCTGGTTCAGCTCCACCATCCGGTTCCTGAACTTCGTCACCTCGACGAACCAGCTGGACACTGCCTTGTAGATCAGCGGGTTCCGGCAGCGCCAGCAGTGCGGGTAGGAGTGGGTGTAGGCCTCGCGCCGGACCAGGCTGCCCTGCTCGCGCAGCATGGCCGTGATCCCCCCGTTGGCGTCGAAGACGTGCTGGCCCTCGAAGTCGGGCACGACCGAGGTGAACAGCGCATGCTCGTCAACGGTCAGCACCGTCGGGATCCCGGCCGCGTTACACGCGGCGGCGTCGGCCTCGCCGTAGGCAGGCGCCATGTGCACGACGCCGGTACCGTCCTCCGTGGTCACCTCGTCCGAGAGGATCACGCGGAACGCGTCCTGCGTGCCGAACCGGCCGGCATCCGTGAGGTAGGGGAACAACGGCTCATACCGCCGGCCCGCTAGCTCCGCGCCGGTCAGCGTCCCGACCACGGCGGCGCCTTCAAGCTCTCGCTCGTAAGCGGCCTGCCGGTCGCGGGCCAGGATGTAACGCTCGCCGTCCTTCTCCAGGACCGTGTAAGAGATGTCCGCGCCGACGGCGGCGGCCAGGTTCGACGGCAGCGTCCACGGCGTGGTGGTCCATGCCAGCAGCCATTCCCCCGTCTCCAGCTTGAACCGAACGGTGACGGATGGATCCTGCCGGTCGCGGTAGGTGTCCTCATCCATCCGCAGCTCGTGATTAGACAGCGGGGTCTCGCACCGCCAGCAGTATGGCAGGACCTTGAAGCCCTGGTAGATCAGCCCTTTGTCCCACAGCTGCTTGAACGCCCACATGACGCTTTCCATATAGGGCGTCTCGAGCGTCTTGTAGTCGTTGTCGAAGTCGACCCAGCGCGCCTGCCTGGTTACGTAGTCGCGCCATTCCCGGGCGTAGCGCAGCACCGATTCGCGGCAGGCCGCATTGAATTTGTCGATGCCCATGGCCACGATCTCGGCCTTGCCGGAGATGCCGAGCAGCCGTTCCGCCTCGACCTCAGCGGGCAGGCCGTGGCAGTCCCAGCCGAACCGGCGCTCTACCCGGCGTCCCTGCATGGTGCGGAACCGCGGCACCAGGTCCTTGACGTACCCGGTGATCAGGTGGCCGTAGTGCGGCAGGCCGTTGGCGAACGGCGGCCCGTCGTAGAAGACAAACTCGCTGTCGGCCGGACGCTGCCCGACCGACTTGCGGAAGGTGTCGTTAGCCGCCCAGTACGCCAGGACGCCTTCCTCAAGCTCGGGAAAGCTGGGCTGGGCAGGAACACCGCTTCCGGTCTGGCCGGCTGCCTTGGCGGTCTCCGCCCTGGGGTATACGGCCTTTGGGTAAACGGCCCGTGGGTCAGTGCTCATCTGGTGGTACGTCCTCGCGGCGCTGTCATCGTGCGGTCAGCGCGAGGACGACGCGCCCGCTCCGGTGCGGGCGTACCGCGGTACCACCTCGCTTGCCGCGGACCTGCTGCGCACCCTGTTTGCCGCAACCTGACCCGCGACCGCTCATCTGCCCGGCTGTGACGGGCCGGACCCGCCCGGTTCTAATCAGGCCCGCCCACCGCCGCTTGCGGTGCTGAGCAGGCCCTTTCTTCCGGAGGCTCCCCGGTGATAGCCGGATCACCGCCTTGTAAGAGTAAGTTTAGCCGCTGCTGCCAACTCCCCGCTTCAGCATTGCCGTTCGGGCCGGCTCGCGGGCCTGGCCGGACGGCAGCGGTACTGGGCATGTGCTCGAGCGAGGCGAGACCACCTGTACGAGACCCAGCAGCCCGCACCTTTTCGCTCTCCTTTTTGCGCGCGTTTATCGGTAGAATGATGCTATTGCTTATAATTGCGCGTTAGCAATGCCAACTGTGATCCGCATGAACTGGTCCGCTGGCTAGGGGAGCAACGCATGAGCACTTCGCACGGCAGTTGGCCGCGAGGCATTGACGTCCCCCACGGCCCGCAGTCGCCGGTCGGCCGATTCGGCCGGATGTTCGGTGATCTTCCTGCTCGGCCCCCTACCGGGTTACCGCTAGCCGAGCAGTACGGGCTGCCGGGCGGCCCGCTGGACGGCGGGCAGACGACAGCCGCCGACGATAATCCTGGCGTCCCGGCTGGCTTCACCTATCTCGGGCAGTTCATCGACCACAACATCACCTTCGACCCGACCTCGATGCTCGGCCAGCGGGCCGATGTTGGGAACCTGGTCGACTTCCGCCCGCCCCGGCTCGACCTGGCCAACCTGTATGGGGCCGGCCCGACCGTGCAGCCGTACCTGTATAACCCTGACAGCCACGCGACCAAGCTCGCTCTCGCCAGCGACGGTGTCGACCTGGCCAGGACCTCAGACGAGACAGCGCTGATAGGCGACCCGCGCAACGACGAGAACATGCTGCTGGCCCAGCTGCACCTGGCCATGATCAAGTTCCATAACGCGATCGTCGACGGGCTGCGCAGCGGCAAGTTCACTGACGTGCTCGGGCAGACGTTGCCGCCCAAGCCGCCCGACGAGCCGCCGACGGAGCAGCCTGGCGTGCCGCTCACGGCGCTGCTCGACGTGGAGAACTACTACGACGACGTGTTCGGCGCCGCTCAGCAGCTCGTTGCCTGGCACTACCAGTGGATCGTCGTGCACGAGTTCCTGCCGTTGCTTACTGACCCTGCGGTACTCGCGGACGTGGAGCGCAACGGGCCGCGGTTCTTCCACCCCGGCAACCATCCGTTCATGCCGGTCGAGTTCTCGGTAGCCGGCTTCCGGGCTGTCGGCCATCCGTCGGTTCGGTCGGGCTACCAGGTCAACGACAACTTTTCCGGCCTGATCTTCCCGACCGACCCGGACGCGCCGACTACCCCGCGTACTGACCTCCGAGGTGGTCCAGTGGATGCGGCGCACGCAGTCGACTTCTCCTTCTTCTTCAGCACCGATCCGGCCCGGCAGCCGCAGCGCGCGAAGAGGTTCAATGCCAAGCTGAACACCCAGCTACTGGACCTTCCGGTAACAGCCGTGCCCGGAGCCATGGCAGGCGCACTGGCCAGGCCGGTCGCCTCGCTGGCGGTCCGGAACTTGCTGCGCAGCGAAACCCTCGGCCTGCCGTCGGGCCAAGACGTCGCCCGCAAGGTAGGCGTGGTGCCGCTCACTGACGAGCAGCTCGGTACGACCGGCCCGATTTATCTCTGGTACTACCTGCTGAAGGAAGCAGATATCGTCGGCCGGACCGCGCAGCTCGGGCCGGTTGGCTCCCGGATCGTGGCGGAGACATTGATCGGCCTGCTCAACGCAGATCCGAACTCCTATCGGTCGGCGTACCCGGACTGGCGGCCGACGCTGCCGGGCTCGGCGGGCGGCTTCGGCATGGCCGACCTCTTGCGGGTGGCGGGCGTCGCGCCTGACTGAACTCCCGCTGCAGCCAGGAACTCGGCCGCAACCCGTTTCGGCACGCACATGCGCCAGGCGTCGAGCACGAGCTCCCGCATCTCGGCCTGGTCGATGGCCGCGAGCCGGACGCGCACCCACTGATAGCGCAAATCCGATTGTCGAGGCATGAGGAACTTGTCCGGCTCTGCGGCCACGAGCGCCGCACGCTCATCCTTCGGAAAGCCGAACCCCATGATCTGCTCGTCCGGCGAGAACGCAAGAAAGACAATGCGGCCGACCCGGAACTTGACCCGGTCGGCGACCAGCGCCTCGTAAGCACGCGGCAGCCGGCTGGCAAAGGCGCGCACGTCATCGATTGTCACCACGAGCACAGCTTGCCGGACGGGTCTGACAGCGCTGGCAATCCAGACGAAGAGTTAATGGCCGGATACGACGACAGATTTACTAGATGATGCGGAGCGGGAAGCCTGCGATCGCCGCTCCGACGTTGCGGACCGCAATAGTCTCAAAGCATGAGCACGAAGCTGCCGCTGTTCCCGCTTGGAAGCGTGCTGTACCCCGGCCTGGTGCTGCCGTTGCACATTTTCGAAGACCGGTACCGGCAGCTTGTCGCGGATTTGCTGGAGCGACCCGAGCCGAGGCAGTTCGGCGTGGTGGCCATCCGATACGGCCGGGAGACTGGAATAGACGGCGTGTCCGCTCTGTACGAGACCGGCTGCACGGCCGAGTTGCAGCGCGTCGAGCCGTATGACGACGGCAGGTTCGATCTGGTCACGGTCGGCGCGCAGCGATTCAAGCTGCTGGGCCTCGGTGAGCAGGCGCCGTACTTCACCGGCGACGTCGAGTGGCTGCCCGAGGAGGTCGGCGACGAGGCCGAGGCCGGACTAGTACTGACAGCGGTGCAGCAGTCGTTCCGGTCCTATCTCGCGCTGATCGCCGAACGTGGCGGGGCGCACGTCACAATTCCGGAAATGCCGGATGAGCCCATGCTGATGTCCTACCTCGTCGCGGCGGCGATCGTCGTGGACCTGCCGGCCAAGCAGCGCCTGCTTGAAGAGCCGGACGCCTACCGGCGGCTGGTGGCCGAGCGGAAGCTGCTCGGCTTGGAGATGCGGATGCTCCGCTCGCTGACCGCCACGCCAGCCCCGGACCTGCGGTTCTCGCCGTATAGCCAGAACTAGCCGGTCAGGCGCGAGCCGTCAGCGGAACAGCTGCCTCGGTGGTCAGCAGCTGGAACGTGAAGCTCTCCTGCAGGTAGAGGACCACGTCGGTGTCGGTGTGCGAGAGGTAACCGATCGAGAAGTCCTGTCCCAGGTGCAGGCTGAAGTCCCCGCCGCGGGTCGTCAGCAGCACCGCGCCGCTGATGGCCGGGGCCCAGATCAGCTCCCCGTCCAGCACGTTGCGGAGGTGCCGGATGATCGGGTACCCGTGGTCACTGGCCTCGCTGACAGCGGTGTAGGCATCCGCGGACAGCACTGCGGTGTACGGGCCCTCCACGCCGGCCGACCGAAGCTGGCCCACTGCCTGGGCAAAGGCCATCGGGTAGTCGGCGATCTCGGCAGGCAGCATCACCGGGGCGTTTGAGGCGCCGGGCACGACCCCGCCGATGCCTGCCGCCCGGTAACCCTCGAAGATCGCCTGGTCCTCGGCGAATGCGATGTGCCGGGCCGCATCCTTGGCGGGCTGCCAGTCCGAGTCCTGCGAGCCGCGTGCGACATCGTCGATCTGCTCGCGGCTCAGGGTGAACGGAACCCGCAGCTCGACCAGCGGCAGCACCTTGCGCTGCCTGGCCACGACGCCATCGGCGGGGGCGTCGATGGCCTGCTGGTGACCGGTGCCGACGGCCGACAATTCAAGGCCGTCAGGACCGTTTACGTCGATCACGCGCCGCCCGGCGAGGTAGCGCTTGAGCGTACGCGCCGTCTCCTGCTCGATCTGGGCCCACGCCTCGTCGGAGATCGGAGCCAGCTCGCGGTGCAGGTTATTCATCGTGATGCATCTCCTCGGAGGCTGCCAATGTTCAGTGAACCGTCACTATCTATCTGTGCCGCATCTATCTGGGCCGCGCCATCAACGGTCTGCGCTGCGTCGTCGCCGGAGAGGCTGTCGAGCAGTTCCTGCGACGGCACGAAGAACAGCGAGCCAGTCACCGCCGTGCTGACGTCCAGGATCCTGTCGTAATTGCCCGGCGGAGACCCGATGAACATGTTCTCGAGCATCTGCTCGATCGTGGCAGGCGAGCGCGAGTAGCCGATGAAGTAGGTGCCGTATTCGCCCGCACCGACGTGGCCGAACGGCATGTTGTCCCGGACTATCTTCACTTCCTCGCCGTCGACGACGATCGTGGTGAGCGCGTTGTGCGCAGAGCTCGGCTTCACCGAGTCGTCCAGTTCGACGTCCGACAGCTTGGTCCGGCCGATGATCTTCTCTTGTTCCTCGGTCGGCAGCGCGTTCCAGCGGGCCAGGTCATGCACGTACTTCTGCACGATCACGTAACTCCCGCCGGCGTAAGCCGGCTCCTCGTCGCCGATGATCGTCGCGCGGACCGCAGCCGCGCCGGTGGGATTCTCGGTGCCGTCCACGAACCCGAGCAGGTCGCGCTCGTCGAAGTAGATGAAGCCATGGACCTCGTCGATGATCCGGGCAATGCCGTCCAGCCGGGTCATGATCAGACTCGCCAGCTCGAAGCACAGGTCCATCCGGGTCGCGCGAATGTGGAACAGCAGGTCGCCCGGCGTCGAGACGGCATGCCGGGATCCAGCGTGCAGCTCCTTGAACGGGTGCAGTCCGCTCGGCCGCGGCAGCCCGGTCAGCCGGTCCCATGCCGCTGCGCCGAACCCTGTCACGCACGTCAGGCGGCCGTTCAGGTCCCTGAAGCCGACGGCACGCACGAGCGCCGCGATGTCGGCGCACACCGCCACCGCAGCTTCCGCGCTAGCCGCATCAGGATTGACGACGGCGACCAGGAAGATCGCAGCCTTGGTCAGTGGCGCGACAACAGCCTGCGGCTCGGCAGGAAGCGGGGGTTCGGCGGGCTGCGCCGGCACGGCCGCGAGGGCTGAAGCGTCTGTGCTCACGCGCTCATCTTTCCCTATACCGGCCGGCCATCTCCCGGCACCCGGCCGGAATGGGCCGGGCCCGCGGGTGGTTGCTGCGGACAAGCCGGGGAACAAGCGGAGACGGCGCGGAGGCGATGATGACGACGACGCAGGCGAGCGGGGCAAGCCCAGTCGACTTTGCGACATTCGGCGATTATGGCGATTTCCGCCCCAAGCGGCCGCAGCCGGCTGCAGCAGCTGCTAAGTCGGGGGAGTTCATCCGCGCGGCTTACCCGTTCCAGGGCAGGATCACTGCCGACGGTTCCAGCGGCTATCGGGCGGAGCCGGGTCGTTATCACCTCTACATCAGCTGGGCCTGCCCGTGGGCCCACCGGTCGGCCGTCGTGCGCGAACTGCTAGGGCTGCAGGACGTCATCTCGCTGTCCGCGGTGGACCCGGTGCGCGATGGCCGTGGCTGGGCATTCCGCGAAGGCGACGGCTACGGCCTCGACCCGGTGAACGGCTTCGCCCTGCTCCGCGAGGCCTATGAGGCGACCCAGCCGGGCTACGACGGGCACGTTTCGGTGCCGGTGCTGTGGGACAAGGAGACCCACAGGATCGTCAGCAACAACTTCCCCGACATCACGCTGGATCTGGACACGCAATTCGGGCAGTGGGCGCAGCCGGGTTACGACCTGTACCCAGAGCTGCTGCGGCCGCAGATCGACGAGATCAACGATCGCGTGTACGCCACGGTCAATAACGGCGTTTACCGGTCGGGGTTCGCGACCTCGCAGGAGAGCTATCACGAGGCCGTGACCAGGCTGTTCCAGACGCTCGATGAGCTCGAGCAGCGCCTCGCCGCACGGCGCTACCTACTCGGCGACCACCTCACCGAGGCGGATGTGCGGCTCTGGGTCACGCTCGCGCGGTTCGATGCCGTGTACTACTCGCACTTCAAGTGCAACCTCCGCCGGATCAGTGATTACCCGAACCTGTGGGCATACGCACGCGACCTGTACGCGCTGCCGGCGTTCCGCGACACGACCAGGTTCGACCAGATCAAGCGCCACTACTACGGCACCCACCCGCAGCTGAACCCATCCCGGATCGTTCCGGACGGGCCGCTACTCGACTGGAGCGAGCCGGCCGGCCGCGAGCAGCTGCACGGGCACTGATCGCGGGTCATGATGGCGGCCGGAGGCGCCGGGAGCGCGAGGTAACGTGGCCAGTATGAACGACTACGCCGACGCCGCTGGGCTGGTCGAACGGTCGGCGGCGGCCACGGTCAGCGCGATTCCCGACCAGCCGGCCGATGACGGATTCTTCGGCCCGGCAAGTATCACGTGGCGGATCAGCGGCGATCTGTCCGGCCCGGTGGCCGGCCTGCGATCGCTGATGATTCAGGCGCTGCACCCGCTCGCGATGGCGGGGGTGGATCAGCACAGCGGCTGGCGGGCGGATCCGGTCGGCCGGCTGGCCGCGACGACGGCATATCTGGCAAACATTACGTTCGGGGAACGGGCAGTTGCCGAACGCGCGGCTGGCCGGGTCCGGCGCATACACAAGCAAGTCACCGGCCTCGATCACGAGACAGGCAAGCCCTATGCCGCGAGCGATCCGGCGCTGCTGCTGTGGGTGCATGCGGCGCTGGTCGACTCGAACATCGCGGTCCGCGCCCTATTCGGCACGCCGCTGTCCGGCGAGGAAGCCGACCGCTACATCGAGGAGATGGTGATCGCGGCGGAGCTCGTGGGGGTGCCGGCGGAGCTCGTGCCCGACAGCCGAGCTGCGCTCGCGGCGTACCTGGATTGGGTGCAGCCGCAGCTGATGTGCACGGCTGCCGCCAAGGAATCGATGACCTACCTGCTCGATCCGCCAGGCCTGGACGAGGAGGTCGCCGAGATCTGGCAGGACATCAGGGAGGCGACTCTCATCTCGCTGCCGGGCTGGGCGCGGGATATGTACGGCTACACCGTGCCGGAGCTGACGCCCGCTCGCCGGGATGAGATCCGGCAGGCCCTGGGCGTACTGGACGCGGTCTTCCTCGGCGAACCTGGAGTGCTGGAGGCCAGGCAGCGCATTACCTTGCGCATGCGCGCCGCTGCGCGGGCATGAGCCGGGGCGGAATGGCCGCCCGGCCGCGCGCTGTCATCGCGGTTCTGGCCGCATCCGCAGCGACGGCCCTCGGCGTGGCGCTGGTACGCCGCCGGGTGGGTCGGCTGCGGTTCGAGCGCGGCCTGGCGGCTGCCCAGCTCGCTGTGCGGGGCGGACTGCGCTACGCGGGCAGCGCACCACGCCTGTTCATTGCGGCGGGCGAGAACCGAGAGCGCCTGCGCAATGACCTCGCCATGCAGACGGCTGACGACATCACTGCCACGCTCGGCACGATGAAGGGCGTCATGGTCAAGCTCGGGCAGATGGCCAGCTACGTCGACGAGGGCCTGGCTCCCTCGGTCCGCCGGACACTGAGCAGGCTGCAGGACAGCGTCCCGCCGATGAGTGCCGAGCTAGCCGCAGGCGTCATCGAGGAGGAGCTCGGGCAGCCGCCTGAGGGCTTGTTCGCCCGCTGGGATCCCGAGCCGATCGCCGCTGCCTCGATTGGCCAGGTGCACCGCGCGATCACGCACGAGGGGCTGGCCGTGGCGGTGAAGGTGCAGTACCCGGGCATCGCGGAAATGATGACGGCCGACCTCGACAACGTCTCGCTGCTGCGCCGGATGCTGCGGGTGACCGCGCCCAGCCAGGATGTTGACGGCCTCGTTGCCGAGCTCAGGGAACGAGTACTGGAAGAGCTCGACTACCGCAGGGAGGCAGTGAACCAGCAGCGGCTGCATGATTACTACGCCGGGCACCCGACGATCAGCGTGCCCGGTGTTATTGACGAATTGTCCGGCCGCCGCGTCGTGACCAGCGAACTGGTGACCGGCGCCAGGTTCTCCGGCGTGCTGCACTGGTCACAGGAGGAGCGGGACCAGGCCGCTGAGACGCTCTACCGGTTCGTCTTCCGGAGCCTGTACGAGGTACACGCATTTAATGGGGACCCGCATCCCGGCAACTACATCTTCCATGGCGCCGGCAAGGTGACGTTCCTCGATTTCGGGATGGTCAAGCACTTCACCGACACCGACCTGATGCCGCTCATGCAGATGGCGCGCAATCTGTGCGTAGCCGGGGATCCGGCTCTGTTCCGGCAGAGTCTTGAGGAGGCTGGCTTCCTGGTGCCAGGCGCTCCGCTCAGTGATGACCAGATCGTCGATCACCTGGCCGTGTTCTACCAGCTGATCCGCGAGCGGAAGGCGGTGACCGTGACGGGCGAGTACGCATCGGCGGTGGTCCGCCGGTTCTTTGACGTGCGCAGCCCGGTCGCGCAGTACGCGCGGATACCGCGTTCCTACGTGGTGCTGCAGCGGATCAATCTTGGCTTGTTCGCGCTACTGGGGGAGATGAAGGCGACCGCGAACTGGCGCGCGATCGCCGAGGAAATCTGGCCATTCATGCAGGCGCCGCCGAGCACGCCGATAGGAGTCGCCGAGCTGCCGTGGCTGGCCAGCCGACCCGCGGTTGCGCCGTTGCTCGTTGCCGACGGGGCGTGAGCGGCGACAGTTGCGTGCCTAACGGGCAGCTGATAGTGCCATTCCGGGCCGGATGTGTCCAGACGCACCGATTGTCAGCAAATTCTCAGGACATCAGGGCTAGAATCCGGGGATTCTGTATGGCACCTTCTGTGTAATCGTTGTGGACCAAGTCGCGGCTGGGGCGGCCGGGAGGGTAGGTGGCCGGCTCGGTGTCAGGGATACCCGCACAGGCCCTCGCGATCGCGCTCGCGGTCATCGGCGCGTTCAGCTACGCCATTGCTTCGGTGTACCAGCAGCAGAGCGCCGCCAAGCTACCGGCAACGTCTGCGTTTGACCCAGCTGTCCTAGCCCGACTGGTCAGGAAACGGCGCTGGCTGCTCGCACTGATCGGGGTGGCCGGCGGCTACGGCTTCCAGGCAGCTGCCCTGGATGTGGGCAGGCTCGTCGTGGTCGAGCCAGTCTTCCCGATCGGGCTGCTGTTCGCGCTATTGCTGGCGGCCCGCGCTGAGGGCCGTCGGCTGAATCACGCGGAGTGGACCGCTGCGGTCGCGGCCGTCGCTGGCCTCGCGGTGTTCCTGGTGGCCGCACAGCCATCGGGCGGGCATCGGACGGCTGGCGCAGGCCCGCTTGGAGCGGTGGCAGCTGGCGCTGTCGTGATAGCGCTCCTGTGCGGCCTGATCGCTTCGAAGGTCGCGACCGCCCACCGGGCGCTCGTGCTGAGTATCGGCGGCGGAATCGGGGCCGGTGTCACGGATGCGCTGACCAAGACGGTGGCGGCGCTCGTCGGGACGCACCGATTCGGGATATTCGGCGAGGTCCAGCTCTACCTGCTCGCGGTAGTCGGCCTGCTGACGTTCACGCTGCAGCAGAACGCATTCCGCGCCGCAGGGCTCTCGGCGTCACTCCCATCTTTCGCGGTACTCGAGCCGATCGTCGGCTCGCTGCTCGGGCTGGCCATCTATCACGAGCAGGTCGGCGGAGGCGGCCTTAGGATCGCAGTTGAGGTGATGGCCGTTCTCGCCGCCATCTGGGGCATTGCCCGGCTGGCGAACTCGGTGATTGCCGAGCTGGCGCGGCTTGCAGCAGCCGCCACGCCGCCACCCGATCCCGCGGCCTAGTTCCGTCTGCGGCAGCCAGCCTGGCTGACCGGAGCAATCTCAGGAGCGGTCTTCGAAGCTCCGGCGAATTCTCCCTAGTGGCCGTCTGCCTTCCGGACACTGCGCGCGGCGTGGCGGCAGTTACCCCGCTCGTTCCCCGTTCCCTTTCTTAATCGATCTAATGAAGGAGTCTGACGTGCCTCGATACGTCCTGACGGGCGCGCCCGGCGCGGGAAAGAGCGCGATTCTGCGCCTGCTCGAGCAGGCTGGGCACCTGGTCGTCGAGGAGGCGGCCACCGACGTGATCGCGCTCAGGCTTGCGCTGGGGGAGCCGGAGCCATGGACCGGGCCTGAATTCATCGACGGGATTCTCAGGCTGCAGCGGCACCGGGAGCTGCTAGCCAAGCCGGCAGGCGAGGACGATCCGGTGTTCTTTGACCGATCGCCGCTCTGCACGCTGGCGCTCAGCCGGTTCCTCGGCCTGCCGCCCTCGCAGCTGCTGGCGGACGAGATCGACCGGGTGATGCGGGACCAGGTCTATTGCGAGACCGTGTTTTTCGTGCGGAACCTGGGCTTTGTGACACCCACTGCCGCACGGCGCATTAGCCTCGCGGACTCACTTGTGTTCGAGGATGTGCACGAACGGACGTACCGTGAGCTGGGGTTCCGGCTGATCGAGGTGCCAGCCGGGCCGCTTGCAGGCCGGGTCGAGCAGGTGCGCCGGGTCGCGCACCGGAGTGAGCTCAGACGAAGGCACCCATGCCGGTAATGGCCCGGCCGACGATCAGCGTGTTGATCTCGCGAGTGCCCTCGTAGGAGTAGATGGCCTCAGCATCCGCCACGAACCGGCCTACCTGGTTGTCCAGCAGGATGCCATTGCCGCCGAGCAGTTCGCGGGCCCAGCCGACCGTCTCGCGCATCCGGACCGTGCAGAACGCCTTGGCGAGCGCGGAGTGGTGATCCTTAGCCTCACCCTGGTCCTGCAGCTGGGACAGTCGCACGCACAGGCAGGCTGACGCCGTCACGTTCGACAGCATGCGAACGAGCAGATCCTGCACCAGCTGGAAGCCGCCGATCGGCCGGCCGAACTGGTGCCGCTGCTTGGCGTAGGCGAGGGCGTGCTCGTATGCGCCGCGCGCGCAGCCGCTCGCCATCCAGGCCACTCCTGCCCTGGTGAGCCGAAGAACCCGGGCAGTATCGCGGAACGAGCTGGCATCTTGCAGCCGGTTCGCCTCGGGGACGCGGACGTTCTCCAAGGCGATCTCGGCATTCTGAACGACGCGCAGCGCGATCTTGTGCCGCATCTTCACCGGGCTGAAGCCCTCGGCCGGCGTTTCGACGACAAAGCCCTTGACCTGGTTATCGGCGACGTCGCGGGCCCAGACGACCACATAGTCGGCGAAGGTGGCGTTGCCGATCCACTTCTTCTGGCCATTCAGCACCCAGAGGTCGCCGTCGCGCTGCGCAGTCGTCGTCAGGCCGCCGGCTACGCCGGAGCCGACGTCGGGCTCGGTCAGCGCGAACGCGCCGATCTTCTCCATCCGCGCCATGGCGGGCAGCCAGCGCCACTTCTGCTCTTCCGACCCGCACAGGTAGATAGAGCCCATCGCCAGGCCGCCATGGACGCCCATGAAGGTTGCGATGGAGGGATCGACCCGGGCTAGCTCCATCGCGATCATGCCGTCGAGCAGGCTGCTGCCGCCTGGACAGTCATAGCCGGCGCAAGCGAGGCCGGCGATGCCGAGTGCGGCGAGCCCCGGCACCAGGTCGTGGGGGAACTCCTCACGGGTCCAGTACTGGTTGATCACCGGCGCGACGGACTTCTCCATGAAGTCCCGCACGTTCCCAAGGACCTTGCGGCCGTTGTCGTCCAGCAGATGCTCGAGCGAGTAGAAGTCGGCATCGGCAGCTGAGTCCATGTCGTGGTCTCCCTACCCGGTGGTGGCCGCAGGCCGCATGCCTGCCGGCGCTGGACTTGCCGTCGCCTTGATGGGTTCGGCCAGGAACTTGTCGATGACCGGCGCCAGCTGTGCGGCCTCGGTCACCAGGCCCAGGTGCCCGCCATGGAACACGTGCAGTTGCGCGTCAGGGATCAGCCGGTGCATGAGGCGGGCGTTGGCCAGCGGAATGATCGGGTCGTCGTCCCCGGAAACGATCAGAGTCGGCTGTCGCAGTCGCGGCAGCAGCGGCAGGCTGGTCCAGCCGGCGCCGGCCGCAAGCTGGTAGAGGTAGCCGCGTGCCGAGCCGACGCGGTTTTCGGCGTTCATCGCCGCGGCAACGCGCTCTGGGTCCGTCCGCGCGCTGCCGCCGTAGATATCGGCCGCGACCTGCTTCAGGTAACCCCGGTCGAGGTAGCGGCGCGGCGTGACCATCTTGGCGAGCACGCTCGGCTTAGCGGGCACCATCAGCGCGCCGGTCGCGGTGCTGACCAGTACTAGCCTGCGGCAGCGCGACCGTTTGACGGCCGCGAAATGCTGGGCGACACCGCCGCCCCAGGAGATGCCGAGCACGTCTACCTCGCCGTCGTAGCCCAGCTCGGTGAGCATGTCGGCGATCAGCGAGCACAGGCCGGTGAATCGGTATGGCAGGGCCGGCAGCGGCGAGCCGCCGACGCCGGGCACGTCGAACCTGATCACCTCGACGGCAGGGTCAATCTCGTCGACGAAGGGCTGGAGCAGCTCGAGGCTCGCGCCGATGCCGTTGAGCAGCAGCAGCGGCGGCCGTCCTGCCCGCCGTGTTCCGGCCAGGCGGGCCGCGAGGCCAGGCCTGGCTCGCCGGACCGAGGTCCGCAGCAACTGGTCGCCGAGCGCGACCACCCGGAGGCTATCGGTCGTGTACATACGTTCCGGGCGCTGTCGCGATTGCCTCGAAGCCCTTCCGGCCCGGCTTGGCCGGACGCTTGCGGTCGTTACCGCTGCGGGCGGCGAGCCAGTCCGAGTAGTGCGGCCACCAGCTCCCGCTGACGGTGTCCGCAGCGGCGAGCCAGACGCGCGGATCGGCTGGACTATCAGCTGCAGTCTGGAACGTCGACTTCGGATTGCCGGGGGGATTGACCATGGACGCGATGTGCCCGCTGGTGGACAGAACGAAGGTAGTCGGCCCGCCCAGCAGCTGGGTAGTGCGGTAGCAGGACTGCCACGGGCAGATGTGATCCGCGATGCCCGCGATCACGTAGGTGTCGACATCGACCTTCGACAGGTCCACCGGGGAGCCGAGCATCGTCGCAGCGTCGGGCTTGGTGAGCGCGTTGTCCAGGGCCAGGCGAATGAAGTCGCGGTGCAGGGCGGCAGGCAGTCGGGTTGTGTCCGCGTTCCAGTAAAGAATGTCGAACGGGGGAGGCGTCCGGCCCTGCAGGTAGTTGTTGACCCAGTAGTTCCAGATCAGGTCATCGGGGCGCAGCCAGGCGAACACCTCGGCTAGCGCACGCCCGTCCAGGTAACCGCGGGCCGCCGAGGCAGCGACTGCTGCCGCGGCCGTCTTCTCGTCGATCATCGCGCCGGCCGTGCCCGCGCGAGCCTGGTCGAGCACGGTCACGCCGAGGCAGAGGCTCGCCACCTGGTCGAGCCGGCCGATGTCGCTGAGGTGGGCGGCGACCATAGAGGACACGATCCCGCCTGAGCACAGCGCGCAGATGCTCGCCTTATCGGCCTTGCTCACGGCCATCGCCGCATCTAGTGCATCAACGACTGCGGCGCCGTAGCTGTTGAGGCTCCAGTCACGATGCCGTGCGTCCGGGTTGCGCCAGCTGACCGCGAACACCCGGTGGCCCTGGCCGACCAGGTACTCGACCATGCTCCGGCCCGGAGCCAGGTCGGTGATGTAGTACTTGTTGATCATCGGCGGCACGATGACCACCGGGTACTCATGCACCTGGTCGGTCGCGGCTGTGTACTGGATCAGCTCGAACATCTCGGTGCGGTGCACGACCGCGCCTGGTGTCACAGCCAGATCCCTGCCCACCTCGAACGCGCCAGGCTCCACCATCGACGGCACGCGCGGCGCCTCAGCGAGGTCGGAGACCAGGGCGCGGAGGCCGCGCAGTGCGCTGATGCCGCCCGTGTCCACCGCTGCCTTGATGCCTGCGGGGTTCAGCAGCGGGTTGTTACTCGGGGCTGCCGCCGCGATGACGTTCGAGAGGACGAAACGAAGCCGCTCGTCGTCGCGCCAGTCGAGCTGCGCAGTGGCTAGCAGGTCAGTCGCGGTCCTGCCTGCTGCGAGGTAGGCCTGCATCGTGCGCTTGAGCAGGGGGTTCTGGCTCCAGGCCGGGTCAGCGAAACGGCGATCCTTGCGTTCGGGCCCGATATCGGATCTGCCGGTGGTGATGCGGGCCAGTTCGGTACCAAGCCCCGCGAGCTGCAGGCCGACAAGCTGAGGGCGCTGCGCAAGGCTCGCAGCCAGGCGGAACGCTGCGCCGTCCGGCCGGAAGCGGCGCAGCACGCCGAGCGCGCCGTCGGCGAGCAGCATGTCGAGCGCTCCGGCCAGGTCGCCAGCGGTGTCCTCAGCGGTCTGCTGCGCAGACTGGCCGTTCGCGCGCTGCCCGCCGTCGGTGGCGGTCGCCTTGTCGCTACCGGTCACGTCGGCTCCTGCCGTGCTGCGCGAACCGGGCGGGCGAGTTCAGCTTCATCTTCGCGGCCCCCTTGGCCTGTGCGATCGCAGATTTCCAGTATCGGGGCGGGCCGCGGCATTTGACTAGCGCGACCACGGTCCGCCGCGCCTGCGGCCTCTCGGCTGCGCTCTAACCTGGATTGGGGGTTTGGGGGCGACGGTGCCTGGCCGGAAGCGTCGGGCAGGCAAAATTGTTAGCTCTTCCGGGGCTTTGCGGCCATGCTTGGACGCTGGCAGCCGCTTATCCCGGACTGCACGGCGCAGTAGCTGGTGTCGCATCCGCCAGGTCGCGCCTGACGGCGTGTCGCGATAGCCCCGCTGCCTACATTGCCTCGTCGGCCAGCCGTGGTCCCGTCAGCCACGGCCCGTACTGGAGAAGCTGAACTTGACTGCCTCGCTCGCCGAGTTGCGCGCGCGCCTGCCTGAGCTGATGCTGCGTGACCAGCGCCAGCTCGCAGGCCGGATCGGCCGGGCGGCGTCGCAGCGGGACCCGGCCGCCCGCGGCCGGGCCGTGGCCGGGCTGGCTGATCAGGTGGCCACAGCTGAGCGGCGCATCGAGGCGAGGCGGAGCATCGTCCCGGTTGTCACCTACCCGGCCGAGCTGCCGGTCAGCCAGCGCAAGGCGGAGCTGGCCGCGGCGATCAGGGATCACCAGGTCGTGATCATCGCTGGGGAGACCGGCTCGGGGAAGACCACCCAGTTGCCGAAGATCTGCCTGGAGCTCGGGCGTGGCATTAAGGGTCAGATCGGACATACGCAGCCCCGGCGGATCGCTGCCCGCACCGTCGCCGACCGGATCGCGGCCGAGCTGAACACCGAACTTGGCACCGTGGTCGGCTACAAGGTCCGGTTCGCCGACACCGCCAGCGATGACGTGCTGATCAAGGTGATGACGGATGGCATCCTGCTGACCGAGATGCAGCGAGACCGGCAACTGCTCCGGTACGACACCCTGATCATCGATGAAGCGCATGAGCGCAGCCTGAACATCGACTTCATCCTGGGCTACCTGAAGCAGCTGCTGCCGCGCCGACCCGACCTTAAGGTGATCATCACCTCGGCCACGATCGACCCTGAGCGGTTCAGCAGGCACTTCGCGGGATCGAGCGAGGCCGAACCCCTGGGCGGCGACGCGAGCCCGGCGATCGACCCCGCTGCGGCGCCGATCGTCGAGGTCTCGGGCCGCACCTACCCCGTCGAGGTGCGATACCGGCCACTCGCCGATCCCGACCAGCGCCCTGGTGCCGAGCCGCGCGACCAGGTTCAGGCCATCACCGATGCCGTCGCCGAGCTGAGGCGTGAGGGACCCGGCGACATCCTGGTGTTCCTCAGCGGTGAGCGGGAGATCCGGGATACCGCTGACTCCCTTGCTGAACAGCCCGACCTGGAGGTTCTGCCGCTGTATGCCCGGCTCTCCGCGGCCGAGCAGTATCGAGTATTTGCCGGAGGCGAAAGAGGCAGGCAGAGTCAGCCGCACCGCGGCCGCCGGGTCGTGCTCGCCACCAACGTGGCGGAAACGTCGCTGACCGTGCCTGGCATCAAGTACGTGGTCGACCCCGGCACGGCCCGGATCTCCCGGTACAGCCAGCGCACCAAGGTGCAGCGGCTGCCGATCGAGGCGATCTCGCGGGCTTCGGCTAACCAGCGCAAGGGCCGCTGCGGCCGCACCTCCGATGGCATCTGCATCCGCCTGTACACCGAAGAGGACTTCGACTCACGGCCCGAGTTCACCGAGCCAGAGATCCTGCGCACGAACCTGGCGTCGGTCATCCTGCGGATGGCCGCGCTCGACCTCGGCGTGATCGCCGACTTCCCGTTCGTGGACCCGCCTGACTCGCGCAACGTCGCTGACGGTCTGCGGTTGCTCGAAGAACTCGGCGCGATCTCGCCAGGGCGCCGCGGCGGCGTCACAACCCACCTCACGGAGACCGGCCGCAAGCTCGCCGAGCTGCCCGTCGACCCGCGCCTTGGCCGGATGATCCTGGAGGCCGGCCGCAACGGATGCGTGCGGGAGGTGCTGATCATCACCGCCGCGCTCGCGATCCAGGATCCGCGGGAGCGTCCCGCTGACGCCAGGGATGCCGCGGACGCGATGCACCGCCGTTTCGCCGAGCCTGGCTCGGACTTCCTGTCGTTCCTGAATCTGTGGGACTACCTTCGCGAGCAGCAGCGGCAGCTATCGTCTTCGGCGTTCCGTCGCCTGTGCCGTCGCGAGTACCTGCATTTCCTGCGCGTACGTGAGTGGCAGGACGTATACAGCCAGCTACAGCAGGCCGCCAGGGACGTCGGCATCGTTATCGGCCGGGACTACAGCCACCGGGGCGCAGCGGCCGCACAGCCGGAGCAGCGCCAGTCTCGCGCTGCGGACCGGTCTCGAGCGGCCGGAGGGTCCCGCTCGTCCGACCAGTCGCGGCAGACCGAGCCGGGTGTTGCGGCGGCGGGCCAGCCGGACAGCCGTTACGACGCCGAGCTCGCCGACCGGGTGCACCAGTCGGTTCTGGCCGGCCTGCTCTCACACATCGGCATGCAGGACGCCGACCGAAAGCCGGCGAACGCGCGGCTGGGCGACCGCAGGCCGGCCGAGCCTGGCCGACGCCGCGGTCCAGCGGAGTTCCTGGGCGCGCGCGGCGCGAAGTTCGCGATCTTTCCTGACTCGCCGATGGCGCGCAAGCCGCCTCAGTGGATCATGGCGGCGGAACTGGTCGAGACCTCGAGGCTCTGGGCCCGCACCGTCGCCAGGATCGAGCCCGAGTGGGCTGAGTCGCTGGCAGGCAACCTGGTCAGGCGCAGCTATAGCGAGCCACGCTGGGATGCGCGCCGCGGCAGCGTGCTGGCGACGGAGAAGGTCACCCTGTTTGGCCTGCCGATTGTTGCTGCGCGCCAGGTCAACTATGGCAGCATCGACCCGGGCGCCGCACGCGAGCTTTTCATCCAGCACGCGCTCGTCGAGGGCGACTGGCAGACCCATCACAAGTTCTTCGCGCGCAACCAGCGCGCTCGCGATGAAGCCGAGGAACTCGAGCACAAGGCCCGCCGCCGCGGTCTCGTTGTCGACGACTCGGCCATCTTCGACTTCTACGATCAGCGCATCCCGAAGACGGTCACCTCCGCCCGGCACTTCGATACCTGGTGGAAAAAGGCGCGCGCAACCGACCCTGCCCTGCTCGACCTCAGTCCGGCCGACCTAGCCGCGCCCGCCGCCGAGGAGATCCGCCCCGAGGACTACCCGGCCAGCTGGGGTGCCATCCCGCTGTCGTACGAGTTCGCACCGGGCGAGCCGGAGGATGGCGTCACCGCGGACATCCCGCTGAGCGACCTGTTTGGGGGGAACCAGGTTGACCTGAGCTGGCAGGTTCCCGGCCAGCGCCTGGAACTCGTGACCGAGCTGATTCGGGGCCTGCCCAAGGAGCTTCGCCGCCACTTCATCCCGGCCCCTGACACCGCCAGGGATGTGCTGTCGGCGCTGGACGAGCCGGCCGGTGACCTGCTTGATGCGCTGAGTGCGGAACTGACCCGCCGCAGCGGCGTTCGCGTTCCCCGGTCGGCGTGGGATGTGACCGGCCTGCCTGCGTACCTGCGAGTCACCTACCGGGTGATGGAGGGAGATCAGGTACTCGCGGCCGGCAAGGACCTGGACGAACTTCGCTCCGAACTGCGGCCGCAACTGACCGCCACGCTGGCCCAGGCGGCCGCCGGGCTCACCAGGACCGGGCTGCGCAGCTGGGACTTTGGCACGCTGCCCCGCGTGTTCACCAGCGGTCAGCTGCGCGGGTACCCGGCACTTGCCGATGGCGGCGACTCGGCTGACATACGGATCTTCGACACTGAGGCTGAGGCCGAGCAGTCGATGCGCCTAGGTACCCGCCGTCTGCTGCTGATCGCGGTGCCGTCGGGGGTGCGGTCGATCGCGGGCCGGCTGCCGACGCCCGCCAAGATGGCGATGAGCCGGCATCCGTATTCCAGCGCAGCCGCGCTTCTGGATGACTGTGCCGCGGCTGCGGCCGATCAGGTCATCAGCGACGCGGGCGGGCCGGCCTGGGACGCCGATGGCTTCGCTCTGCTGGTGGCCGCCGCGAAGGACGAACTGGCCCCGATTACCGCGCGGGTGCTCGACGCGGTTGCGCAGGTGCTTACCGAGGCGCACGAAGTCGAGATAAGGCTGGCCAGCGCCGGTGGGGGGGTTGTTCCGGCGCTGGCCAGGGCTCTGGACGATACACGCGCCCAGTTCGCC
>Ga0335073_10002069_pt1 | contig 27430 bp, 17 predicted proteins | sample Lox_Sample_22_FD_207093 | JGI IMG/M metagenome (GOLD analysis project Ga0335073, IMG submission 207093) | Soil microbial communities from Loxahatchee National Wildlife Refuge, Florida, United States - Lox_Sample_2.2 | ecosystem: Environmental > Terrestrial > Soil > Wetlands | place: USA...
CTGCACAAATGCCGCCTGATCGTCGATGACCATCGACTTTTCATGGGTGACATCAAAAACTGGATTGCTATCGAGCACAGCGACGCCAGCATCGGTCAGGATCCGGTGGGTTTCATCGTTTTCTTTCTCGCCGCTGCGTCTTGAAGGATTGAGCATCACACGGACCTTGACTCCGCGCTTGTGGGCCACAATTACTGCTTGTATAAGAACCGGATCGGAGAAGACAAACATCTTGATCCGCAGCGATTTTGAGGCCTGATGAATCGTGTCTACGAGCGGACGAACCGAGTCATCCGGTAATACAACAAGGGACCTGGACATCTATGCTCCCTCCGAAGCGGCCGCCTTCAGGCCGGCGTGTGCTAATGTTTGCACAAACATCTCAGTTCCGGCAGCCTTCACCGGCTCATCTTTGAATTGCGCGTGATAAAGACCGGCGTAAATACCACCGAGTGAAAGCAGTTCATCGTGCGTACCGGTTTCAGCTACAACTCCGCCGTGGATAACGATAATTCGATCGGCGTCCCGTATGGTGCTTAATCTGTGCGCAATCGTAATCACCGTCTTGCCCTTCATGAGCCGTTCCAGCGCGTCGATCACCAGATGTTCCGATTCAGTATCAAGCGCGGCCGTAGGTTCATCCAGCAGGAGAATCGGGCTATTGCGGATCATCACGCGCGCGATCCCAATTCGCTGCCGCTGGCCGCCTGAAAGGGTGACGCCTCGCTCGCCTACCATGGTGTCGTAGCCATCGGGCATCTTTGCGATGAACTCATCAGCGTTAGCCAGTTTCGCTGCAGCGACGATTTCATCGCTCGCCGCATCGGGTCGACCAAAGGCTATGTTTTCACCTACAGTACCGCGAAAAAGCACGGTGTCCTGCAATACGTAGCCAATCTGGTCGCGCAGGTCCTTAAGCTTTAAGTCGCGAATGTCTGTGCCATCAATTCTCACAATGCCAGAAACCGGGTCGTAAAAGCGCGGGATCAGGCTCAGGATGGTAGATTTACCCGCGCCCGTAGGGCCTACAACACCGATAAATTGTCCCGGCTCAATTTTGAAAGTTACATCGCGCAGCACTGAAACCTGTGAATCATATCCGAAGGCCACATTTCTAAATTCAACCGCGCCCGCCAGAGGTCCAGGCTCAACAGCATCCTCTTTCTCCACAACGATCGAGTCGGTATCCAGAATGGAGCGCACCCGCTCCACTCCCACAGCAGCCTGGGCGATCTGGTTCGTCATCGTCGCGAGATCTTTGACTGGCTTGAAAAATCTGCTGAGATACGCAAGGAAAACAGTAAGAGCGCCAATCGTCATCATGCCGTGAAGAATGAGCCACGATCCCCGCCAGAGCACTACTGCGGTGCAGGCCGCCACGGTAACTGCGACGATCGGCGAAAGCAGAGACTTTATTCTCCTCGCTCTCAGCGCGGCATCAATCGTCGCATAACTGACCTTGCCCAAATGCTTCTGTTCCAAGTCCTGCCGGCCAAAGGCCTGTATGACCTGCATCGATTCCAGCCCTTGCTGCACAACGGAAACAATCTCGCTCTGCTCTTTGCGAACTTCGTGAGTAGCCTTCTTAACTGCCTTTTTGAACCGCGATACGAAGAGCAGCAGAAATGGCGTTACCCCGAGCGCAATCAGCGTGAAATCCCAGTTGAGCCAAAACATAAGCACCAGCATGCTGAGGATTGTGAACAAATCGACAAGAATATCCAGGCTGGAAGAGGAGGCGAAGTTCTGAATCGTCTGGATATCTGTCGTGATTGTGCTGACGAGAGCGCCGGTTTGATGTGTGCTGTAATAGCCCAGAGAAAGCCGCTGCAGGTGGTGATACGTACGCATCCGCAGATCGTGCGCGACCCATTGTCCAACGCTTTCCGTGTAGTAGTTGTCGACATAGCTTGCAATGGCTCCAATCACAGCGATCAGCAATGTGGCGAGCGCCGCCAAAGCAGCCACCTGCATCTTCTGTCCGCCCTCAAGCATTGGCCGAACGAGATGGTCCAGCCACGGTGCAAGCCTGTAGTGCCCAACGACATTATCGATAATGATTTTGAGCGGCCACGGTGTAGCGAGAGTCATCGCCGTCTCTGTCAGCATGGCCAACAGAATAACCAGCAATGAGCGGCGATAAGGCGTTACCAGCTCGCGGATCAGGCGCCACATGGATTCCCACTCCGAAATCGCTTAGAAAATGGAATGCAGCAAGAGTAACAAACAGGCGGTTGAGAGATAAGCTAAATCAAGGCCGATCGCTTCCAGTAGGAAAGCAAACTCATCCACTCGTTATGCAACAACCCACGAAAGCAGCTCACCGAGATCGGCCACTGAGCTTGATGCCGTTCCGCGAGCAAGAGCGGGGCCTATTGCAAGCGCCTGACTATGACCTTCAAACCATACTAAGAAGGACGAATGCTCCGATCCCGACAATCGCTGCTGGTTGATCCAGTTGTAGTAGGCACCCATGTCGGCGTCGATCAGAGAACCAGTGAAATCAAGCTCGGGGTTGCTGTTGTTGTTCGACAGCAATTCATTCATTGGCCGCTGCCGTTGTCGTGGACCGAAGCGCACCAACAAGCTAAGTGGCTGAGCACTCTGCAGGGCCTCACGCGCCGCCCATTGAACAAACGTCGTGCTGAAGATCTGGGTTCCGGAGCCCTCTGTGAGCAGCTTGAGCTGAAAATGGTTTAGAACCGCGTCTGGCGATTTGTCCAGACCGACGCTGGCGGGCGACAGCTCTGCCAGATAAGTGCGCAGTTCCTCCGGCCCCATCCCGGGACGCTTAATTTCAGCTTGGACATTGCGCAGCAAAGCGGCGCGCACCGGCGCTAGCGCCTGATACGATATGCATGTCAGCAGCGGGCTGTGGTCGGCAATCTGTCCTCCTTCGATGTACCAGTGCCCATATGGAACAGGATGAGACTGGGCCCGCGCAGCAATCCCCTTCAGTAGAAGATCGACCCCGTTATCTGGCTTGACGCGCTCGAAGTACGTTCCATGCTCGCGAAGGTTACGAAAAAGCGGTGCATCGTACGACGCAACACCCTGCCCGATAATCGCAATTCCGAGCCTGGAGATAACCGGCGGTTCAGGCGGCACGGCCGAACGCGAACGATCTCCATATTCGGTTGCCGCCTTGCGAAATGCATCCAGCTGGTGAGTTGACCAAAGGTGCGCAGAAAGCTGCTCGGTAAACTGCGTAGGTTGGTTGACCCAATTGAACTCTTCCAGCTTAGAAGAGAGTGAAATCTGCCAAAAGGGTTGAAACCACTCTTTCATCTGCGTCTGCGAAAGAGAGCCGAGACTAGCCAGTTCCCTGTCTATGGCCCGTCGCTCGGCGGGAAACTTGTAGTCGTAGTCAATGACTTCGCGAAGCAGGCTCGGCAGAAAGCTAAGCGGAAGCTGCTGCAGGGTTGCCAGGTAGGATATAACCAGTTTTCTGGCTTCGGGTGGGTATCCCGCGAACTGTTCGGCTTTTAGATCGCGTGGAAGCATAGCAGCTATAGCAATTCTTCTACCGGCCGCCCTTGTGCCAGCGTTGGAGAGAATCCCATCATCGCTCCGAGAGTCGGCACAAGATCGGTCGATTGCATTGGGCGATCATAGACCACGCCCTCGCGGACGCCAGTCCCGAGAGCCATCATCCAGGTAGTCCGCGAAGCTGGATCACCCGTGCGATGATGCTGAAATCCATTCCCACCTGCATCCATGTCGGAATCCCGCCCGAAATCCGGAAGTATAAAAAGTGTCGTATTGCCTGAGTATTCGGGCTCGCTCTGGATCAGCTTCCACAGCTCCGCGCAGAGACGGTCCGTGCGCCGGATTCCCTCGATATAGAGCGAATAGGCGCCGGCATGCGCAATATCGATGTCATGCATTGTGACCCAGAGCAGACTGGGGGCCTGCTGACGCATCAGTTGCCGCACGACATACAGCGAAAGCTCATCGGGACTCGACAATGTTTTTGCGTGCGTCCTGAAGTCTTCTGCCGAGAGCTTCAGGATGCTTTCCAGCTGCTCCAGCTGGAATTCGCTGCCTACAAGCTGCGGAGCGTAGAGCGGAGTCTCGTAGTTGTCCCGAAGCAGGTGCCCATAATCGGTGCCGCTGCCGGACATCGCCGCAGCTAGCAGGTGCTTCGGTAGAATGACTTGCGCGCCCCATCCCTGACCGTAGGAACGGGCATCGCTCTCGCCGATATGGTTGAAACCATTGCTGGGCGCGACCACCCAGGTATCCGATGGCGGACGCTTCAGACTTTTACGAAAATACTCAAATACCGTGGGGTGTTCCGGGGGAATCGCCGCAAAGTTATTGATGGTTTCATAGACCCCGGTCGCCAGACTTGCGGTTGCTACGTAGTGTCCAAGAATGCCGTGATTTACCACCTGCGTAAAGAAACTGGATTGAGGCGCCAATTCCTGAAGCATATGCGGAATGTTTTCCTGACCATCGGACGCGAAGGTCTCCTGGTCACGCGCGCCACCGCCAAAGGTTACAACAATGATCTTGCGTCTCTTCGCTGCGAGTGCGCCGCGGACAAAGGGGCTGGCGCTCATGAGCGTACCACCTAACGCCACCCCTGCCGCGGCGCGCAGAAAGTCACGCCTGCTGCAACTCAGTTGCCGGGCAGACTCGCGGAGTGAGCCATATCCGGGGTGGAGCGCTTCGCCGATTGCTAACTCAGATTTCAAGGCCCTGGTGTCCCTGTTGAAAATCACTGTTTGGCAGAAGACGCAGCTTTCGCCGAATACACGAATTGCTGGACCTCTGCCCTTTCCTTATCAAGCTCGGCCAAATGCTGCGCGCGGAGCCGCTGATACACGTCAAATTGCGCCTGGGCCAAGTCTTTTTGACCGGTGTGCACATAGTCCTGCCCAAGACGGTAATGTGCGTCGGCAAGGTCCGGGTTCAGTTCCAAAGCGCGCACGTATTCGGGTATGGACTTCGCAAACTCACGCTGGTCGGCATACAGGCTGCCGAGTTGCATATAAGCTTCGGCAAGCTTCGGATCAAGCGCTATCGACTTCTGCAGCAAAGCCTCTACCTGCTGAAGGCTCTGGTTCGGATCCTCCGCTCGTTTCCCTTTCCATAGACTCATCGCGTAGTAATAAACGGCCAGGGCATTATTCGGCTGAAGCTCGGAAAAACGCCGGAACCTCTGAACGACGTCTTCGGCCAGGTTTGGTGAATTGTCGTAGGCTTTGGAGAGAAACAGATAACAGCGTGGGTCGGAAGGATCGAGATCAGCCGCCTTTAGCAAAGCCTTGACCGCATCGTCATATTTACCGCGCGAGTTCAGCGCCATGCCCAGACCAATCCACAAGCGGGGCGAATCCGGATAGCGCTGAGTAGCCTGTTGAAACACGGCAATTGCCGGCTCATAGGTCCGGTGGAGAAGCAGTTCACTGCCCCAGTCAAACAGATTGTTCTCGCTTGGATCCATGTGAGCAGCGGTCTGAAACTCATTCACTGCATCGACAAATTTTCCGTCTTTCTCTTCGATCTGGGCGAGCAGGTTGTGCAACTCGCCGGTATCCTTCTGCTGCAGAAGACTCTGGACCAGCTGTCTCGCCTGGCCAAGCCGCCCGGTAAGGAAATAAGCCAGCGCCAGATCGTAGCCATTGCCGTAGGAAGGACGAACTTGCTGCGCTTTTTCGAGCAGCGGAATGGCCTGGGCAATTTTTCCGGACTGGACCCAGAACTCACCCAGATTGTGATTGGCGTCATAATCCCCTGGCTCCAGATCAAGCGCCTTCCGGAACTGCTCTTCCGCCAACGCCGGCTTGCCTGCGTGAAGCAGAGTGGCCGCAAGATTCGTTCTGGCTGCCGCGGCATCGGGCTTTAATTGAACTGCAAGCTCGAGCTGCTCCACGGCTTTTGCTTCCTGCGATTGGGCAGCGTATACCAATCCCAAAAGCTCGTGCACCTCAAAGCTCTTCGGTACTTTGGGCAGGATTGCCTCAAGCTGCGATGCCGCCTCGGCGAACTGGCCTGCTTTGTATTGAGCTACTGCAGACTGAAATTGGCGATCGAGCGCCTGGGTTTGTCTTTGATTGTCCTCTCCCGCAGCAATCACGGCACAAAATATCAGTGAAGCGAGAACCATCCACCGCAACCTATGACTTTTGCTCACAGCCCACCTTTGTGATCGCCGCGTGAGCGAAGCGCTACGCAGAAACACTCCGAAACAGCACCCATAGGGCGGCCATTTCGGAGTGCTTTCATCTTAGCCCAGTAATGCAGCGCTTAGTAATACAGCTTCAACGCAAATTGTATTTGTCTCGGATCATAGGGAGCATCGCGAGTCGATCCTATTTCACCGAAATTGGAGTTGTTGAAGTTGGTCGAGTTGGCAATCGAGACGACACCGTTGCCGCCGAATCCGGGAGCATTGAAATTCGGGTGATTGAAAATGTTAAAGAACTCAGCCCGGAACTCCATGTTGAAGCGTTCGCTAATCGGAATTCTCTTGAATGTGGAGAAATCGAGCCGATGGAAACCCGGGCCGGTGGTTGTCGTCGGACGGTAACCCAAAGCTCCAAAGCCAGTCAAAGGAATACATCCGGCTGGTGAATCCGGAATCGGAGCAAGGTTGGCTCCCAGCTGACAGGGTTGTTGGAATGCCTGTGGATTGCCAAACCAGCTCAGTTTCCCATTCGAGTCAGTGTGCAGTCCGAGCTTGGGGCTCTGCCCCTTGACAATCACATCGTAGCAGCCTGAACCGGCGACTGTTCCGGTGGGGCACCCCAGGGTCATCGGCTGGCCGCCCTGAAGCGTGGTGATCCATTGTGTGCTCCACCCTCCAACCACTGCATTTGCAAGCCTCCCCGCGTCATGCATGAAGGGTTTGCCCTTGCCGAACGGCAGCTCGTACCCGCCACTGAAATGGAATACGTTGGTGATGTTGAAAGAGGCCAATCCCCAATCTTGACGGAGACCAAAGCCCGGAATATCGACTGCTCGGCCGTTGCTCACGCTGCCACCATTCAGCAAGTCGCCGGCGTCGGTGAAGGTTTTCGAGAAGGTGTATGTAAAGAGGAAATTCAGTCCGTTCGAGAACTGCTGTTCCAATTTTGTCTGCAGGCCATGGTAGATACTGGCGCCAATCATCCGCCCAGACGAGCTGCCCGAGAAATCCGGAAACGGGACTGTACCAGGAGCACCACTTGTTGTGCTCGCGTTGTACGGCAGCAGCGCGGTAACGTTATTGGCGCCAAGATTCACCTGAAGATTATTAGCGTCCGTAAGCACGTAGCCGATCTGCGCCGCCAGTGTGCGGGTGATCGCATACTGGACAGAGAGATTAGCGGCAGCGGTTCTGGGGGTTACGAAGCTGAACTGAAGTCCCTGCAGCCCGAGGCCCTGTGCGTTCACATCCAGTGGCGTAAATCCAATGCAGGAGAAACCGGACTCCAGGGTCGCAGTTCCGCCGTAACCTGCGGTCCCGCCCGAGCACGAACTGAATGGAGTACCGTAGCTTACGGGTGCAACTGTGCTAAAACCGGTAGGAGCGCTGGCAGGAACCTTGGGAACATAGTTGAAGTTGTACACAAACGGATAGTTCTCACCGATGTTAGGCCCATATCCCTGATTCTCAAAGGCGTTGTAAAAGAGGCCGAACCCGCCGCGCACCACCAGCTTCGGATCCACTTGGTATGCAAAGCCGAAGCGCGGCGCCAAGTTATTGTATTGTGGTTTGAGCAGTCCCTGGCCGTACCTGTCGGTCTGCAGGAGCGTGATATTGTCTTTTGCCAAAAGATCAAGAAAGCCCTGACCGGCGAGCGACGGATTGTTCGCAGTGGAAGACAGTTGGCGATCATCCTTTCCGCTTGCTGGAATGATGAATGTCGGAGTGCCATTTGGAGGGCCATTGTTCCATACGAAGTTGGCCTGGCCTCCATTCGTTTCGTTGATCGGGCCAAAGTAATCCCAGCGCAGTCCTACATTGAGCGTGAACTTGGGGCTTACCTTCCAGTCGTCCTGGACGTAAGCGGCGAAGTACAGTCGTTCATCGTAGGTCTTGTTGATGTTGGAGGCCTGCACCTGGTCAGAACCACCTGAAACGACGGTACCGCCATTCTGAGGTGCGATCGGCGGCAGAAGGAACTGCGCGATACCTGTGGTGCTGCTGTTGTTACCCGGAATATCCGTAAAGTTGCCATTGTAATCGAATTGGCCATGCGAATAGGCCGGCTGCAGTGTATTGAACACTACGTGCTGATATTCAATACCTACTTTGAAGCTGTGCGACCCGTAGACCTTGGAGAAATCGTCAGTGACCTGGGTGGTCTGCGTAGTTTCGTCCGAGGGCAGGAAGTTGTTGCTGCCCAGAGTCGCCAGTCCGCCAAATGAAAAGGCGGGGAGTCCGCCGTTTTCAGACTCTTGCGGGATACCCGGAATTCCGTATTGCGCGGGAATCCCATATTGGCTGGCCACCGGGCCGAACCGTGAGGTGTGCAGGTGATCCCATCCGAGACGAGCCACATTGACCGTGCTCGACGAGAACACATGGGTATACGCAGCCACGCCCTGGAAGGATTTCGCAGTCTGGACGCCTTCATAGAAGCCGCCGCCGTCCGCCACGCCTCCGAAAGGTCCGGGGATAAATTGCGGGTTGTCCCAATAGCTGACCCGCGCGAACACCTGATCTTTTTCTGACGGATCGAAGTCGGCCCGGACATCAAACTGGTTGTTGTGCTGATAGAGATTGGGACTGGACGCAAAGTTTGAAGTGACTCCACCGCTGGTCGGCTGCGGGAAAAGATTCAACAGCGCGACAGCATTCGGATCGATCCGGTTGGCGGGAAGCTGATTCAGGCCCGGACAGCTGTCGAGTGAAATGGTCGTTCCGGTGCAGCTTGAGAGGCCGACCGGGTCGCGAACCCAGCCGCTAGTTGCTGCCACTATTCCGGTCTCGGGATCGACCTGGCCTGCAGTTGTCGACCGAGTCGTTGCGGGATCGAGAACGGTGCCGACTGGTATCGATCGTCCCAGAGTGTCTGTTCGTGCCGCGCTTGAGGCATTCGCGGCGATGAGTTCGGAGAGGTTTGAGTACCCGCTGCTGCGCTGCAAAGCGGTCGGCACGGCGAACCCGGACTGAACATTGCCCTGCACATGCCGAAAACCCTGATAATCGCCGAAGAAGAAAATCTTGTTCTTGATGATGGGGCCGCCGATAGAAGCTCCGAACTGGTTCCAGCGAAGCTCACCCTTTTTAATTCCGGCGTTGTTCTCGAACCAGTCCGCCGCGTCGAGCACATCGTTGCGGAAAAACTCCCACACATCACCATGGATACTGTTCGTGCCGGACTTGACCGTAGCATTGAGGACGGCGCCCGCGGCACGGCCCAACTCAGCGCTGTAGTCGGAAGTCTGGACTTTGAACTCCGCGATCGCGTCCGGCGGAGGAAGCACGACAAAGTTCGTTCCGTTCAGGAAGTCCACATTGTCGGAATTATTGTCGATACCGTCCAGCAGGTAGTTGTTCTGCGCTGGCCGCAGGCCATTCGCGGAAAATGCGCCGTTAACAGCATTGCCGCGAGTGTCCGCCTGCGGAGTGTTTACACCGGCACTGAGCTGCGCCAGAAAAGTAAAGTTGCGTCCATTCAATGGCAGATTGTTCACGCTCTGCCCGTTGACGACTTGTCCGACCGACGCATCCTCGGTCTGCAGCTCAGGCGGTGCCGCGGTCACTTCAATCGTTTGAGTTGTGGCTCCGGCCTTCAATTCGACGTTTACTCGCAGGTACTGGCTTACAGCCACCTGCAAATTCTGCTGGGTCGTCGTAGAGAAACCAGGGGCGCTCGCGGATACGGAGTAGTGCCCAATTCTGACCGGGGAGAAAGTGTATACGCCGTTGCTGTTCGTAGTGGTTTCCAGCGACAGGCCAACGTCTGTATTGAGAAGCGTCACATGAGCATTCGGAACGACCGCTCCAGTCGTATCCTGAACGACTCCAGTAACCGTCCCTTCGTCCACCTGACCAAAGCCGCGCTGACTCTCAATCAGCAGAAAGCACAGACATGTAAAGGTGATGAAGATAAAGGAGCGAAACATACCGAGGGCATTGCGTTGAATGGCCATCCCAATAACCTCCGCTTTCCTGCACTGTGTTGTGCGTAGTGGAGTAAACATTTCCTGGATTTTGCCGGTGAAGTAACCGGTTACATTTAACTGCGCGGCACTTTAATACCGGCGAATATCCTTTGTCAAACAAAAAGTAGAGACATGACTCCACCAAACGTTTGAGGCTGATGAAACCGGAGCCAGCGCTGCTTCTTCCGGCACGACAACCCCAGCCTTCGTGTGATTTGGGACGGAGGTGGCGTTGGTGCTAGGATGCAGGTGCCGAGGATGAAATACCCGGCGGCTCTTACCGGAATCTCTGAGGATGTCGCGCAGCAAAGCCCTTCATCGAGACCTCTCACGCCGCGCGTTTCTCCAGAAAATGGGACTGGCGCCCGTGCTGCTTCATCCCGCTCCCTTTCAAGGATTCCCCTTTTTCTTTGGGACTCCAAGAGTTGGGCTTCAGTCCGAGCATTTCCCCTTCACTGAATACCGACTGAAACCCATCTATCCGGCAAAGTCTCCGCTGGAGGATGTACTCCGCCAGGTGGCGCCGGGGTCGGACGAATTTGTCGGCGAGAAATACGCGTTTGAGATCGAGCTGATACTCAAACGATGGATTCAAGCGCTCAGAGACGCACCCAGCAATACGTCGATTCTGACGACCTTCCTTGACGAGTCTGTCGAAGGCTCCTCATTCACTGCGGAAAAGGAAACCAAGCTACGTTCGGGTGAAGCAATCGATGTCACGAGGAGGCAGTTTGCGCCTAGACTTGTCTCCGAGCGCGAACAATTTCTCAAGGCATTCGGCGATTACCTTGGACGGGAATCGCAGGTGCGGACAGCGGAATTCGAAATTGCCCATATCGAAGAAATCGCGGACAGCCCGCTGGCACTTCGGCTTAGCGTCCGCTATGACTTCGTCTTTACCCGCAAAGATAATCGTCGTGAAGAGCGTATTGGTTACTGGAATACTGAATGGTCGCGTGAAGGGTTGGATAACTGGAAAGTACGGCGATGGGAGGCGCGCGAAGAGACGTCCAGTACTTTAACTGGATCCGCCTTCATCGACGTCACTCATCAGGCCTTGGGCGCTACCGAGTCATTTCGAAACCAGATGCTTCGCGGAGCTGACTACTGGCGCACAGTCCTTGACGGCGCCTGCGGCATTGATGTTTATGGAAATAATGGCCTGGCCGTGGGAGATTTTGACAACGACGGCTTTGACGATCTCTACGTCTGCCAACCCGCGGGACTTCCTAACCGGCTTTATCGCAATCGCGGCGATGGAACCTTCGAAGACGTGACGGAGAAATCCGGCGTGGGCGCGCTTGACAACACCGCATGCGCACTCTTCGCGGACTTCGAGAATAAAGGACTGCAGGACCTTCTGCTAGTTTGCGGAAGTGGCCCGCTGCTCCTTCTGAATCAAGGCAACGGAACGTTTTCGCTCAAGCGGGATGCATTTAAGTTTGCACATCCTCCTCAGGGAACTTTCACGCATGCAGCCATTGCGGACTACGACCGTGACGGGCGCCTCGATATTTACTTCTGCCTCTACAACTACTACGTTGGCCTGGATCAATATCACTATCCGGTTCCCTACTTCGACGCGCGGAATGGGCCACCCAATTTTCTCCTTCGCAACAGGGGCAACGCGACCTTTGTCGATGTGACGGAAGCAGCCGGATTGAACAGAAACAATGATCGTTACAGTTTTGCCTGCGCCTGGGGCGATTACAAGTCGAATGGACTCCCCGATCTGTATGTAGCGAACGATTTTGGGCGAAGCAACCTGTACCGCAACAATGGCGATGGGACATTTACCGATGTCTCAACCGATGCTCAGGTCGAGGATGTAGGCGCGGGCATGAGCGCATCATGGTCCGATTTTGATAACGACGGGCGTACAGACATTTATGCGGCCAATATGTGGTCGGCTGCGGGTCAGCGAGTTTCAACGCAGCAGGTCTTCCACGAAAATGCTCCGAAAGAGGTCCGCGAGCTTTATCAGCGGCACGCCCGCGGCAACTCGCTCTATAGAAATCAGGGCGACGGCAAGTTTCAGAACGTCAGCGAGCAGGCTGGCGTCGAGATGGGCCGCTGGTCATGGTGCTCGGACTTCTGGGATTTTGACCAGGACGGCTATCCCGACCTGTATATCGCCAACGGTTATATCTCCGGACCAGAACGCTATGATCTGGCCAGCTTCTTCTGGAGGCAGGTAGTAGGAAAATCGCCTGAAGACGCGACGCCATCGCCGCCTTACGAGCATGGATGGAACGCCCTCAACGAGTTGATCCGATCTGACCGTTCATGGAGCGGCTATGAAAGAAACGTGATGTTCGCAAACAATCGCGATGGCACGTTCTCGGAAGTTTCAGGCGTGGTTGGACTCGATTTCCCTGAGGACAGCCGCTCGTTCGCGCTTGCCGACATCGACCAGGACGGACGGCTGGAGATCATCCTGAAAAACCGCAATGCACCGCAGCTGCGAATTCTGCGCAACGCAATGAAAGACGTCGGCCAATCGATCGCGTTTCGCTTGCGCGGGCAGAAGAGCAATCGCGACGCAATTGGAGCTTCGATCACGCTTGAAGCCGGGACGCTTCGACAAACAAAGTATCTGCAGGCCGGGTCGGGATTTTTGTCTCAGCATTCGAAAGAGCTTTTCTTTGGAGTTGGAGATTACCAAGGCACGGCTCGGGCGACAGTCCGCTGGCCTAGCGGGCTGTCTCAGGAATTTAGCGGGCTGCTCGTCAACCACCGGATCGAGATTGAAGAAGGCTCCGCAACATTTGCAGTCACGTCTTTTGCCGCTCCGTCTCAGTCTTACGAGCAGCCTGGACCACCACCCATAGTGGAGCCGTTGCCATCCGTGGTGGACACATGGCTCCTTGAGCCGCTGAAGGCGCCGGAGTTTTCCTTGCCCGATCTTGCCGGCAACACGCGGGAGTTGCGATCATTTCTGGGTAGTTTCGTGCTTCTGAACTTCTGGGCGACCAAATCTCCGGTGTGCCACGCTGAACTTTCCCGGCTCCACCAACACCGGTCAGCATTTTCCGCCAACAAGTTGAGTATCGTTGCAATCAACGTCGATGACGCGGCTGATCTTCCGTCCGCAAAGTCGCTCGCGATACAGTTGGCGCTCTCTTTTCCTACCCTGTTTGCCAGTGCAGACGTAGCCGGCATCTACAACATCATCTACAGATATTTGTTCGACCGTCGTAGAGATCTCGTCATTCCAACCTCTTTTCTGTTAGATGCCCAGGGCATGATCGTAAAGGTCTATCAAGGCCCGCTGGAACCGCAGCAGCTTCTGGATGATGTCAGGTCCATGCCAGCTGTCGCGGCAGATCGCATGCAAAAAGCGCTTCCCTATCGAGGGACGCTTTATCAGGATGCGTTTGAGCGCAACGACTTCACCTATGGAGTGGCCTTGTTCCAGCATGGCTATCTGGATGCAGCGGCAGCCTCCTTCGAGCAGGTCGTGGCACAGAAGCCAGGCGATCCCGAAGCTTATTACAACCTCGGCACGCTTAATCTGCGAAGAAACGACCTACCGCAGGCGCGCCAGTATCTTGAGCAGACGGTAAAGCTGCGCCCGGATTATCCGGAGGCGTGGAACAACCTCGGAATGATCGCGGCCCAGCAGCAACGACGGGACGAAGCGATCCAAAATTTTCAAGAGTCCTTACGTCTGCGTCCAAACTATGTAATTGCCCTGCTGAACCTGGGAAACTTCTATCGTCACCAAGGTGAATTTGATAAAGCGCAAGAGCTTTTGAATCACGCGCTGCAAATTCAGCCCGATGACGCTGAAGCCAATTACAGTATCGGAATGTTGTATGCCCAGCAGGGACAAATGCAGGAAGCGGCCGATTACCTGAAGAAAGCTGTTGATCTGCGCCCGGATTATCCGGAAGCACGGAACAATCTTGGCGTTCTGTTTGTTCGAACCAGGGATTATCAAAGCGCGGAGCAGCAATTCAAAATCTGCATCCAGGAATCCCCCAACTTCGATCAGTCTTACATCAATCTTGCTCGTCTCTATGCGATGCGAAATGATAAGGACCAAGCTATACAAATTCTGCAGCAACTATTGCGCTTGCAACCCCAGAACAGAGGAGCACTGCAGGCACTCGAAATGCTACAATCGCTGCCTTGATGGGCAATTGCAACGGTATGCGTGGATGGTGACTCGGGCCTTATTGCGGGATTCAAGCAAAATCACAACCGCATGTTGCAGATTTCTTAGCGGGTGCAGCGTTTTCTGGCTGTTTCTAATATTCTCTGGCGGCCCGATGCTCTTAGCCCAACAACAGCATCGTTCTACTGCAGCCAGTTCACTCAAACAAGCGAGCCTCTCACCCAACCTTCAGCAGGCGGAGACATTCCTGCAGCAAGGTCTTTTTGACCAGGTCAAGGCCAAGATAGACGAGGAGCTTCAGCAGAAACCTTCCAGCATACAAATCTCCAATGCGCGCGAAATCCTGAACCGTTTCAAGAACAGCAATGCAAATGGCATCCTAGATGTGAGCCGGGTTGAACAAACTTTGTCGCAGGCGCCGGAGACTTCATCCACCGGCAATGAGCCTATGCCGATGGCCAGCAGACAGCAGTTGCTGCAAATGGCGCTGGCCCTCGCAGATCGGACTCTTTAGAAGAATGTGGTCCGGATCAACACAGCGTTTCGCCACTGCAATCTGGCGCGGAATAGCCATTGTGCTGATCATTAACCCCGTATTCGGCCAAGCTCCGCAAACGGCGAAAACGCAAGACGCGGCCATCCCTGTCCACTTTACAGACATTCGCAAATCCGCCGGAATCACCTTTGTTCAGGACTCCACGCAAACGGATCAAAAATATTACCTGGAAACGATGGGCACCGGCGTTGGCTGGATCGACTATGATCAGGACGGATTGATGGATCTCTACTTCGTCCAGTCCGGTCCGACTGACATTTACAAGCCCCCGCATCCATTGCGTTCCGCGCTATACCACAACAATGGCGACGGAACGTTCACCGACGTCACGGAAAAAGCCGGCGTCGGAGGCGAAGGCCATTACGGGCAGGGCGTCGCGGTAGGAGACTACGACAATGACGGCTATCCGGATATCTACGTAACCGGCTATGGCCGCGCCATTCTTTACCACAACAATGGCAACGGCACCTTTACCGACGTCACCGCGAAAGCCGGTGTCGCTGACGAAGGGCAGTGGTCCACCAGCGCAGGATGGTTCGACTACGATAAAGACGGATATCTCGATCTCGTCGTCACAAACTATATCGACTGGAATCCAAAGAATAACCTCTGGTGTGGCGAGCGTCGTCCCGGATACCGTTCCTATTGCAATCCCAACAACTATAAAGGGGAGAAAACGAAGCTCTACCACAACAACCATGACGGCACGTTTACCGACGTAAGCGAGAAGTCAGGCGTGGGCCTGCCTGAATCAAAGGGCATGGGAGTTGTGCTCGCTGATTTCAACAACGACGGCTGGCCTGACATCGCCATCGCCAACGACACCTGGCCGAATTTCCTCTTTCTGAATAACCATGACGGGACCTTCAAAGACGTTTCGTTGATATCAGGCATCGCAGCCAGCGAAGACGGCCGTTACGAGGCAGGCATGGGCATCGACGCTGCCGACGTCGATGGCGATGGCTGGCTCGATGTATATATCACGCATCTTGATCTCGAACTCAACCGCCTTTATCACAACAACGGAGATGGCACATTCACGGATGACACCTACAGCAGCGGAATCGGCCAGAAGGCCGTCCTGCTGAGCGGCGTCGCTGCCAAGTTCATCGACTACGACAATGACGGCTGGCCTGACATCCTGCAAGCAAACGGGGCCATGTTGGACAACGTCAACCTTTATCACAGCGAAGTCTCCTACAAAGAACCGCTGCTGATGTTTCGCAACCTGGGCAAAGGCCATTTCGAGAAGACATCGGATTCACTGGGTGCGGACTTCATGCATCCCGTTGCCGCGCGTGGACTCGCCACTGCGGATTTCGACAATGACGGAGACATCGACATTGCCGTCAACGCTCGCGGCGATCCGCCCGAACTGCTGCGCAACGATGGCGGCAATGCAAACCACTGGCTTGAAGTACTGCTGATCGGCACGCAATCCAACCGTGACGGCATCGGAGCGGTTCTGAAGTTAACTTCGGAAGGATCTGTGCATATGCAACAGGCTGAGGGTGGGACCAGCTATATGTCGGCAAGCGATCCTCGCCTTCATTTCGGCCTGGGCACGCGGACCAGCATCGATTCACTCGTCATCACATGGCCAAGCGGTCACGTCGATAAATTAACTAACGTGCCTATCGACAAAATTATCGCCGTCAAAGAAGGCGTCGGCATTGTTCCGCGCAACTTTCCGAGAATTCCAACCAGATAAGGATGAAGTACGCTCTTTATAATCGCAGACAATGAATGTTCCCCGGCGGCGTTTCCTAGGCTCATCTTTCTTCTTACTCGGCAGTACGCTGCTCGAGACGCTGACGACTCCACTGTGGAAATGGAAAAATCCGCCCCTCGTGGAAGCCGCGGTAACAAATCCGACATCTCCGGTGCAGTTCGTCGATGTGGCCCGGCAAGCCGGACTGACTATTCCCAACGTATGGGGTGGCGTGACTCACAAGCGCTCCATTATCGAGGCCAAAGGCAGCGGCCTGGCTTTCTTCGATTTCGACAACGACGGATGGCTCGACATCTATCTCACAAACGGAAACCGGCTCGATGCGAATTGGCCGCCAGGAGAAGCTCCAACGTCGCATCTCTACAAGAACAACCGCGACGGCACCTTCACCGATGTTACGGAAAAATCAGGACTGGGGCGCACCGGCTGGCAGACAGGCGTTTGCGTAGGCGATTACGACAACGATGGTTGGGACGACCTTTTCTGCTGCTTCTGGGGACACAACATCCTCTACCACAACAACGGTGATGGCACGTTTACCGATATCACTCACAAAGCCGGCTTGTATCAGGAGGAGATCCGCTGGGGCGCCGGCTGCACCTTCCTCGATTACGACCGCGACGGTCATCTCGACCTCTTTGTGTGCAATTACATCAAGCTCGACCCCGCTACAATTCCTTCCGCGAGCGACACAAAATTCTGTCAATGGAAAGGTATACCCACCATGTGTGGCCCGCGCGGACTTCCCGGCGACACAAATATCCTTTACCACAACAACGGCAACGGTACTTTCACCGATGTCTCAGAAAAGTCGGGAATCCTGAAACCCGGTCCGCGATATTCGATCACCGCTGTGTCCTATGATTTTGATAACGACGGCTGGCCGGACATTTATGTCGCTGTGGATTCAGAACCCAGCATTCTCTTCAAGAACAACCATGACGGCACCTTCACCGATGTCGCCGTCATGGCCGGTTGCGCCTACAACGACAACGGCCATGAGCAGGCCGGAATGGGCGTGGCCGTCGCCGACTATGATTGCGATGGCTGGTTCGATATCTTCAAAACCAACTTCGCAGATGATACCTGCAATCTCTACCACAACAACGGCGACGGCACCTTCACCGATATGACCTTCGCGGCTGGAACGGGCGTCAATACCAACTATGTCGCCTGGGGCTGCGGTTTTATCGATTACGACAATGATGGTTGGCCGGACATCATCCAGATCAATGGACACGTCTACCCGGAAATAGACAACTACGACTTCGGCCAGACCTTCAAAAACCCGCGCCTGGTCTATAGAAATCTCGGCAACGGCAGATTCAAAGATGTTTCGTCGGAAATGGGACCGGGCATCAGTGAGCGCTTTTCCAGCCGCGGCGCCGCATTCGGAGACTACGACAATGACGGCGACATGGATGTGCTGGTCTTGAATATGAACGATCTGCCTTCACTGCTTCGCAACGACGGCGGCAACAAGCAGAACTGGATCAAGATCAAATTAATTGGCAGCAAATGCAACCGCACCGCAATTGGAGCGCGCGTCCGAGTCATCACGGGTAAGCACGTACAAATGGACGAAGTTCACAGCGGCACAAGCGTCATGTCACAGAGTGACCTGCGTCTCCACTTTGGTCTTGGCAAGATCAACACTGTCGATGTAATAGAAGTCAAATGGCCAACAACGCAAAAGCTCGAGCGCTTCACCAATGTACCGGCAAATCAGATACTCACTATCCGTGAAGGCGAAGGTGTCGTCGCCGCCTATAAGCCGAAATCAACGTAGTTAGTCATCCTTAAAGGCCCAACAACAGGAGTGACCAGCACCATGTCTTTTCAAGGGTGAGAAGCAGATGTTTGCTGCCCATTCAGAACCACCAGAAACTGCCTGATCTCGCGCCGATGGCGCTCTACAGCAGCTGCCTGCGCCTTCTCCAACTCGTCATGCAGTTGAAACTCCTGTTTAGCCTTCACCGATTTGCCCGTTCGCTCATATGCCACAGCCAGCCTGTAGTGTGCTTCGCTGAGCTGGGGATTTACTCCGATTGCCTTGGTGTAGTAGCCGATCGCTTTCTCATAATTACGCTCCTCAGCGTAATAAATCCCAAGTTGCAGATATGCTTCATCGTACCTGGGATCAATTGCCACTGCTTTCGCAAGCAATGACTCGACTTGCTGCATGTCTTGAAGATTCGCCGGCACTCCCTGCCGCTTCCATATGGCCATTGCCAGATAATAATTCGCGCGGGCATCTTTCGGCTGCTCCTGCACAAAACGTGTCAGCTTTGGCTCAACACATGGCAGCGGAGCAGGCGAAGCCATATCAATCTTGCCCAGGAAGATATACGGAGCCGGGTCTGCCGGATTCAAATCCGACGCATCGCAGAGGCGCAACGCCGCCTCATCATAGCGCGCACTGGCGAAAAGAGCAGCTCCCAGCGCGGCCAGCATCCGGGCCGATTTCGGATGGGCTTCGGAGCCATTTCTGAGCACTTCCACAGCAGGCCACACTGCCCGATGCAGCAGTAACTCAGAACCCCATGTGAAATAATTCTGTTCGCTGGGATCGAGCCGGACCGCTTGCTCGTACTCATGAACCGCAGAAAGAGAATCGCCCATCCCTTCATCAATATCGCCAGCAAGGCGATGCAGATCGGCATTATTCTCATGCGCCAGCAAATGATAGACGTGTTCACGGGCATGGATGAAATCGCCCGTCTCTTTGTAGGCCACCGTCAAGTCGTACTCGTTGCCGCGATTTGCAGGATCAATCTCGTATGCGGTTTCAAGCGGCGAAATTGCTTCGCGATAGCTTCCCTTATGAAAACAGAATTCCCCGAGTTGATGATTTGCCTCAAAACTTTTTGGAGCAGCAGCAAGGGCCGCGCGCAACTTGATTTCTGATTCGCTCGCAACTTCCACGCCCGCGGGACCAGACGTCGTGGCTGCCGGATTCTCTGGATTGAGTCTCGCGGTTTCACGTGCGAGGCTTTCGCTGGTTCGCAGGCTGGCATCCGATCCATGCCCGCCTACCGCCGTCCAATCCGTAATGCCCGCCACGGTAAAATTCGGCTGATCGGCAAATGCCATGGCTTCGTCAGGCGATGGCGTGGACACATGAGAATTCGAACCGGCTACATTCGGCGCTTCGAGAACAAGCTTGATGTTCGGTGGCTCAGCCTGAGTAGATCCAGAGACGCGAATGACTCGGCTGCGAAGCCCGGATTTTTCTGCGCTAATGAAATAATTCCCGACTGGAAAGTCTTGAAACACGAACACGCCATCGGAATTTGTCTTGGTTGCGAGCCCAGCGCTTCCTTCTTGCTCGATGCGCACTGTCGCGTCGTTTACAGGCTTACCGGCTGAATCCGTGACGGTGCCGCGAATTGAAACCCCGCCCCCTTGTTGCGAAGAACCTTGCTGAGCAACCGCGCTCCCCATCGACCAACTCGCCAGTGCCATGGCAACAGTGACGAGTCTCCAAAAACCCTTGCATTTCCTGGCTCCAGATAAAGAACGGCTGTCGTTGAAACTTGCCATGATGAACGCGACTTAACTCTTCTGGCATTTTACTCGCTAGATTTGGGGAAATTGGCCTGCATTACTGGCTGGGCTCTGCCGATAACTGTTCCAGGAACTCATAACGGGCCCGTTGCTTATCAGGACGCGCCTCGGGTGTTGGAATAAGGTGCATCACCTGCCAGCCATCCGCAGCATTGTACGTGGGCCACTTTGGCAGGTCGCCTCCATTCGGGTCGCCGGTTTTTGCAAAGTTCGTCCAGTAGGTCTGGATGATCTCGGACATCTTCCGGTCTTCGGGACGCCATACTGCTCTCTGGCGTGAATCAAGGGTGCCGAAGACGTACTCGATGTCATCGGAGTGAAAGGTTGTGCCTGCGGAATGAAACTTGTCGCCGGGTGACGGCAGCTCGAAGTGATAACGATAGACGGGCTGTCCTCCGGTTGCGACCTGCGCTTCAAGCCAGCGCCAGGTGGAATCGGCAATGAATACGTCTCCCGCCAAATCTTTGGCGGTGCGCAGGGCCTCGTCGTCGGTGGTGGCTGAATATGCGGCGAGAAACTTGCCGGCATCCGCGCCGAATCGCTTTTGTGCCATTTCTGTCCATTCTGCGACGGTAAGCGTCTTCTGCGGGATCCCGCCTTCATCAGCATTCCAGCCGGCGATCAGCGGAATATGCGCCTGTTTACCGGCGGCGTAGATGGCTTCGACGCTTTCGGGCAGGAAGTAGCCATCAATGTCTGGAGCGAAACGCACAGGGCTTACGCCTTCGTGCGGTGTGGCCGCAGTCAGAAGCTGATCGGCGCTCATCGCGCGCAAGTCAGCGAGTTTGGTGAAACCTAGGATTTTGTTTACAGTTTCGGGATCCGTCTTCTCGCGCTCCTCGCGCGGCAGGAATGGCAGTGTAACGCTGAAGGCTGCGCCACTTTCGCCAATGGCGCGCTGGAAGAGATCTTTGGCCAGCGGCGAGGCCATCTGCGCGCTTACGGAGAACGATCCAGCCGATTCGCCGAAGATGGTCACCTGGTTCGGGTCGCCGCCAAATTCCTTTATATTGTTGTGCACCCACTCGATGGCAGCGGTCTGGTCCATCAGCCCATAGTTGCCGGAGGCGTGATGCGGCGATTCTGCGGTCAACTCAGGGTGCACGAAGAAGCCGAAGATATTCAGGCGGTAGTTCATGGAGACGACGATCACGCCTTTGTGTGCGAGGATTTCGCCATCCTGCCTTGCTTCCGAAGTGCCGCCAGCGGTGAAGCCGCCGCCATAAATCCAGACCATGACCGGCAGCTTGGCGTCCTTGTCTTTTGCCGGTGTCCACACATTCAGAGTGAGGCAGTCTTCGCTCTGGCCGGGATCGTGGAAGATCATGTCAGCGTAAATCTTCGGCTGCATGCAGTGGTACCCAAAGCTTGTCGCCTGGCGTGTGCCGTGCCACTTCGCTACGGGTTGCGGAGGTTTCCAGCGTAGCTGCCCAACAGGCGGCGCTGCGTACGGAATGCCTTTGAAGATGCGTATCTGACCATCGCTGCTCACATATCCCTGAATTTTGCCTTTGTCGGTCTTTACCCTTGGCGCGTCTTTGGCAAAAAGAGTTGCGCTGGCCGCTACAAGGCATACGGCCACCGCGCTTCGCAGAATGACCCGCATTGGAAAAATCCTTCCTTGAGCTGGTGTTTTTTCACTGAGAAAAGTTATCACGCCGAATGGCCGGAATGTTGACGAGCTGCCATTGGCTTCCGGTAGCTTTACATCTGCTCCGTCGCCAGCAGATCATCCATAGTTTCGCGGCGGCGGATCAGGCGCGCGCGCCTGCCTTCTACCAGTACCTCGGCAGGACGCGGGCGCGAATTGTAATTCGAGCTGAGCGAAAAGCCATATGCGCCCGCATCGAGGATCGCGGCCAGATCGCCGGGCTTCAGCTCGGGCAGTTCCCTGTCGCGCGCGAAGAAGTCTCCCGTCTCGCAGACCGGCCCAACCACATCGACGATCTTCTTGCGCACGCCTTTACGGAGGGCGACGGGGACGATATCGTGATGAGCCTGATAGAGCGCGGGACGAATAAGGTCGTTCATCGCCGCGTCGGTGACGACGAACGTCTTCTTGCCATTCTTCTTGAGATAGAGGACACGGGTCAGCAATGCCCCAGCCTGCGCCACGATAAAGCGCCCGGGCTCCAGCAGCAGTTGCAGGTTCTCAATCGGGCGCAGAGCTTTGAGCAGGGCCGTTGCGTACTGATGGATTTTCTCTTCCGGATTGAAGCTGTGGTCTGCGTGGTACTCGATACCTAGGCCGCCGCCTACGTCGACTGAACTGATCGGCAATCCGTCGGAGCGAAGTTCGCGCAAGAGCTGAGCAATGCGTTCGGCCGCAGCACCGAAGGGATCGGTGCTGCGGATCTGAGAGCCGATGTGCACGCTGACGCCGCATGGGTCGAGATATTTTTGCTTCGCCGCTACTTTGTAAGCTGCCCTCGCCTGACGAATGTCGATGCCGAACTTGTGCTCGCGCAGCCCGGTGGAAATGTAGGGATGGGTCTCGGCGAAGACATCAGGGTTCACCCGCAATGCCACACGCGCACGCTTGCGCAACTTGCCGGCACGCTCGGCAAGCAAGTCGAGTTCGGCTGCGCTTTCTACGTTGAAGATCAGGATTCCGGAACGCAGGGCAAGGTCGATCTCGGCTGCGGTCTTGCCGACTCCGGAGAAGACGACGCGCTTTGCAGCTTCTTTGTTCACGCGCAGAACCCGCTCCAACTCGCCTCCGGAGACGATGTCGAAGCCCGCTCCTTTCTGGTCGAGCAATTTCAGGATCGCGAGCGCCGAGTTTGCTTTTACCGAATAGCAGACGAGATGCGGGATCGACTCAAAAGCCTGCGTGAAGAGGCGCAGGCGATGAAGAATCTGTCCGGCGGAATAGACGTACAGTGGCGTGCCGTATTTTTTCGCGAGTATATCCAAGCCTATGCCGTCGCAGGCTAAAGGAGAGCGCGCATCAGGATGAGCAAAGGGACGTGTCGAACTCAAGCGGCCTCAAACAATGTAAGTATTGCTTCGAGCCTAACTATCTTTCGAATGCACGTCCAGTTTCCATGTGCATCAGCGCATCGGAGGCGGCGGCATCGGATAGGCTGCGTATCTTCTGCGGCTGAAAAGCGCGACAATCCCGTAAATCAGCAACGCCACAAAAATGAACGGCAGCAAAATGAGGATTACGGGGAAATCTACTGTGTCGCCGTCAATGGCGGCATTTCCATTGCGGCGCAATGGGCCGCCGAAGACCACGCAGTCTCCGCCGATGCGCGCCTGGTCGCCCATGGCGACGTCACCCAGGAACGAGACGGTGTCGCCATTGATTTCGCCATTGACGTGAATGCCGCCGAGAAACGCAACCGCGTCGCCATTTACTTTCCCGTTAACGCGGATCGAGCAGAGGAAGCAGACGGCGTCATCGACCTCTTCCGTGTCGCCAACGTCGATGTTATGCATGAACGAGACGCGGTCGGCGGACGCATACGCGCGCGGGACGAACATAGCTGTCACGAAAAATGCGAAACACAGATAGAGCCAACGGCGCGACATGAATGCTCCTGAATTTGCTCCCGGATTTGGACGTACTGCCAGATTTGCTCTTCGGTGTGCAGTACGCAATATTTTAGACTGCGGTTCCCTAGCCGACAACCGAATCGAAGAACCGCAGCAGCATGGGGCCTACGGTTTCCGGCTGCTCCCAGGGCGCATAGTGCCCTGCATCTTGCAGCACATGGAACTCGGCTCCATAGCCGCTGTTGCGGATCATCTCCGCCAATAGCTTCATGTCTTCGACCGTGCTGCCGCCGTCTTCAGCCGCGGCGACGACACAGCAAGGCACGCGAATCGTCTTCGCCGTGGAAACGGAATCCGGACGCGCCGCCAATCCCTGTTGCACGGCGATGACAGCCTCAGGGCGCGTGGCCTGCATCATCTCCCTCGCTTCGCCGATTTTCTGCGGGAAGCGTCCGCGTGTCGTTGGGCCGATGAGGCTGTCGAGCATCAGTTCGAAGAAATCAGCCGTTCCGCGCTGCCGGATGCCTTCGATCCATTCGTGCCGCTTCGCGCGGTTCGCGTCGGTGTCGGCCTGCGGCTTCGAGCAGCAGAAGGCGAGCGCGCTGACGCGCTCGGGCATGCGGCGCGATAATTCGTAAAGCGTGTAGCCGCCGATCGAGCATCCGGCAAAGAGCGCCTTGCTGACGCCCAGCTCATTCATCAGCCGCTCCACATCCTCGCCTAGTTTTTGCATGGTAATCGGGCCGTCGCCGGCTTCCGATTGGCCGTGGCCGCGCAAATCCGGCAGGATGACGCGGTAGCTCTGAGCCAGCATTTCGGCGACGGGGATCCAGAAGGCATGGTGTACGGGTGTCGGGTGGAGCAGGATGATCTCCTGCCCTTCACCCATCATTTCTGCAAAGAGCTGCGTTCCGCCTGACCTGTAAAACACGGCTTAGCTGCCGTTTGTTTGCGTGTAGGTCGTAACCGGCGGCAGGGCCAGCGGCTCTTCCGGCATGACCAGCCAGAAGACGATGTAGGCGATAAGCCCGGCGCCGCTGGAAAAGATCGTCGCCAGCACGGTAATTACGCGCACCCACACCACGTCCCAGTGATAATTGTTGGCCAGGCCCTGGCATACGCCTGCGATCATGCGTCCATCGCGCGGGCGAATCAGTCTGGTCTGCACATAGACCGGCGCAGTCACGTAAATCGGCCGGCCGCAGGCCGAGCAGAAACGCGCCTCGTCGCCCAGAGATTTGCCGCAATTGCTACAGAAGACTGCCATGTTTCACCCCTTAAACCCTCTTTACAAGTCTACGCAAAGTCCGCCTGTCGGGTTCCATTCGCCTGTGCTGGCCCATATTTTGCCACAAAGACGGCGTCCGTTGCGTTCATTTGCCGTTATAGGCCGTACGCATGAACTTGCGCGCCTGGTCAGCCTGCACGGTGTCACTGCCGGCATCGATGACTTCCTGATACTGCTGGCGCGCTTTTGCGTGATCGCGCATCAGATCATAGACCTGCCCGGCGGCCAGAAGGCAGCGGCGCTTTAGTTCCAGGCTGGTCGTCGGCTGATAGGCTCCGCTGTCATATGCTTCGACAGCGTCGGCATAGAGTTTCTGCCCGCGCAGCGTGTCGCCCAGGCCAAAGTACACCAGCTCGAGATGGCTCGACGCGAAGTATCCCGGCCTTTTCGATAGATCAATCACTTCACGGTAACTGGAAATGGCCTTCAATCCCTCGCCTGAGTCCTTTTGCAGGTTGGCAACCTCCAGCCGGAATAGAAAATCTCTGGGATACTCGGCGACCAGCCCTTCGGCGATCTGCTCTGCCTCTTGATACCTGGCCTCACGGCGTAGAAAGAGCATCATGCAGACGCGCGCTTCGACAGAGGTGATGACGCCGCGAGCGGCCGCATCGCGCAGCATTTCCAGGCCGGTAGCCTTTGATCCGTGAATTCCGGCAAAGCCCACGAGTATTTTGAAGGGCAGAGACAACGCGCCGACGACATACTCATAATCGCCAGTAACCAGCTTTGCATCAACGTAGTTGGGGTTCAGCTGCAGGACCTTCGCGTGATCGGCATGTGCCTGCATCGCGAGCTTCAAGGCCGCACCGAAGCTGCGTTCAACCATGGCAAGGTAGGTGGCCTCGAGGCTTTTGGCCCAGCCACGAGCGAAGAGCGCGTTCACATCATTCGGGTTCTCTTTCAACTCCTGGTTTGCTTCGTCAACCGCCTGATCCGTCAGTTCCTTGATGCGGTCACGAATCTGCGGGTCTTCGACGACCGTGTGCTTGCCGGTCAGAAACCCATCATTGGCATAGAAGGTGGTGTCCAGCAGGTCGAGGCGGAAGAGTTCTCTGAACAGAGTCGCGTAAAGCAGGTAATCGGTCGCAATAGGGTTGTTCGGATGCTCGCTCCGGATGGTCTCGAAACGTGAGATCGAGCCCGGGTAGTCCATGATGTAGAAGTAATCGAAAGCTTCCCGCACCTTCGGATCGCGGTTCAACGGATTGGTATCGACTGCGCCGGCAGCCGCAGCCGACATCCAAAATGGCCAGGAAAAAAGTAGCCCAGCGAACAGGACGAAGTAGGGGTGCGTTCGTTTCCGCATCATTCGTATGACATGTTAGACGAAGCTACCTGGCGATTCGGACGACACGGGGTTAGTGCAAGCCTTTTCGCAGCTTTTGCGCTATAGTGCGGACGACAGGAGGACAACCTATGGATGAATCATCTTTGACCCTGCGTGAATCCGAAGAGCTCGCCGACCAGGTCGCGGCGCAGATCAGGCAGCAGGGAGGATCGCTCGAACCTGCCTACCAGGCCTTTGAGACCGGAATAGCACAGCTGCAACAGTCAGGGCTGCCGCTGGAATCCATCGTTCCGGCCGGTGAGCAGGGCCTCGGATTCGCGGCACGCCATCCGAAAGACGGTAAGTCGTTCTGGGCTATCTACGGCAAAATTGTGCGGAAGACTCTCTGTGCCAAGGACAGCAAACTATATGTGCTGGCGCATAGTGGCGCACAGATCTCGGCTGCCTCGCTGGTCGGGATGATTATGGCAGCGCTCGCTCTTCCCATAGCTGCAATCGGGATCGCGGCGCCCATTGCCGGCATCATCGCCAGCCTGGGCATTGATGCTTTCTGTGAATATACGGAGCCGGGCAATGTCGCTCCAAAAAATCCGTGAGATCCTGCAATCCGCGGCCTACATGCCAGGGTCACTGCAGCTGGAGATCCAGCGGCAGGCGTTGTGGAACGATCTGTCCTCGGGCGCAAAGGCATTCGTTTGGGTCGCGATGGATAAAGAAAAGCCGGGGCGTGCGACGTTCGATGAAATGTACGGTCATGTTTGGGCGGAAGACGAGATGACCATGTCTCTGTTTGCGGGGATGCCCAGGGACGAGCAGGCCGAGGTGCTTGGCTTTTTCACCTTTGAGATTCACGAACTGACACACCACTTCGACTTCCTGACCACGCCGTTTGGCGCAAACTTCCATGGAAAGCTGTTCCGCGAATACCGCGCCATGCAGCGCTTCGCTCCGTTGCTGCTGGCTGGGCCTGTGCCCGCCGGACGTTTCGTCGACTACGACCCGTTCGCGCAGGCGCAGGCTCCATCACAGGACTTCATCGCCGCCTGGCGAGAGGTCCACGACATTGTGGCAACACTGGAAGCGCTCGGCGACGGCGGCGTGCCGCCTCATGCTCGAAACATCGCGCTCGGTTGGGGCGATGAACTCAAGCCGCTGGTGCTGCTCAACCATCCGCTCGATCGGGTGATGGTGCGTGGGTTTCTCTACACCGTCGCGCTGCCGGATGAGCCGGGATGGTATCTGCGTCCTTCGGCCATTCTGGAGGCGAGAGC
>Ga0335073_10002070_pt1 | contig 27427 bp, 19 predicted proteins | sample Lox_Sample_22_FD_207093 | JGI IMG/M metagenome (GOLD analysis project Ga0335073, IMG submission 207093) | Soil microbial communities from Loxahatchee National Wildlife Refuge, Florida, United States - Lox_Sample_2.2 | ecosystem: Environmental > Terrestrial > Soil > Wetlands | place: USA...
TTGTAGAACGCCGCAGAGAAACGAACTTGCACGAATCGGTATTTCGCCTCATCACCCAAAAGTGCCAGACGGTCAAATGCTCAGTACCGAGTATGCTCATCCAAGCGTGCATTTTCGCTACATCGCTATGGCCGGGATAACTTGCGGGTAGATTCCGAGATGAGAATCGAAGGGAAAAAAGCTGTGATGTTCAGGGTGTCCAATCATCTTCTGCGGCAATGGATCGTCTGCGGTTGCGCCACATTTATCAGTGTCGCGTTACCAGCGTGGGCAGCGTCATTGGTGCAAGTTCAGGGCCAGACCGATAGCGGGTCAAGTGCGAAGGTGAACCGAATCGAAAATACGATCGCGGACATCAAAGAAGGAAAATTCTTTCTTTTGGATGGCATCGAGGCGATCGCCGTGACCGCGCCGAGCGGGCGAGCAGACGTGATTCCGTTGCTGGAGGCTCAGTTCGGGAGCAACCAGGACATTTCCGAAAAAGACAGGATCGCCGGTTCCCTGGTCAGACTTGGCGACAAAGATGATACGTACTGGAGTTTTCTTGTAGCGCAGGCAATACCAGCGGCCGAAGACGATGCTCCGTTCTTTCTCCGGGTGGATGAAAAGGGAAAGATGACGAAAGAGCCCTCGCCGGACTTCCTCAAATGGGCTGCAGATCATCATCTGTCTGCCAATCAGGCTTTCGAGAAGGAATTCACTGAAGAACCGGGGGCGATCCTCATGTTAGCTTTCGCACAGGATGCGAGAGCCATTCCCATTTTGCGAAGGGCTCTTGCTTCGGAAAATTTCCTCATCGCATCGGAAGCTGCGAAAGGCCTCGCTGATCTCGGAGACAAGGACTCCGCGCCCCTGATCATTGAAGCTTGCAGCAAGGCCCCTGCGGACGCGGCCACTCAGATTGCAACATCCCTGGTTTATTTTGACAGTCAGGCTGCAAAACGGGCCTTTGATTTATACGTACCCGAACCATACGCATCGATGGCTCGCAAGGGGCGGTCTGATGGGCAGACCGCGTTGGGCTCTATCCCCTAACGCCTCCGCTGCGCTCTGTTTTACAAATATTCGTTCATCATCCGCGCCCAGGTGGGCCAGTCATGCGCGTTGTATGCGTCCCAGATGTAGAGGTGGTGCGGAATGCCCTTCGCGCCCATGATCCGCGAGAGGTTCTCGTTTTGCCAGAGGCAGTGGTCGTCCCACCCGGTTCCGAGAATGTAGGTCCCGCGGCTGTAGCGGTCGAAGTACCAGGGATCGCTCAGGTTGGGCAGGTAGTGCGGCGGCATGTTGAAGTAGACGTCCTGGTCGTAATAGCCGCCGAGAAAATTGCTCAGATCAAACGCGCCGCTCATTGAGAGAAAGCCAGTGAAGCGATCCGGATGGCGCATCGCGATGTTTACGGCGTGATAGCCGCCGAAGCTCGCGCCGAGCGCGACCAGATGCGGGTCCTGATTTCTGAGCCGGATGAACGGCAGCACCTCTTCGAGGAGATAGTTCTCGTATTGCACGTGGCGCGCGATTCGCCAGCGTGGCGGCACGTTGCGGTTGTACCAGCTCTCGGCATCGAGCGAATCGACGCAGAAGAGCTGAATCTGGCCCGCGTCGATCTTGTGCGCGACTGCAGTAACCAGTCCGCGATCTTCGTACTCGAAGAAGCGACCCTGCGAGCTGGGAAAGACGAGGATGGGAACGCCGCCGTGGCCGAAGACCAGGAGCTCCATGTCGCGGTCCAGACGCCACGACCACCACTTGTGATATTCGCGATTCATAGGGTGTTCACGCAGCTGTTACGGTATCGTAAAGCATCGGAATCTGAGTGTCCGCAGGGAATTTGATCAAGCCACGGAACAGAACCAGGAGAGACAAGGACCGATTGGAGCCCCAGATCCAAAGTCAGAGCGAAATCCTGACCCCTACTTCAGCGCAGCCGATACCGCTGCCTGCAGAGCCGCCGCATCCGCGCGTGTTCAGGCATGCGGGATTCACGAGCCGCTTCCTGCCTGGCGAGCGCGAAATCAGCGTCTACGTGCCGCCAGGGTATGGCGAGGAACCTGGCCGACGCTATCCGCTGCTGATTTTGCAGGACGGCCAGAACCTGTTTGACCCGTCGACATCATTCATACCTGGAAAGACCTGGCGCGTTGCGGAAAGCGCCGACGAAGCCATAGCAGCAGGCGAAGTGGAGCCGGTGGTGATCGCGGGAGTGCCCAACGCAGGCGAGCGGCGCATTGCCGAGTACACGCCGTCGCGCGACATGAAGCTGGGCGGCGGCGAAGCAGGGAAGTACGCGCTGCTGGTGACTCGCGAGCTGCTGCCGTATCTGCGCGCGCGGTATCGGCTGCTGAAAGGTCCCGACAGCACAGGCATCGGAGGCTCGTCGCTGGGCGGTCTGGTATCGATGTGGATGGGCCTCGCCCATCCGGAGATCTTCGGCCGGCTTGCGGTGCTTTCGCCTTCGGTGTGGTGGAACCACCGCTACATTCTGGCGTACCTCAACGACGTTGCCCCCGGTATGCATCGCCGGCCGAAAATCTGGCTCGACGTGGGCGACAAGGAAGGCCGCCGCACGCTCACCGACGCCGACATGCTGCATGCGCGGCTGCGGAAGCAGGGCTGGCGCGACGAGGTGGATCTGCATTTCGAAACGATCGCCGGGGGAACGCATGACGAGGCTTCGTGGGCGGAGCGGGTGCAGCCGATGCTGCGGTTTCTGTTTCCGGCCGAGCAAAGCGTTGGCGGTGGACTGGCGGGAGTGGAGGCATTGTAAGTGTCCGGCACGCCCATGGAACTGATCCGTAACCTGGACGAAACGGCACGAGCGCTGCTGGAACTGGCTCAACGCGTTCGCACCGCAGCGGTCGACGTCGCCGATCCCGCCCTGCGCGAAGAGATGCTGGAGAGCGCCGTGGGCTGGGAGCGGCGGGCGGCGGAGATGTCGGCAGCCATCCTGCGCTGGAAGCGAGAGATCAACTAGCTTTGTCGGGCGCAATCGCGGCTGGGCACAGCGCGAGTTGGCACCAGCGCCGGGAGCAACGCGAGTTGGGCAAACCCGGTATACTTGCTGGTCAGAGGATGTTTCGGACCAGAAGGCCCTGACTGCCGTCCGCCGTGCACGTGCGCAGGCTGCGGATTTCCGGCTGTGGGTCTTTTTTGATTTCGGAACAACGTCCGCGCTGGTGCCGTGTTCCTAAAGGCGGACCCTCTGGATCCCCATGGGCAATCTCCTCGAAAGCATTCATACCCCTGCCGACTTACGAAAACTGTCCGTACCGCAGCTGGAATCTCTGGCGCGGGAGATTCGGGAGCGTCTGATCGTGACGCTTTCGAAAACCGGTGGTCATCTGGGGCCGAATCTCGGCGTGGTGGAGCTGACGCTTGCCATGCACTACGTCTTCGAGACGCCGGCAGACAAGTTTGTTTTCGACGTGAGTCATCAGGCTTATATACACAAGATGCTCACCGGACGCTGCGATCGCATGGAGACGATGCGCCAGCCGGGCGGGCTGAATGGTTTCATGCTGCGCACGGAGAGCGAACACGACTGCTATGGTGCAGGGCACGCAGGCACAGCGCTGTCAGCAGCACTGGGCATGGCAGTGGCGCGGGATCTGGCGGGAGGGAAGGAACACGTCATCGCGCTGGCCGGCGACGCGGCGTTTACGAATGGGATTTCTTTCGAGGCGCTGAATAACATTGCCGACCAGACACGGCGACTGATCGTGGTGCTCAATGACAACGAGTGGTCGATCGATCGCAACGTCGGAGCGATTGCGAAATACCTCCACAAGATTGTCACGAACCAGCATGTGAGCCAGCTGCACGACAGCGCAGCACGGTTGCTGGAACGCTTTGGCGGCAAGGGTGCGCTGCAAGTGGTGAAACGTGCCGAAGAAGCCGCGAAAGGCATGCTTTGGCCGTCGTTTCTCTTCGAAGAATTCGGGCTGACTTATTACGGGCCGGTTGATGGGCACAACATCGGCCAGTTGATCGAGACTTTCAGGTTCCTCAAGCAGCAGGAGCGTCCGGTGATCCTGCATGCGATCACGCAGAAGGGCAGGGGATTCCAGCCAGCGCTCGATAAGCAGAAGAAGTTCCACGGGCTGGGGCCGTACGATCCGGAGACGGGAAAGACTGAGTCCACGGGGCAGCGAACGTACTCGGAGATTTTTGCGGAAACACTTGTCCGGCTGGCGAACGAGAACCAAAAGATTGTGGCGATCACGGCAGCGATGCCAAACGGCACGGCGCTGGACTTGTTTCGCCCCCATCATCCGAAGCGGTATTTCGATGTCGGCATCGCCGAGGAGCACGCTGTGATCTTTGCGGCGGGTATGGCGACGCGAGGATTCAAGCCCGTGTGCGCGATTTACTCGACCTTCCTGCAGCGAGCCTTCGATCCGATTGTTCACGATGTGTGCCTGCAGAATCTGCCGGTCGTGTTTTGCATGGACCGTGCCGGGCTGAGCGGTGACGATGGCCCGACGCATCATGGACTGTTTGACATCGCGTATCTGCGCGGTGTGCCCAATATCGTGCAGATGGCGCCGACCGATGAGGACGAGCTGGCAGACATGATGTACACGGCGATGCTTCACGAGGGACCGAGTGCGATTCGCTATCCGCGTGGAACGGGTCCGGGAGCAAAGATGAAGCAGCATCCGCAGGAATTGCCGCTGGGCAAGGCAGAAGTTGTTCAGAGCGGCGATGACTTCGCGATTCTTGGGTTGGGAACACTGCTGCCGATGGCGAAGGAACTCGCATTGCGGCTGGAGCAGCAGGGTTACACGGCGGCGGTGATCAACCCGCGGTTCATCAAGCCGCTGGATCGGGAACTGATCGCGCGCTATGCACGCAATGCGACGGCGGTGATCACGTTTGAGGATCATGTGCTGATGGGCGGTTTTGGCAGCGCGGTCATGGAGGCGCTGAGCGAAATGGGCATTGAAACGCCGGTCGTCCGGATCGGATGGCCGGATCGCTTCATTGAGCACGGCAAGCCAGATCAGCTGCGCGCCCGCCATGGCGTGAGTGTGGAGAGCGCGCTGGAGAAGCTGGCGCCCTGGCTGACGCGAGGGGCATCCCGGCTTGTGGCGCGATAGATGTAGCTGCTTCATTGGCGCACGCTGCATGGGGTGTGGGAAGATGCGAAGAGAGCCCAGCCGCGCAGCGTTATGACGACCTCCTCTATTCAGCTTCGAGCCTCGCGAGTGCGCCGCGATCGGGGTATTGTTGCAATCGGCATCTTCAAGCTGCTGCAGGGGATCTTGTTCATCCTGCTGGGTATCGGCGCTATCCGGCTGCTCCACAAAGACCTGATGCAGGTGGCGGAGCATTTTATCCTGGCGCTGCGGTTCGATCCGGAAGGACGTTTCGTGAGCCTGGTGATGGACAAGGTCGCAATGATCGATCCGCATCGGCTGCGACAGATCAGCGCCGCAATCTTTGCCGTTGCGGCGCTGGACCTCATTGAGGGCACAGGCCTGGTGCTGGAGAAGGCGTGGGCCGAATATGTCACGCTGGTGCTGACTGCTTCGTTTCTTCCCTGGGAGTTCTTCGAAATTTTGCGGCGCGCCACGTGGGTTCGCGCTACGCTGCTGGGTATCAACCTGGTGGTGGTGATCTACCTGATCTATTATGTGCAGGCGCGCATGCGCGAACGTCGCTTGCGGAGAACTCGATGATTTTTTGGCGCATCAGGGCTGAGGTGAGTCTGACCGGGAGACTTCCGTGACGGCGACCCGCGTCTGCGTAATCGGATCGGGCCCCAACGGACTGGCAGCGGCTGTGGTGATGGCGCGCGCGGGTCTTCCGGTTGATGTTTACGAGGCGGAGCCGATTCCTGGCGGGGGCGCTCGCACCATGGAGCTAACCCAGCCCGGTTTTAAGCACGACTTCGGGTCGGCCGTGCTACCCATGGGCGCCGGATCGCCGTTCTTCTCTTCTATTCCCCTGGCCGAATTCGGACTGCAGTGGGTGCACGGAACTTCGCCGCTTGCGCATCCGCTGGACGACGGCACCGCAGTGACGCTGGAGCACAGCCTTCGCGATCAGGAAGCGCAGTTGGGCGAAGACGGAGTGGCGTGGCGCGAACTGATGGAGCCAATCGCAACCCAGTGGCCCGATTTCGCGCTGGACGCGATGGCGCCTCCGACGCGCATTCCACGGCGTCCCCTGCTGATGGCCAGTTTTGCGCGCAAGGCCATGCAACCGGCGAATGCGCTGGCGCGGCAGACTTTTCGCGGGGAAAGGGCGCGTGCTTTGTTTGCCGGCCTGGCTGCGCACTCGTTTCTCAGCTTCGATGAGCCGCTGAGTCCCGCGGTGGGCCTGGTGCTGGGAGCCGCGGCGCACGTAGTGGGCTGGCCGGTACCGCGCGGAGGATCGCAGGCGATCTCGAACGCGCTGATTGGATATCTGGAGAGACTGAACGGCAAGGTTCACACCAGCCACCGCATCACGTCGCTCGACGAAACCGATCCGCAAAACGGACCAGTGCTGTGCGATTTGACACCGCGACAGTTACTCATGATTGCCAGCGACCGGCTGCAGAAGACTTATCGAAAGGCGATGCGAGATTTTCGCTACGGTCCCGGCATCTTCAAAATCGACTATGCGCTCTCGTCGCCCATTCCCTGGGCTGCGCGCGAGTGCTACCGCGCGATCACGGTGCACCTGGGCGGAACCATGGAAGAGATAGCGCGCTCGGAGTTCGCTGCAAGGCACGGCGCGATTGCAGAGAAACCCTTCGTTCTGGTTGCGCAGCCGTCGTTGTTCGATCCCACCCGTGCGCCGGAAGGAAAACACGTGGCGTGGATGTACTGCCACCTTCCGCATGGGTCCGCGGAGGATATGACGGACCGCATCGAAGCCCAGGTGGAACGGTTTGCGCCGGGATTCAAAGATTGTGTGATCGCCCGCCGGACATGGTCGCCTGTTCAGCTTGAGGCGATGGACGCCAACCTTATTGGCGGTGACATCGGCGGTGGCGAGCTGTCGATGCGGCAGTTTTTCTTCCGGCCCGCACTGGGGAACTACTACACCGGAACCCGCAATCTGTACCTGTGTTCATCGTCGACGCCCCCCGGCGGCGGCGTCCACGGCATGTGCGGCTATCATGCTGCGCGCATGGCGCTGCGGCGGCTATGATTTTCCGCCGGCCATTTCGGCCACTGCAGCCATCGCGCGATCGCTGATCTGCTGGCGAACCTCGCTCATCTTCAGCCAGGGATCGCGTTTCAGGCGCGCCTTCCATTCGTCGAAATTCGCGACTGCAAATTGCTTTGGATCGGTGCGTTCCAGCTCGCTCCAGGTGAGGGGCATGGCTACGCGGACACCGCTGCGAGCGCGCGGGGAGTACGCAGCGACGGCTGTGGCTCCGCGCTCGTTGCGAAGATAGTCGAGGAAGATGCGGCGTGCGCGCGCCGCCTTCGTCATCTTTGTCAGGTAGAGCCCGGAATTGGCACGCTCCATCATCAGCACAAAGTTGTGCGCGAATTCTTTGACGTCGTTCCAGTCGCGTTTGGGCTCGATGGGAGCGACAACGTGAATTCCCTTGCCTCCGGTCGATTTGACGAACGTCTCGAGGCCGAGGTGTGTCATCAGATCGCGCACTTCCACGGCGCTTTCCACAACGCGGTTCCAGGGTAGCTCGGGATCCGGATCAAGGTCGATGATGATGCGGTCGGGTTGCCCCAGGGTTTTGTTGCTGGAGCCCCAGGGATGCAGCTCCATCACGCCCATTTGACCCAGACCGACGAGGCCCTCGCGCTTCGAAACGGTGACGTATTCTTCTCGCTGGGGATGGCCGCCCTTCTTCACTGTGACCGGGACACTGTCGATGCCATGCGGCATTCCCTTACCAATTTGCTTTTGAAAGAAGCACGGTTTATCGCTGCCTTCCGGACACCGGACGATGCTGAGCGGGCGATCGGTGATGTGGGGCAGCAGATGATCGGCGACCGCGTCGTAATAAGCCACCAGTTGCAGCTTGGTCAGGTTCGACGCAGCATCGATTATCTTGTCAGGATGGCTGATGGCCAGCCCGGCAACCTCCACGCGGCCGCCGCGCGGTTTCGGTGACGCTGGCGGCTCGACCTTCGCGGCTGTCGCTGGTGCCGCCGCGTGTCTGGCGGCTTTCGCGGCGTGATGCCAACCCGGCCTCGCCCGCGCTGTCCTTGGCACTGACTCGGCTGTCTCTCGCACGACTTCTTCGGGATCTTTATCCTCGCGCAGCCCGAGGAAGGCTGCCTGCCGGACAAGGTTGTCGCTGGTCCAGTTGGAGAAGCGCGCCTCGATGACCATGGTTGGCTTGACCCAGACCGCATCTTTCCTGGCTTCCGACGGCAGGCTTTCGAACGCCGGCTTCGTCTGGCGTAACTCTTCAAGCCGGTCGCGCAGCAGCTTGTGCGTCTTCTGATTAAATCCGGTGCCGGTGCGGCCCGCGTAGACCAGGTTGCCATCCTTGTAGTAGCCAAGCAGGAGCGATCCGATGCCGTGGCTGCCCGTGGAGAGGGGTGCGAAGCCGCCAACGACGAATTCCTGTTGCATGACGCATTTTGATTTCAGCCAAAGGCGCGAGCGGTCTCCGCGATACGTCGATGCTGCCAGCTTCGAAACGATGCCCTCAGCGCCCATCTGGCATGCGTGGCGAAACATCTCGCCACCGCTGGCGCGAAGATGGCTGCTGTAACGGAAGCCATCCTCGCCGTGCTCCTGAATCAATCCTTCAAGGATCGTCTTGCGGCGGTCCAGGGGCAGATTGCGCAGGTTGTGTCCGTCGAGATGAAGCAGATCGAATGCAAAGTACGTGAGCGGATATTTCGCACCCTCGTCGAAGGCGGCCTGCAGATCGGCGAAGCTGGTCAGGCCCTTTTCATTCAGGACGACCACTTCGCCGTCAACGATGGCTGCATGCACCGGAAGCTCCGTTGCAGTGTCGGCCAGGTCGCGCATGCGGTGCGTCCAGTCGAGACCCTTGCGCGTAAAGAGGCGCGCACGGCGCTGGCCATCCTTTTCGTCGATGTGAACCTGGATGCGGTAGCCATCGAGCTTCAGTTCGTGCAGCCACTCATCGCCCTCGGGCGGCTGATCAATCGATGAAGCGAGCTCGGGCGTAAGAAAGCCGGGCATCTTCTCGCGTGGGGTGTCATGCAGAACGGACTCGCGATCCTGGACTCGCCGTCCAGGCGATCGCGCCTCCGGCGCCTTTGACCGGTTGACTAAACCGGGAACCGGCTGCTCGGTTGCCTTTGCCGCCTGCGATCTCCGCGTTAATCGAGAGCGGTTTGCTGGCCCCTTCTTCTCCGGGATGTGCGAATTCCAGACGTGATCCTCAGCCGCGGCGATCTGCTCCAGGCTGCGGCCGGTGACTGCGCTGTCGGGAGCCTCGTCGGTGATGGCCGGGTCGTCCGCGGTGCGCTCGAACTCGTCGTGTTCTTTAATCAGCAGCCAATTGTTTTTGCCTTTGTCACCATAGCGGTTGTTTTTGATGCGGATGAGAGCCCAATGACCCTTCAGCTTCTTACCATGCAGGATGAACTTCAGCTGGCCCTTCTGCAGGCCCTCGTCGACGTCGGTCACTGGCTCCCATGTGCCGGTGTCCCAAACCATCACAGTGCCGCCGCCATACTGGCCCTTTGGGATCGTGCCCTCGAAGCCGCCGTACTCCATAGGGTGATCTTCGACTTCGACAGCAAGGCGCTTATCGGCGACAAGGTAGCTGGGTCCTTTGGTGACCGCCCAGCTTTTGAGCACGCCCTTCCATCCGAGGCGGAAGTCGTAGTGGAGGCGCGTGGCAGCGTGTTTCTGCACGACGAACGGAAGGCCTTCTTCAGCCTTTCGTTTCGTTTTCGCGCCGGATCCGCCGCTTGGTTCGGCCGTGACGGCGAAGTCGCGCATGGCCCGGTAGCGGGCGAGCTGCTCATCGACCAGCTTTGCCGGCGTTGCCTCGTGCTTCGAAGACTTCTCTGCGGGTTGGTGGTCTTTCTTCGGCATCTGAAAACTCGGATTCCGGGCCATCGCAAGGGGCTGCCTGCTACAGCCGCTGGTCGGCGCGGGATCAGCTTACTACGGCACTCCGCAGAGGGCCTGAAACGACTGGCCGCCGTTGCTACTTTTGTGCCTGACGGTTGCCTGCCGATTTGCAGTTTTCGTCACTGGCCAAGTGTCCTGACCGGGGTATATCGTAATGCTCGTCGTGTGCTCCGAAGCGCTTCTTCGGAGGCCATCAACGCTTTCCCCAGGAGCTGTTTTGCTATGGCAACTGCACTGCAATCGGAAGTCTCAACTCAGAAGGACTTTCTGCCGCTGAATGGAACCGACCACGTGGAATTCTGGGTGGGCAATGCCCGCCAGTCGGCCTACTTTTACCGTCTTGCTTTCGGAATGAAGCTGGTCGCTTACGCGGGGCCGGAGACGGGCATCCGCGACCGCGCTTCGTATGTTCTGCAGCAGGGCAAGGTGCGATTTGTGCTGACGACGCCGCTGCGTCCCGACGGCGACATCGCCGAACACGTGCGCGTGCACGGCGATGGAGTGCACGACGTTGCGCTTTGGGTCGACGACGCCCGCCAGGCGTGGAAGGAGACGACCAAACGCGGTGCGCGAAATGTGCGCGAGCCTTTCGAAATGAAGGACGACAACGGCGTGGTTAGAATTTCGACCATTGCCGCCTACGGCGAGACGGTGCATTCGTTTGTCGAACGCAGCAACTACAAGGGCGCATTTCTCCCGGGTTATCGCGCGATGCCTGAGGATCCGCTCGCGCGGCCGGTGGGCCTGCTGCACATCGATCATATGGTTGGCAACGTCGGCTGGAACGAGATGAATCGCTGGGTGGACTTTTATGCCCAGGTGATGGGCTTCTCGCTGTACCAGCATTTCGATGACAAGGATATTTCGACGGAATACTCCGCGCTGATGTCGAAGGTGATGGCGAACGGCAATGGTCGGGTGAAATTTCCTATCAACGAGCCGGCGGAAGGACGGAGGAAGTCGCAGATCGAGGAATACCTGGAGTACTATCACGGCCCCGGAGTGCAGCACATTGCTTTGGCGACGAACGACATCCTCGACACTGTGGCGAAGCTGCAGGCGCAGGGCGTGGCGTTCCTCACGGTGCCGCATACCTATTACACCGAGCTGGAAGGGCGCGTGGGCAAGATCGATGAGCCGATTGGAGAGCTGGAAAAGCTCGGCATCCTGGTCGATCGCGACGACGAGGGCTACATGCTGCAGATCTTCACCAAGCCGGTCGAGGATCGGCCGACGCTGTTCTTCGAGATCATCCAGCGCAAGGGCAGCCGGAGCTTTGGCAAGGGCAACTTTAAGGCGTTGTTCGAGGCGATTGAGCGCGAACAGGCGGCGCGCGGCAATCTGTAACCGAAACTGTGACCTGTGTGCACCCGGCGGGACCCCGTCGGGTGCATGTCAGTCTGCGACCATCAGTTCGCCTGGCAGGATGGGTCGGGTGCGCGGAAGGACGCCATAGGCTGCCAGCGCAGACATGAAGACAAGGGCAGAACAGTAGACGACGAGTTTCGCGATGTCGGTGGCGTGATTCTTCGGCAGGGTCTTCCACAGGATGAGCAGAATCGTCTGAGCAGCCGTGACCGACCAAACGGCGCCGTAGAAATATCGCCGCTCCCAGCCCTCACCCTGCGTCGAGCGCCCGACCCGCGGGAGAACGCCGAAGGCGCCCAGCAGAACAATCACGATCAGTAGAGGCGTGTAGCCGCGTTCGTAAATCTGCTTGAGCCGCCATTGGCCGCTCACCACTGCCCAGGCGAGACCAGCCAGGTTGAGCAGTGCGAAATTGAGCAGTGCATTCCAGGCGAAGGTGTAACAGATGCGGCGGTAGAGGGGATTGGGGCGATCCTCAGTGAAGCGCAGGATGTAGGGCGCCGGTTCAGCTCCAGGCAGCTGACCGAAGAGCACGGCAACGCCTGTGCACAGCAACACGACACCGAGCCAGATCCAGTTCCAGCGGCTTCCGCCTCTTTCAAACAGAGAAAATGTCAGCGGACCTGGCGCCAGAAAGAAGACCCAGATCCAGATGGGCCAGTGCGCGGCACGATAGCGGGCGGTGTTGCGGGTGCGCATCCTGCGCTGATGCGCGTATTCCACTCGAACGGAAAGAGCCATAGCAGCTTTCAGCAATTATAGGGGTCGCGATTATCCGCCTGCGACGGCAGCATTGCGCGCGATCGGCGTAAAGCGAATGTCCAGAGAATCTCCGGCGACCAGCACATGAACGTCGTCAAGGGAGTGGACGATCCAGTCTGCACCCATCAAGCTATCGAACGAGTGCGAGTAGAGAGTCGCCAGAACCTTGCAGTCCGCTGCGTGCCCCGCCTGCGCGCCGGAAGCAGAGTCCTCGATGACGAGGCACTCGGCGGGCGCCAGGCCGAGCAGCTCGGCGCCTTTGCGATACGGTTCCGGATGCGGTTTGCCGTGCGCGACTACATCGGCTGAAACGATGCGTGCCGGCACTCGAATGCCGGCCGCTTCCATGCGGCTGCGCGCGAGGCGTTCGGTGGCAGAGGTGACGACGGTCCAGTATTTTTCGGGAAGATTTTCGAGGATGCGTTCAACTCCTGCCAGCGTCTCAAGGCCGACCTTGTCGTCAATCTCCATCCGTTCAAGCCACAGCAGCTCTTCCATGTCATTCAGATCGGGGCGCAGGAGCCGCACCGTTTCAATGGCGCGGCGTCCGTGGGCTGTGCGAATCGCGAGTTCGCGGTCGATGCCGCGCGCTTCCGCCCACCTCTCCCAGCTGCGCTCAACTGAGCCGAGAGAGCTGACCAGCACACCGTCCATGTCAAAGAGAATGCCGCGCGGATGCAGCGTGACCGCACTCGCGGCGGGGGATAACTCCATAGATACAGACTAGCAGGGGCGAGTTACTCCTCGCGCTCCTCATAGCAGGCGCGACCGGGCACGCAGCGAGAGAGATGAACGAAGTGATCGTCCGGGCCGGCGGGTCCCATGGTGCGCATGCACCAGTAGCTGCTGGCGGTGCGGATGCTCGGCAGCCATGCGTCGGCGTTCTGCGGTGTGGATCCGTACGGATTTTTTGTGCGGAGGCACTGGCAGGGTTGCGTTGCGTTGGTTGTGCTCATAGTGACCTCCATCATCCAGCAGCGCTGGGATCGCGATCCATCTTGCCCGCTGCGAGCAGAACCGTGCGGTACACGGCAACGGGGAAGAGATCGAGTTTGTAGGCATTCATGGAAAGAGGCGTAGCCCCATCGACCGCAACCTTGCCAGCGGCGCGTGCAGTTTCCTCGTTAATTGGTTTGCCGGCGAGCGCTGCTTCCGCCTGCGCGGAACGCCGCACGACCGGGGATGCCGCGCCCATCGTGATGACTGCGCGTTTGCAGATGTCGCCGTCCATCTCAAGAACCACACCGGCATCGGCAATCGCCCAGTCGAAGCTCTCCTTCTCTCCATATTTCTGGTAGGCGGAACGAGTACCCGGCGCCGGTTTCGGAACGAGGATGGCCGTGATCAGCTCGTCCGGCTCGATCACGGTGAACTTTGTTGGGTTGGCATCCGGCACGATGTAAAGCTCGCGGATACCGACGGTGCGCTTGCCGCGTTTGGCTGATGTCAGCTCGACCGCAGCGCTCAGCCCCAGCAGTGCAACTGCCGCCGAAGATGGTGCGACGGAGGGGCAGGTGCTGTACTCCATGATGGCGTGGTACTGGTTCAGTCCTTCGAATGCGAAGCAGAGATCCTTGCCATGCCGGATGCACTGGAAATCCGCGGAGCGGTAATACCAGCACTGCACGCGCTGGAGAAGATTGCCACCAACGGTCGCCATGTTGCGGATGTGTGGCGTCGCGGCGTGGCCGCAGGCGTCAGCGAGGATCTGATAATGCTCGCGGATGACAGGGTGATCGCTGATCTCGGCCAGCGTGGTGAGCGGGCCAATGGTCAGCCCCTGATCGGTTTCGCGAATCCCGCGAAGTTCCGCAACGTTGCGGATGTTCACGAGCCGCGCGGGTTGCTCGATGCCGTCCTTCATGCGATCGAGAAGGTCGACCCCACCCGCCTTAACGACTGCCCCGTCCTTCAGCTGCGACAGGGCCGCGTTGACCGTTGTACAGTCGGCGATGGAAAAGCCGTTCATGCCATCTCCTTTCCAGGCGCCTGCGCGCGCAGTGCAGCGAGCACCACGGCAGGCGTCATGGGCGTGCTGCGGACGCGCACTCCGGTGGCGTTGTAAACCGCGTTGGCGATCGCGGCCCCGATTGAAACGACTCCGGCGGCTTCGCCAATGCCTGAGGCGTCGGTAGAACTTTGCCCGATGTAAGCCTCGACCAGGCGGACATCGATGTCGGGAACCTCGCGCGAGCCGGCGATCTTGTATTGCTCGAGATCGGGATTCACCATCAGGCCGTACTTCGGATCGAGCAGGCGATTCTCGAGCAGCGTAAAGGAGATTCCCTGAATGATGCCGCCGTTGATCTGGCTGATGGTTTGCGCGGGGTTCATCGGGCGGCCGCAGTCGTGGACCGACAGCACCCGACGAACGTGAATTCTGCCCAACTCGGTATCGACTTCAACTTCGGCCACGTCGACGCCGCCGTAGGTCAGATACTTCGTTTTGTCGTAGTCAGGAATCCGCTTCGCTGATGCCGTGATCTGCAACGAGGACATCTTCGACGCTGCGCGTTTGAAGCTGATCGGCGCCACCTTGCCTGACTGACTGCGAACTTCGCCGTCGACGAGTGCCAGATCGTCAGCAGTGGTGCCGACGCCCGGCGCAATATCTGCGAGAAACTTCTGCGAGGCCTGCCAGGCTGCGTCACGGACTGCAGGGGTGAGCGAGAGCGTCGTAACGCTGCCGCCGGATTGCGGACCCTCGGGGTAATTCGTGTCACCGACCTTAACGGCGATCTGCGAGGGCGGAACACCGAACTGCTCGGCCAGGATCTGCGCCATCACGGTCCTGATGCCGGAGCCGATGTCCTGCACGCTGGAAAATACTTCGAGAGACCCGTCTTTGTGAATGCGGACCTCGGCATTGGAGCCCATGCTGACGAAGCGGTACCAGACTGACTGCGCAAGACCGACGCCGCGCTTCACAGGGCCCTGATCGGCGCCGGCGATCGGATTCCGCGACTTCCACAGATCGCTCTCGCGCACAATCTGCCGCTCCACGCGACGGACAGGATGCGTGTCCGCCTTGTCGCGCAGTTCGATGGGATCCACGTTAAGTTTGACCGCCAGGTCGTCGATGGTTTGCTCGAGGGCAAACGCGCCTTGCGGATGACCTGGAGCGCGCATGGCGGCTCCCGGCCCCGCATTGATGAAGACGTCGTTCTCTTCCGTGTGCAGAGACGCCGTTTGATAGAGATTCTGTGCCGGACCCGCGCAGCCGGCGCCCGTGCCGCAGCCGGCAGTGCCGTAAGCGATGAGGTGGATCGCGGTGATGGAGCCGTCTTTTTTTGCACCGATGCGCAGCACCTGATCGGAACTCGGCCGATTGCCGACGGAGAGATGCTCTTCTTCGCGGTCGAGCATCAGTCGAACCGGAGCGCCGGTCTTTTTCGAGAGCGCCGCCGCGACGACTCCAGGGTTGCCGGCCCCAAATTTCGCGCCGAAACCCCCGCCCATGTATTCCGTCACGACGCGCACCTTCGTGAGCGGAATCTTGAAGAAGCCCGCCAGCTCTTCGCGGACGCCGGAGGTGCCCTGCGTCGAGGCGTAAACGGTCAGCAGATCCGGCTTCCAGTCGGCGACCACGCCGTGTGTCTCCAGCGCGGAGTGTGTCTGTACCTGCGTGACGTAGTGGCCTTCCACAACGACATCGGCGTCTTTGAATCCCTGATCTGTGTCGCCGTGCTTGTGGATCGAGGGTCCATGGACATTCCCGGTCTGTTTCACGTCGCTCGGGCCACCACCACCACCGGCGCTGCCCGCCTCGTCCGCTGCGCCGGGGAAGACCTTCGGGGCGTCCTCGTGGCGCGCTTTTACATCGTCGACGACAAAGGGCATCGTGTCGTACGTTACTTTGACCAGCGCTGCGGCCTCTTCCGCTGCATAAGGAGTCGTGGCAGCCACGGCGGCGACCGGCTGGCCCGCATAGCGCACCACCGGGTACTTCACCTGGCCCTCAAGCGCAGGATTGCGCAGCTCAGCGTTTCCCAGCACATGCTGGATCACGTGCACAGCTTTCACGCCGGGATGCTTCTCGGCTGCCGACGTATCGATGGATACGACCTTCGCATGCGGTACGTTGGCGTTGACGAATGCAGCGTAAAGCATGCCCGGCAGCTGAACGTCCGACGTGTAGCGCGCTCGTCCGGAAGCTTTCAGCAGGCCGTCGTAGCGTTCGACCGACTGTCCGACATACTTCAGATCCTTGTTAATGGGCCACACGGGGGGCTCTGTTGCCGGTACGCTGCGGGGCTCGTCGGCGAGCGTGTAGCCGGGCACGCCGACAGGCATCTGCACGGTCTTCTTCGCCGGCGCAGCGGCCTGCGCGGTCATCGCGTTTTCGAAACCTTCTTTGATCATGGGAATCCTCCGCTACGCGTTGCGCAATGTGCCGGCCGCGTCCAGCGTGGCGGCGAAGACTTTGGGATAGGTGCCACAGCGGCACAGATTACCGGAAATTGCATGGCGCACGTCATGCTCGGAGGGCTGCGGATTGCGCTCCAGCAGAGCGGCGCAACTCATGACCATGCCCGGCGTGCAGAATCCGCACTGCATGGCATCGTGCTTCACAAACGCAGCCTGCAGGGGATGGACTTTTTCCCCGGCCGACAGACCTTCAATGGTCGTGATGTGATGGCCGATAGCGTCAATCGCCAGCGTCATGCAGCTGTTGACCGGCATCTTATCGAGCCACACCGTACAGCCGGAACAAACGCCGCGATCGCACACAACCTTGGTTCCGGTCATTCCGAGATGAATGCGCAGGGCTTCGGCCAGCGTGGTGCGGGGTTCGATCTCGACTGCGTGCTCTGTTCCGTTGACATGCAGCCTGACAGAAGCCGGCCCGGGCCCAATTTCAGTCACGCCATGCGCAGACTGAGCACTGGCTTCGCTGGCGAACCCCTGTACGCCGTCGAGCAGAGCAGTTCCCGCAGCGGTCAGGCCGGCACCCTTCAAAAAACCACGACGACTGATGCCGCCTTTTGCCGAATCTGTCTGCGCGGAAGGTGGCGAAGATGGGCTCGACTCTTTCGAATCCGACATGAATGATGCTCCTGGTCGGCGTTGTCCCGGAACGAGACAGCTCGCATTTAGGCCGATGCGAAACTATAGCGCTGACCGAGATTCGTCGTAAACCGGCATGTACGCATGAGTAAATGGGCCCGCTGGTCACTGACCACTGCCGAAACGTCGCCTGGCCCCGCAATATTCACAATTCGTCACCTATTTGCGACCACTCGTCCCACCCCTGACAGCGCCGACATTGATGCGGCAAAGAAAGAAAACTTATCCGGTGCGATCTTTTCCGAAATTCTTCCGCCATTCACGCTTGCAGTTGTAACCGCCATACCGCAAAATAGATACCTCATCCGGCCGCAGCTGTAACCCGTTACAAAACAGAGACCGAAAACAAACGAAGTGCCGACCCACGCGGCACCAGCAAGCTTTTGGAGGAAACGTGACCAGACGCTGTATCGCAGTTGCTGCGCTCGTATTCTCGCTGGTGTTCCTTGCTGGAACCAGCATTGCCCAGATTGCCACTACATCGCTGCGCGGGACCGTAAAGGACCCCAGTGGCGCCGTCGTGCCCAACGCGAAAATCACTCTAGTCAACGCCGCAAATGGCCAGACGCTCAGCGCCATGTCCAACGGTGCGGGCGAATACGCCTTTACCCAGATAACGCCTGCCCACTACACCATTACTGTTTCCGCGACCGGTTTCGGCGATCAAAAGAAGACCGCCGAACTGATCGTGGACCAGCCGGCGACGATCGATTTCGAGATGAGCGTGCAGTCCGCGGCTCAGGTTGTGAACGTGAGTGCGGAGGCGCAGACTCTGAACACCACCGACGCGTCACTCGGGGGATCGATGAACAATGCGCTGATCCAGTCGCTGCCCAGCGAAACCCGCAACGTTCCTGACCTGCTGTCGCTCGAGCCGGGTGTGCTCTATCTGCCGACTATGGGCGCTTCGGAGTCCAATCCCGGTGGCGACAGCCGCAGCGGTGCAGTCAACGGCATCCGTTCCGACCAGGGCAATGTGACCATCGACGGCGTCGACGACAACGACCAGGTCTTCGGCTACGCCTTTACCGGAGTGCTCCGCGAAACCCAGGACTCCATCGAAGAGTTCCGCGTCGCGACTGCCAACACCAACTCGGACGAAGGGCGTTCTGCGGGCGCACAGGTGAGCCTGATCACCAAATCGGGCACCAACAAATTTCACGGTTCAGCCTACGAATACAACCGTCCTACGCTAACCGTCTCCAATAACTGGTTCGTGAAGCAAGCGGAGTTGAACAGCAGCGAATCCAACACCCCGCCCAAGCTCATTCGCAATATCTTCGGGGGCGCGCTGGGTGGTCCTATCCTCAGGGACAAGCTGTTTTTCTATGGGAACTACGAAGGCAACCGCCAGGCGGAAGACGAGGTTGTTACGCAGACCACGCCGACGAAGTCATACCAGGCGGGGATTCTCAGCTACCCTGGCGGCAACCTGTCTCCCGCGCAGGTGGCGCTGCTGGACAACGGATGCATCGGGGAAGGCGGCTGCGAAAGCTCCCAGTACCCGAACGGTCCGGGTCCTGACCCCAATGCGCTCGCTTACTTCAACGCCATGCCGGCAGCCAACGGCAGCACCGCCGGCGACGGCGGGTATAACACAGGCTCCTTCACCTTCGCCTCACCCAACCCGACCACCCTGAACACCAGCATCGGGCGCATCGACTGGACGCCCAACGAAAAGCAACGCATCTTTGTTCGCGGCGGCCTGCAGAAAGACACGCAGGGATACGCTCAGCAGTTCCCTGGCCAGCCTCCCTCACAGAGCTTCGTTGACAACACCAAGGGCATTGTGGCGGGCGATACATGGTCGATTTCACCCAACATGGTGAACGACGTCCGCTTCGGCTATATTCGCCAGGCGAACAGCCTGCGCGGCCTCGGCAAAACCGACTTTGTCGACTTTCGTTTCATCTCCTCGCCCACAGCTGAGACGCGAACCAACATTCAGTCGGTGCCCGTCACCAATATCGTCGACAATTTCAGCTGGACGCGGGGCAAGCACACCATCCAGGTTGGCGGTAACTGGCGACTGATTCACCAGAACCGCCTGGCCGATGACAATTCCTACAGCGGTGCCAGCACCAACCCTTACTGGTTGGGTGGCGACCCGCCTGATCCCACCACCATCGGCGCAGGGGCAGTTCCCAGTGGGTTCGGGAACTCCTATGTCATCGCCTACGCCAACCTTGTCGGCACAGTTCCGTCTGTTACCAACCAGTTCAACTACAAGGTCAACAGTGCGAGTGCAGGAACGCTGCTTGCCGACGGCACGGCGCTCGATCGTCATTTCAAATCGAATGAGTACGAGTGGTATATCCAGGACGCGTGGCGAGTAACTCCGAAGCTCATTCTGACGCTCGGCCTTCGCCAGAGCCTGCTGCAAACGCCTTCGGAAACCAGCGGCCAGCAGGTGGCCCCCACGATCGATACGCATTCCTGGTTCCAGCAGCGCGAAACCGCAGCATTGCAGGGCCAGGTCTACGAGCCAACCCTCTACTTTGCGCCGTCCGGACCGTTCTACGGCAAGCCGGGCTTCTGGGCGAAGGCAAAGGATAACTTCGCTCCTCGGCTCGCTCTTGCCTACAGCCCCAATGACAAGACCACCATTCGCCTGGGTGCGGGTATTTACTACGACCACTACGGCGAAGCTCTGGTGAACGAGTTCGATCAGCACGGCGCCTATGGCATCAGCAGCTCGATCGAGAACCCCGCTGGCACCTTTGACTCGGAGAGCGCTCCCCGGTATACCGGTCGATCGACGTTGCCATTTGCCGCCGGCACTTCGCCTCAAACCATCGCCTTCCCCTATGCACCGCCGACCGGAGCCGAGGGATTCTCGATTACCTGGGGCCTCGACAGCAAGCTGAAGACCCCCTACGTTGAAGCCTTCAACCTCTCGGTCCAGCATCAGTTCTCGAAGGGATGGACGATCGAGGCCGATTATGTCGGCAATCTCGGACGTCACCTGATGCAAAGCCTCGATCTGGCCGAACCGGTGGATTATGTGGATCCGGGTGGTGGCGGCGATTATTACACCGCCGGAACTGCGCTCTCGAAGCTGGTCGATGCCAACGGTGGCGATCCAGGTGCCTCCGTCCCGTCGATTAAGTACTTCGAAGACGTCTTCCCCTGGATGGCGAACTTTGACGGCCCAGGAGAGAGCGCAACCCAGGCCATTTACACCAACGAATGGGCCCCCTACCGGTCCAACCTCGGTGCAACATCCGCGCTGGCTGATATCGACTTTTACGGTCCCATCTTTGGCTTCTACCCGGCGCCTGCCGACTGGCAGCCTCACTTCTGGCAGGGGCAATTCTCGTCACTGTATGCGCTGTCATCAATCGGCATGAGCTATTACAACGCCGGTCAGCTGGTCGTGCGTCATCCCTTCTCGCACGGGCTGCAACTTGACGTTGCTTACACTCTTTCCAAGTCGATCGACTTCGGCTCGGACGCGGAACGCAGCACCGAATTCACCACCAGCGGATCAGGTAGCTCGTTCAGCGACATCCTGAACACCTGGAAGCCGTATCTCAACCGGGCCGTTTCCGACTACGACACGCATCAACTGCTGACCGTAGACGCCGTCTACCAACTGCCGTTTGGGAAGGGCAGAGAGTTTCTGGCCGACGCGCACGGCTTCAGGAACGCACTGCTCGGGGGATGGGATCTTTCCGGCCTGAACCGTACAACCAGCGGTCTGCCTTTTTCGCTGAACGAGCCGGGCTGGACTACAGACTGGCAAATCGAGGCCTTTGGCGTGGCGACGGGACCGGTAAAGTTGCGGCGTCATTTCGATTCCGCCGGCAACCCCCAGTTCTTCGACAACGCGGGAGGCATCAACGACAGCATTGCCTGCGGCGGACAGGTTTGTGCCGGTCAAACAACGCCTGCCGGCAACGTCCGGTTGCCCTACCCCGGAGAGGCCGGCCAGCGTAACAACTACCGTGGCGATGGCTACTTTGACATTGACACGGGGTTGGACAAAACCTTTCAGCTTGCGGAGTATGGCACGCTGAAGTTCGCCTGGGAAACGTATAACGTCACCAATACTGTGCGATTCGATCCTGCGGCGATTGGTTCCGGCCTGACCAGCGGCACGCTGGGCATCGCCAGTCCCATCACCAACACAGTGGGCATTCCCATTAACCCGGGAGTTCTGGTCGAACCCCGCCGCATGCAGTTCTCGCTGCGGTACGATTTCTAACCTTCTCAACCACGAGCGCCGGAGGCTTTTTCTCCGGCGCTTTTTCTTTGCCCCGAAGATCTGCCGCGGCCGCCTGTGGCTGCGATTGTGATTACACTACTTCTTCACTTCAATCCCAGGCCGATGCGTGCTGTCTGACGCGTTCCTCCCAGGACCCAGAAAGGGAACTCATGCGCTGGTTTGTGGTCTGTTCGCTTACCCTCCTGGCCGCCACCCTGAACGTGCAGGGACAGGCGCCCACGCCCGCATCCGTGCTCGGTCATACTCCTGGTGACGACTACTACCTGGCCAATTACGAGGAGGAGGTTCATTACTTCCATGAGCTCGCCGGCCACTCCGATCGGATGAAGATGATCACCGTCGGCAAGACGACCGAAGGCCGCGACATTGAGGTCGGCATCATTTCTTCACCGCAGAACCTGGCGCATCTTGACGATTCGCGGGCAGCCGCGGTGAAGCTGGCCACGGCGCAGGGCTTGACCGATGGGCAGGCAAGGGAGCTGGCGCACACCGCGAAGGTCATCGTGCACATTGACGGGGGACTGCACGCCAGCGAAGTCGCCGGGCCGCAGCACTCCATGGCGCTGGCTTACAAGCTGCTTTCTGCCCAGAACGATCCTGAAGTCGACGCGATCCTCGACAACGTCATCCTCATGCTGTGGCCCACGCTGAATCCGGATGGGCAGGACATGGTCGTCTCGTGGTACCGCAGGAATCTCGGAACGCGTTTTGAAGTGAGTCCCATGCCATGGCTGTTCCAGGACTACGTGGGGCACGACAACAACCGCGACGGCTACATGCTCAACATGAAGGAGTCGCAGGTGGTGGCGCAGACCGAGATCGCGTGGGCGCCTGCGATCTTTTATTGCCAGCACCAGACCGCGCCCTTTCCGGCGCGTATCTGGATTCCTCCGTTCTCCGATCCGATCTCGTCGAACATCAGCCCTTACGTGCGCAGCTGGTTCAACGTTGTCGGCACGAACATGTCTGCCTATCTCGAGGAACACCAGATGCCCGGCGCGATCAGCGAGTCGCGCTTCGATAACTGGTATCCCGGCTTCGTCGACTATGCGGGGTCGTTCCGCAACGAGATTTCGTTCTTTACGGAAACGGCGCTCTATCGCTACGCCACGCCGCGGTTTTATACGGTCGATGAATTCCCGAAAGACATGCAGGACCTGAAGGCCCTGACCATGTACACCACGCCATGGCAGGGTGGATGGTGGCATCTGAAGGATGCGGTCGATTACATGGTGGCAGGATCAATGTCGGTGCTGGACACCGCTGCGCGCTATCGCGAGCAACTGCTCTTCAACCGCTATCAGGCGGCGCGCGACAACATCAAACGGTTCGAGGACGGACCGCCCTTTGCCTACGTGATCCCCAGTGTTCAGTCCGATGCGCCGGAAGCGGAGCAACTGGCGCACATCATGCAGCAGAACGGCATCGAGATTCGCGAATCCCAGGCCGGCTTTCACGCGAACGATCGCGATTATCCCGCCGATTCGTGGGTCATCCTGATGAACCAGCCGTATTCGCCCATGGCCAAGGAGCTGTTTGAAATCCAGCGTTATCCCGGTGCTCTGTTTACCGAGAGCCAGAAGCCGCTGGACCTGCCGTATGACGTTACGGGTTGGACCCTGCCGATGCAGATGGGCGTGCGAGTCGATCCGGTCACCGATCCGATTCCACCGGAGCAGCTCGGGCACCTGAAAGCGGTGACCACGCTTGATGCGCCGCCGGCCGAGGTGCAGGGAACGGGTGGCAGTTTTGCGTTGAGCCACGAATCCAATGCGAGCTTTCGGGTCATCAACGATGTGCTCGCCGCGGGCGGCTCGGTGAGTTTTGCGCAGGATGATCTGAAGACGCCGCAGGGGACTGAGAAGGGCGCGATTGTTATTGGAGGAATCAGCCGCGCCAGCGCCGGCGATCTCGCGAAGAAGTACGCGGTTTCGCTGCTCGCGATTGATAAGGCGCCCGAGCACCTGATCGCGTTGCACAAGGCGCGCGTCGGCCTTTATCGGCCCTGGGATGCATCGATTGACGAGGGGTGGACGCGCTGGATCCTCGAACAATATGGATACGCGCCGATCAGTCTCTACAACGCCGATATGCGCTCGGGAGGACTGCGCGATCGCGTTGACGTGATCATCCTGCCGGATATGCGTCAGCAGCAGCTGATGGAGGGTTTCCGGGACGGCATCGTGCCGGGCCAATACGCAGGCGGACTCGGTGAGGAGGGCATCGACAATCTTCGCGAATTTGCCCGGCGCGGCGGAACGGTGATTGCCTTTAACCAGACGGCTGCCGCACTGGTTCCGCTGTTATCTCTGCCCGTGAAGAACGCGCTGGAAGGCCTGAAGAGCGACAAATTCTTCTGTTCGGGTGCGTTGTTGCGCGTGGAACTCGGCGCTGACGGCCGCCCGGCCACGTACGGTCTGCCTGGCGAACCCATCGTGATGTTTGAGCAGGGGCCCGCGTTTACCACGCAGCCTGGATTCCGCGGCGCAGTGTTGGCGCGCTACCCAAAGGACAGCTCTCCACTGGAGAGCGGACTGCTGCTGCATCCTGAGGCGATCGAGGATAAGGTCGCCGCGCTGGAGTTGCCGTACGGCAGCGGGCGCATTTTTCTTTACGGCTTCAAGCCGCAGTGGCGCGCGCAGTCGCACGGAACCTATAAGTTCTTCATGAATGCGCTCTACAAATACGATCAGCCGCCGTTCCCGAAGCCCCAGCCGGCCGAACCGAAGGATCAGACTCCGAAGGCCGCGGAATAGCGCCATCCATTTGCTTCGCGCACGCGGAGCCTTGAAAATGATTGGTTCAAGAGGAGCTCGATGAGTCAGGGAGAATCACCGATTCGCGCGCCGCGGGGCAACGTGCGAACCGCGCGCGGCTGGATTCAGGAAGCCGCCAAGCGAATGCTGATGAACAACCTCGATCCGGCGGTCGCGGAGAAGCCTGCTGAACTGATCGTTTACGGCGGGCGAGGCAAAGCAGCGCGCAACTGGGATTGTTTCCACAAAATCGTCGAGACGCTCGATCGCCTCGAGAATAACCAGACGCTGCTGATCCAGTCCGGCAAGCCCGTCGCGGTGCTCGAAACGCAGCGGCTGGCGCCGCGCGTGCTGATCGCAAACTCAAACCTCGTACCGCACTGGGCTACCTGGGAACAGTTCGACAAACTCGATCAGGCGGGCCTGATGATGTACGGACAGATGACCGCGGGTTCGTGGATCTACATTGGCACGCAGGGCATTCTGCAGGGAACCTACGAGACATTTCAGAGCGCGGCACAACTGCACTTCAACAACACGCTTGCCGGGACCATTACGGTGACAGCGGGCCTGGGCGGCATGGGCGGCGCGCAACCGCTGGCGGTCAAACTTGCAGGAGGCGTCAGCATCTGCGTCGAGGTGGACGCAAACCGCATCCAGCGCCGGCTTGAGACGCGTTATCTCGACAAGGCCACCGGTTCTCTGGACGAAGCGATCTCGATGGCTCGCGAAGCGAAGGCCTCGCGGCAGGCGGTCTCTATCGGACTGCTGGGCAACGCGGCTGAAGTTTTGCCGAAGATGGTCGAGATCAGATTTACTCCGGACCTGGTCACCGACCAGACCAGCGCCCACGACCCGCTGTGGGGATACTTGCCCATCGCTCGCGCTGACGAGGATCTGAACCTGGTTCGAGCGAAACAGCAGGATCTGTATATGGAGCGGGTGCGGGCATCGATGGCGACGCATGTTCGCGCGATTCTAACGATGCAGCAGCGCGGCGCCGTTGCCTTCGACTATGGCAACAACCTGCGCACTCAGGCGCAGTTGGCTGGCGTGTCCGACGCGTTCTCTTATCCTGGATTCGTTCCAGCGTTTATTCGCGATTCGTTCTGCGAAGGTCGCGGTCCATTTCGTTGGGTTGCGCTCTCGGGCGATCCGGCAGACATTGCGAAGACCGACCAGGCGTTACTCCAGCTTTTCCCCGACGATCACCGTCTGACGCAGTGGCTTACCTGGGCTGCGGATCAGATTGCTTTTCAGGGATTGCCAGCACGCATCTGCTGGCTCGGTTATGGACAACGCGATCGCGCCGGTCTGCTCTTCAACCAGATGGTGCGCGACGGACGCCTGAGTGCGCCGATCGTCATCGGGCGGGATCACCTTGATGCGGGCTCGGTCGCTAGTCCCTTCCGCGAAACAGAAGCAATGCGTGACGGGTCCGATGCTGTTTCTGACTGGCCGCTGCTGAATTTCGCCACGGGGATCGCGAGCGGTGCGTCCTGGATGAGCTTCCATCACGGCGGCGGGGTTGGCATGGGTTACAGTCAGCACGCAGGGCTAGTTGCTGTGGCCGATGGGAGCGACGAGGCCGAAGAGCGGCTGCGTTTGTGTCTGCGCAACGATCCTGCCATGGGCGTCGTGCGGCACGCCGATGCGGGCTACGAACGGGCGATCCACGTAGCGCGCGAGCGGGGTCTCGACCTGCCGAGTTTGGACATGCCGGGACTCGGATGAAAGCCGACCTGCTTTTGCGCGGCATCTCGCATCTGGTCACCGCCGAGGGGCCTGGCCCGAAGCATGGCCCTGCCATGCGCGAGCTGAAGGTCATCGAGGGTGCGGCGCTCGCCGTGTCCGACGGCAATGTCCTTTGGGTCGGCCCGGAAAGCGAGTGGAGCGGAAGCGCCGGCGAAATCGTGGATGTCGGTCATCGTGCCGTCGTCCCCGGACTGATCGATCCCCACACACATGCCGTCTGGGCCGGCGATCGTCTGGCGGACTTTGACGCGCGCATCTCGGGTGTTCCCTACGAAAAGATCCTGGCCGCGGGCGGCGGAATCTGGAGCACGATTCGGGCCACAGCGGGCGCGTCGAAGGATGAGCTGGTGGCTCTTGCCAAACCGCGCATCGACGCTCTGGTTCGCTCCGGAGCCACGACGGTCGAGGTTAAGTCCGGTTACGGGTTTGCGTCCGACAAAGAGCTGGCGATGCTGGAGGTGATCCGGTGTTTGTCCGACGCGATGCCCGCACGACTTGTCGCGACGCTGCTGATCCATGTGCCGCCGAAGACCGCGTCTGACAGAGCCGCGTACGTGTCGGACGTGTGTCAGACACTTATTCCCGAAGCCGCTCATCGGAAGCTGGCGAGTGCAGTCGACGTTTTCGTTGAAAAGGAGGCCTGGAGCGCGGCAGAAGCTGAAACGATTTTTGCCAGTGCCCGGGAGCACGGCCTCGGAATTAAACTCCACACCGAGCAGTTCAACCGCGTCGGCGGCCTGGAACTGGGCTTGCGGCTGGGGGCGCTCAGCGTGGATCATCTGGAGGCGTGCGATCCTGAGCAGGTCGCAGCGTTGGCTGGTTCCTCGACGGTAGCTACGATTCTTCCGGGAGTCACACTGCATCTTGGGTTGCCAGCCGCGCCGGGTCGCGCCCTGATCGATGCAGGAGCAGCAGTTGCAGTGGGGACCGACCTCAATCCCGGTTCAAGCCCGGTGTTCTCGGCCTCGACTGCATTGGGGCTTGCTGTTCGGCTGAACGGCCTCACTGCCAGCGAGGCGTTGGTCGCCGGAACCGTCAACGCCGCCGCGGCGCTCGGTTTGTCCGACGCGGGCCGAATCGAGTCCGGAATGCCTGCGGACTTTCTTGTTCTTCGCGGTCCCGACTGGCGCGAACTCGTCTATACGCTCGGCGCCAATCCGGTCCGCGAAGTCTGGATTCGCGGAAAAAAGGTCGACGCATGACGACGCTTTATCGTCCTGAGCTTCTTTTTGTCGACGGTACCTTTGCCCGGGATCGGGGGCTCCTGGTTGGTGACGATGGCAGGATTCGGAGCATTGTCACGTCGGACGCGATGTCCGACACGGTGATTCATCTGCCTGGTCGAGCGCTGCTTCCTGGTTTGGTCAATGTTCATTCGCATTCCTTTCAGCGGCTGATCCGCGGAAAGTCGGAATCGCGCGCGGTCGCCGGCAAGGACTTCTGGTCCTGGCGTGGCACGATGTAC